>Ga0209956_1000139_pt1 | contig 20171 bp, 24 predicted proteins | sample SalPon2A_C_D1_MG_FD_185720 | JGI IMG/M metagenome (GOLD analysis project Ga0209956, IMG submission 185720) | Soil microbial communities from South San Francisco under conditions of wetland restoration - Salt Pond MetaG R2A_C_D1_MG (SPAdes)... | ecosystem: Environmental > Terrestrial > Soil >...
CGTCGGCGTGGTTCGGGGGGAAGGCGAGCGTGACGACGAGCCACGCGGCGGGAGGGACGGTGACGAAGGTGGAGCTGGACGCCGCCCACGACTTCCCCGACGTCGACCGCTCCAACGACAGCTGGACGAAGCGCTGAACCGACTCGGCTGACGCGCTCCGTCCGGCGGATGCGGAGGCGCCGCCGGACGGAGCTCCCTGTGCGGAGCCCGCCCATGCCCTCTCCCTCGCTGGAGTCATCGGCCCCCGCGGCCGCGCACGGCGCCCCGGACCATGGTCCGGCGGTCCTGGCCGGCTTCCTGGGCTGGACGCTCGACGCGTTCGACTTCTTCCTGGTCGTGTTCACCCTCACGGCCATCGGCTCCGAGTTCGGACGCTCGGATGCCGACATGGCCCTGGCCCTCCTTCTCACCCTAGCCTTCCGCCCGGTCGGCGCGTTCATCTTCGGCCTGGTGGCGGATCGGTACGGACGGCGCCTGCCGCTCATCCTCGACCTCGTGTTCTTTTCGATCATCGAGGTGCTGACGGGTCTCGCGCCGAGCTACGGGACCTTCCTCGTCCTGCGAGCCCTGTTCGGGATCGGCATGGGAGCCGAGTGGGGAGTGGGCGCCTCGCTGGCCATGGAGAAGGCGCCGGCGGGCCGGAGAGGGATCCTCTCCGGACTCCTGCAGGAGGGCTACGCGTTCGGCTACCTGCTGGCGGCCGGCTGCTACTTCCTGGTGTACCCGCGCTTCGGTTGGCGGCCCATGTTCTTCATCGGCGGCCTCCCCGCCCTCCTCGCCCTGTACGTTCGGTCGAAGGTGAAGGAGTCGGAGGTGTGGGAGAGGTCGCGGCACACCACGTGGCGGTCGCTGTTCGGGGAGATCGCGGCCAACTGGAGGCTGTTCCTGTACATCGCGCTCCTCATGACCCTCATGAACGCGATCTCGCACGGGACGCAGGACCTGTATCCGACGTTCCTTCAGCGCGACTGGGGGTTCACACCGGAGGGCCGGGCCGCGCTCACGGCGTTCACGATGGTGGGGGCGATCGCGGGCGGAGTGCTCACCGGCTACATCTCGGACCGCGTCGGGCGCCGGCGTGCCATCATCGGGGCGCTCCTCCTGGCCGTCGTGGCCATCCCGCTGTGGGCGTTCGCGCCCTCCCTGGTGCCGTTGTGGATCGGCGGCTTCATCATGCAGTTCATGGTGCAGGGCGCCTGGGGCGTGATCCCGGCGCACATCACCGAGCTCTCACCGGACGGCGTGCGCGGCTTCCTGCCGGGGTTCGCCTACCAGTGCGGCGCCGGCCTCGCCGGCTTCATGCCCTGGATCCAGTCCCGGGTGGCCGAGCACCTCAGCTACGCCCGCTCGATGGCCCTGTCGGCGGGAGTGGTCTTCGTTCTCGGCGCCGTGGTCGCCGGGCTGGGCCGCGAGCGGCGCGGCGTGCGCTTCGGAGAGTGAGGGGCCCAGGGGGAGCGCGTGGACTCGTCGGGATTTGCCGTCGGGCCGCCGTCACCGGATTCCGAACACCACCCCCAGATTCAGCGTGACCAGGTTCGCCCCGCTGCGCACCGGCGTGATGGTCACCGAGCCGTCGGGCTGCTCGACGATGCTCTCCTTGCGCAGGTAGCGCGTTCGACCGTTGTGCACGTAGGTGGCCTCGAGGGAGAGGTCGATCGGCGTTCGGCTCCCGCCCAGGTGGATCCACAGGCCGCCCCCTCCCTCCAGCGCCAGCCGGGTGTCGTGGAAGTTGGTCGTCTGCGCGAAGGAGGACGTGTTGGACGTGCCCTTCACGGAGCTCGTGGTGACGAAGTAGGATACGCCCAGGCCGCCGCGAAGGAAGGGGCGCACCGGTCCGATCGGGAAGGTGATCTGCGGGCCGAACGAGCCGAACACGATCTGGTTGTCCGTGTTCACCCGCACGTCGATGAGCGGCACCGTGGGGCTCAACGGCACGACCCGGCTCTGGTGGCCATACACCACGTAGCTGGCGTCCAGCCTGAGTCCGAAGATGCCGTAGGGATCCAGGGCCAGGAGGCCGAAGGCGCGGACGCCACCTCCGTTGTCCACGTACTCGTGGAACTGGCCGACCGGCAGCGCCAGGTCGGCGCCGATGCCGAGGCGGCCGCGGATCGGGTCGAGGCCGCGCCCCTGGGCGGCCAGGGGGGCCGACCCGGCGATCGTGAGGAGCGTGAGGACGGCCAGCCTACTGGCGAACGTGCGCGCACGACGGTCACCCATGGGAGGCTCCGGGGGTTGGTCGTTGTGGTGCCCACGCGAGACCGGCGCCCGGGTGGGCGCCGGCGCTCGGGCACGTATCGAGAAGGACTGTCACGAGCTTATACCACGGCTTGGCTCGAGCGGGTCCGGGGTGGCGCGATGCCTGCAAGGTGGGGGGAACGTCGAACCGGTCCGGGACGCGAGGGCGCGCGGACAGGGTAGCGGTACGGCCGGGGGCCGGAGCACGCACGGGCCAGTGAGGAGGCGGGAGTCATGAACTTCAACGCGGCGCACCTCCACATCATGCTGAACCACTTCCCGATCGTGGGGGTGTTCGCGGGCACGGGTCTGCTGACCCTGTGGCTCCTGTGGAGGAAGGAGGGGATCGCCGTGGCCGGGCTGTGGACCCTCGTCGGCTCGGGCCTGTCGGCGGTCCCCGTCTACATCCTCGGCAACGAGGCCGAGGACGTCGTCGAGAACATGCCCGGAATCACGCACGCGGCCATCGAGCGCCACCAGGAAGCCGCGCTGTGGGTGCTGATCGGACTCCTGGTGCTGGCCGTCCTCTCGGCCTGGATCCTGTGGCGCCGGCGCGCGGGCCGAGTCCCGCGCGGTCCGATCCTCGCGGTGTGGGTCCTGGCCCTGGTGGCGTCGGGCATCACGGCCTGGGCCGCGGAGCTGGGCGGTGAGATCCACCATCCCGAAATCCGGCCCGGCTGGATGCCGCCGGCCGGGACGGAGAAAGGCGCGCCGGCCGGCGAGGAAGGCACCACGCTCACGGCTCCCGGCGTGCGGTTGCCGGCTTCGGCGGAGTCGCGGTCCGCCTAGTCCGGGGTCGTCTCCCCCTGGGAGCGATGCAGCTCCCGACCGTCCTGGTCGAGCACGGTGACGTCGACTTCGATGCCACGACGCACGCTCTGCGTGACGATGCAGTAGTCCTCGAATACCTCCATGCAACGCCCCACCCTGTCGCGCTCCTCGTCGCCCAGGGCCAGGTGGATGTGCACGGACGTCTCCCCGATTCGGAGCCGTCCCCGGTCGTTCCGCTCCACCGCCGTGCTCACCGCGGTCTTCAGTCCCGAGGGCCGAATCTTCGACTTCTGAAGGCAGAAGAGGAGACTGGCGCTCAGGCAGTTGCCGATCGCGGCCGACAGGACCCGGGCCGCGTTCGGGCCCCGGTCTTCGCCGAGAGGAGGGGGCTCGTCCATGACCAGCTCCTCCCACGCGTCGTTGAACCGGACGCGGAACTCGAAGCCCTCCACGAGCTCGAGCTCCACCTGCAGCTTCTTGTCGCTCATCGGTTTCCTCCGGAAAGGTCGGATTCAGGTCGGACCGTGCCGGGAACGGGGCTCACCCGCTCGCCGGACTCCAGGCGGCGGCGCGCTTCCCCCAGCTCCGCCGGGCGGTCCAGGTCCAGGGTCCAGCTCGAGGCGTCCGGGCGCTTCAGCCACGCCTCCAGCTCGGCCTCCGGCAGGCGGCGCAGCGACAGGTGGTCCAGGAGCGCGTCGACCCTCGACGCTCCCGCGTCGAGGCAGGCCGTGGCCGTCGCGGCCGCGCGCCGCTCGTAGGCGGCGCACAGGGGCTGCTCGCGACCGCCGCGCACGGGCACGACGGCCCGCGGCGCGTCTCCCGGTTCGCCGGGCCCACTCCCCGCACCCTTCGCGCCAGCCGCCGTGACATCCCCGGACAGCGCGAGGAGGAGGCCCGTCACCAGAGCCGGATCCAGGTAGGCCAGGTCGCAGGCCGCCACGAAGCACAGGGGAAGGGAGGCGGCCGCCAGCCCGGCCTCGAGGCCCGCCAGCGGTCCCCGGTCGGGACGCCGGTCGGTCACGGCCCGCAGCGGCCACTCGGGGTGAGGTCGGCTTTCGAGGAGGTCCGCGTACCGGCCCGGCCGGTCGGTTACGAGGATGCCCTCGAGGCAGGCGCGGCGTCCGGCGTCGAGGACGCGCAGCAGGAGCGGCACGCCGTCGATCCGGAGACGCGCCTTGTCACGGCCCATCCGGCGGCTGCTACCGCCCGCGAGGAGCACGAAGGAGCCGCGGCGCTCGGGAGGCCGCTCGCGGGCATCGGCAGGCGTGTCGTCGGCAATCACGCCCGCACGGTAGGAGGCCGAACCGCCGCGGGCAAAGGGCCCGGTGCTGGATCGCGGGCGGGCCGGCAGCGTAGCTTCGAGGGGATGACGACCGAGCGTACCCACGTTCCGGAAGACGAGCCGCTCACCTCCGTCCACGACGCCTGGAGGGTGGAGGAGGGAGGTGCCCGCGTGGAGCGGCGATCGGAGGAGGTGGCGGCGGAGCACCCCCTGACCCTGGTCGTCAACGACCGCGAGCTCGCCACCCTCGTGTGTTCTCCCTCGCACCTCGAGGAGCTCGCCCTGGGCTTCCTGACCGCCGAGGGCATCCTGCGGCGGGGCGAGCGGATCGAGCGCTTCTTCCTGGACGCCGAGCGGGGACGGGCCGTGGTGGAGGCGCCCGACCGGGACGCCGAGCTCGAGCAGGCCCTGTTCGGCAAGCGCTACGTGGGCTCCTGCTGCGGAAAGAGCCGCACGGGCTTCTACCTGGCCAACGACGCCCGCACGGCGCGGCGCGTGGAGGCCGACCTGCACGTCGATCCGGCCACCTGCCTGCGGCTCGTGGAGGAGCTGCAGGCCGCCTCGCCCGTGTTCGGCCGCACCGGCGGCGTGCACAACGCCGGTCTGGCTTCGGGCGGCCGCCTGGAGGTGGTTCGAACCGACATCGGGCGCCACAACACGCTGGACAAGCTGTACGGTTGGGCGCTGAGGGCCGGGCTCGACCCCGGCGAGCGCGCGGTCGTGTTCAGCGGGCGCATCTCGTCCGAGATCGTGCTCAAGGTGGCGAAGATGGGATGCCCGGTGCTGGTCTCGAAGTCGGCTCCGACCGGGCTGGCCCTGCGGATGGCCGATGACCTGGGGATCACGGCGGCCGGCTTCGCCCGCGGCGACCGGCTCAACGTGTACACCCACCCCCGCCGCATCCTGGAAGAGGCCGGGGAGGATGGGGCCCCGGAGGCTCGACCTAGGCCTTGAGCACCTTTCGGATCTCGGAGCAGGGGATGTAGCCTACGATCTCCTCGTCCGGGTCCAGGAGGACGTAGTGCTTTCCGTCCTTGGTGGGAGCCAGCCGATCCGCCTGGACCGTTTCCACCGTTCCGTCCTTGTAGTGAACTTCGTACGTGGCCATCACGGGTCTCCCATGGAGTGATCGGTCCGGCCGGGCGACGACGGCCGACTGCCGGCCGCGACCCGGAAACGGGGGATCGCCCGCACAGTCTACGCGCTGCGGCGCACGGGAGACAAGCCCGTGGCGCACTGGAGTAAACGCCTGGAGCCCCCACCGCGTCTCATGCTCGCAGTCGGGGGGCGGACCCGGAAAGGGAGTGACGACTGAGCGAGCCGCTGCCGGGCGAGAACTCTCTGGTCGGCCTCGTGGAGGATGCCCGCGCGGGCGATGCGGCCGCGTTCGGTCGCTTGGCCCGCCGCGTGGAGCCGCTCGTCCGTCGTTGGGCGCTCGTGCGGACCGGCGACCCCGTGCGGGCGGATGAGGTAGTACAGAGTGTCCTACTTCGGGCCCACGGGCACCTGTCAGACTTCCGCGGCGAGGCGCGTCTCGAGACGTGGCTGTACCGGATCACTGCCAACGAGGCGGCCACGCTGGAGCGGAAACGGGGCCGTCCGACAATGTCGCTGGACCGGCTCGGAGAGGAGGCGGTGCCCGTCGGCGAGGCGGCGCCGGCGGCCGCGGGGGCCGACAGGGCGGACGAAATCGACGCCCTTTACGCCCGTGAGGTGGCCGGGCTGGTGCGGGCCTTCTTCCGGGAGCTCCCCGACCGCCAGCGACAGGTGTTCGACCTCGTGGACCTGCAGGGACACGCCGCGGCGGAGATCGCCGAGATCCTGGAGCTGAGCCCCTCCACCGTGCGGGTGACGCTGCTCCGTGCCCGGCGGCAGATCCGCGCGAGGATCCTGGAGATGCACCCGGAGCTGGAGGAGGGTTACGGACGTGGACTGTGAGACCGCCCGAGACGCGATGCTCGAGTGCGGGCCAGCCGAGCTCGAGGGACGGGGAGACAACGCCCTGGCGGCGCACCTGCGCTCCTGCGAGGTGTGCCGCCGCCGCGCCGGGATTCTCCTCGCGGAGCTCGGGGCCCTGGACGGCGCGCTGGCGGCCCTCTCGGCCGCGCCGTGCCGGCCGGCGGCGGAGCCAGCCGGGCGGCCCTCGGGGGTGCCGTCTTTCTGCGCGCTGCCCACCGACGCGCGCGGCGCCCGCGGCCTCGCCGCCGGGCTGTCCGGGAACGCGCGCTGGCAGCGGCTGTGGCGCCTCGCCGCCCCCGTGGCCGTGGCGGCGGCCCTGGCGGTGCTGGTCCTGGCGTGGCCGCGCGGCGCGGGCCCGGTTCCCGGTGCCGATCGTCCGACGGCCGCCGCCGGAAGCCCGGCGGCCGCGACCGCCGCTTCCGGACGGCCGGAACTCCGGGTCCGGGTGCCGTCCGACGCCCGCGTGGCCGTCTTCCAGACGCGCGACCCATCGGTCGCCGTCGTGTGGTTCTTTCCAGTCGAGAACGGAGGGTGAGGTCATGGGCAGTCGATCGAGTGGTACCCCGAGCCTCTACCGGAGGCGGGGCGTACTTCCTCGCCTTCGGTTCCGCGGCATCGTCTCGTCGCTCGTCCTGGTGGTGGCCGCGGCGTTGGCGGCCGGTTGCCGGGCGGGTGCGCCCTCCCTCGAGACCCGCACCTTCCGGCTGCAATACCTCCAGCCGAAGGACGCCGCGCAGATCGTCGCCCCGTACGTGTACGCGGCGCGGAAGGAAGCGGCGGGCTCGATCAGCACCTTCGGGGCCGGCCTGACCGTCCGGGAGACGCCCGAGAACCTGGCTCGCATCGACAGCGTGCTGAAGCAGTACGACCGGCCGGTCCCGAACCTGAGGCTCCGCTTCCAGCTCATCGAGGCGGACGGTGCCGGGAAGCCGGATCCCCGCATCGCATCGCTGGACTCTCTGCTCCGGGGGCTCTTCCGCTACAAGGGCTACCGCCTCCTGGACGAGGCCGAGGTGACCGCCGCCAGCGGCGGCATGTCCTCGGCCAGGCTCCTCGTCGATGGGCGTGCCATCTCGCTGAACGTGTGGCTCGATCGGGTCCGGGGAGCCGGCGATGGAGGCGAGGCGGATCTGCGCGTCGACCTCGAGTCGCGGGCTTTCGGGCAGATTCTCGCGACCTCCCTCACGGTTCCGATCGGGAAGACCGTGGTGCTCGGAAGCGGCCGGCCCGACCCGGAGCGTGGCGCCTTCATCGTGGCCGTGAAGCCGGAGGCGATCGTGGGCGGGGCGGGTGGCGCAGCCCACTGATTCACGACCTGTAGCGTGCATCCGTCTCACTAGAGACGGTTGGCGCAAGAGGACGTCTCCGCGGAGACGTCCCGCAGGGGGGACGTACGTTCAGCCCTTCCCGGAAGCCCCACCTCGACCTAGCGTGGGGGTGCGGGCGCCACGCGCGCCCCTGCCCCGTACGGGAGGTCGGGATGGACGAGAAGAGCCGTATCCTGGAGGAGCTGCGCGGGAGCTTCGAAGGCCCCCTGTGGCTGGGCCCGCCCGTGCGCGAGATCCTGCGGGACGTGGACGCGAAGCTCGCCTCGGCCCGGCCCATCCCGGGCCGACACTCGATCTGGGAGATCCTCCTGCACGTCACCATCTGGGAGGATGCGGTTCGGCAGCGGACCCGGGGCGAACCGGCCTGGGTGACGACCGCCGAGCAGGACTGGCCCCCGGTCGGAGCGTCCGACGAGGCGGCCTGGCGGGAGGTGGTGGATGAGCTGGAGCGGGTGCACGCTGCCCTGGTGGACGCCGCGGCCGCGTTACGTCCCGAGGACCTGGACCGCACCGCACCCGGGCAGACGTACACGATCGGGTACATGCTGCACGGCGTGGTGCAGCACACCCTCTACCATCTGGGCCAGATCGCGCTGCTCAAGCGCGCCGCGACGGTTCAGCTCTAGGAGGCGGCGCGGCGCGCGGTCCGTGCGATCGACCGGGTCGCCGCTGCCGTCCTCGCGCTCCAGGACGCTCCACCGGAAAGTGGCACGCGCGGGCGCGGCGGACGTATTACCTTCCTCGCCGACCCCCGACCCCGTAGCTCAGGCGGATAGAGCGCGGGATTCCTAATCCCGAGGCCGCTGGTTCGAGTCCAGCCGGGGTCATTCCCCAGAGCCCGCTCGCCGAGCAGGCTCTCGGCGATTTCGCCGGTCGGTTGGGACGGCGAGAGCCCGAGCCGTGTGTCAACGAGTCTGTCACAAGGCGCCGCCGGGTCGAAGCGCGGAGGGCCAGCTGTGACCCACCGAAGGGTCACGAGCTTACCGGGCGTGGAGGGGCAGGGGTGTCTCATGGCCCCACAGTAAGGGCCCGTCACCGCCCGTTCCCAGGTCGCTGGCCGATACCACGCGTGCCGCCGCGCCGGAGGTCGGAGGCTTCATGCAGGGCCCCGTTCGTCCGGTAGGCGGGCCTCGAGCAGCTCCATGAGATCGGTCAGGTGACCTTCAACGTCCGCCCGGGCGGACGTGAGCGCCATTCCCTCGCGTTCGGCCAGGATTGCCCCGGCCGCAGCATGGTAGCGCGGGCCCACCATCCGCAGCTGGCCCGCTGCGCGTCCCCAGTCCACAAGCACGCGGCCTTGCTGCTAGCTCCCGGCCATGCGTCCCAGATCCTCCTCCAGCACCGCGTGGGCCTCCTCGCCCGCGGCCATAATGTCCCGGAGGTACAGGAGGTCCTTCCCAGCCTTCACCTCGCGGTCGGCGCCGCCGCGGAGGTCGAACGTGTTGGCCTTGTTCAGGGCGAACGCCGCGAGGAGGGGAACCCTGACGGAAAGATGCCGGCTCCCCTCTCCAGGGGCCGGGATCAGGATCTCTTCCGTGAAGGCTTCCTGGATCCAGAGGCGCTCCAGCGAGAGGGCGCGCACTCGAGGCTGGTCCTCGACCTCGATGGGGCTGCCGCTCCTCAGCAGGGGTCCATGGTGCGTGCGCAGGAACTCGATCTTCTCACCCCGTTCGACGTCCCGGCCCCAGACGACGCCCGAGCCCCCGATGGGACGGAAGCCGGCCGTCTCCAGGATCTCGGCGATCGGGAGGCGCTCCCTCCTCGCCAGCGCCGCGGGGAAGACGAGGTCGGCCTCCCCCGTCAGCGAGGTGCGCGCACCCTCCACGGCGGCGCGACCGTAGGCGAGGTGGAGATAGGGCACCCAGCCCCCGACGAGAACCAGGTCCTCCAGGTAGGCGCCAAGGGTCTCGAGGATGGTCCCGAGGGCCGCCTCCAGCTCAGTTCGGTTCTGCACTCGATTCCCAGATAGGCCGGAGGATCGTGTCGACGAGGTGCTCGGCCTGCTCGCGGCCCCGCACGGGATAGTGCCACAGGTCGATCACGAGCTGCACGGGGCTCACCACGGGAAGGCCGCGTACCTCCTGTACCTGGAACCAGACCGACTCGGCGTAGTGGGGGCGGAGCAGGACGAGTTTTCCGGACCCCGATGGCTCCCAGTCCCTCTCGAGGGCGATCTCCTCGAGTTCGGCATCGCTCTCGACGTCCACATAGGCGTGCACGATGTCGAGGGATGCGTGGGGGGCGAGAACGGCTGCCCCGGCCTGGAGGGCGAGGGCCCAGCGCTCCTCCTGCAGGAGCTTGGGCAGCCTCGCCATGAACCGTTTCGGGGAGCCGACCGGGGCAGCCAGCCGAAGCCGGGGGTTGTCGAGCCACCGGTAGGAACGTGCCCAGTCCTCGATGAGGGCCTCCGGGACGGGGATCCGGATCTCTGAACGCCGCCTCTCGCCGGGCCGCTCGTCGCGGACCAGCTCCCGCCGCCGCAGCTCGCGGATCGTGCGCGAGGCCGTCGAGGGATCCACGCCGGCCGCTTCCGCGAGGCCCCGGATCGACCACGCCTGCGCGGCCGGGGCCATGAGGAGGGTCCGCACGACCCGGGAAGCCACGTCCGTGTAGGGATCCCCTCGCGCCTCCACCGACGGCCTCGTGGGCACCGGGGAAAGGTCGGACCGGTCGATGTAGAACCCCGGGGCCCGGATGTGGACGGCCCCGGCCAGGTCGATGAAGTTCCGGCCTGCCCACCGGAGGCGCTCTCGCTCACGGGGATTGCGGGTCCGGAGGGTCAGGACCGGGACGTGGCGTGCGTCCGCCCGGATCCCGGCTGCGGCGGCACGGCGCACGAACTCGAGGCGGAGCTGCGGCAGGCCCGTGACGTGGACCTCTGCTGCGGGAGCGGCAGTGTCCCGCACGAGGCGGACCCTCGCATCCTTCGGAAGCGCCTGCTCCAGCATGGCCAGAGCGGCGCCCCATTCCGTAGTCCTGTCTTTCTGTTGCATATTAGGCTATCTGTTGCGTGTTTATGCAACAGTACAATAATTGCGCAACAGATGCAAGGCGTGATGCCGCAGCATGGGGAAGGGCCTCCAGGACACGATGGCATTCGCGTCTCCTGGAGGCCCTTCAGCACAGGGTGCGTGGGGGCGCGTCCCGTCAGAAATGGAGGCGCCGGCCGGCGCTGGACCTCACCGTCCGTTTCCGAAGCGGTGGTCGTTCACGATCCGGTCGACCTCGGAGGAGCCCAGCACTTCCCGGAAGAAAGCCTCGCCCGGCGGGCTGCCGTCCGGCAGCCGGTACTCGACGAACTCCTTCCGGGTCCCCCGGGCCTTCCCCACGTGCCGATAGACCCGGTCCAGGAGCTCCTGGGAATTGTGCCCCAGCTCGCCGGCCACGGTCGCCTCGGCGACCGGGTGCCCGTGATCGAGCGTCTGCACCCTGGCCGTGGCGTACGTCGGCCGCCACGCCTGCACGGTAACCCGCTTCTCGTCGAGTCCGTCGAGCAACCTCGCGCGCACCTGTTTGTACCGCAGGCGACCCTCCTTCTTCGCCGCCTGCACATGCTCCGGGTCGGTCTCCTCTATCCGGAGCTCGGCGACCTGGTGCGTCGGCGTTCGGACGACCGCGTCGACCGTGGCGTCCCGGAACTCGGAGGGGAGGGCGTCGACGGGGGCAATCTCCCGGGCCAGACGTGCCCGTCCGGCCCGGTCCCAGAGCCGATGGTCCATGCCCATGGCGTCCAGGAGATCGGCGGCCGCTTCCTGCGCGGCGTCGAGACGGTTCTTCACGGAGGTGATCATCGTCTCTTCGCCGTCGGCTCCACGGGTCGGAAGCAGAAGCCCGGACGGCGACAGGTCGAAGAGCTTCCGGTACGCCGCCAGGAACAGGTCGAGCTCCGGCCAGATCGGAACGGCCCTGTGGCCCTTGTCCCTACGAGGGGAACCTCCGCTGAGCGGTCCTCGATCGACGGGGGGTTCAATGGAGATCCGCGAGGCGCAACGCGACGTTCGCCACGCCTATCTCGGCGGGTTCGCCGGACAGCTCGTATCGGCTACCCTGTGGCTGGGATCCGCGGCCCTGGCGACCTGGGGAACAACGCGCCAGGCAATCCTGTTCCTCGTCGTAGGCGGGTTCTTCATCCCCCCGATCACATGGCTATCGCTTCGCGCAACGGGGCACTCCGCACGACTGGCGCCGGGCAATCCTATGAACCAATTGGGCATGCAGGTGGCGTTCACGCTTCCCATGATGCTTCCGCTCGTGGGAGCCGCCACGCTCCACGAGACGATCTGGTTCTATCCGAGCTTCATGATCGTACCGGGAGCCCACTACCTCCCGTTCAACTTCCTGTACGGCATGCCCCTGTTCACGGGGCTGTGCGCGGCGCTGGTCGGAGCTGGCCTCGGACTGGTGCTGTGGGGCCCGGAGCTGTTCTCGCTCGGGGGCTGGGTCACGGGCGCCGTGCTGGTGGTGGCCGGCATCGCGGGGCGGCTCCAGGTGGTTCAGGAGCTGGCCATTGCTACGAGCGAGGTTCGGGGTTCGTGAGACGGTTCGGCGCCGGTCCCCTTCTCCACGTGCCGGGATGATGCATCGGGCCGCGGCGGCGCTTGCAGTCCTTCTGTGCGTGGTGCCCGGCACGGCCGCCAGGGCACAGGGCCGGCACGCACGGAGCGACTCCCTGCGCGCCGCGGCGGCCCGCCTCGAGCCGGGCACGCCCGTGCGGCTCGAGCTGCGCGGTGGAGACGTGGTGACGGGGCGCCTCGGGGAGGTCGGCGGCGAGGGCCTGCGGCTCGAGGGATGCCCGGCGGCGGTTCCTTTCGCCTCCGTTGGCCGCCTCACGGCCCGGGGCCGCTCGACGGGCACCGGGTTGAAGGTGGGAGGGATCGCCGGCGGGATCGGGGGAGTCGTCGGCGGGGCCCTGATCGGATGGGTCGCGGGCGCGCTGTGCGAGGCCTCGGACTGTGCCGGAGTGGGCACCGACATTCTGGTGGGCGGAGGCCTCGGACTCCTGGCGGGCGCGGCGGGCGGAGGCGCCCTCGGCGCGATCGTGGGAGCGACCATGCCTCGCTGGGTCGCCCCGGAGCGGGCCGGGCCGGCAGGCGTGGGCGAGGTGAGCGCCACGGGCGCCTGGTCCCGGTCCGGCAGCGGCGCCGGCGGTTTCGGTCTGGGCGGAGACCTCTCCCTGCTCGCGGTCTTCGGCCCGGTCCAGGCGGGGCCCGAAGCCGGCTATCAGGATTTCGGTACCCTCACGACCACCACGCACGTGCCCTGCCCGTCATCGGGGGGCACGACGGTGCCCGATTCCACGGGGCTGTGCGATACGGAGATCCCGATCGCGCAGCATGCGTGGCACGTCGGCGGCGCGGTTCGGGTCGATCCCTTCCGCGGCCCGCTCCGGCCCTACGCGGTCGGCGGGCTGGGCTACTACTCCTGGTCTGGCCTTAACCTGGCGGGCTACTCGATCGGCGCCGGGCTCCGGTGGGCGCGCGGCCGATTCGGACCGGAGCTCCACCTCGAGGCGCGCTGGCACTCCAACCTGAGCCGCGCCGGAACCTCCTCGCCGCTCGGCTTCTTCACGATCGGTGCCGGGGGCGCCTTCCGCTGGTAGTCTCGCTACCCATCGTCTAGGTGATGTCGAGTCTCAGCGTCGACCATAGCCTGACATATCCCCGGGTCCCCCGCAGTCTTCTTGACATAACATAGACATAACTTACGTTCCGCACCTCCCCGAACTCGCTTCGTGGACCGCGGGGGCACGAGGAGGGAGCATGATGGGCAAGCGTGCGTGGTTCGGACTGGCGACCGCCGTGTTGACGACCCTGGCCGCGACCGCACCGGTCTCGGCACAGGACATGGGCTCCGGGAAGAGGGTGTCGCTGGAAGCGAGGGGAGGGCTCAACGTACCCACCTTCGACATCGCCGACGTGGCCTCGGCAAGGTCGGCTACGACCTCCTCCAGCCGGGGTCGAGCCGATGGAGCCTGCTCGTAAACGCCGGAGCGGGCGCGGTGACGTTTGACATCCGGTCGCCCGCCACCCCGACGAAGACGTACTTCGCCATCAACGTCGGAGCCAGGATCGGCTACCGCCTCTCCGATGGGGTGGACCTTCTGCTGAGCCCGCAGGGCGACATCGCCTTCACTGCCAAGGCCGTGCTCGGGACGAACAACTCCTGGGTGTGGCCGTTCACCGCCGGGCTGAGGTTCCGCTTCTAGGCGAAGCCGCAGGACAGGAGGACGAGACGGCGGGCCGAGGGGAATCGACCCTCCGGCCCGCTTCTTTCATGGGGGCGCGTTCGGACCGAATCCCCGCGTTCCGGAGCGCCAATGCCCGATGACGGACACGATCTCCTCGAGATCCCGGGAGCCCTCGAAGGCCCGCACGCACCGCCCCGCGTCCTCCTCGGCGGCGAGGCTCCCGAGCGGGCACGGGCCGCCGCAGTGCTGTGTCACGGACGCGGCGGCCGCCCGGAGGACATGCAGGGTCTGCGCCGGGAGCTGAATGTACCGGGGGTGACCTTCGTGGCCCCCGGGGCGGCTGGCTCGACCTGGTATCCCCTGCCCTTCATCGCGCCCCTCGAGTACAACGAGCCGTACCTGTCCTCGGCCCTGGCGCTGCTCGGAGCCGTGGTCGCCGAGCTCGAGCGCCGGGGCGTTCCGGCCGAACGGCAGCTCCTCCTCGGCTTCTCGCAGGGGGGCTGTCTCGCGCTCGAGTACGCCGTGCGCAACGCTCGTCGGTACGGGGCCGTCGCGGGGCTGTCCGCCGGCCTCATCGGGCCGTCCGGCACGCGCTGGGACTTCGGGGGAGACCTGGAGTCGACGCCCGTGTTGCTGGGCTGCGGCGATCCCGATCCGCACATTCCGCGGGACCGACTCGAGGAGACCGCCAGCGTCCTCGGCGAGCGTGGCGCCGACGTGGACCTGCGGGTCTATTCCGGCCTGGGCCACACCGTAAACCGGGACGAGCTCCGGGCCGCACGCGCCCTGCTGGAGGGAATGGCGGGCCCCAGCGGCTGAGCACGCACCGCGGGCCCGTATCTTCCAGTGTCCCGGCACCACACGACCGTTGCGGCGCCGCTCCAGCGCGAGGTGATCATGAGCCAGTCCGACCGACTTGCCGGGGCCAGGCGGATCATGGAGTGGTTCGCGCGCTCCACCGGGTTGGAGCCGGAGGGGACGCCGCGCCGCTATCTGTGGACCGATGCGTTCGCGGTGTGCAACTACCTGGGTCTGGCGGAGGCCACCGGAGACGATGAACTGCTCGGGCTGGCCATCCGGCTGGTCGACCAGGTCCACCACGTGCTCGGACGACACCGTCCCGACGATGCGCGCCGGGGGTGGATCAGCGGCCTCGAGGGAGACGAGGCGGAGCGGCACCCGACGGCGGGTGGCCTCAGGATCGGGAAGCTCCGCGCGGAGCGGGCCCCGGACGAGCCGCTCGATCCCGAAGCCGAGTGGGACCGGGACGGCCAGTACTTCCACTACCTGACCCGGTGGATGTGGGCGCTGGGCCGCGTCTCTCGGGTCACCGGGGAGTCGCGCTACCACGCGTGGGCGGTGGAGCTCGCCGGGGTCGCCTACCGCGCCTTCGCGTACCCGCGGGACGACGGTGTCCCCAGGCACCTCTCCTGGAAGATGAGCGTCGATCTCTCCCGGCCGCTCGTCGCGTCCACGGGACAGCACGATGCCCTGGATGGATTCGTGACGATGAGTTGCCTGCAGGCGATGGCGCCCGAAGGGCGACCGGTCCTCGTGCGGGAGGTGTCCGAGCTGGAGGGGCTGTGCCGGGATGGTGCGTGGGCGACCGCCGATGCCCTCGGGATCGGGGGGCTCCTCACGGATGGCTGGAGGCTGGTGCAGCTGGCCCTGGCCGGTCGGCAACGAGGGCGCGCCCTGCTCGCCTCGGTGCTCGATCAGGCCCGCTGGAGCCTCGACGCCTTCGGGAGGTCGCGGGCCCTGCGGGGAGGTGCGGCCGGCCGTCTCCCCTTCCGGGAGCTGGGGCTGTCGATCGGCCTGGCGGCGGTGGCGCGCATCGCGCGGGAGGCGACGTCCGGATCCGTCCGCGTCTCGGGCCCGGTGCTCGAGTCCCTGGCCCGGCACGTGCCGCTCCGTGGCGCGATCGAGTCCTTCTGGGTGGATCCGGGTCACCGGGAGGCGGAGACGTGGACCGGCCACCGGGACATCAACGCCGTGATGCTCGCGACCTCCCTGGCGCCGGACGGCTACCTGGACCTGTAGGGCCGGCGGCGGCGCCCCGGGGGGAGCGCCGCCGGCCGTCGCGTCACTCCACGGTGAAGGGGTGGACCAGCCCCTGGTCGGCCCCGAGCTCCGAGATCCAGGCGTAGCTACCCGGCGTCAGGGTCACGTGCACGTAGGTCGTGTGGCCCGCCGGCATCTCCTGCACGCCGCCCAGGAACGTGGCCGGCGCCGGGACCTCGAGCCCGCCGACGTTCATCCAGTCCATCCACGGCACCAGCTGCTCGACGGTCTGGCCCTCCCCCAGACGGGCCAGGTGGAGGTCGTAGCCCACCAGCCCCGCGGGCTGCTCCCGGTAGTGGACCGCGACCACGTGCTCGCCCGCGGTGGGCGTGCCCCGGACCGCGATGCCCTGGCTGGAGAGCGTCACATCCAGGTCCGCGCTGGGCGGCTCGCCGCCCGCCTGGGCGTCGGTCACGGTCAGGGCCCGGAGCATTCCGAGTCCCGAGTGGAAGGTGCCGTCGGCGTTCTTGACGTAGCACTCCAGCAGGTAGTGGCCGGCCGGGAGCCGCTCGGAGAACCGGACGCTGTGGCCGGGCGCCGTGAGCCCGGCCCCGCCCATCTCGTGCAGGTCCGCGAACCACGACGGGAGGCCCTCGGCCAGGATCTTCCCCGCCTCCGCCTTGGTGCCGCCCTTCTGAAGGAGCTCCATCGCCTTGCCGAACGGGCCGGCGGCGCCGTCGATGTAGTCCTGCATGGTGATGCCCTCGGGCAGCTGGTGCAGGACGAAGAAGTGCGTCTCCTTCCCCTGGTTCTCGAACCGGAACGTCACCCACCCGGAGGCGATGGAGTCGGGCGCCTCGAGGGCGTAGTCGCGGGCCACCACCTGGATCGCTCCGTCGGTCGGCGAGGCGGAGGCGGAGGCCTGCTCTCCCCCGGACGCCGCCCGGTCGGCGGGACCGCAAGCGGCCTGCAGGGAGAGGAGAGCGACGAGGGTGGCGGAGAGCGAGATGGCCGGGAGTCTGGCGCGCGTGCGCGTCATGGATTCCTCTCGGGCGCGGGAAATGGAGGGACCGATGTTCGGGGCACGGAAACGGAGATTTCCGCCGAGCTTAGGCCCGGGCTCGACCGAGAGCAAGGCCGCGTCCCCGGACGCGTGCACGCCGGGACGCGTCGCCCACTCGCTGGCCCGCCGTCGGACCCTCCCCTCACCCCGTTGTCTTGGAGTACTGCCGCAGCGCCAGTGAGAGCACGGTGACACCCATCACGGCGAGGACGGCCAGTGGCCGCCACAGGTCGGCGAACCCCGCTCCCTTGAGGAGGATGCCCCGCATGATGAGGAGGAAGTGCCTGACCGGGTTGAGCTCCGTGAGCGCGCGGGCCCAGCCCGGCATGCTTTCGATCGGGGTCATGAAGCCGCTCATGAACACGTACAGCATCATGACGAAGAAGGTGAGGAACATGGCCTGCTGCTGGGTCTCGACGACTGTGGAGATCCACAGGCCCACCCCCAGCGCGACCACCATGTAGAGCCCGGCGGCGCCGAACAACAGGAGAAGGTTCCCTCGAACGGGCAGCGCGAAGGCGAGCCGGGCGATGACCAGCCCCACCGACAGCTCGGCGAGGGCGATGATCCAGAAGGGGACGAGCTTCCCCGCCACGAACTCGCTCTTTCGGAGCGGGGTCACGTTGAGCTGCTCCAGGGTGCCGATCTCCTTCTCGCGCGCGATGTTCATGGAGGTGATGAGCGTGCCGATCAGGGTGACCAGGAGCACCAGGATCCCCGGAACGATGAAGTCTTTGTAGTCCAGCGTCGGGTTGAACAGGCCCCGGCTTCGGACGGCGAGGGGGGCCGCCGGGCCGGCGACCGCACCCCTCGTTCCGGGCGCGGGACCCGCCTCCGCCTCGAGCTCGGCGCCGTGGCGCTCGACGATCGCCCCCAGGTAGGAGCGCACCACCCCCGCCGTGGCCCCGTCCACCGCGTCGAGGACCAGCTGCACGGGCGCCGTCCGGCCGGACTCGATGCGGTCCGCGAACCGACGGGGGATTCGCACGATCACCGAGGCGCGTCCGGTCGCGAGGTCCCGCTCCGCCTTCGCCATGGACGGGTCGCTGGAGACGACGGTGAAGTACCGGGAGGCCCCGATCCGGCGAACGAGCCCGCGCGACTCCGCCGTGCGGGACTCGTCCACCACGTGCACCCGGCTGTCGTGCACCTCGAAGGTCGCCGCGTTGGAGAGGATGAGGAGCTGGATGATCGGGATGGCGATCATCTCGAACAGCATCACCCGGTCCCGGAACACCTGCAGAAACTCCTTGCGGACCAGAAAGCCCACCGTGCGGAACCAGCGGCGCAGCCGCGCTCCGCGCTCTGCGCTCGTCATGCCAACCTCACTTTGAAGAGTCGTGTGCTGGCCCCGAGGAGGAGAGCCGCCATCAGGGCCAGGACGAGCGTGTCCGGCCACAGGACGCCGAGGCCCACTCCCTTGAGGAGAATCCCGCGCGCGATCGTGATGAACCAGCGCGCCGGGATCACGTATGTGATCGGCCGCAGCCACGCGGGCATGCTCGAGATCGGGAAGATCATGCCCGACAGGACGGTCGTCGGGAGGAGGAGTCCCGCCATCGAGGCCAGCATGGCGGCGCGCTGGGAATCGGTCCGGGTGGAGATGAACACCCCCAGCCCCGTGCACACGAGGAGGAACAACAGGCCCTCCGCCAGGAGCAGCGTAACCGAACCCCGCACGGGGACAGTGAAGATGATCCGCGCGGCGGCCAGGGCGGTGACCAGGTTCACGAATCCGAGCACCAGGTAGGGCGCGACCTTTCCGACGAGGATCTGCCAGGGGCGCAGCGGAGACACCAGGAGCGTCTCCATGGTGCCCCGCTCCTTCTCGCGCGTCAGCGTGATGGAGGTCATCACCGCCGAGACGATCGTGAGCACCAGCGCGATGAGGCCTGGAACGAACAGGTCCTCGCTGGCCAGGGTCGGGTTGAAGCGGAGCCGCGTCTCGGGCACGACGTTCGGAGCCGTCCGGACCGACACGAGCACGCCGGGGCCCGCCGCCTCGGACGCGATCCACTCGGCCGCCCAGCTCTGTATCACGGCCTCGGCGTAAGCGGTCATGATGCTGCCGATGTTGGGGTCGGTCGCGTCCGCGAGGACCTGTACGCGTCCCGCTCCCTCTCCCAGGCTCCGGGCGAAGTCGGCAGGGAGCACGACGGCCTCATCGATGGCGCTCCGCCGGAACAACGGGTCCAGAGCCCGCGTCGAGGCGACGGTGGCCACCGCGTGGAAGGTCGGGGTCCCCTGGAAGCGGTTCTCCAGCGACAGGGAGGCCGCGCTCGGGCTCGAGTCCACGAACGCCACCCGTATGGACCGGATGTCCGTGCGGATCGCGAACCCGAACAGGATCACGAGGACCAGCGGCAGGAGGAGGAGGAGCGCCAGGGTCTGTCGGTCGCGCAGGATGTGGCGAACTTCCTTGACGATGAACCCTCGCAGCGCGGTCACGACGCCACTCCCGGGGCGGGCGCCGGGTCCGGCCGCACGAGCCGCAGGAAGAGCTCGTCGATCGACGGGACTCCGTACGCTTCGCGCAGCTCCCGTGGCGTGCCCATCGCGCCGATCCGTCCGTCCACCATGATGGAGATCCGGTCGCAGTACTCCGCTTCGTCCATGTAGTGGGTGGTCACGAACACCGTCGTGCCGCCGTCGGCGGCCCGGTAGATCATCTCCCAGAACTGCCGGCGAGTGATCGGGTCCACGCCCCCCGTCGGCTCGTCCAGGAAGAGAATCTCCGGCTCGTGCAGGGAGGCGACCGAGAAGGCCAGCTTCTGACGCCACCCGAGCGGGATGGAGGCCACCAGCTCGTCGGCGGCGTGTTCGAGCCCGAGGTCGGACAGGAGTCGCTCTCCGCGACGATGGATCGTGCGGTCGGGAAGGCCGTAGATGCCGCCGTACAGCCGAATGTTCTCGCGCACGCGCAGATCCTCGTACAGCGAGAACCGCTGGCTCATGTAACCGATGGATCGACGGATCGCCTCCGTCTCCCCGTACACGTCGTGGCCGGCGACCCATGCCTCGCCAGCGCTCGGCGACAGGAGGCCCGTGAGCATGCGGATCGCCGTCGTCTTGCCGGCGCCATTGGCGCCCAGGAAGCCGAACACCTCCCCGCGCTCCACCCGGAAGCTGATCGCGTCGACGGCGGTGAAGTCGCCGAAACGGCGCGTGAGCCCCCGGGCCTCGATGGCCGCGCTCACGGTGTCTCCCCGGCGCCCATGAGCGCGATGAACACGTCCTCGATGCCGGGCTGGATGGGTCGGGCCTCGACGTCCTTGACGCCCCGCGACGCGAGGAAGCCCCGCACCTCGTCGGCCGTCCGGGCAGGCTCCAGCTCCGTGCGCC
>Ga0209956_1000148_pt1 | contig 19308 bp, 17 predicted proteins | sample SalPon2A_C_D1_MG_FD_185720 | JGI IMG/M metagenome (GOLD analysis project Ga0209956, IMG submission 185720) | Soil microbial communities from South San Francisco under conditions of wetland restoration - Salt Pond MetaG R2A_C_D1_MG (SPAdes)... | ecosystem: Environmental > Terrestrial > Soil >...
AGCGTGCAGCGCTCGGGGCAGCAGGTGCTGATCAACGTGCAGCTCATCGATGCTCGCACAGACAGCCACGTGTGGGCCAAGTACTACACCCGTACGCTCGACAACGTGTTCGGGGTGGAGGGTGAGGTGGCGGGCAAGGTGGCCGACGCGCTCCAGGCCCGGCTCACGCCCGCCCAGCGAGCGCGCGTCACCGCCCCGCCCACCACAAACCCGGAGGCCTACGAGCTCTACCTCAGGGCCGATGCCCACTTCCGCCGGGGGATCGACAACAACAGCCGGACGGCGGAGGAGATGCCCCCGGCCATCCGGCTGTACGAGCAAGCGCTGGCCCGCGACTCGACCTTCGCGCTGGCGTGGGCGGAGCTCGCCCAGGCGCACCTGGCCATGTACTGGTTCGCCCCGGACCGAACCGGGGCCCGCCTGGCGGCCGCGAAGGCCGCCGCCGACCGCGCGCTGGCCCTGCAGCCCGACCTGGGAGAGGGCCACCAGGCGCTGGCCGAATACGAGTACTGGGGCCACCGGGACTACGACGCCGCCGTGGCCCAGCTCGAGCTGGCCCGGCAAGCGCTGCCCAACAGCGCCCAGGTCGAGCTCGACCTGGCCGCGATCCTCCGCCGCCAGGGGGCGATGGAGAAGGCCGTGGACGCCTTCGAGCGGGCCGCCCTGCTCGACCCGCGCGATCCCGGCCCTTACGGCCAGCTGTCGCTCACCTACCAGATGCTGCGGCGCTACGACGCGGCGGACTCGGCCTCGGAACGGGCGCTGGCCATCGACGGCGATACGCTCTCCAACGAGGACTTCGAGGGATGGAACGCGGTGTACCGGTCGGGAGACCTGGAGCCGATCGCCGCCGTCCTCGCCCGGGTGAAGCCCGGGAGCCCCTACTACGCCCTCATCTGGCAGGAACGCTACTGGCTGGCCTACCTCCGCCGCGACTTCGGCGCGGCGGTGGAGGCGGCGCGCTCGGACACCACCACGGACTGGGCCTCGAGCAACAACGTGGTGCTCCCCCGCCTCCTGTACGTGGGCATGGCCCAGGAGCGGGCCGGTCGGACCGGGCCCGCGCGCGAGAGCTACGCGGCCGCTCGCGCCCGGGTGCGGACGCTCCTCGCCAGGCGGCCGGACGACGCGGACCTCCACCTGGCCCTGGCCCTGGCCGCCGCCGGGCTGGGCCGGAAGGACGAGGCGCTGAGCGAGGGCCGGCGCGCGCTCGAGCTCATGCCGGTGAGCCGCGACGCCGTGACGGGCCCCGAGTTCCTGGTGTGGATGGCGTGGATCGACACGCGGGTCGGGGAGAAGGAGGCCGCGATCGGCCTCCTCGGGCGGCTCCTGGACCTCCCGGCCGGGGGCATCATGTCCCGCGCCAGGCTCCGCATCGACCCCACCTGGGACACGCTCCGGAAGGAACCGGCCTTCCAGGCGCTGACGCGTCAAGCCTCGCCCCCACCGCCGGCCTCGAGCAGCTCGACGACCGAGCAGGACTGACCCCCGGCGGCCCTCACGCCTTCCGGAACATCCCGACCTTGCGCAGGAGGAAGATCAGGATCACCGCGCCGGCCAGCGCCACGATGAAGCGCCCGATCCCGCCCGTCGGCGCCATGCCCAGGAGGCCCGCGATCCAGTAGCCCAGCGCCGAGCCGCCCACGCCCACCAGCACGTTGGCGATCATGCCCATCTGGGCGTTCGTCTTCATGATGATGCTGGCCAGCCAGCCGACGACTCCGCCGATGATCAGCGTTACGATCCAGCTCATGGTCTCAATTCCCTCCGTCGGAGACGCCCACCCCTCCCGGCACCCGACCGCACGGCGTGTGACCCGCCGTGATCAACCTATCGCCTTCCCGACCACGGCCAGGATGTCATCGAGCGGGTTGCCATCCCGGTCCAGGTTCAGCAGCGGGGCGAGCCCCGCTGCGTGGCCCGTCCCGGCGCTGGCGGCTCCCGTCGGCTGGCCTCCCAGGAGACCGTCCACCAGGCCGCCGAGGCCGCCCCTGGCCGGCACGGGCTGCGCCGCGCTGGACGCCTGTGGCTGCTTTGCCATGAAGCCTGCCACCGCCATCGCCAGCATCGGCAGCATCTTCTTGAGCAGGGCCGGGTCGAGCCCGGTCTTCGAGGATGCGTCCTGCGCCACCGCCCGGCTCACGTCCTTGGAGCCGAAGATCCGGCCCAGGACGTCGTTCCCGCGGCTCACGTCCGTCGGCTGCGCCGAGAGCACGTTCTCCAGCAGGTTCCCCCCGCCCAGCTGCCCGAGCAGGCCGCCGAGCCCTTCGAGGCCCGCCGGGTGAGACTGCGCCTGCTTCTTGAAGCCGCCCAGGAGCGCAGGCGCGAGCGCCTCGGCCCCGCTCGCCGCCTGCTCCTCGCTCACGCCCAGCTCGCGGGCCATCGACGTCAGCCCGCCCAGCCGGGCCAGGATGTCCGTGACTTCCATCGGCGTCTCCCTCACTTCAGGCTCTCGGGGACCTGGCCTCCGCTCTCGGCCAGCTTCTGCATGACTTGCGCGTGCAGCCACAGGTTCATCTTCGCCGAGCCATCGAGGAGTCCCGCGTAGCCGAGCTCTCGCGCCAGCTCCTTGCGAGCGGCCAGGCTGCTGTCCAGGCCGAGCAGCTTCATGAGGTCGACGATCGACTCCCTCCAGTTGAATTTCTGGCTCTTCGCGCTCGCGAGCTTCTCGATCATGGCCTCGACCTCGGCCCTCGAGATCGGCAACACTTCTGGCCGAGGCGCGGTGGCCACGCCGGTGGTCACGGTGTCGGGCGCGGCCTCAGGCGCCGGTCCGAACACCCTGGACAGAATCCTCTCGAAGATGCTCATGGAATCCTCCCTCCGCTCGGGTCCCGGTCGGGGGAGCCAGGGGGCCGACCCGCGCCCCCTGACCCCGGACCGTCCGCGCTCAGTTGAGTGATGGCAGCTTTCCGAAATGCTCCGCCAGCAGGTAGTAGGCGGTGACCCTGTTCTTGGTGCGGTCCTTCTTCATCTTGTCGCCGACCGCCTCGATCGCCTCGTCGAGGTCCGCGTCCGGCTTCCTCAGGCCGAGCTTCTTCTTGAGGAAGTTCTCCCGGACGCGCTTGAGCTCGTCCGTGTCGGTGAAGGAGACCAGCGCCGCGTCCCGGTTCTTCAAAGCCGGTCCGCAGTACTTCACGATGCCGGCAATCGCCTTCTCGTCGGGCTTCTTCGCGTACTTCTTGACGTCGACCGTCCAGTCCGTAGCCATGGGTTTCTCCCGGAAGTTGGCCCCGTCCTCGCGGGGCTTGGTTCACTCGGATGCGCAGTGGGTATCCCATCGCTACCGCACGAATTGAGCCCCACCTAAATCTCCAGCATTGTGTCACGTCAACCCTGGACGTCCCGGGCCCGAGCGTCCGAACGTGTCCGAACGTGGCGGAATCACTCGATGAGAGAAGCTGTGCGCCGGGTCGGCGCCCGGGGCCGAGCGGTCACCCGGCCGCGGCGCGCATCCGCCAGACCGGCGGAGCCCGAACGAAACCCTGCCGACATGGCGCGACTCGAGGCGCCCGCGCGGGACGCCCCGGACAAGCCGGGTGTCGTGAACGGACGCTAGCGAGGTCCGGAAGCCCGCGATCCGCACCGACCCCGACCGATGCCTGACTCCCGTGGCGGCCCGAGCCACGCGCCACATCCTCATCGACTACGTCCGCCGCCGTCGACTATTACCGACGCTACCTCTCCCCGCTCCGTTCCGACCCGCTGTTCCTCACGCTGAAGGCCGAGATGGCTGGACTCGCCTCGTTCGAAGCGCGAGTACGCGCATCTTGGCCGAGCGGACCACGCCCTTCCACCCTGCCATCGAAGCGCCTGCCTCGGAGGCAGGAGGCCACTTGGAATTCCTAACCCTCGGCGCCATGCACGAGACCGCCGCGCATGGAACCGGGACGGGCCGAGGCGCTCGAATGGGCCGTGCAGTGCGGATTCGGACTCGAGGGTAAGATCGAGAACGACCCGGACCTGGTCTCACTGCACGGGCATGCTCGCTTCAAGGCTCTGCTCAGCGGTATAGGATCGCATTCCTCGCCATGCCGAACTTCCGGGAACAGGCAATCAGTCCATGTCCACAATTCAGGATCGCCTCCGGTCGGCCCTCGCGGGACGCTACGAGGTCCAGCGCGAGGTCGGCCGGGGCGGCATGGCGACGGTGTTCCTCGCCCGGGACCAGAAGCATGATCGCGAAGTGGCCCTCAAGGTCCTGCACCCCGAGCTGGCCGCCAGCGTGGGGTCCGAGCGGTGCCTGCGCGAGATCCAGATCGCCGCGCGGCTACAACATCCTCACATTCTCCCGCTGTACGACTCCGGCCAGGCCGACACCCTGCTCTACTATGTCATGCCTTTCGTCGAGGGCGAGGCCATTGTCACCGACTTCGGGATCGCCAAGGCCGTGAGTGCGGCGGGCGGGCAGCGAATGACGCAGACCGGGATGGCGGTGGGGACGCGGCGTACATGAGTCCGGAGCAGGCCATGGGCGAGAGCGATCCCGACGGCCGGAGTGACGTCTACAGCCTGGGCTGCGTGCTGTTCGATATGCTGACCGGCGGCGCCCCGTTCACGGGCTCGACGCCGCAGGCGTTGATCACCAAGCGGTTCACCGACCCGGTGCCGTCGGTGCGGGCGACGCGGACGGAGGTGACCGGTGAGTTGGAGCTGGTGGTGACCAAGTCGCTGGCCCGGGAGCCGGCGGAGCGGTTCGACTCCGCGGCGCTGGTGGCGCAGGCGCTGGGTTCGCCCAAGATGATCACGCCACCCTACGCCGTGGCGGTGGCGGCGCCGGCGTCCCATTCGACCAAGTCCATTCGCGGTGCTCCCGTTCGCCGACATGAGCCCCCAGCGCGACCAGGAGTACTTCTGTGAGGGGATGGCCGAGGAGCTGATCAACGCGCGGATGAAGATCGAGGAGCTGCAGGTCGCATCGCGAACCTCGGCGTTCGGCTTCAAGGGCGAGGAACAGGACGTGCAGGAGATCGGCCGCCAGCTCAACGTGGGCAGCGTGCTCGGCGGAAGCGTGCGCAAGGCGGGGAACAAGCTCCGGATCACCGCCCAGCTCATCAACGTCGCCGACGGCTACCACGTCTGGTCCGAACGGTACGACCGCGACATGGAGGACGTGTTCGCGATTCAGGACGAACTCGCGCAGAGCATCGCCAAGGCGTTGCGCGTCGTCCTGAGTGACAAGGCCAAGCGCGCCATTGAGAAGGCCCCGACCGCCAACGTGGAGGCCTACGAGTTCTACCTTCGGGGCCGGCAGTTCTTCCATCAGTGGCGGCGGAAAGGGGTCGAACACGCGCGGCGTATGTTCGAGCGCGCCATCCAGATCGACCCCGACTACGCGCTGGCCCACGCGGGCATCGCCGATTGCTCCGCGTTCATCTACACCTACTGGGACGCCAGCGCGGCGCACCTGGAACGGGCCGACTCGGCCAGCCGGAAGGCGATCGAGCTGGACCCGGAGCTGGCCGAGGTGCCCGCCTCCCGCGGCCTGGCGCTCGCGTTTGCCAAGCAGTTCGACGAGGCGAACCGGGAGTTCGAGACCGCGATTCGCCTCAGCGCGAAGCTGTTCGAGGCGCACTACTTCTACGCTCGGGCGCTCCTGCAACAAGGGAAGCTGGCACAGGCGGTCACGGAGTTCGAGGATGCATGCCGGCTCCGCCCGGATGACTACCTCGCCCACAACTTTCTCGCCATGGGCCTCGAGGGTCTAGGCCGCAGGTCGGAAAGCAATGTGACCTATGCCCGAACGCTCCAGTTGACCGAGCGTCACCTGGAACTCAACCCCGATGATGCACGGGCGCTCAACCTGGGTGCGGTCGCATTGGCCCGCCGAGGGCAGAAGGAGCGTGGTCTCGAATGGGCTCGGCGGGCGCTGGCGGCCGACCCCGAGGATTCGGGACTGCTCTACAACACCGCGTGCTTCTTTGCTGTACAGGGCGAGCGGGACGAGGCGTTCGACTGCCTGGAGAAGGCCGTGAACCTGGGATTCGGATTGCGCGGGTGGGTCGAGAACGACGCCGACCTGGCCTCACTCCATGGGGATCCCCGGTTCCAAGCGGTACTGCAGAAGCTCTCGTAGGTGGGGACCAGGCCCGATCGCGAGTTCGGCGCGGGCGGAAGCGGAGGGCTCTCGTCGATGGTGGCGTCGGACACCGTCGGGTGAGCAGTTGGGGGAGCCCTTCCAGCCGTGTTGGAGGGCCAGGCCCGGTGGGTCAAGCCGGCCACCTGCGGAGCTTCCCGTTCCTGAAGGACTCCACGTCTCCCGAGGACCGCTGCAGGAGGAGATTCGCATCCCGGGCACCCCGGGCCCGCATGAGGTCGTGCATCATGGCCTCCTCCCCGCTCCATGGATACGCGTACACCACGTCGAAGTCGTCCAGGGAGAGCCCGAGCTTCGGGTAGCCCGACGAGCCCTCGCCTACCGTCCCCAGCCGCCCATCGCCGTCGTGGCCCCGCCACGTGTAGCCGGTGGGCAGGAAGCTGCCCGCGACGAAGCGGGCGCCGGAGCCGTACTGACGGACCAACTCGAGGGAGATCGCCACCAGGTCCTCGTCCAGCTCGATGCCGTAGGCTTCGTAGCCCAGGAGGTCGGCCATGATGGCAATGACGCCCGTGGCCGATCCCCACTCCAGGAAGCGGAGCCCCGGCCTCCTCAGGGCTACCAGCGCCTGCAGGACCCTCTCGAAGTCGGCGGGCACGAAGGGGTGCCAGCGGCGGCTGCGTATTTCGCGATCGAAGCGGCTCCAGATCTTCCACCCCTCGTCGCTGAGCTCCGCCAGCTTGGTCCGCAGGGCCGTATCGAAGGTCGGGCAGTCGTCGGGGGCCAAGGGCTCTCCTGGAGGGCCGTCGAGACGACGGCCGGGTCGCGGCGCGAGGTGTGTGAACTCCGAAGGATCGCGGAGGCCCGCCCCCTCCAGGACATCCGCCTCCACGGGCACCGTCCCCGCCGGGAGGCTGGAGAAGGACTGCGGCGACGGGGTGCACCACCGCTTCGACGTGAAGCTGGTCCTCCCCGACACGGCGCGCAACTCCGTGGCTCGCGCCGACAACTCGGTTTGGCTGTCGTACCCCGCTCCCGGGTGGAAGAGCCCCCTCCGGGACTTCCGACCGGCTCTTTCGAATTCTCCGTTTGCCGAGATGAGAGAACCTGTGCGCCGGATCGACGCCCGGATCCGAACGGACGATAGTGAGGTCCGGGCGCCCGCTATCCGCACCGAGATTGTCGATTTCCACCCGTCGCTGCGCTTGACTCCGCGCGGCCCCCGCACTCGCTTCAGGAAAGAAGCGAGCCGAAACGGAGGAAATCGCTTGATTCCTTCCCCGACCGATGACTGACTCCCGCGCCGACACGGTCACCCGCCTCCTGGCGCAGGTGCGCGAGGGGGACCGCGAGGCGTTCGACCGCCGGCAGGACGCCGCCGAGAAACTCCACCCCCTTCCCGCTTTGCGCACGTACATCTCCCTGGGGGACAGCATCTCGATCGACCTGTACCCGGGGCTCGACGCCGCCGAGCGCGAGCGGCTTCCGCAGATGCCGCCCGGGCTGGGCGCCGCCTCCCTCCTCCACCGGAACGACGACGGCCGCTGGCCCGAGTTCACGTGCCGGGACCTGGTCTCGGTGTGGCCCGAGGTCCGCTACGTCGCCCTGGCCGAGGACGGCGCCACCACGGCCAGCGTGCTCCGCCTCCAGCTCCCGCGCCTCCCCGAGGAGGTCGAGGGACCCGTCCTGGTCACGCTCACGGCAGGCGGCAACGACCTGGTGGGCCTGCTGGACATGGGATCGGCCGGACCCGCCCTCGGCGCTCCGGACCCGGCCGCCGGGCTGGTCGAGGAGGCGGCCCGCACCCTGGAGCGGGTGGTGCGCGAGCTCCGGACCCGTTTCCCCTCCGCCGCGCTCCTCGTCGGAACGGTCTACGATCCGAGCGACGGGACGGGCGACCTGGGGGACGGCGTGAGGCGTACGCGCGAGCTCGAGGCACTGGCTACCTTCAACGGCCGCGTGGAGGCCATCGCCCGCGGAGCGGGCGCGACCGTCGTCCCCATCCACCACCGCTTCCTCGGTCACGGCCTCACCGAGCCCGACGTATCGAATCGCTGGTACTGGCGCCACCTGGTGATCGAGCCCTCGGCCCGCGGGGCGAGCGAGGTGCGGCGGCTGTGGCTCGAGGCGCTCGGGATGTAAGGGGCCGGGCGCGCACGAGGCCCCCGACGACGACGCGCTCCCCGCCCCGGCGCTCCCGCAGAATGCACATCTTCGGCAGAATGAGCCGGGCGGCGCCCGCACGGCCGCGCGCGCGACCCGCGGTGCTCGTAGCACAACGACCGACCTCTCCTGGACTTATCCCATCCTCGGCCCGTCGCCGCGCGTCGGAACGCCAGATGCGATCCTCATGGCGCCGTGGCCGGGCGAGCCTCGCCGCGTCCGGAACGACTCCCGACGGCGGTGCGATCATGGACGACGAGACCGCGAAGCGATCCCACCAGCCCCGGCGCCGCCGCGTCGAGAGGCACCGGTACGATCCCCGCGCCTACGCCCTGGTGAGCGAGAGCCTGTCGGTCACCCTCGCCCGCCTGCCCGAGCACCGACAGCTCACCGCCCGCGAGTGCGCCGAGGGCGTCCTCGAGCTGGCCGCCCGGCACTTCGGGCTCCTCGGCGATGCGGTCCTGGAGAGCTGGGGGATCCACGCGTCCGAGGACATCGGCCGCATCGTGTCCGAGCTGGTCGAGCACGGCGCCGTCTCCCTGGGTGACGACGACCGCATCGAGGACTTCGGCGGCCTGTTCCGCGTGGACCTGGACTTCGCGGCGCGCTACCGGATCGGCGAGGGCCTTCGGTCGCGGTCGGCGCAGGGAAAGCGCCGGCGACCCTAGGCCGCCCGCTCAGGTCGCCCCGCTCGCCGAGGCCTCCAGGTACTGTCGGAACCAGTCCACCGTGAGCGGCCACGCTCGCTCGGTCGCCTTCATGTTGGCCCCGTCGCGGCCCTCCTGCGCCCTGAGGAAGCCGTGGCCGGCCCCCTCGAACACGTGCGGCTCGTACGTCTTCCCCATGGCCCGCATGGCCGTATCGGCCGGAGGCACGGTGGAGACCACCCGGTTGTCGTCGCCGCCATACAGCCCCAGGACGGGCGACTCGACGTGGGAGAGGGCCTCGCGGTCCGGCGAGCTGCCGTAGTAGACCACCGTCGCGGCGAGGTCGGGATCGCGCGTGGCCTGCGCGAACACGGTCGAACCGCCCCAGCAGAAGCCCACGATCCCGTACTTTTTCGTCGCGGCGGGGAGCGCGGTGGCCCAGCGCGCGGCGGCCTTCAGGCGCCGGTCCACCTGCGCCGGGTCCAGCTTCCGGATCGCCGCCACCGCCTCGTCCCGGCGCGGGTCGCCGATCGAATCAGTGGGAATCGTCTGGCCGGAGAGGAGGTCCGGCGCCACCGCGATGAAGCCCTCCGCGGCGAGCTGGTCCGCCACCGCCCGCACCCAGTGCGTGAGGCCGAAGATCTCGTGCACCACGATCACCACCGGTGCGGCCTCGCTCCGCTCGGGATACACGACCCAGGCGCGCACGCTGTCCCCGTCCGGCGCCGGGATCATGTCCCACTCCCCGTGCCGGGGCGACGCGTCCAGCGCCTGCACCGCGCCGCTCCCCGCGGGCGGGAGCGGCGTCTGCTGCGGGGCCGCCGAGGAGCGGGCGGCCGCGCTTGAAGCCCCGGCGCCGGCGGCCCCGGCGTCCTCGGCCGACGCGGCCCGGTCATCGTGACGCGAGCAGGCGAGGGCCAACAGGGCGACAACGGCGATCGTCGACAGGGCCGCGGCGTGGGTCCGGCGCATGGAGCCTCCCAGGTTTCGGTAGGGGAAAGTCGAGGATAACCCGGGCAGTGCGGATCAGCCAGCCCCGAAGGCGGCGCCGGGCTCAGAGAGCCCGCCGCCGCGGTGCGTCAGCTTCCCTCGTGCTGGACGGACAGGTCCGGCCGGTACCGCATGATCTGCGACACCACGTGCGAGTAGGACCCGGTGAACTCGTCGAAGATCTGACCGGCCATCGCCTGCCCGTACTCCTGATTCATGATCTGGCCCAGGTTCGGGTGCTGTGGCTCGAAACCGGCCCAGTTCTTGGTGAAGATGGCCAACCCCCGCACCCCTCCCGGCCCGCTGTCCATGGGGCTGAACCAGGCGTAGTGAAAGGGAGCGTTCTGCTTCACGATCGCCTTATGGACCGCGTCCACCGCCGCGTCGAAGCGCGCGGATCCCTTGGGCCCGAAGTCGGCGTCGTACGCGTCCAGGTCGGCCCACGTGTGGCCGCCCGAGCGGATCATGTAGCTCCCCGCGTGCTCGCCCGTGACCACCTGGTAGACGGCCCAGTTCCAGGGATCGCCGGCCTGCTTTCGCCAGGCGGCGTGGCTGGCGAGCGCCTTCTCGAACGCGGCCGTCTTGCCCGCCGCGGGCGTGAACCGGTACACCATGGCCACGTTGTGGGCCTGGGCCTGGACCCGCGTCGGGCCCAGCACAAACAGTGCGGCGACAAGGGCGAGGAGCGTGTTGCGGAGGACTCTCATGCAGGCACCTCCCGTAGTGAATAAGGGAACGCGACTCGACGCCGGAGAGCGGCGCCGGAAGAGCCTCGTCAGGTGCCGGGGTCGGCCACGTGGCCAGCGGCGGCTGGGCCGGGACAGAGAATCCGGGGAACCTCGGAGGCTGGGTGCGCTGAAGCCTTCCCGCAAGGCCATGCGGTGTAGGGGGAATCGGCGAGCGGTTCTCGGACCCGCTCGGTTGCGTCTTCGGCCGAATAGCGTGCGTGCCGGGCCATCAAGATGGGACTCCGCCACCGTATGGCGCCCCCGTCCTGCTCTCCATGCGACCGGTGTCACTCCCCCGGATCGGCACGGAGAAGGTCTTCGTGTCCGCGGGCGCTTCTACATTGCGCCCCCATGGGGCCGAATCTACGTTCTCCGCCGGAGGTCCGGCGCCTTCGGCCCTCACGAGCGCCCCCCGAAACCCCGGAGTGGCATGAGCGGCTCCAACCTGCTGCGCGAGCTCAAGCGGCGTCACGTCGTGCGGGTCGCGGTCGCCTACGGGGCCGCCGGCTGGGTCGTCCTTCAGCTCGCCGACTTCCTTCTCCCGACCTTCGGCGCGCCTCCCTGGGTGCTCAAGGTCCTCGTGGCGATGGTCGCGCTCCTGTTCCCGATCGCCCTCGTCCTGGCGTGGGCCTTCGAGATCACCCCGGAGGGCGTGCGCCGCACGGTGCCCGAGAGCTCCGCGGCCGCCCGCCCGCGCGAGGCCGAGCACCGGGTGGGCCGCGGCCTCAACAACGCGATCATCGCCAGCCTCGTCGTGGCCGTCCTGGTCCTGGCCTGGGGCCGGTTCGGGCCGAACCGCGGGACCGCGTCGGCGGGCGGCTCCTCGGGCCCGCGGGCGGGCGAGTCGCCGGGGATACCGGTCGTCGACTCCATCCCGGCCCGCTCGGTGGCCGTGCTCCCCTTCGAGAGCCTGAGCGGCGACAGCTCGAACGCTTACTTCGCCGGCGGAATGCAGGACATGATCCTCACCAAGCTGGCCGGGGTGGGGGACATGAAGGTCATCTCCCGCACCTCCACCGAGGCCTACGGCAGCCGGCCTCAGAACCTCCGGCAGATCGGCCAGGAGCTGGGCGTCGCCGCGCTCCTGGAGGGGAGCGTCCAGCGGGCCGGAAACCGGGTCCTCGTCAACGTGCAGCTCATCGATGCCCGCACGGACGGCCACCTGTGGGCGCAGGACTACACGCGCACCCTCGACGACATCTTCAAAGTGGAGGGCGAGGTGGCGCAGAAGGTGGCTGATGCGCTCCAGGCGCACCTCACCCCGGCCGAGCGCCAGCGCGTGTCGACCCCTCCGACCACCGACGGGGACGCCTACGACCTCTACCTCCAGGCGGACAGACACGCCCGGCGAGCCCACGATGACAATTCTCTGGTCGCGCCGGAGATGCCCCGGGCCATCCGGCTGTACGAGCAGGCGCTGACGCGGGACTCGACCTTCGCGCTGGCCGCCGCCGCGCTGGCCGAGGCGCACATGGAGATGTACTTCTTCGCGCCCGACCGGACCGAGGCCAGGCTGGCGGCGGCGAAGGCGGCGGCCGACCGCGCGCTGGCCCTGCAGCCGGACCTCGGCGAGGGCCACCTGGCGCTGGCCCTGTACCTGTACTGGGGGCGGAGAGACTACGACGGGGCGCGCCGGGAGCTGGAGCTGGCCCGGCGCAGCCTTCCCGGGAGCGCGGAGGTCGAGGTCGACCTGGCCGCCATCGCCCGCCGGCTGGGCCAGTGGGAGACCGCCATCGCCGGCTTCCGGAAGGCCGTCCTCCTGGACCCGCGCCAGCCCGACAATCTCACACAGCTGGCGCTCACCTACCAGATGCTCCGCCGCTACGCCGAGACCGACTCGGTCTTCGCCATGGAGGCCCGGGTGGCGCGGGACAGCTCCGAGGTCCACCTGGTGCGCCTGTGGAACCACTTCTTCTGGAAGGGAGACAACCTGGACGAGCTTCGCCCGGCCTACGCGGCGCTCACCCCCGGGAGCGACCGGTACATCGTCAACGCCTCCGGCGAGTTCTCTGTCGACTGGTTCAGCCGGGACTTCGCCGCGGCGGCCCGGAGGGTACGCGCGGACACGTCAGCCGACTGGGCCGATCCCAATAACATCGCGCTCCCCCGGGAGCTCTATCTCGCCTGGGCCCTGGGAGCCTCGGGCGACGCCGCCGGCGCGAGGACGAGCTACATGGCCGTCGCCTCGCGGGCGCGGAGCGCGCTCGGGGCCCACCCGGACGAGCCGGAGCTCCACCTGGCCCTGGGCTTCGCCGAGGCGGGGCTGGGCCACGCCGAGGAGGCCGCGAGCGAGGGACGCCGAGCCGTCGAGCTCATGCCGGTCCAGCGCGACGCGGTCACCGGCCCCGGCTATCTGACCTACCTGGCCAGGCTGTACGCCCAGGTCGGAGAGAAGAGGCAGGCCATCGATCTCCTGGACAACCTCCTGACCATGGCGAGCGGCGCCATGCTCTCGCCCGCGAGGCTCCGGCTCGACCCCTTCTGGGACCCGCTTCGAAAGGAGCCGGCCTTCCAGGAGTTGCTCCGCGAGCGCGGCCCCGTCCCCACCTCGCCGGAGCGTGCCCCGACCCCGGCCTCGCAGGCGAGCACCACGTCCGAGCCGCGCTGAGCGCCCGAGTCCAGCCGTCGCGAAATCCACCCGCGGAGAGACCATGATCTACGACAGCATCGCCGACACGGTCGGCAACACCCCCGTCGTCCGGCTCCACCACCTCGCCCCGGAGGGCGTGGACGTGTTTGTGAAGGTGGAGTCGTTCAACCCGACCGGCTCGGTGAAGGACCGGCTGGCCTTCGCCATCATCGACGACGCGGAGAAATCCGGCGCCCTGAAGCCCGGCCAGACGGTGATCGAGGCCACCTCGGGCAACACCGGGATCGGCCTCGCCATGATGTGCGCCGCCCGGGGCCACCCGTTCGTGGCCGTGATGGCCGACGCCTTCTCCGTCGAGCGCCGCCAGATCATGCGCGCGCTCGGGGCGAAGGTCATCCTCACCCCGGCGGCCGACAAGGGCTCGGGCATGGTGCGCAGGACCGAGGAGCTGGCCGCGGAGCACGGCTGGTTCCACGCCCGCCAGTTCCGGAACCCCGCCAACCCCGCCTTCCACCGCCAGACGACGGGCGCCGAGATCCTCCGGGACTTCGCGGGCCGGCGCCTGGACGCCTGGGTGACGGGCTGGGGCACCGGCGGCACGCTGACCGGCGTGGGCGAGATGCTGAAGCTGGCGCGGCCCGAGGTGCGGATCGTGGCGGCCGAGCCCACCGTGGCCTCGCTCCTCCAGGGGGACGAGTTCCAGTCCCACAAGATCCAGGGCTGGGTCCCGGACTTCATCCCCGAGGTTCTCAACGAGGACGTCGTCGACGAGATCCGCACCGTGACCGACGAAAGGGCCCGCGAGGTGGCGCTGGACCTGGCCCGGCGCGAGGGGATCTTCGTCGGCATCTCGTCGGGCGCGACCGCCGCGGCGGCGCTGGAGCTGGCCGGGGAGATGGAGCTCGGCTCGGCGATCCTCGCCATGCTGCCCGACACCGGGGAGCGCTACCTCAGCACCTACCTGTTCGACGACCTGGCGCAGGGCTCCGACGACGAGTGGCTGGCGGCGCTGTGAGGGAGAGCGCACCTCGCACCCGACCGATGTCCTCCGGCCCCACCCGGCAGCACCCGCCGATCCCCGCGGCCCCCGCCTCGCGCCACTCCAGGGCCGCGGCGCCCCAGTCCAGGGCCGTGGGGTCGGCCGACCACACCTTCCTGGCCCCATCCCACGTCTCCCCGGAGTTCGGATAGGCGAGGAGGAGGCGGTCCGTGACCCGCCGCGCCGCGCCGAGGAGGCCCGCGATGTAGGACGGGGCCGTGCAGTTGACCCCGACCGCGGCCACGCCGGCCGCCGCGTCACACGCGCGCACCGCGTCCTCGAACCGGCTGCCGTCCCTCACCCGAGCGCCGTCCCGGCAGCTGAAGCTCATCCAGGCCCACGTCCCCGGAGACTCCTCCAGAAGGCGGAGGAGCGCGCGTGCCTCGGGCAGCGATGGCAGGGTCTCGCAGGCCAGGAGGTCGGCCCCGGCCTCGGCCAGGATCCGCCACCGCGGCCGGTGGAAGGCGTACAGCCCCTCCTCGTCTCGGTCGTAGTCGCCCGTGTACTCGGAGCCGTCCGCCAGGTAGGCGCCGTAGGGACCCACGCTGGCCGCCACCAGCGGCCGGAGGCGGCCCTCCCGGTTCCGGGGCTCGCTCCAGAACGCGTCACGCGCCTCCAGCCCGAGCTCGACCGAGCGGCGCATCAGATCCGCGGCCTCCGCCTCGCCCACGCCGCGCCGCCGGAAGCCCTCGAGGGTGGCCTGGTAGCTCGCGGTCACGATGCAGTCGGCCCCGGCCTCCAGGAAGTCCAGGTGGACCTGCCGGATCGCCTCCGGATGCTCGAGAAGGACCCTGGCGGACCACAGGGGATCGTCCAGGTCGAAGCCCCGCGCCTCCAGCGTGGTGGCCAGGCCGCCGTCCAGCACGAAGAAGCCCAGGTCGCGCACCAGGCGCTCCAGGGGATTCTCGCCCCGCGGACCTCCCTCGAGGCTCACGAGCGCGGCGAGCGCCCGGGTCCGGACGCGACGCGCACCCCGGTGCTCACCGCCCCCCGCCTTTCGCCCCCTCCTTCGCCTGCTCCCGGATCATCGCCACCACCTTGTCCGCCAGGTCGTTCGGAATGGGGATGGTGAGGTGGTACTGGGCGATCCGCCACGCCCCGTCCTCTCGGACCAGGACCCCCGTGCTCCGCGTCGTGCCGTAGTGGTCGTTGTCCAGGATCTCGTCGAACCAGGCCGTGTTCCCGTCGGCGGACAGGTACACGTGCCGGACGCGGGGCACGTAGGTCCAGCCGTCGCCGGCGTCGAACCGGCGCTTGGCGTAGGCCCGGAACTCCGCGACCGTCCAGCGCTCGGTGGCGTCGGTACCGATGAAGACGGCTTCCCGGGCGAAGTGCGAGAAGTAGCGCTCGAAGTCGGCGTGCGAGGCGGCGTTGTGGAAGTCGCCGAGCACGGCCGAGACCGAGTCCCGCGCGGTGCCCGGGACCTGCGCGGAGCCCGGAGCCTGCGCCTCGAGGGGCGGCGCGGCGACGAGGAGCAACGAGCCGAGCAGGAAACCGAAAAGGGGCCGCATCATGCACTCTCCGGAAGAAGGGATTGGATCCGAGAGAGAGCCCCCGGAGCCTCTCCGGCAGTCTAGGGACTAGCCGAAGCTCCGGCCACACGCGGGCGCGCCAGCCCGCGTGCACCCGGCCTCACCGCTTCGGCGGGGCGTACCTTCCGTACCTCTCGAGGAGCGCCACCAACCGGTCGTGCGGCAGGGCGTACACCGTGCTGCCGTCCGCTCCCGTCATGGTCCGCGCCGCCACGAGCGCGTTCACCTCGGCCTCCTCGGTGGCCTGCACTGACCCCTCGAACAGGGCGTCCATGGTCGCCTCGTTCCAGTCGTCCAGGATCGTCGCCGTGACCGGCGTCCCGCGGTCGTCGAAGCGGGCGGCCGTCGAGAAGGCCACCGCGAAGTCGCCCGAGAGGTTTCCGCCGAAGCTGCCCAGGCGCGCGCTCCCCACGCCCGCCCGCCGGGCCAGACGCCGGAGCTGGTGCGGGACGAGCGGGGCGTTGGTGGCGATCACGACGAGGAGGGAGTGCTTCACCGCCGCGCCCGTCGTGGTCGTGTCCCCCAGGCGGGGGCCTTCGAACCGGGGCCGGAGATCGGTGATCTCCCGCCCCACCGGCACGCCCGCGATGGTGAGGCTCCTCCGCGAGCCGTTGTTGGCCTGGATGAGGACGCCCACCACGTAGCTCCTCCCCCCGATGCGAACGATGCGCGAGGCCGTGCCCGTGCCGCCCTTGAAGCCGTAGGAGACCATTCCGGTCCCGCCGCCGACGTTCCCCTGCGCCACCGGCCCGCCGGAGGCGCTGTCCAGGGCCGCGTACACGTCCCGAGGCGCCATCGGGTGCCCGAACACGTCGTTCAGGCCCAGGTCCAGCGTCTCCCCGACTGCGGGCAGGAGGCGTGCGATCCACTCCCGCGGGGCCAGGAAGCCCGGCCGGGTGCTCCAGTCGATGATCCCCTGGCGGACCACGGCGATGTTCCCCGTCCCGGTGAGCGCGACTGGCCCGAACAGGAGCCCCGTCTCGTCGACGATCTCCATGCCGGTGAACTCACCGGTCCCGTTGCTCACGGCGCGGCCCGCCCCCACACCCTCGGCCGCGCGCTTCCCGAGGGGGAAGATGACCGTCACCCCGGTGCGCACCGGCCCCTGTCCGCGGATGAGCTTCCCCTCGCCCCGGATCAGCGTGGTCATGCCGACCTCGACCCCCGGCACGTCCGTGATCGCATCGAAGCGGCCGGGCGTCCCGCTGAACGGCACGCCCAGCTGGCGTGCCGGCCCGACCTGGGGAGAGGGGGTCGGTTCGGAGTTCGGCGACCTCGGAGAGGACTGCTGGGCGCGGGCGGGGCCCGAGGCGAGCGCCGGGCCCACCGCCAGCGCGAGCGCGAGGAACCCGAACCGGACAGCCCGACGCCGCCCCGTGCGGGCCGCCCGCCATCTTCCCGTCATGCCCATGCTTCGCTCCCCGCTCGAGCCGAGACGTCTCGGAAAGAATGGGGGCCGGCGGCCGGCGCGGACTCGACGTCCGCCGCCCGAAGGCGCGCCGGCCCTCGAGACCTTCTCACCAGTCTAGGGACTCGGCCGGGCTCAGGCGACGGGCGCGGGCACTCGCTCGATTGTTCGCCCCCCGAACCTTCCTCCCCCCTCCGCCGTACATTCCCCTCGTGAAACTCTTCTACCAGCCCCGGACCCGGCGGGGCGAGCCGCTGCCGCCGGTGCGCGAGCGCCTCAAGGCGTTCCGGCACGTGCCACGCTTCCTCAAGATGGTGTGGGACGCGAAGCCGGCGTACGGCGCCGGGATCGTAGTGGTCCGTGTCCTGTCCGCCTTCACGCCGGTCGTGATGCTGTGGATCGGGAAGCTGGTCATCGATGGCGTGGTGGCGAACCTCCGCTCCCCCCACCCCGACTGGGGCTACCTGGCGCGGCTCATCCTCCTCGAGCTGGCCGTGGCCCTGGTCTCGGACGTCCTGGGCCGGGCATCGGCGCTCCTGGAGAGCGTGCTCGGCGACCTGTTCTCGAACGAGATGTCCGTCCGCATCATGCGCCACGCCTCGACGCTCGACCTCGAGCAGTTCGAGGACCCGGACTTCCACGACATGATGCAGCGCGCCCGCCGCCAGACGGTGGGCCGGGTGACGCTCCTCTCCGACATGCTCGGCATGGGGCAGCAGGCGATCACGCTGCTCTCCCTGCTGGCCGCGCTCATCGCCTTCAACCCGTGGCTCGTCCTCATCCTGGCGGCCGCCATCCTCCCCTCCTTCCTGGGGGAGACCGCCTACGCGACCGTCGCCTACTCGTTCATGTTCCAGTGGACGCAGGAGCGGCGGAAGCTCGACTACTACCGGTGGGTGGCCTCGGAGATCAGGCCCGCCAAGGAGGTGAAGCTCTTCGGCCTGGCCGACCACTTCATCCGTAAGTACTCCGACCTAGCCGACGCGTACGTGGCCGAGACCCGGAGGGTGGCCGCCCACCGCGCGGCGACGGGCGCCGTCCTCACCGCGTTCTCCACCGTGGCCTACTACGGCGCCGTGGGGCTCATCGTCTACCAGACCGTGATCGGCGCGATCACGATCGGGACGCTCACCTTCCTCATGGGCTCGTTCGAGCGGAGCCGGAGCCTCATCAACTCCATCCTCATGTCCATCGCACGGAGCTTCGAGGCGGGGCTCTACCTCCAGGACCTGTTCGATTTCCTGGCGACGAAACCGAGGATCGCCGGGGCGGGCGACCGCCCCCTCCCCGACCCGATCCGCGAGGGGTTCGCGTTCGAGGAGGTGGGCTTCCGCTACCCGGGCTCGGAGGCGTGGGCCGTGCGGGACGTCTCCTTCCGCATCCACCCCGGCGAGCGTGTGGCCTTCGTCGGCGAGAACGGGGCCGGCAAGACCACCCTCGTGAAGCTCCTCACCCGCCTCTACGACCCCACCGAGGGCCGCATCCTCCTGGACGGAGTGGACCTGCGCGAGTACGACCTGGACGAATTGCGCCGGGCCGTGGGCGTCATCTTCCAGGACTTCTTCCGCTTCGACCTCACCGCCCGCGAGAACATCGCCGTCGGGAAGATCGAGGCGAGGGAGGACGAGCCCCGCATCCGGAGCTCGGCCGAGAAGAGCCTGGCCGCCGGGGTGATCGAGCGCCTCGAGGAGGGCTACGACCACATGCTGGGTCGCCGCTTCGAGGGCGGCGCCGACCTGTCGGGGGGCGAGTGGCAGAAGATCGCCCTCGGCCGCGCCTACATGCGGGACGCCCGCCTCCTGGTCCTGGACGAGCCCACCGCCTCCCTGGACGCCCGGGCCGAGTACGAGGTCTTCCGCCGCTTCAGCGACCTCACCCGCGGCAAGATGGCCGTCCTCATCAGCCACCGCTTCTCCACCGTGCGCATGGCCGACCGGATCCTGGTGCTGGAGGGCGGGCGGGTGACCGAGGACGGGAGCCACGAGGAGCTGGTGAAGCTGGGGGGACGGTACGCGGAGCTGTTCGAGCTCCAGGCGGCGGGGTACCGGTAGGAAGGGCCCCGCCTACTTCCGCGCTAGGAGCGTGGTCATGTTCACCGCTCCGGCCAGCCCGCCCTCGGCGTCCCTGGTGTAGGGTGCGCACCGACTCACGAAGTCCCGCTCGAGGGCCCGGAG
>Ga0209956_1000154_pt1 | contig 18367 bp, 18 predicted proteins | sample SalPon2A_C_D1_MG_FD_185720 | JGI IMG/M metagenome (GOLD analysis project Ga0209956, IMG submission 185720) | Soil microbial communities from South San Francisco under conditions of wetland restoration - Salt Pond MetaG R2A_C_D1_MG (SPAdes)... | ecosystem: Environmental > Terrestrial > Soil >...
CTCGACATCTTCGTCGCCGAGGGTATCGACGCAGTACGCATCACTCGCCTCGCCGACGATCTCGGGGTCACTCGCGGCAGCTTTTACTGGCATTTCGACAACCGCAAGGACCTGATCGACGCGCTGGTGAGTTTCTGGAAAGACAAGAACACTCCGGCGGTGGTGCGCGCGGCGAGCCGGGCTGCGAGCCTCGCCGACGGCATCTTCCACTTCTTCGAAACCTGCATCGACGCGGCACTGTTCGATCCGAGGCTCGATCTCGCGATCCGCGAATGGTCGCGGCGCTCGACCGTGATTCGCGCCCTGCTCGACGACGAAGACGCCGCGCGCATCGAAGCGCTGCGCGCCTTCTACGCACGCTTCGGCTATGCGATGCCCGATGCATTGATTCGTGCGCGCGTGCTCTATTACTCGCAGATCGGCTTCTACGCGCTCGAATTCCACGAGCCGCTGGACACGCGACTCGACTATACCGAGGCGTACTACGAGTGTTTCACGGGCCAGAAGCTCGATCCGGGGCAGGCCGACGAATTTCGTCGCCACATCATCGATACTTATGGAGAACACCTGTCATGAGCAGAAGATCGCGACACGGTCGCCATCACGGCGCCGCCGACCCGTCCCGCCAGCGGCAGGTCGATTACCGCGGGCTGAAAAATTCCCTGTTGCACCAGCCGGCATTCAGCGATGACCGGGTCGAGGCGATACACAGCACCGCGCTGCGCGTGCTAGACGAGCTCGGCATCAGGGTGTTGAACGAAGCCGCGCGTGGATATTTCCGCGCTGCCGGGGCCAGTGTCGACGAAACTTCGCAGCTGGTGCGCATCGATCAGGCGCTGATCGCCGGCGCCCTCGACACGGCGCCCGGCGAATTCCTGCTGCACGGCGCAAGCCCCGATACGGACGTCCGGCTGGGCGGCGACAACGTCGCCTTCGTCTGCGTCGGCGGTGCGCCGCACATCTCCGATCTCGACCGCGGCAAGCGCCCGGGGACGATCGAGGATACGCGCAATATCATCCGCCTGGCCGAGCACTTCGACGTATTGCACCTGCAATCGCCGAACGTCGAGGCGCAGGACGTCCCGGTACATCTGCGACACTACGCGGTCACCGAGGCTCAGTTGACGCTCTCCCGCAAACCGTTTTTCATCTATTCCCGCGGCAGCGGCCAGGTCGAGGATGGTTTCGCGATGACGCGCATCGCTCGCGGCCTCGATGTAGAGGAATTCGAGGCCCGGCCCTGGTGCTACACGATCATCAACACCAATTCTCCGCGTCAGCTCGACGTTCCCATGTGCCAGGGCATCATCGATTTCGCCAAAGCCGGGCAGGTCTCGGTGATTACCCCGTTTACGCTCGCCGGCGCGATGGCACCGGTCACCATGCCCGGTGCGCTGGTGCTGCAGCACGCCGAAGCGCTCGCCGGAATCCTGCTTTCGCAACTGGTGCGCCCAGGTGCGCCGGTGGTTTACGGCTCTTTTACCTCCAACGTCGACATGAAATCGGGGTCGCCGGCCTTCGGCACCCCGGAGTTCGTGCGCGCCGCGTTCGGCGCCGGCCAGCTTGCGCGGCATATCGGACTGCCCTGGCGGGGCTCCGCGGCAACCGCATCGAACGCGCCCGACGAACAGGCGGTTTACGAATACCTGATGTCGGCCTGGGGCAGCATACTCGGCGGTGTCAACATGATGGTGCACGCCGCCGGCTGGCTCGAAGGCGGGCTGACCGGATCGCTGGAAAAATTCATCCTCGATATCGAAATGCTGCAAACCTTCGCCGAAATATTCGAACCGCTGGACAGCGGCGACCAAGCACTGGCTTTCGAGGCGATCGCCAGCGTCGAACCCGGCGGGCACTTTTTCGGCTGCGAACACACCATGCAGCGCTATCAGAGCGCGTTTTACGAGCCGCTGGTGTCCGACTGGAGCAATTTCGGTCAGTGGACCGACAACGGCGCGCTGACTGCGACCCAGCGCGCCAACGGAGTATGGAAAAAACTGTTGCGTGAATTCGAGCCGCCGCCGATGGACCCGGCCAGGCGCGAGGAATTGCAGGCTTTTATCGAGCGCCGCAGTGCCGAGGGCGGCGCGCCGGTCGACTAGCGCCGACGCTAGCTGTCGTTGTAGCTCGCCAGGTAACGAGTGATTTCGAACGGCGGACGCGAAACGCCGCGGCCGAGGGCCGCCTTCAATTCGGGGCTGTCGACCTGGGCGATCGCGCGCTCCGGTTTCAGCTTGAAAAACGCCGTGCTCTGCAGGCGCAGCTCGTCCTTGCGGTCGAGCGGATTGGCCCGCGCCCATAACTCGATCTCCAGCAGCAGCGGCTTAGCCTCGCGGTAGGCCCGGGCGGCGAAGCTATCGAGTTGGTCGACGTCGTCGATGGCGTGGAACTTGCCCTCGTAGGCGACCCCGGTAACGGTCTTGACATCGAGCAGATAAGGGACCACGAAGGGGCCGTTCATGGCGATCGATTTCTGCGAGCTCGCTATTCGCGCCTTGTGCGCGGGTCCGAGGCTGTGCACCTTGGTAATCACCGGCTGTTTGAATTTCCCGAAGTCGCCTTCCTTGTCGCCCCACATTTCGACGTCCATTCCGAGGTAACCCTCGTAACCGTCGGGCGCGGGCGCCGAATCGGCTTTCCAGCCCTCGCCGAGGACGATCTCGACGCGCTTTTGCACGCCTTCGCGGATCAGGTCGAGCTCCAGCAGATCGCCGACGCCCTGCTGGCCGATCGCGCGGATCGCCTGCTTGGCGTTTTCGATTTCGAGATCGTTGATTCGGTAAATGACGTCGTGCTGCTGCAGTTTGCCGGCACTCGGACCGTCTTCGGGAGACTGGGTAACCACCAGCGCCCCGCCATCCCCCGGAATATCGAAGACCTCGGCCTCGTCCGCGGACAGGGAAGCGACGATATCGGTGATGCCGGCATCGCCCCAGCTCGGCGGGCCCTGGCGCAACGAGGCCACCGTCTGCATTACCTGATTGATCGGTACCGCGTAACCGATGCCGACGTTGGCGGCATAGCGGGTCGAATCGAGCGCGGTGTTGATGCCGATCACCCGACCCTCGCGATCGAACAGCGCGCCGCCCGAGTTGCCGGGATTGATCGCCGCGTCGGTTTGCAGGTAGGGGGTATCGCTTTCGCGAAAGCGGTGGGTATGCGAAATGATGCCGCGGCTGATCGAGTCGGGATTACGGCCCAGGGGGTTGCCGACCGCGTAGGCTTCGTCGCCCGGCTTCACCAGGTCGGAATCGCCGAGTTCGGCCTGCTTGAGGCCATCGCACTGGTCGAGTTTCAAGATGGCGATATCGGATTTCGGCGTCGAGTTGACCAGCCGCGCCTTGAGTCCTTCGCTCTGGGTCCAGCCGCGAGGGAAGACCTCGATCAGGGCCGCATCGGCGACCACGTGGTGGTTGGTCCAGATCTCGCAATGCGCTGAGGAGACCAGGAAACCCGATCCGTAATTGACATCCCAGACCGAGTCGCCGAATTTGTCGATGGTGACATGCGAAGTGGTGCGGATCGAAACCGACGCGTCGAGCATGCCCTCGGTATCGACTGCATCGTGGCGATTCAGCACGGTAATCCCGAGCGGAACCAGGCTGGCGAACAGTCCTAGCACGGCAAGCCGCCAGAGTATCGTTTTCCCATTGTCCATAGCGTCACCTCTTTGCCTTAGGGTGATGTCTCCATGGTCGCAATGTATTATTCTGGGCTGTCGCCGGAAATTGCCCGGACCGGAAGAAGTTATCTGCCGTCAGTCCTTATAAAGTGTATGTAGTATAAAAATGGCGGTCTTGCCGAGACTTGTCCACAAATCAGGATTTGCGTCCCTGGCAGGTCGGAGCGGGTAGCGACGTTTCGGCGGAGTTTTGCGCAGCGAAAACGGTTACTTGCCGGACGACTTGTCGCCAGACTTCTTGATCTCGTTCTGGATCAGGCGCACGATCCAGTTCGACAGACTGCGACCGTCGTTTTCCGCCAGCTTCTTGGCCTTCTTCTTCAGAGAAGATTCCACGCGAATGTTGATTATCTTTTCTTTGGCCATTAAAACGCTTCTTTCGGTGATATAAATATCATTAAATACAAGAGGTTCTGGGCTATTCTAGATATTCTTCTTGTATTTACTATACATTTGACTACAATGTATATACAAATTAAATGCATTTATTACCGGGTGCAGGGTTAAAGAAATATCATGAACTACCTTGAAGCAAAACTCGAGCTGACGAGGCAAGCCCCCAGGATCCCGTTCAAGCTGATCGCCATCGAGGCGGCAGCGCTGGTGATCGTCGCGGGAGTGCTGGTGCGGTTTTTCGCCTGAGCATTTCCAGGAATTAAACCCGCTACGGCGGCTGATGCCCGTCGCGCCGGAACCCACGCACCAGCCGGTTCCGGCTGCTCTACTCCACTTCAAGCCTGTACTTGACTATCCGGTTGTTACCCGAATCCGATAACCATAATTCCTCTCCCCGCAGTTCGACGCCCTCAGGCGTCGTGAACCGGCCCGGACCCTTGCCGGCCCTGCCGTCGCCGAGCACCTGAAGCAACTTGCCGTCGGCACCGATAAACTTTACCACATGATTGTTCTTGTCCGCCGCAATCAAGATACCCCCGGCGGTCAAATCGAGATAACGCACGCCGTCGAATCCATACTTGCGCCGCCCGAGTTCGCGTATTATTTCCAGGTCCGGCGTCAGCAAAAGTAGCCGACTGTTACCGGCATCGGCAAGCCAGATATCGCCGTTCGCGGCGAGCTCGAGATCATGCGGCGACGATAACCCGGTCAGTTCGGCGACCAGCTTGCCGTTTCGATAGGCAACCACGTTGCCCGACCAGGCACCGGCCACGTAAATTCTGCCGTTGGGATGAGCGAGCACCCCCTCGGGTCCGCGAATTCGCTCGCCGAACTCACCCACGAATTTGGCGCGCATACCCTTGATCTCGTAGACCGCGACGCGGTTGTTGTGCGTGTCGGCGACATAAGCCCTGCCCTGCCTGTCGAAATCGATGTCGTGGGTACCGTCCTGATGGTCGGCGCCGAATTCACCCAGCATAGCGAGGGTTTTCGGATCCAGTATCGCCACCCGATCCTTGTCGACATCGGCGACGAACAGGTAGCGCCCGTCCGGCGACAGTTTCAAATCGTGCGGATTGCCGAGAAACTCGCCGCTCGCGGCAACGAACTCCAGCCTGACTTCCTGGGCAGCGGCGCCGAAGGTCGCGAACGCGCACAGCAACAGGGCGGCCGCATCTCGCATGCTCAGCCCGCCTTGCCCAGAGATAAATCGTATAACGAGCCGAGCCGTGCGGGCCGGTCCTCGATGCCGGCCAGCCTGAGCGCGTGCCAGGCCATCGCGTGGTTCGAAGAGGTCAGCGGGATGCCGAGACTGGCTTCGAGCTGTGCGCAATCCGCCATCAGCCGTACCGAGGTACAGGAGACGAAGATCGCATCGACCGCTGAGTGGCGGACGAGTTCGCGTACGGCCTGCTCGATCGATTGCGGCGTGATCCTGGAGACCACGGTATCGTGGTCGGAGTTGAACGAGCCGAACACCGGCACCCGGTAGCCGCGCGCGGAAATATAGTCGGCGACGATCTTGTTAACCTCGGCCGGATAAGGAGTCAGCACGCCAATACGCTTCGCGCCGAAGGCGTCGAAGGCGGCAAAGGCCGCGGTCGCCGGCGTCGTGCACTGCACCCCCGGACGCGCCTTGCGGATGTTCGCGAACACCCCTTCTTCACCGATCGTCATGGTCGCCGAGGTACATCCATAGGCGATTACATCGAGCTGTGTATCCGGAGTCAACACGCGGGCGCATTCGACGATCCGCGGGCCCATCGCGCGCAGCGTGTCGGGCGTGATGTGGTCCTCGTTGAATATCCGGCTGTGGTAAAGCGCGACGCCGTCGATACCCGCGAACAATTGACGCCATTCGTGTTCGATGGTGTAGTCGGTGGCCAGCACGATCAGGCCGATCGACGCGCGGCTGGCGAGACCGGCGTCGGTCTCGTAGGGCAAATGCTCGATGAGTAGCGTATCTTCGATTGCATTGCTCGCTGGCTGACTCATAATTCACCCCTCACAGGATTGCCCGTGCGCCAACTTTAACATGAATAGAAACCAGATTGTCGGCCGCGCGATCGCGCTCGGGGCGGCCATATTTTACGGTTTTAACACCACGCTGTCGCGGCTCGCCTACGACACCGGCACCACGCCGGTATCGCTGACCCTGTTCCGCTTTACGATGTCGGCGCTGCTGATGGCGGTGTTGATCATGCTGCTGCGCAAATCCTGGCGCCTCGCGGTGCCGCCGCGGGTATTCGCACTGTGCGTATTCGGTATGTTTGCGACTTCGATCGGCCACCTCGGCGCGGTCAACTATATTCCGGTAAGCCTGTCGGCGATCATCTTCTACACCTTCCCGCTACTGGTCGTCGCCTGGAAGCGCATCGCACAGCGCCAAGCGGTGGCGCGCCACGAAATGCTGGCCTTCGTGCTCGCCTTCGCCGGCATCGGCATCGCACTGGGCCTCGATTTCCACCGTTTCGATATCCGCGGCATCGCGCTGTCCTTCGGCGGCGCGCTCGGCGCGACGCTGTTCATTCTCAGCTACGAGAAGTTTCCACCGCGCACCGACAGCTACGTGGCCACGCTGTGGATCATGATCGCTTCGGTCGGATTTTCGCTGCTGGTGTGGCTGTCGGGCTTCGAGCTGGTCGCGCCGCGCGAGACCAGCGGCTGGGCTTGCATGGCAGGTATCAGCATCGCCTCGGCTATCGCTTTCGTACTTTCGCTGCAGGCCATCGATCGCGTCGGCGGCGCGGTGTTCGCGCTGTTTCTGAACTTCGAGCCGGTAATGATCTTCCTGCTCGCCTGGGCGGTGATCGGCGAACGGCTTTCGGCCGAGCGCATCGGCGGCATTGCATTGATCGTGTTCGCGCTGTTCCTGAGCCACTGGCGCCTGCGGCACATCGATCCGCAGGGCGCCTGAAACCGACGCACGCCGTGGCGGGTGCTCGCCGCATCTGTTTTAATGGCCGCCATGAGTAACGAGACCGCCCCGAACGCCGAACACGGTACCTTTTACATCGTCGCCCGCCAGCCCGGTGCCGAAAATCCGGCGATTCCGACCTGGGCCAGCCGCGCCGACAATCCCGCCGGGCTAGCGCCCGATCGCGGTGCCGCGGTGGAGCGACGCGACGCGACCGATGTGCCCGGCGCGTTCCAGATCCTCGATCTCCTCGATGCCGGCGAATGCGAACGCTTGCGGGATTTGGGCGAAACCCGGGGTTACCTCGCGGACGCGGCCGTGTCGCTGCCGCGCTCGGTACGCCATAACGACAGTTTCACCTGGATCGCCGACGATACGACCTGCGACATCATCTGGCGCCGCTGCCGCAAACTGGTGCACGACGACAGCGACTACAATGCCGGTAAGGCGGCACTGGGCCTGAATGCGAGGTTTCGCTTCTACCGCTACCGCGAGGGCGATTTCTTCGCACCGCATACCGACGGCTCCTGGCCCGGCTCGCGAATCGTCGATGGCGAACTCATCGACAACGCGTATCCCGACCGCTGGAGCCAACTGAGCTTCCTGTTGTTCCTGTCCGACGGCTACCAGGGCGGCGCCACCCGATTTCACCTCGGCGACGGCGAAACCGTCGACCTGCGCACGCCGCTCGGAGCGGCGCTGTGCTTCCCGCACGGCACCCACCCGCTGCACTGCGTGCACAGCTCGACGCCGATCGAAAGCGGCGCCAAGTACATCATCCGCAGCGACGTCCTGTTCGAGCTCTAAGCCCGGTCCAGTCCCATGAAGTGGAGTGCACTGTCGAGGCCGGTGTGGTCGATGTGGCAGGCGGCTGCGTCGCGCAGCACGGGCTTGCCGCGATAGGCGATGCCGAGCCCCGCGGCGCTGACCATCGGCAGGTCGTTGGCGCCGTCACCGATCGCGCAGCATTGCTTGAGGTCGATGCCGAGCGCCCGCGAGCGTTGCTGCAGCAGGCTGCACTTGCGATCGGCGTTGACGATCGGCGCCGGCACCCGACCGGTCAGCTTGCCGGCCTCGATCTCGAGCCGGTTGCAGTGCAGTTCGTCGAAACCCAGCCGTTGCGCGATCGGTCCTGCTACCTGCTCGAAGCCGCCGCTGACCAGGATGGTGTGCACGCCGGCGGCCTTCGCGCCCGCCACCAGCGCTTCCGCGCCCGGGTTCAGTTCGAGCTCGCCGACGATATCGTGAAATACCTGCTCCCGGCGGCCGGCGAGCATAGATACGCGCTCGCGCAGCGCGGCGTCGAAATCGAGTTCGCCGTGCATCGCCCGCGCGGTGATCGCGGCGATCTCGCCGCCGAGGCCGAGTTTCGCGGCGACCTCGTCGAGCGTCTCGGCGGCGACGATGGTCATGTCCATGTCGCAGATCAGCAGTTTTTTACCCAGCTCGTCGCGAGGCTGCAGATAGACGTCGGCCTCGCGTAGCCGCGCGCGCAGGCGTTCGAGCAGCGACCAGGCGGCGGCCGGCGTGCAGTCGATATCGAGCCGGCAGGCATTGTCGCCGAGCCGCCGGGCCTCGCCAGCGACCAACCCGTCGAGTTCGGCGCGCGCCGGCGCAAGCGCCTGGTCGAGTTCGCCCTGGCAGCAGATCGTCGCCGCGAAAGCCAACGGCGCACCCCCACGGCGCAGCCAGCGAGGCTCGCCCGGTTGACTCATGGTAGCGCCGGAAAATACAGGTACTGCACGTCGTTGATGTTCGGCAGCGAGCGCAGGTGCTCGAGGTTGTCGCCGCCGAGCGGTTCGTCGATTTCGAGCAGCACGATAGCGTTGCCGTCGCGGCCGTCGCGGCCGAGGTGCATGTTGGCGATGTTGATGCCGCGCTGGGAGCAACTGGTGCCGATATCGCCGATGACCCCCGGCCGGTCGTAGTTGGTGATATAGAGCATGTGCTCGCCGAGCGTGGATTCGAGCGGAATTCCCTTGACGTCGATCACCCGCGGCTGGTTCTTGATCAGCGTGCCGCAGATGCTGCGCGACATGGTTTCGGTTTCGACGCCGACCGTGATCCGGCAAGGGTACTCGTCGCGACCCTCGTTGTGCGCCTCGATGATGTCGATGTTGCGGTCGCGGGCGACCTCGCGCGCATTGACCGAATTGACATAACTCGAGTGGTGCTCGAGTACCGACTGAATCACCTGCACGGTCAGCGGCGAGACATTCAGATCGTTGGCCTCGCCGCCGTAGGTAACCGTTAACGTTTTAATCGGATCGCGCGTCAGCTGACCGACGAAAGAGCCCAGGTTGCGCGCCAGCTGCAGATAGGGGCGCAGCAGCTGCGCTTCCTCGGCGCTGATGCTCGGCGTGTTGATCGCGTTGTTGACCGCGCCGGTGAGCAAAAAGTCGCTGATCTGCTCGGCGATCTGGATTGCGACCTTTTCCTGCGCCTCGATGGTGGACGCACCGAGATGCGGCGTACAAATCACGTTGTCGAGCTCGAACAGCGGGTTGTCGCGCGCGGGCTCCACCGCGTAGACGTCGAGCGCAGCACCCCTCAGGTGCCCGCTTTCGAGCGCGGCCTTCAAGGCCAGCTCGTCGACCAGACCGCCGCGCGCGCAATTGATCAGCAACGCGCCGGGCTTCATCTTGTTGATCGCCGTGGCGCTGATAATGTTCTCGGTCTCGGGCGTCTTCGGCACATGCAGCGAAACGATGTCCGAGGTCGACAGCAGCGTGTCGAGATCGACTTTTTTGACCCCGAGCCTGTCGGCACGCTCCTCGGTCAGGAACGGGTCGTAGGCCTGCACGTGCAGGCCGTAACCGATGGCCTTGGCGGCCACGATCGAGCCGATGTTGCCGGCGCCGATCAGGCCTAGCAGCTTGCCGGTCAGTTCGACACCCATGAAGCGCGATTTTTCCCACTTGCCCTCGTGGGTCGAACGGTTGGCCTGCGGGATATGGCGCGCCAGCGAGAGCATCATCGCCATCGAGTGTTCGGCGGTGGTGATTGCATTGCCGAGCGGCGTGTTCATGACCACGATACCGCGCCGGGTGCAGGCGTTGACATCGACGTTGTCGACCCCGATGCCGGCACGGCCGACGACCTTGAGCCGCTTCGCGTGCTCGAGCAAGACGTCGGTAACCTGGGTGGACGAACGGATCGCGAGACCGTCGAATTCGCCGATCATATCGTTCAATTCTTCGGCGGACAGCTTGCTGGACTGCACGATCTCAATGCCGCGCTGTTCGAAGATCGCGGCCGCCTGGCTCGACATCGAATCGGAAATCAATACCCGGAGCTTATCCATTTCGTTTCTCCTGCAGGGAATGTCGGTATTCGGCAAAGGCCCAGTCGAGCCACGGCGTCAACGCTTCGAGATCGGAGGTTTCGACCGTGGCCCCGCCCCAGATTCGGAACCCGGGCGGCGCGGCGCGGTAATTGCCGATGTCGAGCGCGGCGCCCTCCTGCTCGAGGCGGGCGACCATCGCGTCGATGGCCTGTTGCTGCGCGTCGTTCGACATCGCGGTAAAACCGGGATCGACCACGCGCAGGCACATCGACGTCGGCGAACGCGTCGCCGGCTCGCGCGCTAGCCAGTCGACCCACGGCGTCGCCCCGACCCAGGCATCCAGACATTCGAAGTTGGCACGCGTGCGCCGCCACAGTGCCTCGCGCCCGCCTATGCCGTCGGCCCAGTCGAGCGCCGCGTGCAGGTCTTCCACGGCGAGCAGGCTCGGCGTATTGATGGTCGCGCCCGTGAAGATATCGCCGGCCAGCTTGCCGTTTTTCGTCAGCCGGAACAGCTTCGGCAGCGGGAAGCGCGGCTTCACCGTCTCGAGCCTTTCGACCGCGCGCGGAGAAAGCGCCAGCATGCCGTGTGCGCCCTCGCCACCGAGCACCTTTTGCCACGACCAGGTAACCACGTCGAGGCGCGCGAAATCCATCGGCATCGCGAAGGCGGCCGAGGTCGCGTCGCAGAGCACGAGACCTTCGCGGTCCGCGTCGAGCCAGTCGAGACTGGACAGACAAACGCCGCTGGTGGTGCCGTTGTAAACCGTGACCAGATCATGATCCGCTTCGACCCTGGCGAGATCCGGCAGTTCGCCGTAATCGGCCTCGATGAGGTTGAGATTTTCGATCCCCAGCGCCTGCAGGTCCCTGGCCCAGTCGGCGGAAAAACTTTCCCAGACCAGCGCGTCCACCGGGCGCGAACCGAGCAGCGACCAGAGCGCGATCTCGAAGGCGCCGGTGTCGGAACCCGGTACGATGCCGAGCTTCCAGTCGGCCGGCAGGCCGAGCAGGCGGTGCGAGTGGTCGATGGCGTCTTTGAGGCGTTGTCTGGGGAGTCTGGCGCGGTGGCTGCGGCCCAGAAATGCGGTGTTGAGATGGCTTAAGTCCCAGCCGGGATACTTCTTGCACGGCCCCGAAGAAAAGCGCGCGTCCACGGGTTTCACAAGCGGGCGCACGGGAAGGCCGACGGCTTCCTCGTTCATTGATTTCAACCTCTGGTTGTAGGGCGGTTTGCTCCGCCAGGCGCGGGGAGCATATCATGATCCCGGCAATTTGGAACAACTGTCGCAAGCCGACGATTCATGTGCAGCTTTAACGAGAACGCCGCACTTTGAAATATCGATTCGCTGATGTAGCCTGAGGTAACGCGACCGGCCGAAACTGGATCCTCCCGGTCAAAACACGACCACTCGACGGGAGAACGAGAACCATGACGCAGGCTGGCATTACCGATACCCGGGGCCTGGCCCTGACCGCACCCGACTCGGCCGCGGTCGAGCGTTTCGACGCCACCGTCAACGATATCTATTATTACCGCCCGGGGGCGCCGGATCGCCTGGATGAGCTGGTAGAGGAATTTCCGGACTTCGTTCTCGCCCAGGTATTCAAGGGCTATTCGATCGTTTCCGAAGATACTTTCGACACGCCCCCCCAGGCAATACCTTACCTGCGGCGAGCCGAGGCCCTGCCGGCAAACCTCCGCGAACGCCTTCACCAGGAAGCGCTGCGCGCCTGGATCGCGGGGGACTTTTCGGCGCGCGACACGACCTGGGAGCAAATCCTGACTCGGTGGCCGCTGGACCTGCTGGCTATCCATCAGTACAGCGGGACGCTCTTCTGGAGCGGCGACAAGCGTCGCCAGGCCGAAATGACCGCGGGCATCGCGAGCCACTGGAATTCGGGTATCGCGGGCTACGGGCATTTTAATTCGGCGCATGCCTTTGCCATGGAAGAGACCGGCCAGTACGCGGTGGCCGAGCGTTACGCGCGCGAGGCCCTGGTGCTGGAGCCGCAGGATCTCTGGGCCCTGCACGCGCTCGCCCACGTACTCGAAATGCAGGGCCGAGTCGAGGAAGGCGTCGAACTGCTCGAGGACGCGGCCCGCTTTCTCGACGATTACAACCTGTTTCGGGGCCACCTGTGGTGGCACCTGAGTCTGTTCAAGCTGGTGCAGGGCCGATTCGACGAGGCGCTCGAACTGTTCGACCGGGAAATATTTCCACAGGCATCCTCGTTTTACCTGGACATTCAGAACGGCGCATCGCTGCTCGCGCGTCTCGAGTTCCAGGGTATCGACGTCGGGCCAGAGCGCTGGGAACGCCTGGCACAGGCCTCCCTCGAAAGCTCCACGCAAAACACGGTCTGGTTTACCGCCATGCACCAGGTGATGGCGCTGGCGCGCAGCGGGCGGATTTCGGCAGTACAATCGACGCTCGATTACCTGCGCTCGGCAGGAGCCGCTTCCGGCCAGGCCGCCCTGGCGCACGACCTGTCCCGGGCCGCGTCGGCTTTTTACCGGGATCGACCCCGGCAGGCCCTGGAGCAGATGCTCGCGATACGCTCGCGCCGCGGCGAACTGGGCGCGAGTCACGCACAGCAGGACCTCTATGAGCAGATCCTGATCACGGCGGCCCTGCAAATCGACGATTGGCCCCGCGTGCGTCAGCTGCTCAAGGCGCGGCGCGTTACCCGGGTCTGGGACGAGGCTTCGTGGCGGGATTTCGAAAGCCGAACACGCCATATCGACGCAATTCACGACGCCGCGGCGGTGCGCGCCGAACTGCGCTGGGATACCAACTAGCCCGCGCGACGGCGGTGACCGGAGATAAAAATGATTCGGACCCCTGATTTACCAAATAACCGCAAGTTTCCTGACCCGCGCATTGGCCGGAATGCAGCCTGGCCACGGCGACGAGGCAAGCCTTCTTGTCGCGCAGCCCCCTCGATAAAACTTACGGGTCTAGCGGTTTAATGCCCACGGCAGCACCGAACCGAATATTGACAACGCTTCTATGTGCGATCTGTACAGGAGTTCTTTCTCCCTGTTCCCCGGCTGCGTCAAAAGACAAGATCGAGCAAGCCGGCGATATTATGCAGATATTAATACCCGCGACAGCCTACGGAACGACGTTTTATCTGGATGACACGGAAGGCCGCACGCAATTTTACAAATCGTTCTTTACCAACCTGGGTGTAACCTACGGGTTGAAATATTCGATCGACAAAAAGCGCCCTAACGGTGGAAGCCATTCGTTTCCCTCGGGTCATACCTCGGCAGCATTTCAAGGGGCGGCTTTCATTCACAAAAGATACGGCTGGAAATACAGCATCCCCGCCTACATCGGCGCCGCTTTCGTCGGCTACAGCAGGGTCGAATCTGATAATCATTACACCGAGGATGTGCTTGCGGGTGCGGCCATCGGTACGATCAGCAGTTTCTACTTCACCACCCCCTATAAGGGCGTAACGATAGCCCCGGTTGCCGATCGAGGTTATTACGGTTTAGCCCTGAACGCCGAATTTTAAATTACCTCGTGACGCGCCATAGCCTGATATGGCCTGTCGCACACAGGTTTCAGGAGGACGAATAACAGCTTTGGCTGAAGATCCCTTCGACCGCTTCTCGGCGTTCTGCATACGGAAATACAAAGCCGTGGTGAATTCATTTTTTCTAACCGGGTTATCGGCCGACATGCCGCCAGTAACCGGGCGACAGGCATCGCGGCGACAGTGTCGCTCGCGAGAATGACCGTTCAACTATAAGACGCAACCAATTCACCGATTCGTTCGTCGAGCGGATTGATACCCAGGCCGGGGCCGGCCGGCAGGTCGAAGTAACCGCCGTCGACCTCGATGCCGTTTTCGGGATCGTAATGTTCCTCGATGTAATTCCCCGCGGTCCAGACCGCTTCGAGCAGGCGCGGTTCCACGGTTGCACCGATGTGCACGATCGCCGCGGCGAGAATATCGCCGCCCCAGCTGTCCTCGCAAGTGTGCGGCATAGATCGCGCGGCACAGATATCGCGAAGCGTGGCCATCGCGCCGAGCCCGCCCATGCGCGTGATCTTGAAGCCAAAGCCGTCGCAGGCATTCAGCGCAATTGCGCGCAACACGTCGCCGACGCTTTCCATGGTTTCATCGAGAATAACCGGCTGAGCGATCTGCGCGCGGATCGCGGCGACTTCCTCGAGCGTCCGGCAGGGTTGCTCGAGCGCGAACGGGATATCGGCGCAGGCGAGACACAGGCGTTTCGCGTCCGCCCCCGTCATGCCGCGGTTCGGATCGACGATGAGCCGTAGCCGATCGCCTACCGTCTCCCACACCTTGCGCAGCACGGCGATATCGATCGCCACATCCCGTCCACCGGCCTTGATCTGGATGCGGCGGTAACCCTGATCGGCCTTGTCGAGGGCGAGGCGCGCGATGTCTTCCGGCGAACCGATGCCGGTGGCGTAATAAGCCGGCACGCGCTCGACGGCCGCGCCGCCGAGCAATTCGCAAACCCGTATACCGTGATGCCGGGCCAGCAGGTCAACGATCGCGATCTCGAGACCCGCCTTGGCATAATTGTGCCCGTTGAGCTGCTCGTCCATGTGGCGGCGCAGCAGCAGGGGCGACAGGCCGCTTCGACCGATTAGCGCGGGTGCGATCTGCGCGATCCCGGAGCGGGCGCCAGCCGCGTGTTGCGGCTGGTACAGGGGACCGATCGGCGCTACCTCGCCCCAGCCCACGAGGCCGGAATCCGACACCATCTTGACGATGGTCGTATCGACGGCGTGAATCGTCATCGTCGACATGGTGTAGGGTCCGCCGACAACCGGCAAATTTTTCTGGTAGACGTGAATCTCGCTGATACGCATGGCAAGCATCCCGAATTAATTGCCGCGCCAGTATACCGAACTACCCGGGCGGCGACGCTTCCGGGCAGCGAAAACCGGGCGGCCGTTTATGTGTGCCGCCATCAGGTCGCGGCGACAATGACCGAGGGCGGCGAATGCGGAATCGAATTCGATGATAAAAAAAGTCTGCCCCTTTTGTCCTTTCTGTTTTCAATTGGCCTTTGCCCGCTGCTCGAAAAACGAAGCGCCTTTCGGCATTTCGGGAATCGCCATTTGATAATCGCTGCAGCGGATTCGTCCGCTATGCCGGCCGCGCACTATTTCATACATGTATTTGCCGGGAATATGATTGGCCTGCAGCGGGCAGGCATCTTCGGCGGTGTATTCACAGATAAACAGTGTGCGCGGCTGGGCGGACAGATTGGGCGCGGAACCGTGCAGCAGGCGGGTATGCATCAGGCAGACCGAACCCGCCGGGCCGTAACAGGGAACGGCTCGAGGTTTCATCTCGGTGACCACCGAATCCGCCACCGCGCCGGTAAATACGCCCTCGTGCCAGTGCTCGTACAACGCTCCCCTGTGGGTGCCGGGCACCACTTCCAGCGGACCGTTTTCCGGCGTGACGTCATCGATAAAAAAACAGCACGGTCACCATGTCGTCGTTGCTGTGAGGTTCGAACAGAAAGTCCTGGCGATACTTGACCCGGGTCGCGGCGCCGGGTTGCTTGGAATCGATCTTGGAATTCTCGAACCTGAGGTTGGGGGGAGAATATCAATCAGCGCGTCGAGCGCAGAGTTGTCGCGCATGAAATCGAGGTAGGCCGCGGAGATCTCGACGGGCGAGGCGATGCGACGCAAAGCCGGCCGCTCGGCCGAATGTCCCGGTTCGACGTCGAAGCGCGGGCGATTGTCGAAAGTCTTCCCATAGGGCCCGCTGAAGTTTCTGCTCTCTTCTTTCCATTGCTCGAATTCGCATTGCAGAATCTGCAAGCGGTCCTCGGGGACGACATCGTAAAGCAACAGAAATCCGTCGCGTTTGAATTGTTCGACCTGCGAGGACGATAGATTAGCCATCTCGTAGCTGTATTCCTGAATCCGGGGCAGCGAACCGTCAAACGATTTTACTGCAATTTGAACCAGGCGCCATGCCGACTTTCTCGCCACCGCCAGATTCGATCAAAGCGAGGATCGATCAGGCATCGAAGATAATATTCAGATCGAAGACGAACTCGAACAGGTAGATTTCATAGCAGATCAGCAGCAGGTAGCCGGCGCAAAAAAACTGCAACAGACTCTCGACACTGCAGGCGCCGAGAAATTTACGCCGCACCACGGCGACCAGGAATACCAGCGGAATCCCGGTCATGCTGATTTTGCTGGTCAGGAAGCCGTCGATACCGCGCTCGAGCGCCGAGGCCATGAAAATATTCGCCTCGGCCGCACCATGGTTCAGCAGGTTGAGCGTGAACAGCGCATCGATGCAGCTCAACAACAGCACGCCGAGCGCGAGGTAGAGCACGCGCGGTTCGTACCAGTCGAACAGGTATAGGTGGCCGTCGGCCTCGCGCCGCCCGAGCCGGCGCCGCGGCCTGAAATTACCGTACAGGAAGGCGTGCCAGGTTGCCTCGCGGCGATCCGCGTTATGCCGGCGGTCCGCGATTCCGTCGCCGTCAGGCATAGCGCTTCTCGACCGGCCTGTCCCGGCGAATGCCGGGGTTTCGACGAGCACCTGCGCCGTCGGGATGATCGCCGGTCGAGTCTTCCCTGGCGTGGTTGCCGGACATCGAAGTCCTTTCGTCTCCAGTTGCCATAGACTGAATATACTACGCGAGCCCGGGGCCGGAAAATTTGAATCAGTCGGCAGTTTGGAATGCTCCGTCGGCAAGCCTCGACCCCCCGAATTCGCTAACCGGACGGAAGCCCTGCTGCCGATAACGAAACCCGCCGGCAATCGAACGCTCCCGCGACGTGCCGCGAGGTTATTGCGGCTTTTAGCAGACCTGCAACAAACCCGGGTATAGCCGGTTATTCCCGGCGGGATCCCTGCACCGGCTACCGGTGCGATTTTCATTACCGGCCGTTGTCGCTCCTCTACCGGCTGGGGTATCCGGGAATCCTGCTGTCTTTCGCACCCATCGGCCTGATACTGTGGATTTTCTGGTAACAAACCGATTGCCGGGACCCGCTCGGAATTATCGCCAGGCAGGCGGCGGAGAGCCGCTGTTTTCGGCATCGAAATCATCGCTCGGGGTCCCTCGTTCAAACCCTGTTCACCGGTCGTCGGCACCGCGCGCGCCATTCTCCGCTTACGCCTGTAACGCGCCGTCGATTGTTTCGCCGGGATCGACCCTTTAGAATACCGGCTAACTTGGGGAAACAGGATAGAGCAACGTGGCAAATACCGCCCTTTTGGCCGACCTGGAAAGAGCCATCGATCTGCTCAGGCCGCTGGACGAAAGCCTGCTCGACTTCGAACCCGATCCGACCGTGTCGCCCGACATTCGCGAGTTGACGGGAGTGGAGCGATACCCGACGGATTCCCACCTCGCGAATATGCAGGCGAGAATCGGGGCGGTCGTCGAGGCGGGGGAAAGGCTGGAATCGCGCGCGCCGTCCGATTACGTCTCGAGACTCATCGTCGCCTGCGTCAGGCTCGCGCCGCCGAGCGACGATTGAAATCCGCGCCGCAACGCATCGATCTCCCGAGCAGCACGGTTTGAGAACCGCCCGCATGCGGTCCCCGGTCCGGAAAATCCGTATACCCGACAATCCATCGTTCAGGTTTTTGACGCGCCGGGAGCGGATGGACTGTTTGCGGCCCCTCATTCGCTAATCTACAGGCCCGGAAATCGTGTCACTGCAAGAACTCATTTCGAACTACGGCTATGCCGCAATCGCCGTCGGCACCTTCTTCGAAGGCGAGACCATTCTTATCCTGGGAGGATTTGCCGCGCATCGCGGTTACCTGGAGTTGCCCTGGGTCGTGGTCAGCGCCTTCCTCGGCACCCTGTGCGGCGACCAGCTCTATTTCTATATCGGCCGGTCGAAGGGAGTATCCGCGTTCGCGGAGCGTCCCGGATGGAAGCAAAAGTCCGACAAGGTTTTTCGCCTGATGAATAGACACCAGACCTGGCTGATACTCGGCTTCCGGTTCATTTACGGCATACGCACCGTTACGCCCTTTCTTATCGGGGCCAGCCGGGTCAGCCCGCTGCGCTTTTTGGTCCTCAACACCATCGGCGGTCT
>Ga0209956_1000156_pt1 | contig 17930 bp, 16 predicted proteins | sample SalPon2A_C_D1_MG_FD_185720 | JGI IMG/M metagenome (GOLD analysis project Ga0209956, IMG submission 185720) | Soil microbial communities from South San Francisco under conditions of wetland restoration - Salt Pond MetaG R2A_C_D1_MG (SPAdes)... | ecosystem: Environmental > Terrestrial > Soil >...
TCTTGGAGTTCGACATCGGAACCTTCAAGTCCGTCTGGAGACTCCGAGACCTCGAAGGGCAGGTGATTCGCGAGATTCGCCTGGACAACGGCGCTGGCATCTGGAGCTGGCAGAAGGACTGGATCCGGCGGGAAGGTCAACCGCTAGCCGCGGTGGACGCCGTCGAAGGCACCCGGCACCTCCATCCGGACCACCTGGGCACCACCCGGGCCATCACGGACGCCTCGGGGACCCACCGCAGCACCTACCATTTCGATCCGTACGGCGAGATGGCTGCGAGCTTCACCGCGGGCACCGAGGTCCTGCTCTACACCGGTCACGAGCGAGACGATCACGCGCTGACTGGGGGAAACAGCGGCTCGACCGACGACCTAGACTACATGCATGCGCGGTACTACAGCCCGATGCTGGGGCGGTTCCTGCGGGTGGACTCAGTAGAATCTCGCGAAGCTCTCTCAGAACCTGTCCTATGGAATCGTTATGGCTACGTAGGCACGAACCCAAAAGCCTATGTCGATCCAGATGGCAAAGAGAGAATGGGAATCATACTGGACTTGGACAACAAGGCTCTATTAGAAGGGGAGATCACTCGCGAGGAGTTTCTGGCCCGAAACAAAGCGAGGGGTGTGGGTCTAGCGATCGGCCTCAGCCTACTTGCTGGAAGTTACGCCACCGTTGCCGGGGGAGCCGCGCTTCTAGCTCGCTTACCCTTGATTCAGGGCTTCTTCCTGAGGCCAGAGGTGATCGGGGCCGGGAATGCGGTTGCTGCAGCTCTTGCGGAGCAAGGGACAGTTGGACCGGGGTCTAGGTCATTAGGGGGATTCGAGCTGATTCTCAGCCAGCGTGCCGTGGGCAGTACATTTCGCCAAACTGTAACCCTTGCAAGAAGAACCAGTAGCGCCGTTCCAGGCAACCTCTTTTCTGTGTTCAAAGCTCTACAGGATGCCGCAAGGCAGTCCGGGTTGTCGAGATCCGAGATCTTCATCAACTTCATCAGAGACCCGAGGTTGATTAAGATTCTCATCGAGCTTGGCAGAAGAGAAGACTTTGAAGTAACTCTTGATACAGCTACTGGAACTCTACAGTTTGTTAGGAACATAAACTAATGGAACAATTGAGGCAAGGCATAAAATACCGGAGAGTCGCAAGAATCCTCGATGGCTCATGGCCGAAAACCAAGCTCATCGACCAACATCCCGCAAAAATCCGGGATAAGCTGATCGAGTTCGCACGTCGTCACAATGCGGGTCAGCCAATAGCTGCCTTTTACTGCGAGTCAGAGATATGGACGTTGCTTACAACGACCCACCTGGCTTGGTGCATTCCAGAAGAAGGAGCTAGAGCCCTGCCCTTTTCGGAGGTTGGTTTCACTGACTTTACTCCGCAAGATGTGAAAAGAATCACTGAAGATAATTCCTTTAAAGCACGGGTAGACAGGCTGTTCGTTCGGGACAAGTCGGGTAGTTCCTGGATTTTTATGCTGGAGCCAGACGTACCCTTCTACAGATTCTGGAGGGCAATTAAGCTTCTGGTGGAGACCACCTTTGGGGCCAAAAAGGCCTGATTGCGGATAGAAAGCCCCACGACACGGGTCCAGCGGAAAGTTTGGCAGTGCTGACAGCTTCAACGCTTCAGAGGATCCCGCTGTCCTTGCGCTGGAGCTTGGACTCCAGGGCCTGCCGTATCTTGGAGCGAGTTGGAGTCGTCTTGCAACTGGAGGCTCTTCCGTAAGTTGTGTGGGTGGTCATCGGGTGAGGGTGGCTGGGTAGAGGTCCAGGCCACCGAGGTGGAAATAGATGGCGTTGCGGAAGCGGTCACGGTTGCGAAAGCCTCGCGCTGTGGCCTTGATCCACTGGATCTTCGCGTTGAGGCCCTCGGCGCGGGCATTGGTGACGCCGAGGACGACGGCGGTGAGAATGCCCTCGAGGTGACGCTTGATCATGCGAGCAACGGCCTTGATGGGCTCGAGGCGGCAGCGAATTGCCCAGGAGTACCAGCGCAGCCACGCCTTGCGAGCCCAGCCCCGGCGGCGGTAGCGCCAGAGTTCCATCGCGAGGGTTTTGATGGCCCAGGCTCGGGCGGTGCGCAGCATGCTCGTGCGAAGTGGCTCGAAAGCCCTCCAGCGCTCCTCGCGGAAGTGATCCGGGTGCTGGAGCCACAGGTACTTGGTGCCCTTGAGCCGCTCGTCCCCCTGAGCAAGAAGGGCCTTGTTCTCCTGCTGGCGCACACGGTCCACAGCCTTCGAGAGATGCTGGGCGATGTGGAACTTGTCGAAGGCGATCTTCGTTTCCGCCCCCGGGATGAACTCTTCCGTCGCGGCGATGTAGGCTGCCCACATGTCCATCCTCACCGACTCCACCGCCGATCGCTCCTCTTCCGAAAAGCCCTCGTAGAAGGTATCCAGGCACTCCCGGCCCCGACCGTCGGCGACGTGGACGACGACACCCCCCTTCTGGGCATCGTGCACCACGGTGACGTACTCGTGGCGCCTCTGGAACGAGACCTCATCGACTCCGGTGTGCGTCGGAAGCTTGGACTCTCGTCGTGCCAGTCCCCGGCACACCGCCCGGCTCATGATGCCCGAGGTCTCCGTCCATCCCAGCCCAAGCTGACGCGCTACGGCCGACAGGCTCGCCTCTTTGAGCCAGTCGATGACCAGCGCTTCAAACAGGGCTGTGAACCGCGAGCCCGGCTCGCCCCAGGGCACACTCACCTGCCGCACCCCGTGCTCAGGGCAGCTCACTCGGGGCACCTGCGCCATCAAGATCGTGCGGTACTGACAGGTGTCCAGGTGTCGCCAACGGCGTGGCCGTGCGTCATAGCCCGGCGAGGGCGTCGAGCACTCCGGACATCGCAGCTCATTCCCTGCACGATGCGCCAATACCACCCGGACCTCCCCTTTGTCCCGATCCAACTCCACGTCTGTGACCGTCCACGGCTCCTCGATCCCCAAGATCTTCCGGTACAGCTCCTTGTCTCTCATGGCGCGAGCATACGCTCGGCCATCTTCCACCGCTATACCCACACAAGATGCGGAAGAACCCAACTGGAGCAGTACACTACCTCGATCAGGGAAGAGAGGTCCAAGCGGCACTTCTCAACACAACCCTTGAGCAAGACGGGACGATGCTTGATTCAGCTCGCAGAAACAGTGCTTTTACGGTGCAAACTGGCGACGTGAGGTTTGCAAATTGCGCCTCCGCTGTCGTTCAATGTCTACGATCTGGAGGAGTGATCGAACAGGATTCCAACCCGGCTGCCCTAATCGTTCCTTCGGGTGGCGTAGTTAGCTTTTATCTGGGGGATCTGCCCAGTGTCCTTCTGGCCACCCTAGTCGAGTATCCGCTACGAGCCTCCAACCAAAGAAGAGGAAGGGTCTAATGTCATCGAACCCATCGAATCAGTCGGCTCATTTGTGGCTCCGACTAACTAGTTGTCTCCTGCTCTCGATAGCTTTGCTAGCTACGTCATGTTCCTACGAGAACCGCTCCAAGCAGATTCAGAGCCAGAAGGCACTGTTCGCTCTGGGAATGGCTGTCTTGGAGCAGTCTGAGGCCAGGGGACCGCTCACGCTAGCGGAGATCAAAGCCATAGCCAGCAACGAGATGTGGAGCCACGACAACTGGGGCAATGCAGTAGAGGTTCAAGCCTTCCCAGACTCCTGGGTGATCGTCTATCCGGGGCGAGACGGACAACTCGATTACTCGGACTTCAGCTTGTACTTAGGCAGAGAACCGGTAGACATCAAGGGGCTCTACGACCACGACTTGGTTTTCGAGAGACATGGTCGTCTCCTCACAATCGCCAGTAAGGACGTGGCCTCCGGTCGCTTCCCGAAAGGGCCTCTGATACGCGGAGCTGAATGAGGTTTGGTATTGACGTGCTCCCCTTAACGCGGAAAGTGACTAGTAGTTTGGCGCTGGCTCAGCCGCCGTCCCGGCGGACGCTCTCCGCCGCGCGGGAGGCGACCACCTCCAACACCCGTCGCACCACCTGGTCGACGTCCAGGTCCGAGGTGTCGATGCGGGTGTAGGAGTCGTCACAGGTGAGCGGCGAGTGCTCGCGCGTCGAGTCCCGGCGGTCGCGGCGGTGCACGTCCTCCAGCGCCTCCTCGTGAGAGACGGGGCGACCGGCGTCCCTGAGCTGCCGCCAGCGGCGTCCCGCCCGGACCTCCGGCGATGCGTCGAGGTAGATCTTGACCGGCGCGTAGGGAAAGACCCGGGTGCCGATGTCGCGGCCCTCCATCACTCCGCCGTGGCGCCGGCCATAGGCGCGCTGCAAGGCCACCATGGCCTGACGGACCTCCGGGTAGGTGGCGATCTTGGACGTGGCCTCCCCGACCTGCGGCGTGCGGATCCGGTCCTCCACCGGCTCACCGTCGAGCAGGACCTCGAACACCGCCTCCCGCCGCTCCAACCCCACGTCGACCCGGTCCAGGATCTCGAGCACCGCCTCCCGGTCGTCGGGATCGCAACCCCGATCGAGCACCGCCAGGGCGACGGCGCGGTACATGGCCCCGGTATCGAAGTACGGGACGCCCAGCGCCTCCGCCACGCGGCGGGCGATGGTGCCCTTGCCGCTGCCGGCAGGGCCGTCGAAGGCGATGAGGAGGGGCTCGGCGGCCTCGTCGCTCATCGCTTCGGCTTTCGGGTGCGGACCGGTTTCCCGGTCTTGCCCGGGCTGCCCTTCCCGCCCTTCGGGCCGCTTCGCGGACTTTTCGTCGAGCTCTTCTTCGGGCTCTTTTTCGGACCCTTCTTCGGACCCTTTTGCGCCGCGATCTCCGGGCGGCGGCCGCGGGCTCGGGTCGAGCGGCGCAAGTGTTCGACCTCGCCGTCGCTCAGCTCGCGGTATTTCCCCGGCGCCAGATGGGGATCGCGCAGGGGTCCGATGGCTGCCCGCCGCAGACGCTGCACCGGATGGCCGATGCGAAGGAACATCTCGCGGATCTGCCGGGTGCGTCCTTCGCTCAGCTCGACCACCCACCAGGTGTTGCTCTTGGCCACCCGGGGGCCGCGGACCGACGGCCAGCGGGTGACGCGGGCCGGGGCGGTCTTGCGGCCCCGGATCGCCAGACCCGCTCGCACCTTCTCGAGCTCTTTCTCCTCGGGCTCGCCCTTGACCTTGACCTCGTAGACCTTGGTGCAGCCGTAGCGCGGGTGCGCCACCCGGTTCGCCAGGTCGCCGTCGTCGGTGAGCAGGATCAGCCCCTCGGTGTGGTAGTCGAGACGCCCCACGGGAACCAGCTTCTTGCGCAAGCCCGGTGGCACCAGGTCCATCACCGTGGGCCGTCCCTCGGGGTCCGAGCGGGTGCTCATCACCTCCGGCGGCTTGTTGACCAGCAGGTACTGGTAGCTGTCCGGCAGGGCGACCCGCTTGCCGTCCAGCTTGATGTGGTCGGTCGCCGGGTCGGCGCTGTCGCCGAGGGTCGCCACCTGGCCGTTGACGGTCACGCGCCCCTCGCGGATCAGGTCCTCCGCCTTGCGCCGCGAGGCCACCGCCCCGGCGTGGGCGAGGATCTTCTGCAGCCGATCGCTCACGGGACGCCCCTCATCCCCCCACCTCGACGACCCGGTCCTCTTCAAGCTCGGATTCCGGCCCCGACGCGGTCGTCTCTTCCCGAGGCTCCCGTTCCGGACGTTCCTTCTCCAGCCGTTCTTCCTCCAGTCGCTCCAGCGCCTCGGTCTCGTGGATCATCCGCTGCTCGCGCTCCTCGTCGGGGTCGTGCGCGTCGCCGCCCCGGACGCCTCCCCGCGAGTCCTCCTGGACATACCCCTCCCCCTCGCCGCCAAACGCCTCCTCGAGCTCCTCCAGCGGCGGCAGGTCCTTGAGGCTCTTGAGCCCGAAGTGGACCAGGAACTCGCGTGTGGTGCAGTAGAGGAACGGCTTGCCCACCACCTCCTTGCGGCCAGCGATGCGTATCAGGTGCTTCTCCAGCAGAGTCCGGAGCACGCCGGAGGGATTGACCCCCCGCAGCTCCTGGATCTCCGGCCCGGTGACCGGCTGCCGGTAGGCGATGATGGCGAGGGTCTCCAGGGCGGCCATCGAGAGCTTGGAGCCGCCGCGCACCTCGAAAAACCGGCGCAGCCAACCGTTCATCTCCGGCCGGGTCACCAGCCGCACGCCGCCGGCCACCTCCTCGATCATCACCCCGCGGCCGGAGTCGCCACCGGAGTCGCCAAAGGCGGCCCCCGCCCCGGCACCCTCCGGAGGCTCGGGGGGCCGATACCGCGCCAGGACCGCTTCCAGGGCCTCGCCCGCGGCCTCCCGCTCCTCCTCGTCGAACATCTCCACCAGCTTCTCGCGGGAGACCGGCTCGGAAGAGACGAACAGAACCGCCTCGAGCGCCGCTTCCATCTCACGCCGATCCGTCGTGCGCCGATCCGTCATCCGCCGATCCGTCATCCGCCGATCGCCTCCAGCTCCTCGACCGCCAGCTCCCGCGTGGTGCGGTAGAGGAGAATCTCGCCACTCCCGGTCTGGTGCAGGCGGACCAGGTTCATGCGGGCCATCTCCAACACCGCGAGAAACGCGGAGATGGCCTCGGCGCGGCACGACAGGGTGCGCAGGTCGTCGAGCAGGTTGTACGGGCGGCTCCCGCCGAGCCGGCTCAGGATGCGCTCGATCTGGCCACGCACGCTGAACGTCTCCCGCGCCATCCGGAAAGGCGGTGGGTGGTCCAGGTCGTAGCGCACCAGGACGGTCTTGAAGGCGGAGAGCAGATCGAACAGCGAGACGTCGCCCAGATCGACCTCTTCCTCCCCGTCCGCCGCCGGCAGATCCGGACGTCCGGCATCGCGGATCCAGATCCCGGAGCGCACGCTGTCGACCTCCGCCAGCGACTGCGCCGCCTCCTTGAGCCGCTGGTACTCCAGCAGCCGCTGGACCAGCTCCTCGCGCGGATCCTCCTCGGGCTCGCCGTCCGCCTTCTTGGTCCGCGGCAGCAACATGCGGGACTTGAGATGGATCAACAGCGCCGCCTCGTAGATGTACTCGGCCGCGATGTCGAGGTTGAGCTCTTCCATCAGACTCAGGTATTCGTGGAACTGGTCGCAGATCTTCGCCACCGGGATGTCCGCCACCTCCACCTCGTTGACACGGGCCAGATGGAGGAGCAGATCCAGAGGGCCTTCGAAGGCGGGTAGCTCGACCCGCCATTCTTCCGGCAGCAGGCTGGGGAGGTTGGCGGCTTGGCGGCTCACAGGGAACGATCTTATGGCATTCACGCCCGGGGGGGCCTTCACGCCCCGGGGAAGTCAAGCCGCGGAGGCCCGCCGCAGCCCGGTGCGCTCCTGGCACCGGCGCAGCACCGCGTCGGCCACCGTCGCCGCCCGCTCGGCGCCCCGGGCCAGCACTTCGTCGAGGTGGTCGGGATCGGCGGAGATCTCGCGATAGCGCTCCTGGATGGGCTCCAGGGCCGCGACCACGACCTCGACCGCCTGCTTCTTGAGATGGCCGTAGCCCTTGCCCTCGAACCGGCTTTCGATGTCCGCCCGGGACTCGCCGGTGAGCACCTCGTAGAGCTGCAGCAGGTTGAAAACACCCGGGGACGCGTGGTCGAAGCGGACCTCGTTCTCGGTGTCGGTCACCGCCCGCATGATGGTCTTCTTGATCCGGTCGGGCGGATCGAGCAGCCCGACGGCGTGCCCCGCGGCCACCATCGCCCGGCTCTTTGACATCTTCTGCTCCGGATCGTCGAAGCCCATCACCCGGGCGCCGCTCTTGCGGATCATCGGCTGGGGCGGCTTGAGGGTCTCGCCAAAGAGGTGGTTGAACCGTTGGGCGATGTCGCGGGTCAGCTCGATGTGCTGTTTCTGGTCCTCGCCCACGGGCACGAAGTCGGCCTCGTAGAGCAGGATGTCCGCCGCCTGGAGCACCGGGTAGCACAGCAGCCCGCTGCCGATGGACTCCACCTGTCCGGACTTGGACTTGAACTGGGTCATGCGCTGGAGCCAACCCAGGGGCGTCACACAGCCGAGGATCCACATCAGCTCCGAATGGGCGCGGACGTGGGATTGGATGAAGATCGTCGAGCGCTCCGGATCGATGCCGCTGGCGATGTAGAGCGCCGCCACCTCGCGCGACTTGGCGTACAGCTCGGCGGCGTCCACCGCCTCCGGGATGGTCAGGGCGTGGAGATCGACCACGCAGAAGAAGTTGTCGTAGCGGTCCAGGTTCTCCGCCCACTGGGACAGCGCCCCGACGTAGTTGCCCAGGTGGAGCTTGCCGGTCGGCTGGACGCCGGAAAGCACGCGGGGGCGCTCATCTCCTTGGCTCATGGTTGCAGCGGTCCTCTCTGCGAGTCTCTCAGCGGTCCTCGGCGGTTCTCGAGGGGTCCTCGGGGGCGGGTGGCTCGAACGACCCCGCATGATACCGAAGAGCCCGGGGAAAGCGAACCCCGAGGCACGCATTTGCCATCTCGGCATCGACCTTTTACAATTCGCGAATCATGACGAAGATGGTCACCAGCCAGGTGCGACGTCGGCTGGCGCTCCGCGAGCATCTGGGGACGTTTCGGCAGCTCACCGTGCAGCGGGTGTGCAATCGGAGCGCTCTCGCCGGTCTCTTCGGGCGCCGCACCAGCAACCGGATGCTGGGGATCCATGGACCCACGGCGAAGGCCAACGACCCCGTGTTGCTGCTCCGCCACGCGCACATGGCGGCCGGCCGTCTGGCCAGCCCCGACTTCGTGCCGGCCAACTCGCCGGAAGCGGCGGACGCGGTGCCTTTGGAGCACTGGCGACGGTCCTGGCGCGAGTCGCTGGAACGCGGCCACGACCGGCTGGAAGAGGTGTGTAGGGAGCTCGCGCATCACGCCGACAACCGTTCGACCCTACGCGAGAAGAGCCTGGAGATGAGGCTCCACCGCGACGACCTATCGGCCATCGCGCATCTCCAGGAGGGGCTGTTGATGCTGGGAATGGAGCGCGATCTGGCGCGTAAGGTATGGCAGAATCAGCGCCCAATGGGCCGTCCAGCTCGTCGAAAGGCGCAAAAGGGGACGCAAGCAGAGTCACCCGCCGGCGAGCAGAAAGTGTCCTCCAGGGAGGTCGGATAAGCAAAAAATCCCAAAAAATCGGCTTCCCCACCCTGGTACAAGGCCAAGAATTCCAGAAAATCCCCTTCCCCACCCTAGGCAAAACCACCGAATTCCAAGAAATCTCCTTCCTCACCCTGGGGAACGACAGGATCTCCAGATCGGGCTCGTCCCCAGCGCGTGGAAGTCGAGAGAAGGCTCTCGAAGAGGCAGGAGCGCGGTGGGAAGTCGACTTCGGCGTCCGTGGAGCGAGAGGGTCGCTCCGGAAGTCGGTGGGGGCAAGCCCAGCGAGCGATCGCAGCTCCAAAAGCCGGCGGAGACGTCGGAAGAGGCCACAACAGCGATGGGTCGCCGTGGGCGGCGCGGGAAGGGGGCTTTGGTCGCTCCAGGAGCTAAAATCAGAGGGCGCCCAGGGTTCACACCGCTGGGCTATCCGACGCCGCCCTCCGGGCTGACGGAGCCCTTCCGGTGAATGGATTCGTAAACGTGGCCGATGGGTCCGCCGGGGTGCCGCGCGTCCATCCCGTCCACGGGGTCCCGGCGAGTCGTCGCGGAGCTCCGGTCGCCGCTCTCGTCCGTGAAGCCATCGATCGCATGTTCGCGAGCCAGGAGAGCGACCGCCGGGCAGCCGGAGCGCGGCTCCTTCAGGCAGCCCCCATGCCTGTGGAGGATTGGGCCGAGATAAAGAAGGACCTCTTGGATACGAGAGTGCCCGGGGATCCGGGGTGAGGCGATTCCTCTTCGATACCGCTGTCTTCTTGTACGCCGTGCCTACTCTCCTGACCCCGAAAATCCCAGAAGAACCAAAAAGAAGGAGCCCCGGCTCGGGAAGGGAGCGAACCGGGGCGAGGAGATTAGAGGAGGGAGAGAGGCTGCAGGAGAAGTCCTGAAAAACCTGGGCGCTCAGGGCGCGCAGAGCAAGGCGCCCGGGGTCTTGGAAGTCAGACTGCCCATGCCCTCGACACACTCGACCTCGGAGGCGGGGAGCACCAGCCGGGCCGCGAGACGAAGGTTGCCGTCGTCCCCGAAGCCCTCCCAGACGGCCAGGAAGCGGCCCAGGGGGGTGGCGCTCAGACCGATCTGGAACTGGCCGCCGATGGTCCTCTGGCTGATGCGGAAGACGCCGCTCTTGGGCTCCACCTGGTCTCCGTCCAGCGACAGGCGGGTGCCGAAGACGCCTTGCCGGAAGCTGCCGACCCAGCCCATCCAGACGAGCACGACGTCGTCCTCGAGACCGACCGCCATGGCGGGCGAGGAGTGCCCCCACTCGGGACCGCTGGAGAGGATCTTCTCCTCCCCGGACAGGCCGCTGTCGAGGTTGACCCGCCGGCCGTAGATGCGGAACACGTCACGGTCGTCCTGGACCTCGCCGGTGGGACCCTGCCAGGTGACCACGAAGCGCCCGCCTTCCCCGACCGTGACCGGCACCCGCTGGTTGCCCTCGACGGTGGTGTTGATCTGGAAGGAGTCGGACAGGGCGTTGCCCTGGGGATCGAAGAAGCGCCCAAAGATGCCCAGCTCACCGCCCTCACCGCCACCGTCACAACAGCCTTCCCAGACCACCAGCGAGGTGCCGTCGGCGAGGCTCGCCACGGTCGGTTGGGAAGCGTCGGCCGAGCCGGCACCCTCGTCGACCCGTAGCTCCGGGGTCAAGGCCACGCCGTCGGAGTCGAAACGGCGGACGCAGAGCGCCTCCTCGCCGTTGTCGAGCCGGCTCCACGCCACCGTGACGTCGCCCTGGTCGTCCATCGCCACCTCGGCCCGTTGTTCCTGACCCAGATCGACCTGCCCGACGCGGAAACGGTCTCCCACCGGATGACCGTTGAGATCGAACACCTGTCCGAACAGGTGCCGGCTCAGCGTGCTACGGGCCTCGAAGAAGATGTCGATCGAGACGCTCTGCTCCTCCTCCACCCAGAAGAGCAGAAAGGTCGAGCCCTGGGTCATGGCGATCACGGGATCCTCGTGCACGGTCAGCAGGCTGCGGAAGGGGAAAGGACCGATGGGATCGTTGGCCTGCAGCACCAGGTCGTCGCCCATCGGGGTCCGATTGCGATGGAAGAACCGGGCGACGACGCCGCGCAAGCGACTCTCCCAGACAGTGACGAATCTTCCCGAGCGATGAAAGGCCGCCGTGGGATTGATCTGCCGCCCTTGCTCGTCCACGTTGATCTGAAACTCTTCGGTCTCGAACACCGGCTGCGCCGCGAGGGGGCGCAGCATCGGTCCGACGAACATCCCGAGGGCCAGGACCAGGCAGACGGATCCGTACTTCGCTCGTGACATCGCTCGTGTCGTCATGTGCTTCTCCTTGCTCCGAACTCCGATTTAATGCGACTGTAGCATGGAGTGTCCCGACTGTCTACCCTCGCTTTCGAATTCCTGTCTCGAGAGGGCTCGACCCAGAGGACAACTCCATTCTTTGCAGTGAATTGAGCCCTTTCTGACCGAGATCGAAGGTCTGGAAGCACGCAGCCCCGCCGTTCGCGGGACCACTCTTGACATGCGCTCGAAGCATAGAATGAGGACCTTCCAAGGGCTCCGTAGACGGCCGGGCGGCGGTCGGCGATAGGATCGGGTCCCGATGGAGCTTCTCGACCCCGTCCTCCTGCCCCTTCCCGAGAGCTGGCTCGTCCAGCGTGAGACGGCCTTCGTGTTGCTCGGAGCCGGCATCGTGCTCCTCCTCTTCGGGCGGCGCCTGTTCTGGCTCTTCGTCGCGCTGGTCGGCGCGGTGTCGGCCCTCTGGCTCTCGACCGAGGTCCTGGGTCTGGACGCCGGTGCACCTAGCGTCCTGGCCGCCATCGCGGCGGGTCTGGTCGGCGGGCTGTTGGCGGTCCTGCTGCAAAGGGCGGCGGTGGCCCTGGTCGGCTTTCTCGCCGGAGCCTGGGGCACGCTGGTCCTGCTCCAGCTCGTGGTGGTGCCCTTCGCCGCCTCGGCTGCCGACCCCCCGTCGGCCCTCGGCTCCCCATGGATCCAGGGGGGGTTGGCGCTGGTCGGTGGCATCCTGGGATCCGTCCTGGTGATCCAGCTCTTCGAGGCCGCGCTGGTGGTGCTCACGGCAGCGGCCGGCGCCCTGCTGCTGGTCCAGGGTCTGGGTCTCGCCGGCACGCTGGGGCTCGTCGTCTTCCTCGGGCTGGCGGTCGTCGGGGTGCTGATCCAGACACGGGGGCCCCGGGAGGAGCGGCGCGCGAACGGCCGGAGACGGCGGCAACAGGACCCGGATTGAGACCCCTACGGGCCCGGATCAGCCCAGACCCTACGCCGACCCTACGCCGACCCTACGCCGCCTGCTCGGCCGCGGCGTCCTCCGGCTTCTTCTGGCCGTCCTCGAGCTGCACCTGTTCGATGAGCTGCTTCATCGCGGGCAGCCCCGGCATCCCGGTGATCCGCCGCCCGTTGACAAAGAAGGTGGGGGTCCCGGAAACCCCCCAGCGGGTCCCCGCCTCGCGATCCTCGCGCACCGCCTCGGCCGCGTCGTCGGAGTCCAGGCAGTCGCGGAAGCGGCTCTCGTCGAGCCCGACCTGGTCGGCGTAGGCGACCAGAGCCTCCTGGGTGAACTCACCCTCGTGGGCGAAGAGAAGGTCGTGCATGGGCCAGAAGCCGTTCTGCCGGTGGGCGCACTCGGCGGCCACGGCGGCGGCGAACTGTCCACCGTCGGGACGCAGCGGGAAGTGACGATAGACAAGCTGCACCTCGCTGCCGGTTTCTTCCAGCAGCTCGGCGATGCGCGGTAGCGCGGCGCGGCAGGCGCCGCACGAGAAGTCCGAGAACTCGACGATGGTCACCGGCGCGCCCTGCGTACCCTTGGCCGGACCGTCCCCCGGCTCGACCTCGGCCACCCGCTCCTCGACCAGTCCGCGACCGCTTCCAGACCCACCCCCCGAGACTGCGACCGTCTGGTTGAGCGCCACGAGGTTGTTCTGGATGGCGGTGAGCTTGACGTACAACGCGCCCAAAAAGACGAGCTGCACGATCAGCAAGGCGATGAGAAGAATCGGGGTCCACTTGTCGTCATTCATGGCGAGCTCCTTCGAGGCGAATGGGTCAGGATCCATGCCTGTCTTCTACGGATGTAGGAGGCAGGGGCTTGGGACTACCGTACGGAGAATATCGCGCACTTGCAAAAACAGGTAGTTCAGGAGTAGCCGATCGCCACCGCCACCACCAGCGCGACGGAGGCCAGGAGCAAGATCTGGAGCATCAGCGGCACCAGGAAACGCAGCCACCGGTCGTAGGGCACGCCGGCCATGGACAGGATGCCGATCAGCACGGCGTTGGTGGGCACCAGGATGTTGGTAAACCCGTCGCCGAATTGGTAGGCGAGCACCGCCACCTGGCGGTGGACCTCCACCAGATCCGCCAGCGGCGCCATGATGGGCATGGTGACGTAGGCCTGGCCGCTGCCGGAGGGGATGAAGAGATTGGTCAGGGATTGCACCACCAGCATCCCCACCGCCGACAGCGCCGGCGGGAGCTGCTGGAGCGGCTGGGCGATGCCGTGGACCACGGTGTCGACCACTTTTCCCTGCTCCAGAACCACCTGGATGGCGCGGGCGAAGCCGATGAGCAATGCGGTGGTGGTCAGCTCCGCGGCACCGGTGCAGAAGGCCCGGGCGGTGCCGTTGACGCCCACCCGCCCGACCAGACCGAGAAGGATCGAGATGCCGAGGAAGAACGCCCCCATTTCCACCAGGTACCAGCCCCAGGACTTGATGCCCCAGATCAAGAGCCCGAGCGAGGCGATCAGCAGCACCAGCACCACGAGATGGGTGCGGGTGAGGGAGGGATGGCTCTCGGGAACCTCGGCGGCGGCCCCGTCCACCTCGACCCCGGCCATGACGCTGGCCTGCGGGTCGGCCCCCACCTTGCGGGCGTAGCGGTAGACGTAGGAGAACCCGAGGGCGAAGAAGATCACCAGCAGGACCACTCGGAAGGCCAGGCCCGAGGTCGGGGTGAGCCCCGCGATGTCCTGGGCGATCAGGATCGTGAAGGGGTTGAGAATGGCGGCACCGTAGCCCACACCGTAGCCCACGCAGACGACGGCGACGGCGGTCACCCGGTCGAAGCCGAGGCCGAGACACAGCACCACCAGCACCGGGACGAAGGGGATGAACTCCTCGGCCATGCCGATCGAGGCGGAGCCGAGCGAGAACGCACCCATGGCGGCGCCCAGGAGCCAACCGGGGTAGGCCCCCAGCTTGTCGAGCAGGACGCCGATGCCGGCGTCGGCGGCGCCGGTGGCCCGGAAGACGGCGAAGGCACCGCCGACGATGAAGATGAAGAAGATGATGTCCTGCGCCGCCGCCAGCCCGGCGGGCACGGCGGCGAGAATGGCGACCGGGGTCAGGCTCTCCGTGTCCGGCAGGTGATGGTAGCTTCCCGCCACCACCCGCTGGTGGCCCTCGACCGCCTCGCGGTCGAACTCCCCCGCCGGTAGCAGATAGGTGAGGCCCCAGGCGATGACCACCATGCCAAAGAGCAACACCAGCGTGTGAGGCATGCGCAATCGGGGCTTGGCGGGGGCAGCGGTGTCGGCGGGCTCGTGCGACATCTCGTCTCCTTGGTGCCGGTCCAGGTGCCGGGCGGTTCGGATTGAGGGTTCGAAGTCGTGATGATACCCGTTCCCGGAGGTCGCGCGATCTCCGGCCTCAACGTGGGGGCACCCGGTCAGCGCACGACCCGCACCCCGGACTCGGCATCCGGGTCGGCGGCGAGGGCGATCTCCCCGGCCAGCCAGGCGAGCGCCTCCTCGCCCACCAGGTCGCGGCGCCAGCCCCGGAGCAGCGGCAGGTCCGGCTCCACCCGCCCTTCCCGTTGTCCGTTCATCCACCAGCGAACCAGCGCCTCGGCGTCGGCCCGGGCACCCACGAAGCGCGGTGCCACGTCGGCCTCGCGGCAGCGGGCCTGGATCAGACCGGACAGCAACGAGGCCCAGGTCTGTCCCTTCCCGGGTAGCGGCCGGGGGGGCCGCTCGACCTCGGTGGGGTCCGAGGAGCCCCGCTGCAGCACCTGGAGGATGTCCCGGCCGTGGCGCTGCACGACCCCCCGCTTCACCCCGCGCACCCGTTCCAGCCCGGCGACGTCCCGCGGCGGCCGTCGCGCCAGCTCGAGCACGGTACGGTCCGGCAGCAACCACGAGGGGGGCGTGTTGGACGCCAACGCCTCCTCCTCCCGCCAGCGGGCCAGGGCGCGCAACGCGCCCAGCCCACGGGGCTTGAGCCGGTTCCAGCCGCCGATCTTGCGATAGGCCTCCTGCGGCGGAGGCCGGTGGGCCGCCTCCCGGGCGAGCCGCTCCGATTCCTCCTCCACCCATTCCAACCGGCCCATCCGGAGCAACCGCCGTTCGAGCTCCGTCCAGGCGGGCCACAGATAGCGGACGTCGTCGAGGGCGTAGCGCACCTGGTCGGTGCTCAGCGGCCGGCGCAGCCAGTCGGTGAACTGGGAGCTCTTGTCGAGCTCCTCGCCGACCGTGTGAGACACCAGCTTGGTGAATCCCACCTGGTCGCCGATACCGAGAAACGCAGCGGCGATCTGGCTGTCGACCACCCGCCGGCCGGTGCGTCCGAAGCGATCCGAGATCAGCGACAGATCCCCCTGGGCGGCGTGGATCACCACCCGTACGTTCGGATCCGCCACCAGGTCGACGAGAGGCTCCACGTCCGCCGCCAGGGGGTCGGCGGCCGCCACCCGGGGCCGGTCGGGATCGCCCCAGGCAACCTGCACCAACCCGAGCTCGGGCACGTAACGGCTCTCGGACACGAACTCCAGGTCGAGAGCGCACGCGCCGTGCTCCCGGATCTCCTCGGCCACCTCCCGGATGGCGTCGCCATCAGCGAGTACCTCACCGGACCCACCGGAGCCTGTCTCGACATCGGTCCCTACCATCCGCCTCCTCCTCGTGCTTCCTCTTTTCCGTCTCTCGCGTTCCCGCGGGCTTCCCTTTCCGGGGGAGTCTCTCATGTCGGGGTTGCGGCGACCTCGATGTCAGACTGCGCTGTCACAGTTCGGAAACTTGGCGCACAATCATTCCTTGCAGGAGGTTAATACATCGATGGCGATATGTGGGATGCGCTGGCGCATTTCTTGGTCGAGGTGCGTCCAGCGAACCTGAAGAAGGCTTGTACCCCCGTAGTCCCAAAAACGGCAAGAAGGAGGAATCATGCACCGGAAAACCGCGATCGTACTGGTCGTCGCTCTGGTTGTAGCAGCTCTGCCCAGCGCGGCCTCGACCTTCCTCGCCCGGACCCCCGAAGAGCTCGTCGCCGACAGCTCCGCGGTGGTCACCGGCAAGGTGGTGAGCGTCGAGTCGTTCTGGGATGAGAATCACACGATCATCGTGTCGGAGATCGTCTTGCAGGTCGAGCGCACCGTCGTCGGACAGGCGCCCGAGTTCGTCACCCTGCGTCTGGCCGGAGGCACGGTCGACGACTACACGGTGGTGGCGCACGGCTTCCCCACCTTTACCGAGGGGGAGCGTGCCCTGGTGTTCGTGAGCCCGGACGCCAAGATCGCCGAGCGCTTCAAAGTGGCCGGGTATCAGCAGGGCCACTACCGGATCGTCACCAATCGCTTCGGCGAGGAGATCGCCATCCCGACGGTGGACAACAACGTCCAGCTCGTCGGTGCCGGCCAGGAGTCCTCGCACGCCCGCAAGCCGATGCGTCTCGTCGACTTCGAGCAGCGCCTGCGCGACGCCGCCCGCAACCAGCGCTTCACCCTCACCCAGTAATCGATCGGGAGGCACAAGATCATGAAGCACTCGTTCATGAAGCACTCGTTCATGAAGAATATCCGTATTCCGTATCTCCTGGTCGCCGTGGTGGTGCTCGTCGTCATGGCCTCGAGCGTCTCCGCCTTCGTGTTGCTGAGCCCCGCTCGGACCTGGGACAGCGCTCCCACCTACATCGTCGACAACCGCGGTCTGCCGTCCATCAACGACGGCAACGGCGGCGTCACCCGCACCATCAACGCCATCACCTCTTCCGCAGCCTGGAACGGTGCCGGCTCGGGCAACGTGATCAACGCCGTCAGCGGCTCGATGAACGGATTCTCGCTGGGCGACGGAACCCCGATGCTCAACTTCCGGGATCCCACCGGCCAGTGCTCCGGCTCCTGCCTCGCCGCCACCTTCACCGGCTTCTTCAGCAACCGGGGGAACGGCACGGTGCGCATCGACGATGCCGACATCGTGACCAACTCGTCCGGCTTCAACTGGACCTCTCAGGGTGAGGACCCGAACGGCTCCGGCTGCAACAGCGAGATCTACGTCGAGGGCGTGCAGGTGCACGAGATCGGCCACGGTCTCGGTCTGGCTCACACCAACGTCAGCGGTGCCACGATGTTCCCCAGCGTCGCGTTCTGCAACAACGGCCCGGCGACCACCGAGTCCGACGACGAGGCGGGCCTCAACGCCCTCTACGGCGGCGGTGGCGGTCCCAACCCGAACTCCTGCGTCGGCTTCTGCGGCAGGCAGGCTCCGGGCGGCTGCTGGTGCGACCGCTTCTGCGCCTTCTTCGGCGACTGCTGCGCCGACCGGTTCCAGGTCTGCGACTGATTCGCAACCACCACGACCACCCACAGACAGTCACCCCTGTGAGCCCGGCTCCCTTTGGGGAGCCGGCTCTTCTCTGCGCCGTTCCGGAGGGAGTCTCTCCGTCGGGATCGCGGCCAGATCGATGTCAAGCTGCGATGTCACAGTTCGGAAGCTTGGCGCACAATCATTCCTTGCTGGAGGTCCAAATACATTGATGGCGATAGGTGTGATGCGCTGGCGCATTTCTTGGTCGAGGTGTGTCCGGCGAACCTGAAGAAGGCTTGTACCCCCGTAGTCCCAAAAACGGCAAGAAGGAGGAATCATGCACCGGAAAACCGCGATCGTACTGGTCGTCGCTCTGGT
>Ga0209956_1000159_pt1 | contig 17489 bp, 15 predicted proteins | sample SalPon2A_C_D1_MG_FD_185720 | JGI IMG/M metagenome (GOLD analysis project Ga0209956, IMG submission 185720) | Soil microbial communities from South San Francisco under conditions of wetland restoration - Salt Pond MetaG R2A_C_D1_MG (SPAdes)... | ecosystem: Environmental > Terrestrial > Soil >...
CGGTGACTATACTCTGCGGGCTCGACGGGTCGGCCTCGATCTTGCGGCGCAACTTGGCGATATGGATATCGACCGTACGGGTTTCGATTTCCAGATGATTCGCGTAACCCCAGACGCGCGCCAGCAATTCCTCGCGCGCTACCGGGCGGTCCGCCTGCCGTGCCAGATAGCGAAGCAGGTCCATTTCACGGCGCGTGAACACCTTGTCCCCGGCGCTCATGTTCTCGGTGTCGATAACCAGCCCGTTGTTGAGGCGAATTTCGCGCGTAGCGATTTCGTCGAGGCCCGAGCGGCGCAGCACCGCCTGCACGCGCAGCACCAATTGGGTGACCGAAAACGGCTTGGCGACATAATCGTCGGCGCCCAGCGTCAGACCCTGCACGATATCCTCGTCGCTCGACTTGGCGGTGAGCATGATGACCGGCTGTTGCCGGTCCTGCTGGCGGATGCGGTTGCAGATTTCGAAGCCGTCGATACCGGGAAGCATGACGTCGAGCAGGATCAGATCGTAGTTGCCGCCGAGCGCGAGGCGCAGACCGTCGTTGCCGTTGTCGGCGGTTTCGACTTCGAAACCGTGGTAGACGAAGACGTCGACCAGGCCACTGCGAATCGCGGCTTCATCCTCGACGATCAGTAAACGGGCCTTTTTCGCCATCGCTCCGGTTCCTTATTAAACATGCTTCAATCCTAGCACTCCGGTTTCGCGGCCAGGTAAATTTTTTGTAAATCGAACGTGCCAGGTTTTACCTCGATCGGCCTGTTTAATGCCCCCGCCCTGAACCAGAATCAGTGCATGTTTCCACTACAGCGGAGTGAACCAGATGGCACTGATCACCAGACTCTCGCGGCTCTTCGAAGCCGATTTTCACGCGGTGCTCGATCGTATCGAGGAACCGGAGTTACAACTGAAACAGGCGGTGCGCGAAATGCAATTCGCGCTCGACCAGGATCGTCAGCGACACAGGCTGCTGCAACACGAGGCCGGTCGGCTCGACGAGGCGTCCGCCGGAGTAAGCGCCGCGATCGAGGGCTTCGACCAGGAGCTGGATATCTGTCTCGGCGCGAACAAAGACGACCTGGCGCGCGATCTCGTGCGGCGCAAGCTGGCGAATGAAAAGCAGCTGCAGGCGATCCGGGCGCAGGCGCAGGCGGTGGAATCGCAATGCCGGGACCTCGACGCCGCAATCGACGAGCATGACCAGCAACTGGCCGCCATGAAACAGAAACTCGAACTGCTCGGCAGCCAGGACTCCGCGGCCGGCGACCGAATCTACAGCCCTCCCGAGTCGATTCGCAACGAGGAAGTCGAGATCGCGCTGCTGCGCGAAAAACAGCGGAGGGCCAAATCATGAAGACTCCCGGCATCATCGACGGCGTCGTCGTCGCCATGCTGATCGCTGTCGGCGCAGGCATCGCAAGCCTGCTGCTCGGCGGCTTTATCGGCCCCGGACTGCTATTCAACCTCGTGTTGCTCTGGGCCACGCCGGTCTATCTGATTTACCTGCTGCGGCGCAGCGACGCACGCATCGGCCGGGTGGTAACGCTTGCCGGCTGGGCGGCGTTGAGTTTCGCCTGCTGGCTGTTCGACGTGCCGCTGATATATCAGGCATTGGTGCAGGCCGCCTTCATCTGGCTCACGCGCTCGCTTTACTTCCATAACTCGCTGCTCGCCGCGGCGCTCGATTTCGGGCTGGTCGCGACCGGCGTCGCGGTCGGTGCCTGGGCGCTGGTCAATACCGGCAGCCCGGCGGCGGTGCTATGGAGCTTTTTCCTGCTGCAGTGCCTGTTTAGCTGGATCCCCGATCCCGTGAAGGCCCGCGACGGAGAAACCCGTCTGCAGCGGCAGGAACGCTGCCGATTTCAATCCGCGCATCGCGTCGCTGTCGATGCAGTGCGCAAACTTTCTCAACCATGATCCAGGAGTAATTCCGATGAAAAACAAAACACTCAATGCCAGGCTCACAGTGCTGGCCCTGGTCGCGGTCACCGCGGCCGGAATCGCCGCTTTTCCGGCGATCAAAAAGGCGCAGGCGATTCAGCAAACCCCGCCCGCGATCAGCCAGGCCGGGGATCGCCGTATCGAGGTAGTCTTCGTCCTCGACACCACCAGCAGCATGAGCGGCCTGATCCAGGCGGCCAAGGACAAGATCTGGTCGATCGCCAGTACCATGGCCTCGGCGCAGCAAAAACCCGACATCAGGATGGGACTGGTTGCCTTCCGCGACCGTGGCGATGCTTATGTCACGCGGGTCTTCGACCTGTCGGACGACCTCGATTCGATGTATGCGAGCCTGATGGATTTTCGCGCCCAGGGCGGCGGCGACGGACCGGAGAGCGTCAACCAGGCGCTGTACGATGCGATCCACAAGATTTCCTGGAGCCAGGACGAGCGGGTCTACAAGGTCGCTTTCCTGGTCGGCGACGCGCCTCCGCACATGGATTACGCCGACGACGTCAAATATCCGGCAACCCTGGCCGCGGCGAAGCGCAAGGGTATCGTGGTCAACACCATCCAGAGCGGCCAGCACCAGTACACCCGGCCGGCCTGGCAGGAAATCGCCAGCCTCGGCAATGGCGAGTATTTCCAGGTGGAAGATTCGGGCAATGCCGTAGCGGTGGCGACGCCTTATGACGAGAAGCTGTCGCGGCTCGCGGCCGAACTCGAGGATACGCGGCTGTTCTACGGCGACGAGGAAGCCCGCGCCGCGCAAAAAGCCAAGATCGATGCGGGCGCGAAGCTGCGTAGGGAACTGTCGCCGGAGGCGCTCGCCCGCCGTTCGGCCTACAACGCGACCAGAAGCGGTGAGAAAAACCTGCTCGGCGAGAGCGAACTGGTCGACGCGGTGACCTCGGGAAAGGTCGAGCTCGACGATATCGCCGAGGAAAATCTGCCTTTGAGCCTGCAGGCGATGGCGCCCGAGGAGCAGAAGGCAGTGATTGCCGAACAGGCGAAGCGCCGCGACGAGCTGAAACGGGAAATCGGCAAGCTGTCCGAGTCCCGCGATCGGTTTATCGAGGAAAAGATTGCGGCCGACGGCGGCGCCGGGGATTCTCTGGACGAGAAGATTTACCGCGCCGTCAAGGACCAGGCCGCATCGGTCGGACTTACCTATGACGGCGAAAGCGCGAAGTATTAGTCCCCGCCCCTCCCTTCGCCCGGGGTCATGACCGTTACTGCGGTATGGCTCCGGGCTTTTCTACTCAAGCTCTGGACTGTTCTTCGGAGGGCTCTTTTTCGCTGTCTCCATTGCGAAGCAGCAGAAAAAGCTCGTGCACCAGCCGCTCGTTGGACTGGATCTCGAGCCACTTGTCTTTCGGAAGCTTGCGCTTCACCAGTTCGCGTACCACCTTGAGAGTGAAGGAATCGCTCTCCAGACTCGTGTCGGGCTGTCCCTCGCTGATATTGCGGATGGTTCGGCCGAGAATTAGAGATGTCGATTCGTCCGCATCCTGGTAGAGACGGGTTCGGATCCTGTTATCGGCGAGCAGCTCGCAGGTCGCCTGCCGCTGGTTTCGCATCTGTACGACCAGAATGATCAACAGCCCGAGGGTAAATACTGAAACCAGTGTTACTAGGAAATTCATTGACGGCTACTGCAAATCTACGTTTATGGGACCTGAGTCGAGTCTAGCAGCTAGAGACAAAAGCCACCTGAAATGTGAACTCTGTCACATTTCCATAACGCCCGAATTACTCACATGGGGCTATTCCCTGAGCCGGTGGCGGCTATTATATTAACCGCTCCCGTGAATCCCCAGGGCAAGTCCATCAATCATGATATTTAACTTGATCCGTAGCCGCGTACTGGCCTGCTTTATCTTCATTTCGGTTTTGACGCCAGCCCTAGCGGCCGATACGCCGGTTCGAGGTCGCGTTACCGGCGGCGTGTCACATCAGGCGCCTGCATGGTTCAAAGAGAGTTTTCTCGAAATCGCCGAAGATGTTCACGAGGCCAGCGATGCAGGCAAGCACGTAATCCTGTTCTTCCAGCTCAACGGCTGCCCTTACTGCGACCGCATGCTCGAGGAATCTTTCGAAACCGAGCCGATGACCAGCTACATCCGCGAGCACTTCGACACTATCGCGATCAACATCAGGGGCGACCGGGAAATCGCCTTCAACGATGAAATCACGGTCACCGAGAAGCAATTGGCGGGTATTCTCAAGGTCACCGGGACACCCGCGATCCTGTTTCTCGACGAAAACAACAAGACGGTAGTCAGGGTAAACGGTTATCGCGCGCCCGAACGCTTCAGGCAAATTCTCGAATTCGTCGCGACCGATAGCTATCAAACTACATCGCTGGCCGATTATCTCGATGCCCGGTTGAACAAAAACGTCTATAAACTGCGCGACAATCCGCTGTTCAGCAAGATCAGCGACCTGTCGGCCGTCGACGGTCCGCTGATGCTGATCTTCGAGGACGGCAGTTGTTACGATTGCGACGAATTCCATGACGGCATCCTCGCTAATCCGCTGGTGCGCAAGGAGATCGAACCCTTTACCGTCGTGCGTCTCGACGCCGACTCGGATGACAGGATAATCGATATCCAGGGCAACGAAACCACGCCCGCGGAACTGGCGCGCAAATACGAGATGATTTATCGGCCCGGCGTACTCCTCTTCGATGAAGGCCTGCTCTTGCGGCGCACCGACAGCCTGCTGTTCCCGCATCATTTCAAGGAATACCTGCGTTACGTTGCCGGCGGCTACTACAAGCAGCTCGACTGGCGAACCTATTCCGATCGGCGTACCGAGGAATTGCTCGGGGCCGGAGTGGACATCGACCTCGGACGTCCGCGGACCGATTAAGCGCACGGAGCGCCCGTTCCGATCGCGCGATACACCCCGCAAAACCTGCTTTTCGCCCGCATTTCGGGCATATTGACGGCTTCCATGGGCAACCTGGTTAACGGCAGATGAGCGGCGCGGGCTTTTATCCCGGCATCGAATCCTTCGACGATTTCGCGGAGATCGCCAACGGCAGTCATTACCGGGCCGCTCCCGAGAGCTGGTACGTGATCATTACCGATGTCGAGGGCTCGACCCGGGCGATCGCCGAGGGACGCTACAAGGAAGTGAACATGATCGGCGCTGCCTGCATCAATGCGGTGCTGAACGTTACGCCGAAAGGCGAAATTCCCTACGTATTCGGCGGCGACGGCGCCAGTCTGCTGGTGCCGGAAGAATATCTCGACGAGTGTAAACGGGTGCTGCTCGCGGTGCGCCGTCTGGCCGAGTCGGATTTCGACCTGTCGCTGCGCGTCGGCGCGGTCCCGGTCGCCGAGCTGCACGCGGCTTCGCCGGCTCGCGTAATGGTCGGCAAGTTCCGGCTCAGTCCCGGCAACGAACTGGCCGCCTTCTCCGGCGGCGGACTGGAACTGGCCGAGCGCTGGATCAAGTCGAATCCCGAATTTCTGGTGCAGCCCGGCACCGATACCGGCGCGCCGGACCTGAACGGTTTATCCTGCCGCTGGGAACCGCTGGCGGCGCGCAACGGCGTCATGCTGAGCCTGCTGCTGCAGGCCAAAATCGGCGACGAAGCGGAAAAATCGAGGCTTTACAGAAAACTGATCGGCGAGATCGATCGCATAGCCGGCAGCCTGGAGCGCGATGCGAAACCGGTCGCCGAGGCCAACATGATCTTCCGCTGGCCGCCGCGCGGCCTGGGCGCCGAAATCCGCGCTACCGCGGGCGGGGGCAGTCGACTGCGGGTCGCGTTGAGGCTGTATTTATACAGCCTGATCCAGTATTGCCTCGATCGCTTCGATCTGACCGCGGGAGGTTACCGGGGCAAACGGTATCGGGGCGAATTGCGTGAAAATACCGACTACCGGCGCTTCGACGACACATTGCGTATGCTGCTCGATTGCAGTCCCGCGCAGGCCGACGAAATCGAGGCGTTGCTGGCCGAACGCGCCAGCGCCGGCGAGCTCGCCTACGGCGTTCACCGCTCGGACTCGGCGCTGATGACCTGCCTGGTATTCAATCTCGACAAGGGTGAGCACATCCACTTCGTCGACGGCAACGACGGCGGATTCACCAGTGCCTCACGGGGCTTGAAGGCGGGGCGCGATTAGCTTCAGGCCTGCAGTTTCTCCAGCTCTTCCCGCCGGAACACGAGGTAGTAAATGCCGAGCATCGCGCCCATCGCCGCTCCGCTGAGATGAGCCACGTAATTGACATAGGAATGATTACCCAGGCGATTGATTTCATAGATATCCCAGCCGACGTACCAGGCCGCGAGCAACAACGCGGGGATCCGAAATATACGAAAAAAAACGAACAACCAGAAAAAACAGCGAATCCTGACCGCCGGCATCATGACGCCGAGCGCGGCGACTGCCGCCATCACCACACCCGACAGGCCCAGGGTCGGTAAAGCGCCCTCGACTCCCGCCATCGAATAGCTATAGGCCAGGCTGGTACCGAGTGTAGTGACAACGATGAAACCGAGGAACACCAGGCTACCGAGCGCCATCTCTACCGCGGCGGCGAAGATATAGAAGAACAGCAGATTGCCGACCAGGTGCATCAGACTGCCGTGAGAAAAGGTGGCGGTGAACATCTTGATCACGTTGAGATCGTGCGGGTCGTAGACCAGGTCTCGAGTCAGGGGTTCGGGTACGTCGCGTTCGAATTTGCGATAGATATCGGTCAATTGTCTTTCGACGTGAGCCCGGTTTTCCTGATCGGAGACAAACAGCTTGATCGGCCGGGTAAGTCCCGCGAGACGCTCGATCTCGGCGTCAGCATTACCGGTTTCACGAATCGATTCGAGCAGGAAGTTGCAGTTGTTGCCGCGGCGCTCGGTCGGTACGCGATTTAACCAGGCGAGTTCGCGCTTGCTCAGATCTCGCGTGCAGAACATTTTCAGTGCCTGGAAATATTCACGATCCACCGAGTACTGCTGCCAGTAGATAAACGCGCAGAGGATACAGATCAGCAGGGTGAAAACCGGCCAGCGATGGGTATTCGCATCCAGCCGGTAGGGGAAAAAAAACATCGCTATCCTTGAGTTGTACCACTTCATCGCGCAGGGGCGCGAATATTTTCTAAAGGTAGCAAAACTTCGAGCGCCAGGTCGTCGACGGTGTCTCGAACCCGGAAGGTTTTCAAAAAGTACGGGGCTGGCCGAAGTCCAGCCCCGTAATACTATGGCGGGTAAATACCCGTTAGAGGAGAATCCGGCCGTCAATTGCAAACGGCCGAATCAGCACACTAGGCCGGCTAGATTCATCGCGCAACGACTACTGGCGAGGTGTCGGCATGATGTACGGCGAGTATCTTCAGCCGATACCCTGGATGGATACAGGAAAACGGCCGATGTTCACGAGATCCGCCAGCAGAGATTCGAGAGGCTAGGACAGGCTTGCGAGGGTATCGATCAACCGGTCGATATGCGCGGGTTCGTGCAGCGCAGACAGCGTCACGCGCAGCCGCGCGCTGCCTTCCGGCACCGTCGGCGGGCGGATCGCGGTGACGTGAATGCCGCGCTCGAACAGGGCCTCGCCCAATTGCATGGCGCGGTGGTTGTCGCCGATCACGAGCGGCTGGATCGCGGTTTGCGAGCGCATCGGTTCGAGACCCGCCGCCGCTGCCTGTTGACGGAAATAGGCGATCGACTGGTTGAGTTTTTCACGTCGCCAGTTTTCGGTCTCGATGATTTTCACTGCTTCGAGGGTGGCCGCGGCCAGCGCCGGCGGCGCTGCCGTGGTATAGATGTACGGGCGTGCCTGCTGGATCAGGGTTTCGATGAGCGCCTCGCTGCCGGCGACGAATGCCCCGGCGGTACCGGCCGCCTTGCCCAGCGTCGCCATCAGTATCGGCACCTGCCGTTGATCGAGACCCAGTTGCTCGATCAGCCCGGCGCCGCGTGCGCCGAGTACGCCGAAACCGTGCGCGTCGTCGACCATCAGCCAGGCGCCGTTGTCGGCCGCGATTCGAACCAGCGCCGCGACATCGGCGCAATCCCCGTCCATGCTGAATACACCATCGGTCATCACCAGCCGCCGCTTGTCGGCCGGACTATCCTGCAACAGCATTTCGAGCTCGGTCAGGTCGTTGTGGCGGTAACGAACCATCCTCGCACGACCGAGGCGAGCGCCGTCGATCAGCGAGGCGTGGTTGAGTCGGTCCTGGAAGACGCGGTCTCCGCGCCCGAGCAAAGTCGAGGCGATCGCCAGGTTGGCCATGTAGCCGGTAGAAAACAGCAGCGCGCGGTCGCGGCCGGCGAATTCGGCCAGGCGTCGTTCGCAGTCTTCGTGCAGCCGGCTGTGACCGTTGATCAGGTGCGCGGCACCGCTGCCTACGCCGTATTCGGCGACGGCCCCGACGAACGCCCGCTTGATATCGGGATGATTCGCGAGACCGAGATAATCGTTGCTGCAAAACGACAACAGAGTCCTGCCGTCGATCCGGGTTTCGACGCCCTGGGCGGATTCGATCACCCGCCTCTGGCGGTATAGCCCCGCCGCGCGGCGTCGTTCGAGTTCGGCTTGCAGTTCCTTCATCGCCGCCGGCCGGGCGACCCGGCGATCAGGCCGCGGCGTCGCCGCTGTTGCCCGCCTGTTCGCCGTTAGCGACGATTCCGAGCCGGTCGAACAGCGACAGGTCTTCGTTCTGCTCCGGGTTCGGCGTGGTCAGCAGCGTGTCGCCGTAGAAAATCGAGTTCGCCCCGGCCAGGAAGCAAAGCGCCTGGGTCGCCTCGTTCATCTCCGTACGCCCCGCCGACAGGCGCACCACCGAGGCCGGCATCAGGATTCGCGCCACCGCAATAGTGCGTACGAATTCGATCGGATCGAGTTCGTCGGTGCCGTACAGAGGGGTATTTTCGACCTGCACCAGCAGGTTGATCGGCACGCTTTGCGGGTGCTCGGGCAGGTTGGCGAGTTGCTGCAAAAAGGCCGCGCGATCCGTGTCGCTCTCGCCCATCCCGACGATGCCGCCGCAGCAGACGTTGACGCCCTCGGCGCGCAGGTTCTCGAGCGTGTCGAGGCGGTCCTGGTAGCTACGCGTGGTGATGATTTCCCGGTAGTAGTCGGGCGAGGTATCCAGATTGTGATTGTAGTAGTCGAGCCCGGCGGCTTTCAGGCGCCGGGTCTGATCGCGGGTCAGCATGCCTAGGGTAACGCAGGACTCGAGGCCGAGTTCCTTGACCACGCCGATCATTTCGATGACCCGATCGAGGTTTTTATCGGTCGGGTTACGCCAGGCGGCGCCCATGCAAAAACGGCTGGCGCCATTCTGTTTCGCGTTGCCGGCCGCCGCGCGCACCTCTTCGAGCTGTAGCAGGCGCTCGCGCTCGAGGCCGGTGTCGTATTTGGCGCTCTGCGGGCAATAGGCGCAATCCTCCGGGCAGGCGCCGGTCTTGATGCTCAGCAGCGTGCTGATCTGTACCGCATTGGCGTCGAAATTCGCGCGGTGCACGGTCTGCGCCCGGAACAGCAAGTCGTTGAAAGGCAGCTCGAAAAGCGTTTTAATTTCATCGAGCGTCCAATCGTGGCGGACGGATTGCTTGGCATCGGTCATCGGAAATCGGGCCTTTGTTCAGGAGAACGCCAAGTCTATTGCAAGACAGGGAATAGTCAATGACACCAGCCAGACTCGCGCGCGCCATCGGCCGGGGCATCGATTGCCTGTTGGCACCGGGGCTGTGCCTGGCCTGCGGCGCCGCGCTCGATGGCGACGATTCGCTCTGTATGACCTGCCGCAGGCTGTTGCGACGGGTTCCGAATCCCTGCCGTTACTGCGGCCAGCCGAATCCTGTCGATGGGCCGGTCTGTCCCGCTTGCCTCGGAAATCCGCCGCGCTGGCAGCGATTGACCGCACCGCTGCAATATCGCGGCCTGGCCCGGGACTACCTGCTGCAGCTCAAGTTTCACGAAGCCCTTTATCTCGCGAAAACCCTGTGCCGCTATTGCGACACGCAGTATCTCGGCAACCCTCCCCGTCCCGAGATACTGCTGCCGGTGCCGCTGCACCGCGAGCGGTGGCGCGAACGCGGCTACAACCAGGCGCTGGAAATCGCCGCGGTCTGGTCGCGGATGTTCGGCATTCCGATCGACCGGCACGCGCTGCGGCGCCTGCGCCCGACCGCGAGCCAGTCCGGCCTCGGCGCGGCGGCTCGCGCGATTAACCTGCGCGGCGCCTTCGGTTTCGACAACCGGCGTAACTGGCGCCACGTCGCCATCGTCGACGATATCGTCACCACGGGATCGACGGCAACCGAGATTACCCGCTGTCTTCACCGCGGCGGGGTGGAATTCGTCGAAGTCTGGGCGCTGGCGCGCGCTTACCGCCGCTAGCCCCCGACCCTAAAGTTTTTGGTCAGATCAAAAATTATTCGGACCAATCTTCCAGGATTCGGGACGACGCACGCGATCGGCGAATTTGGTGTATCGGGAACGAGTTTTTAATCCGACCAAAAACTCGTCAACGCCACGACGCGGGTCAGTCGGGGCGCCTGGCGGAGAGAATTTCGCCGAAGCTCGCGTACTGGCTGGCGCCGAGGCGCGACAGCGGCCGCACGGCATCGGCGTGGATCTTCAGCCGGCCCTGCTCGTTGATCTCGGCGCAGTCGTCGGCGACATAGATTTCCTTGACCTCGGCAAATAACAGCGATTGCTGTTTCTTGCTGCCGATCATCTGGATGTCGTGGCGTTCGCAGAAAAACGCGATCTTGCAGTCGCTGAGCCGCGGCATGTGAAACCCCTTCACTCGGGTCAATGCGATATCGTTCGCATCGACCTCGGATTCGCCGGGCGGCAGGCTCGCCGAGGTCTGGTTCAACGGCGCCAGCTGGTCGTCGCTCGCGATGTGAATGACGAATTCCTCGCGTTCGCGGATGTTACGGATCGAATCCTTGTCACTGCCGTCGTCGCGTTTGCCGATCGATACGATCACCAACGGCGGGTCGCTGCAGACCGCGTTGAAATAGGAAAACGGCGCCAGGTTATAACTGGCGTCGCTGTTTTCGGTCAGCAGCCAGGCGATCGGGCGCGGCACTACGGTTTGTGTCATCGTGAAGTACACCTGCGGCGTGGGCAGTTCTGCGAGTTTTATTTGCATCGTTTTCCAGCTTTGCTCATCAAGGTTGTTAGTCGTGGATCGCAACGGCGGATCCCCGCTTCGGCAGGGTCGTTAATCCGTCGCTATAAGTCGATAAAATCCGTTTCTATGGATGGAAATCGACTACCTGCTGGCCGATTTTTTCCGCCCAGAGCCGCGGTCCGGTCTGATGTATGGATTCGCCGGTATGATCCACCGCCACCGTGACCGGCATGTCGTCGAGTTCGAACTCGTAGACCGCCTCCATGCCGAGGTCCGGAAAGGCGACGATTTTCGACGCCTTGATGGCCTGTGCGACCAGGTAAGCCGCGCCGCCGACAGCCATCAGGTAGACGGATTCGAATTCGCGAATCGCATCGATCGCCGCGGGTCCGCGCTCGGCCTTGCCGATCATCCCCAACAGCCCGGTTTGCTCGAGCATGGTGCGCGTGAACTTGTCCATGCGCGTCGCCGTGGTCGGCCCGGCGGGCCCGACCACCTCGTTACCGATCGGATCCACCGGCCCGACATAGTAAATGAAGCGCCCGGCGAGGTCGACCGGCAGGGTTTCGCCGCGCGACAGCATGTCGACCATGCGCTTGTGCGCGGCATCTCGCCCGGTCAGCATCTTGCCTGACAGCAGCAAGGTATCGCCGGGTTTCCAGCGCTTGACGTCTTCCCGGGTTACCTCGTCGAGATTGACCCGGCGGACGTTATCGCCGGTTTCACGCGCGACCTCGGGCCAGTCCTCGAGGCTCGGCGGGTCGAGACGGGCCGGTCCGCTGCCGTCGAGCAGGAAATGGGCATGGCGGGTAGCGGCGCAGTTGGGAATGATCGCCACCGCCTTGTTGGCGGCATGCGACGGAAAATCCCGCACCTTGACGTCCATCACCGTGGTCAACCCGCCGAGCCCCTGCGCACCGATGCCGAGGCGATTGACCTTGTCATAAAGCTCGAGGCGCAGTTCTTCGGCACGATTCTGCGCGCCGCGCTGCCGCAGGTCGTGGATATCGATCGGCTCCATCAGGGCTTCCTTGGCCAGCACCATCGCCTTTTCCGCGGTACCGCCGATACCGATGCCGAGCATGCCGGGCGGGCACCAGCCGGCGCCCATCTTCGGCACCTGCTCGAGCACCCAGTCGACCACCGAGTCGGACGGGTTGAGCATCGCGAACTTCGACTTGGCCTCGCTGCCCCCGCCCTTGGCGGCGACGTGGACCTCGACCTTGTCACCGGGCACGATATCGTAATGAATTACGCCGGGCGTGTTGTCGCCGGTATTCTTGCGCGCACCATCGGGGTCCGCGAGGATGGACGCGCGCAGCACGTTGTCCGGGTGCTGGTAGGCGCGGCGTATGCCCTCGTTGCACATTTCGGTGACCGACATTTCGGCATCCCACTGCACGTTCATGCCGACGCTCAAAAACACCGTTACGATACCGGTATCCTGGCAGATCGGCCGATGTCCCATCGCGCACATGCGCGAATTGATCAGGATTTGCGCGATCGCGTCGCGCGCCGCCGGGTTTTGCTCGCGCTGGTAGGCCTCGTCCATGGCGCGAATGAAATCCGGCGGATGAAAATAGGAAATGTACTGCAGTGCGTCGGCGATGCTATCGATCAGGTCATTTTGCTTGATCACGGTCATGAAATCAGTCCGGTTCTCTCCATATCCGCCAATGATACCGTCATTTCAGAATTTTTGGTCAGATCAAAAACCCTCGAATTTCTAATCTGACCCAAAACTCCGGGTTTGCCCCTAATTTGGGTCAGATCTAAATTAAACCGCGAAACATAATTTAGATCTGACCCGAATTTAGTGGAAGGGCCAGACGAGGAGGATCATCGGGATGGAGACGACGATGACGAGGATTTCCAGCGGCAGGCCCATGCGCCAGTAGTCGCCGAAGCGGTAGCCCCCGGGTCCCATTACCAGCGTGTTGTTCTTGTGGCCGATCGGGGTCAGAAAGGCGCAGGACGCGGCGATCGCGACCGCCATCAGGAATGGATCGGGATTCACTTCGAGACGGTTGGCGATATCGAGCGCGATCGGCGCGGCGATGACCGTGGTCGCCGTGTTGTTGAGCACGTCGGACAGCGACATGGTGACGATCATCAGCAGGGTCAACACCACCACGGGGCCGTAATCGACCGCGAACGCGACGATTTGCTGCGCGATCAGCGCGGTGCCCCCCGAAGCCTCCAGCGCCGCGCCGATCGGGATCATCGAGCCCAGCAACACGATCACCGGCCATTCGATCGAGGTGTAGATTTCCCTCAACGGCACGATGTTGAACCCGACCAGCGCGATACAAACCAGCGCGAGAGCCTCGGGCAAATGTAACAGGCCGGTGGTCGCGGCGACGATCGCCAGTGCGAAACTGGCCACCGCGATCCCGGCCTTCTTGCGCTGGATGACCTGCAAATCGCGCTCCTGCAACGGCAGGCAGCCCAGCCAGGCGACGATTTCGCCCATGCGCTCGGTCGGCCCGAGCAGCAGCAGAACGTCACCGGCCCGGGTATCGAGCTTGCGCACGCGCTCGCGAAACGTTCGACCGCGGCGCGATACGCCGAGCAGCGTGACGCCGAAGCGAGCCAACAGGCCGAGGCGCGAGGCGCTGCGGCCTTCGATGCGCGCATTTTCGGTGACCACCGCCTCGACCAGCGACAGATCGTCGGCATCCTGGCCGGCGCGTTTCTCCGAACCGTCGTATTCGAGCTTGAAGGCGCCGACGAACGCGTCGATATGTTCGGCGTTGGCCTCGATGACCAGCATGTCACCTTCGCGGATCTCCCAGTTGCGTGCCCGGCCCGGCAGGCGCTTGTGATTGCGCACCAGGCCGACGATGGCGACGCCGGCCTCGTCCGCCTCGTCGTCGAGATCGCGCACCCGCTTGCCGACCATGCTCGAGTCGCCGCCGACCTTGAGTTCGGCGACATAGTCCTCGTGCGGTTGAACCGTCTTGCCCACCTCGGCATCGTCGCTTTTCGGGATCAGCCGCCAGCCGATGGCGACGATGAAGATCACTCCGGCCAGCGCGACGACGGCGCCTACCGGGGTGAAATCGAACATGTCGAAACCCTTCCCCAGCGCGTCTTCGCGAAAGCTGGCGATGATGATATTCGGCGGCGTACCGATCAGCGTGATCATGCCGCCGAGTATGGACGCGAAAGACAATGGCATCAGGCTCGAAGCAGGACTGCGCCCGGCCTTGCGCGCGGCCTGCAGGTCGACCGGCATCAGCAGCGCCAGCGCGGCGACATTGTTCATCACCGCCGACAGCACCGCGGCAATCGCCGACATCAGGCCGATGTGGGCGAACAGCGACCGCCCGCCGGTAACGACGAATTGCGCGATCAACTCGATCGCCCCCGAATTGGACAGGCCGCGGCTGACGATCAGCACCAGCGCGATGATTACCGTCGCGTGGTGGCCGAAGCCGGAAAAAGCCTGCTCCTGCGGCACTACGCCGATCACGATCGCCAGCACCAGCGCGCCGAACGCGACCAGGTCGTAGCGGATCCGCCCCCAGACCAGCAGCCCGAAAACCAGCCCCAACAGGCAGAACAACAGGGTCTGGTCGGAAACTATTCCCATTTGAAAATCCTCGCGCCTATGGCCAGCAGGACGATACTCGAGACGCCGAGAACCAGCAGGTGATCGGCAACCTGCGCCAGGCCGGCGCCGTCGATCATGATTGCACGCGCGGCGGCGGTGACGTGGGTCAGCGGCAACAACAGCGCGATTTTCTGCATCCACGGGGCCGCGCCCTCGAGCGAAAACCAGATCCCCGACAGGAACATCATCGGCCAGCTGAGCAGGTTCAGCAGGCCGTTGGCGACTTCCTCGCTGGAAATTCGCGCGGCGACCACCAGGCCGCAGCAAATCATGTTAATACAGCCGAGCAGGAAAACCACCAGCAGGTCGAAATAAGACCCGTACATGCGGAAATCGATGAACAGGTCCATGCCGACGAACATCACCACGTTGACCACCAGCAACACCAGCAGCCGCGAGAGAATTTGCGCGCACAGAAATTCCATCGCCGTAACCGGGGTCGCGCTGAGCCGCTTCAGGATACCGAATTTGCGGTAGCGCACGATCACGTAACCGATACCGAACAGCGCGCCCCACATGATATTCATCGAAATCACGCCCGGAATCACCCAGTCGACATAGCGAATCTCCTCGCCCTCGACCAGGTGCCGGCCAGGCGTCTCGCCGGAACCGGCATAGGCCGCGATCAGCAGTTTTTCGACAATATATCCGTTCGGCGAGGTACGGTTGATCCAGTAACCGTGCGTGCCGGGTTCGAACAGCAGGTCTATTTGATGGCGCTCGACCTTGACGAGACTGGTTTCGACGTCGTCGAACTCGATGAATTTGACGAACCGCGTGGCGCGGAATACGGCCGCCGGGCCTTCGGCAGGAACCGGCCCCACCAGGCCGACCTTGAATTTTTCCGGGTTTTCCTCGTTGAACGCGTAGGCGAAGACGAAGATGATCGCGATCGGCAGCAACAGGTTCCAGGCCAGCGACGAGCGGTCGCGAAAGAATTCCAGGTTGCGGGCGACGAACAGCGCGTAGATTCGGCTCCACATCAGGCGCGCAATTCCTTGCCCGTCAATTCGAGAAACAGATCCTCGAGATTGCGGGCGCGGATGCGCAACCGGTCGAGCGGAACGTCGTATTGCAGCAGCTGCGCGATGGTCCGGTTGACGTCGCCGGTAACGATATGCGCGCTGTCGTTTCGATACACCGCCTGGAATTCGGTCTCGCCGAGTTCGCGCGGAATATCTGCCGCGTGCAGCTGCACCACGACATCGTCGAAATGCGCCGCCAGCAGGCTGTCGGGCGCATCCTGGGCGATGATGCGGCCGTGGTCCATGATCGCGATTTCGTCGCAGAGCTCGTAAGCCTCTTCCATGTAGTGCGTGGTCAGCAGAATCGTCGCCCCCTGCTCCCTGACCTGCTGCACCTCTTTCCACAGGTTGCGCCGCGACTGCGGATCGAGCCCGGTGGTCGGCTCGTCGAGAAACAGGACCCTGGGACGGTTGATCAGCGAGATTGCGAGCAACAGCCGCTGCTTTTGTCCGCCCGACAGGCGGCGCGTATCCTGGTTTAAGAATTCGTGCAGCGAAAATCGGTCGGCGAGCTCGTCGATCGGGTAACTGGCAGGATAGAAGCGGCTGAATTGCAGCATGATTTCCCGCACGGTGATGAACTCCTGCAGTGCGGTGCTCTGGAACATGATGCCCGCCTCGTTACGAAACCGGCGGTCGAGTGCTTCGCCCCGATAGAGTATCCGGCCCGAGTCCGGCGTCTTGATACCCTCCATCAGTTCGATAGTCGTCGTCTTGCCCGCGCCGTTCGGTCCCAGCAGGCCGAAACAACTGCCCTCGCGAATCGAAAAACTGACGTCGTCGACCGCGGTTAAGGCGCCGAAACGCTTGACCAGGTTGGAGACTTGCAGGATGGCGGACATGTCGGCCTCGTGTGGGGAGCGCAAAGTATAAACAGGCTCGGGGGCTAAAACTACCTCGGCCTCGAGTCACCGCGTTAGCGCGTCGGGATCATCTCGCGACGCGTTGGCGGGCCACCGAAAGCACTTCCGATTTTGTGGGCAATCGGCCGATATCAACTTATACTCGTACTGCGATGGGCGAGGAAATCCAGCAGGAACATTTCGAGCAGGCCGACTACGACCGCTTCCAGGAGCGTCTCGAGGAAGAGACCGAGCTGGTGCGCGGTCTGTTCGCGAAGCGCGCCTTCGACAACCGGACCCGCCGGCTCGGTTACGAACTCGAACTCTGCCTCGCCGATATCGACGGCAATCCGAGCCGTAACAATATCGAAATCATCGAGGCCACCGGCAATCCGCTGTTCACCTCGGAGCTGGCCAGATTCAATCTGGAGATCAACGGCAATCCGTTCTCCTACCGCGGCGACGTATTCGATCGTGTCGCCGCGGACCTCGAGGACCTTTACGCCCAGGCGTCGCGGGCCGCGGATCGCTTCGATACCCGCATCGGCATGTTCGGCGTATTTCCGAGCGTCACACGCAGGCATCTAAACCCCCACGGTTACATGACCGAGTTGCACCGCTACAACCAGCTCAACCGGCAATTGCTGAGCATGCGCGGCAGACCGATACACCTGCAACTCGATGGCGAGGAATCGCTGTTGGTCGAGAAGACCGACGTCATGCTCGAAGCGCTGGCGACCTCGCTGCAGATTCACCTGCAGGTACCCTTCGACGAAATCGTACCCACCTACCACGCGGGATTGTGGTCGAGCATGCTGATTCTCGCCGCGAGCGCGAATTCGCCGCTGGTGCTCGGCAAGTGCTGCTGGCAGGAATCGCGCATCGGTATCTTCAAGCAGGCGGTCGACACGCGTAACCTCGAGGAGCTGGAGAATCACGTGATACCACGCGTG
>Ga0209956_1000160_pt1 | contig 17449 bp, 13 predicted proteins | sample SalPon2A_C_D1_MG_FD_185720 | JGI IMG/M metagenome (GOLD analysis project Ga0209956, IMG submission 185720) | Soil microbial communities from South San Francisco under conditions of wetland restoration - Salt Pond MetaG R2A_C_D1_MG (SPAdes)... | ecosystem: Environmental > Terrestrial > Soil >...
ATAGCTCCAGGGTCGCATTTCTCGACAGGGCAATACCCGCGGCATGACCGATAGCCATCAGCCCGGCGAATACACTGGTCATGTAGGCGATCCAGAACAACGCGATTTCGGATCCCCTGACCCCGCGACGGGCTTCCGGCGGTGCGGAATCGCCGTAACTGGCGCCGGCGATGCGCAGCATCAGTGCTGCCGCGAAACCGCAAACCAGCAACGCGGCGGCAATCGTCTGCAGCGCCGAATCGACTCCCGCGACGGCGATGCGCCAGGCGATAATCTTCGCGAACGCGACCGATCCGACCGCGTAGGCCGCGGTGACCGCGCCCATCGCGAATCCCTTGGTTTCCGGCATCACCCTGCCGACCAGCTGCAGGCAATATCCGTAGCCGATGCCGTTACTGAAACCGAACACCAGGCTATAACCGATACACAATAGCCACCAGTCAGACGCGCTCGCCGCCAGCGCCAGTCCGGCGGCCGCGGTCAGGCAGGTGATCAAGATCAGGCGGGCGGGAGCGAGCAGCGGATAAACCCGATATCCCAGCAAGACCGCCAGGGTCAGGGTCGCCAGCGCCAGCGAGTAGATCAGGCTCACCTCGGAACGCGGCAGTAGTAACAGCTGCTCCAGCGGTGCGATAAAAACCGAGTAGGCGTGCACCGAACCGAGCACGAAAGTGACCAGCATCGAGGCCGCCAGGGTCAGGTGCCGATTATTCAATGATCACCGGCTCCGCCGGCTGCCGGCGACGTTGCCGGCGGGCAAAAATGAAGATCCCGCTGGCGGCGATGACCGCGGCGCCCAGCCAGGTCGTGAATACCGGGATTTCGCCCCAGAATACATAGCCGACCGCGGCCGCGAATACCATCGCAAGGTATTCGAACGGCGCCAGCAGACTGGCTTCGGCGTAGCGGAACGAGATCGTCAGCAGCCATTGCTGCAGGCCGCAGCCGAGTCCGAAACCGAGAAACAACCACAGGTCCGAGCCGCGCGGCGCCAGCCAGCCGCTCGCCAGTACCCAGGCGAGGCAGACCAGACAACCGAGACTGTTGTAGAAGATTCCGATCGCGAGCGGGTTTTCGGTATGGCTGAGCTTGCGCAGCCAGATCGCCACCAGCGCCCCGGTAGAGGCTGAGGCCGCGGCGGCCGCGACCCCGAGGTTAAGGCTCCCGGCCTCGGGCCGGGCAATCAGCAGCACGCCCGCAAAGCCCGCAATTACCGCCAGCCAGCGGCGCAAACCGATCTGCTCGCCGAGCAGAAATATCGCCAGCACGGTAATAAATATCGGCGCCGCGTAAGCCAGCGCGGTGGCATCGGCTAACGGTATGCGGGTGATGGCGAAGTACAGCAGGCCGAGGCTGACGATGCCGCTGAAGCTGCGAATCGCATGGTCCAGCGGACGGCGCGTCGCGAGCGCCGCGAGACCCGCGGTGCCGAACAATAGCAGCCAGAACAACAGGCTCGCGAAACCGTAGCGAAACAGCAGGACTTCGCCGAGCGGATAATCGCGTCCGACCAATTCCCGCACTGCGGCGGAGAGCAATGCCATCAACAGCAGGTTGCCGGTAAAGGTGATCACCCCGAGCACCGGCCGGTCACGGTGCAGGCTGCCGGCAGCCGTCATCGCAGAGGCTCTGCGTTATCGCGGGACCGCATGGCTTCAGGCACCGCGCCGTAATGATTCCCGGTGGATGACATAGAGTCCGCAGGCAATGATGATGACCGCACCGGCCCAGACTTCGGCCGGGGGGATATCCCGCCAGACAAAGTAACCGATCAGGGTTGCCCAGACCAGCGCGCTGTATTCGAACGGCGCCAGCGCCGATACTTCCGCGCGTGCGAACGCGGCGGCGAAGACATAGTGCGCGCCGAGCGCGATTACGGCCATCAGAAACAATTGCCCCAGCGCCGTCGCGCCGATCGGAACCCAGACCCAGGGCAGGGCCGCGGTGGCGACGATGCCCATGCCGAGGTGCAGCGAAAAAACCAGTGCGATGACCGAATCCTGTCGCGACAGTTGCTTGCCGGTAATGAAGATCAGCGAGTAAATCGCGGTCGCGCACAACACCAGCAGGTAGGACAGCAACGGGCCGCCGCCCTTCGGGTTCATCGCGATCACCACGCCGACGAAGCCGATCGCCACCGCGCTCCATCGATGAATGCCGACATGCTCCTTGAGCAACAGTGCGGAAGCAGCGGTGAGTATGAAGGTAGCGCTGAAAAACACCACCGTCGCATCGGCCAGCGGCAGGGTCGCGAGTGCACTGAAGAAACTCAGCGGCGCGATTACCCCGACCATGCCACGCAACAGATGTTGCCAGGGTTTGCGGGTCGCGAGCTCGGCAAGCTCTCCCCTCGCCATCAGTATCGGCGGAATCATTGCGACGATGAACCAGCTGCGCACGGCGATGACCTGGATCGCCGGCATTTCGTTGCTCACCAACCACTTGGCCGCCGCGTCCATGACCTCGAACAGCAGCATCGCCAGCAGCATGAGCCCTATACCCAGCAGATTATTTTTCTGGTAGCGAGTCAAGCCTGCATTTCCCGGGGAAACCCGTATCGCAGCTTAAACCCTGTGCCGAAATTGATCGAGCGGTTTCGGCCTCAGGCGAAGCCGTAGGCGTTTCTGCCCTTGCGCTTGACCTCGTACATGGCCTTGTCGGCCGAGCGAATCAATTCCTCGGCGGTGGCGCCGTTGTCCGGATAAAAGGAAATACCGATGCTGGCGCTTACCGCAACCTCGATCTCCCCGATGTGGATCGGTCGCGATATCTGCCAGATCAGGCTAGAGGCGATGCGTTCGGCGATCGTGCTCTCCGGCAGGCTCGACGATATGATCACGAATTCATCGCCGCCGATTCGTGCCACGGTATCGGTTTCGCGGATTTCCGCCCTGATACGGTCGGCGATGGATTTCAGCACCCGGTCGCCGAACTCGTGCCCGTGCGCATCGTTGATTTCCTTGAATCCGTCCAGGTCGAGAAACATGACCGCCGACATTTGCCGGTTGCGGCGCGCCTCGGCGAGCGAATGATCGAGCCGGTCCTTGCAGAGCCGCAGGCTCGGCAGTCCGGTGAGCGCGTCGTGATTAGCGAGGAAGTCGAGTTCGGCGGCGATTTTCTTGCGCTGCTCGACTTCTTCCTCGAGCTGCTTGACCGTCGCGGCCAGCTTGCGGGTGCGGTTTTTCACCATCAGTTCGAGCGAGTCGCGCGCCTCGCGCAGGCTCTTTTCGATACTTTTCTGATCGGTAATATCCTGGATCACGCCGATCGACTGCCGGGGCTCGCCGCCGGGTCCCCGCACCGCGGTACTCTGTTCCCGAATCCAGCGGATCGCACCGTCGGAACGATAAATCCGGTAGTCGATATTCAGGTCGTCGCCCTCCTGCTTGTGACGAGTGTAAGCCTCGAGCACGCGATCGTAATCTTCCGGATGCAGATCCTCGACATCGTCGAGCCGGGAGGCGACCATGCTCCGGTACTCATCGACGCTGACGCCGTGAATACGCGCGAAACCACGGCTCAGGTAAGCGTAGTTTTCGCTGACCAGGTCGAAAATGAAGTGTCCGATATCGGTAATGCTTTCGACCTGTAGCGCCATCGCATCACGGTTCTCCAGCTCCTGCTGGTAAAGCTTGCGCTCGGTGACGTCCTGCAACAATCCGAACGCGGCGATCGCCTTGCCGTCGGCAGCGAACTCGACCGTGCCGGTTTCGTAGATGTAGCGGATTTCCCCGCCCGGGCGCATGATCCGGTACTCGACCTCGTGCGAGCCCGACTGCTGTTGCGACTTGTAGCTTTCGAGGTAGATTTCGCGATCCTCGGGGTGCAGGGTTTCCAGTACCCGGTCCCAGGAACTATGAGAATCGAGCACTTCCTCGACGCTCTGGCCGAAGATTCGCGCATAACCGTCGGAGCAGGACCTGATGCGATTGTTTTCGTAATCCCATTCGCAATGCCCGATATTGGCGATCTGCTCGGTGGCATCCAGCAGGGCCTCTCGATGGCGCAGGCGTTCGAGTTCCGCTTCGAGCTCGTCGGCTTCGCCCTGTTTTTCCGCCTTCCGGACTGTATCCACCGCGCGCCCCGGCACGAGGCGGCGAACGACCTCGGACTTGCTCACGGGGCCATCGCCTGGAACAGGCCAAAACTGTTTTTGCCGTCGTGCTTGACCCGGTACATGGCCTTGTCGGCAGAGCGTATCAACTCGGCGGCGGTGGTGCCGTCCCGAGGGTAGAACGCGATTCCGATGCTGACGCTGACCTCGACCTCGATGCCGTCGACTTCGATCGGTTGCGCGATCTGCCGGAGCAGCCCGGCCGCGATTCTCCCGGCGATATCCTCGTTCGGCAGGCTGGAAAGGATGATCACGAATTCGTCGCCGCCGATACGCGCCACGGTGTCGGTTTCGCGCATCTCGATCCTGATCCGTTGGGCAATCGACTTCAGCACCTGGTCGCCGAACTCGTGACCGTGCTCGTCGTTGATACTCTTGAAACCATCGAGGTCGAGGAACATCACGGCCGAGGACTGCCGGTTGCGCCGCGCCTCCGCCAGGGACTGCTCCAGGCGGTCCTTGCACAATCGCAGGCTCGGCAGGCCGGTCAGCGCGTCGTGATTGGCCAGGAAGTCGAGTTCCGCGGCGATCTTTTCACGCTCGGCGATTTGTTCCTGTAACTGCTTGACCGTGTTGGCGAGTTCCCGGGTACGCTCGACAACCTGCCGCTCGAGGTTTTCCTTGGCCTCGAGGATTTCCTGTTCGGCTTTCTTCTGCGCGGTAATATCCTGCAGCACGCCGATGGTCTGCTCCGGGATACCGTGATTCATCAGGTAGGCCCGGCCCATCTCGCGGATCCAGCGCAGCTCGCCGTCGGCGCGAATCATGCGGTAGTCGACCTGCCATTCGCCGGCCCCGGCGAGGAAACTCTCGTAAGCCTTGCGTACGTTTTCGCAATCGTCGGGATGCACCATTTCCGAATCGCATTCCCAGGATAGGATACGCCGGGTAATTTCCGACTGCTCGAGGCCGTAGATACGCGCAAGGCCCGGGGAGACGAACAGGTATTTCTGCTTGATTTCATCGTAAATAAAATGCCCGATATCGGTGATCGTCTCGGCCTGGTTGGCCAGCGCATCCTTGTACAACAGCTCCTGCTCGCTCGACTTTTGTTGCGTAATGTCCTGGACCACACCGAGCGTCTCCCTGACGCGCCCGTCGCGAATCACCTTGGCCCGGCCCAATTCGCGAACCCAGCGAATCGAGCCGTCCGCGCGCACGATCCGATACTCGAGCGCGCAGTCTTCGCCCGAAGCGATAAAGTCCCGGTATTCCTCGGCGACCCGGTAGCGGTCTTCGTCGAAGATATCCGCCAGATCGTCCTTAACGCTGCGCATCTTGCGCTTGTAGGCCTCGGGCGTACTGCCGTAGATGCGCGCGCAGCCTTCGCTGACATAATCGTAGCATTCGTTATCTTCGTCGTAGATAAAGTGTCCTATGTCGGTAATGGTTTCGGTCTGACGCGCTAGCTCGTCGCGATACTCGAGATCGAGCTCGTACTTTACCGTATCGCTGACGTCCTGAAGAATACCAAATGCACCGATCGCGACACCCTGATCGTCGTTTACCTCGACCGCGAATTCGCGAATATGGCGGATTTCGCCACTATCGCACACCAGACGATAGTCCCGGTTGACGGAATGTTCACGCCCGAGAACCTGCCAGGCACTCTTGAACTGTTCGAGATCGTCGGGATGTATTTGCCGCAAAACGCCCTCCCGGGTGCCGTGGGCCTGCAGCACTTGCTCGACGGACATGTCGTGGATACGCGCATATTGTTCCGAGCAGGACAGCACGCAGGCGAGTTCGTAGCTCCACTCGTAATGTCCGATATGGGCGATCAGTTCGGTCTTGTCGAGCAGGTCCCAGTGCTGACGGAAGCGGGCCAACTCCGCTTCCAGTGCGGGTTCCAGCTTGAATGTAAGGCTCGGGTCGTTCACTCGTCGCGCATGGATTCGGATCAATGAAATGGGGTGGTGGGCGATTTTTCCGAATTAGGTAAAAATGCCCATGTCCAGTTGAGTATATACGCGAATTCGAGCTTTTCCATGTGAGCCGCCGAAGGCCACTCGAAAGTGCCAAATGCCGGGCAATGTAGCATAATCGAGGGTCCGAATTTCGACCGAGGCCGTCAGCAATGAACCAGCCCGCCAACCGGGTCTCGCGACCCGAAATCGTCATCGAGCGACTGCGCAGCCTGCTGGGCGATCGCGTCACCACCAGTCACAGCGTTCTCGAGCAGCACGGAGGGGGTGAGTCCTGGCATCCGGCGCAGCTGCCCGACGCGGTCTGCTATCCACTCGATAGCGACGAGGTGGCCGCGATCGTCAGGCTCTGCGCCGAGACCGCGACCCCGGTAATCGCTTTCGGCACCGGTACCTCGCTGGAGGGCCAGGTGCAGGCGTTGAAAGGCGGAATCTGTATCGATCTGAGCCAGATGAATCGAATCCTCGAAGTCAACGAAGAGGACATGGACTGCCGCGTGCAGGCAGGCGTGACGCGGCGCGAACTGAATACCTACCTCCGCGACAGCGGCCTGTTTTTCCCGATCGATCCCGGCGCCAACACGTCGATCGGCGGAATGACGGCAACCCGTGCCTCGGGCACCAATGCGGTTCGTTACGGCACCATGCGCGAAAACGTGCTCGGTCTGACCGTGGTCACGGCGAGCGGCGAAATCATCAAAACCGGCACCCGGGCGCGCAAATCCGCGGCCGGCTACGACCTGACGCGGCTGTTCGTCGGCTCCGAGGGCACGCTGGGCGTGATTACCGAGATCGGCCTCAGGCTGTACGGCCGCACGGAAGCGATTTCGGCCGCGGTGGTCAACTTTCCGGACGTTCGCTCGGCCGCGGAGGCGACGATCGTGACGATCCAGGCGGGCATCCCGATGGCGCGTATCGAAATTCTCGACGCCGCCTACGTGAAAGCGATCAACGCCTACAGTAAAACCGACTATCCTGAACTCGATACCCTGTTTCTGGAATTCAACGGCACTCGCGCGGGAGTCGCCGAGCAGGTGCAGATGTTCGAGGAAATCTCGCGCGAATTCGGCGCCTCGGGTTTCCAGTGGGCCGAGCACGAGGAAGACCGCAGCCGCCTGTGGCGCGCGCGTCACGACGCCTACTACGCAGGACTGGCGGTACATCCGGGATACCGCGGCTACGTAACCGATGTCTGCGTACCGATTTCCAGGCTGGCCGACTGCATCGCCGAAACCCAGGCCGATATCGCGGCCTCGGGAATGTTCGCGCCGATCATCGGTCACGTCGGCGACGGCAATTTTCACTCCACCATCTTCATCGACCCCGACGACGAGGCGATGTTCGCCAAGGCGCTGGAGCTGGATCAGCGGATGGTCAGGCGCGCGCTCGAGATGGGCGGCACCTGCACCGGCGAGCACGGCATCGGCATCGGCAAGCTCAAGCACATGCGCAACGAGCACGGCGACGGCGCGCTCGCGGTAATGCAGGCGTTGAAGGCGGCACTTGACCCGCAGAACATCATGAATCCAGGCAAGATGATCGACTGCTAGTAACCCGCATATTATATGAGCCGGATGAGCGCCCCTCGGTTTGTCCCTGATTGAGTGACCATTTTCTGATCAATCATAAATCTAACTGATGGCAAGTGTGCCGGCGCTCATCCTATTCCGGCGCCTGCTGGTCCAGTTGCCGCATGGCCTGGTCTTCCTTCAAGCCATAGCTTTGGCTATGGCTTTACGGCGGACGTCCTGCGACAACTGTCCTGCGCTGGCATCCGGAATGCCCAGGTAATCTGCAGCTTGGCCCGCGGACTAATCGGTTTCCAGCCCGAGGCGTTCGACGTGGCGTTGTAGTTCGGGGTAGAACTCGAAGAAAGCCTCGCAAATCAGCTCGTGGTTGCGCTGTAATTCCTCGATCGCGCCCGCGAAGCGGTTCTCGAAACGGATACGACCCGCGACGCGGTCCAGCGACTCGGCGACCGCGTCGAGATCGCGGTAGGAACCGAACCAGTCGTATTCCACCATGCGGCGCGTCACCCGGCGCATCTGTTCGCCCGGCATCAGCTCGCGTCCGTCGATCATCCTGCGATAAAAAGCTTCGATCAGCGGCTCGAGGTCGCGCGTATCGAAGCGGCTCCAGTGATTGATCAGTAAATGATCGAAATATATGTCCAGTGCGATTCCGGCGAAGCGCCGGCGACGTCGGCTGAAGCCCCGTTTCATCTCCTGCACGCGCGGATGCGCGTCGGTATAGCGGTCGACCGCGCGGTGGTTGCGCAGCCCGTCATGCACCGCGCGCGGTAGCGAATCCGGATCGACCCCGCGGGCGAAGTCACCGAGCAGGTTGCCGACCGTGGATTCCAGCGTGGGCTGGGCCAGCACCAGGTGGGCGAAATGATTCATCGCTTCTACTATAAATCAATTTCACGTATCGGCGCGATCGGTAAAATTCGTTTGCCGCCTGCCGCAGGCTGCGTTTTAATGGCCTCAAAACGAGCTAGCGGAGAGCAACATGCCGATTTCTATCGTAAATTCCGACAAACAATCCACCGGCGCCCACGTTTACCAGGAGGAGCGCGAGGATCTCGCGGCCGCGTTTCGCATGGTGGCGCGGCTCGGCATGCACGAGGGCGTCGCCAACCATTTCAGCTATGCCGTTTCCGACGACGGCAGACGTTTTTTGATGAATCCGTTCGGGCGTCATTTCGCCAGTATCCGCGCCAGCGAACTGTTGCTGCTCGATGCCGACGACGACGACACCATGGAGCGGCCGGAGCGGCCGGACCCTACTGCCTGGGCGATACACGGCGCGATGCATCGCAATTTGCCGCAGGCCCGCTGCGTGCTGCACGTGCATTCGAAGTACGCCACCGCGCTCGCCTCGATAGAGGTCGATGGCCTGCCGCCGATCGATCAGAATACGATGCGTTTCTTCAACCGCCTGGCGCTCGACGACGGCTTCGGCGGCATGGGCCTCGGCGACGAGGCCGAACGCCTGACGACTACCCTGGGCGACAACCGGGTGTTGCTGATGGGCAACCACGGCGTCATGGTGGTCGGCGAAAACGTCGCCCGGGCCTTCGACGAACTCTATTATTTCGAGCGCGCCTGCGAAACCTACGTCACCGCGCTGTCGACCGGCAAGCCGCTGCGCATCGCCAGCGACGAGGTCGCCGAGACTACCGCACGCCAGTGGGAGGAATACATCCAGCGGGTCGGCATCGCCGACGCCCACCTGCGCGAACTGCGCGAAATCCTCGACCGCGAGGAACCCGACTACAGGCTTTGACCGCTCCCCGAACGGCGCGCGCGGCACGCCCGAAAAGCGTCGATACTGGTATACTGCCCGCTGGTTAATACGGGTATCCGCTTATCTCCGCCAGGATCTCAGAATGGCTGCAGGGCCTCGGCCTCGGACAGTACGCCGATCGATTCGAAGCCAACGACATCGACTGGGACCTGCTCGCGGATATCGATCAGCAGACGCTGAAAGATATCGGCATCGAATCCGCCGGTCACCGGATCCGGATCCTGAAAGCCATCGGTAATGCGGATCGGCCGGCCGCGGACGACATTCCGCCGATCGTCACCCACTCCGAGGAAACCGGCGGCGAGGACATCACCGCCTGGCGGCGCAAGCCCGGGGAACGCAAACCGGTGACAATGCTGTTCGCCGATCTCGTCGGTTCGACCGCGCTCACCGAGAAACTCGACGCCGAGGAGGCGCACGATTTGCTCTACCGCGCGGCGCAGCGCATGTGCAGGGCGGTGGAAAACAACAGCGGCACGGTTTGCCGATTCATGGGCGACGGGATCATGGCGATGTTCGGCGCGCCGCTGGCGAGCGAACGCCACGCGCTCGATGCCTGCCGCGCGGCGCTCGAAATGCAGGCCGGGATGGCCGAGTACGCGGGGGAACTCGCCGGCGGTCACGGCAGCGGCCTACAGATACGCGTCGGCCTGCACTCGGGAGAAGTCGTCGTCCTCGAAGTCGGCGACGATCCCGCGAAACCCGAGTACGATGCCTCGGGGCCGACCGTGCCGCTGGCGGCGCGCATGGAACAGTCTGCCGCGGCCGGCACGATTCTGATCACCGCGGAGACCCGTGCGCTCGCCGGCACCGCGATCGAAACCCGCGAGCATGCGCCGCTCGAGGTCAAGGGCTTTTCGGATCCGATCGAAGTCTTCGAACTCGCGCGGCTACTTTCCGCCGCCGAGTCCGCGCGGGCCACATTGGCCAGGCCGATCATCGGCCGGCGCTCGGAGCTCGCCCAGTTCAGGGGTTTGCTCGCCACCTGTGTCGAGGACGGGAGCGGGCTATGCCTGCACGTCCGCGGCGATGCCGGCATCGGCAAGACCCGCCTGGTGGGCGAAATGATACGCCTGGCGCTGCTGCAGAATTTTTCCGCCCACAAGGCACTGGTACTGGATTTCGGCACCGGCCGCGGACAGGGGGCGATCCCGTCGCTGGTCAGAAGCCTGCTCGAGATCGACGAGAATGCCGACGATCGCGTACGCGCGGAAACCCTGGCCCGGGCAATAACCGACAGCCTCCTGCCGGAAGAAAACCGGGTATTCCTGAACGATTTGCTCGACCTCGAGCAGTCGCTGGAATTGAAAACCCTCTACGATGCGATGGACGTCGAGGCGCGCAAGCAGGGTAAACTTGCCGCGCTGGCAGACCTGCTGGAACGCCACACCGCGCGCGTGCCGCGCATCATAGTCATCGAGGATTTGCACTGGGCGGACGCCGTTACTCTCGACTACCTGGCGAGGATCGCGGCCACGGCGGCCGATTGCACGGCCCTGCTGGTGTTCACCTCGCGCGTGGAGGGCGATCCGATCGGCGAGCAATGGCGGGTCGGCGCCGGCGGTATGCCGATCGTCACCTGGGATTTACGACCGCTGCGGCGCGAGGAATGCCTGCAGATCGTGTCCGCGTTCACCGATGCCGATGCAGCCCACATCGAGCGCTGCCTCGAACGCGCGGACGGCAACCCGCTGTTTCTCGAACAATTGCTGCTCGGTACTCGGCAGGGCGACGGCGGCCGTATTCCCGATTCGATCAACAGCCTGGTGATGGCGCGCATGGACCAGTTGCCCGCCGGCGACAAGCGTGCCTTGCAGGCGGCGGCGGTCCTCGGGCAGCGCTTCGATATCGAGGGCCTGCATTTCCTGATCGACGATCCCGGTTACGATTGCTCCAGCTTGATCGAACACCACCTGCTCAGGCCCGAGGGGCCGTATTACCTGTTCGCCCACGCGCTGATCCAGGAAGGCGCCTACGCATCGCTGCTGAAGGCGCAGCGCGCCGGGCTGCACCGGCAGGCCGCGGCCTGGTACCGGGGACGGGACGCCGTGCTCCACGCGGTGCACCTGGACCAGGCCGGCGATCCCGCCACGGCCGATGCTTACCTGGCAGCCGGCCGCGAGCGTCTCGCCGCCTTCCGGCCCGAAAGGGCGCTCGAGCTAGCGCGCCGGGGGGTCGAAATCGCGCCCGCGACGAAGCGCTTCGAGTTGAAATCCCTGGAAGGGGAACTGCTCCGCGTCAACGGCGACACCACCGGTTCGATCGAGGTGTTTCGCGAGGCCGTCGAACTCGCCGGCAACGACGACGAGCGTTGCCGGGCGCTGGTGGGGCTTGCCGAGGGCCTCGCCATCGTCGAGTCGCACGACGAATTGCAACAGGCGCTGGCGGACGCCGAAGCGATCGCCAAAGAGCTCGACTTCTGGAACGAACTGGCGATTATCGACCAGCTTCGCGGCGGCATGTACTTTTTCCAGGGCGAACACGAACGTTGTCTCGCGGCCTGCAATTCTTCCCTCGAATGCGCCCGCAAGGCCGAGTCGCCAGAGGTGGTCGCGCGCGCGTTGAGCGGTCTCGCCGACGCGATGTACTGCCGCGGCCGCTTTCTTTCGGCCAACCGTTACTACAACGAGTGCATCGACTTTTCCCGCCAGCACGGCCTCGGGCGGGTTCTTGCCGCCAACCTGTCGATGCGCGGATTCACCTTCCGCTACGGCAACGACCCGCAGTCGGCATTGCGCGACTACCGCGAGGCCCTCGATCTGGCGGCCAGGACTCGCCACCTGAGAGCCGAAACGGTGGCCTGCTATGCCGGCCTGTATCTAGCCGAGATGGGCAACCGCGAAGAGGGCGAGGCACTGCTGCGGCGCGGCCTCGCAATCAGCATCAACGTCGGGTCGGGGCTGCTGCAGGCGGCCGCGCTTACTGCGCTGTCGCAATTGGTATTCAATATCGGGGACCGAACCGAAGCGCTGGAACTCGCCAGGAAGTCTATCCTGATACTGCGAAATTCGGAGGCCGGCATGGCGTTTCGCGGGCCCAGCGCGCTCGGTGCCCTGGCGTTGTCGACCGGCGACGACGAGGAGCGGCGCGCCGCGCTGGCCGAAGGCAAGGCCCTGCTGCAATCGAGTTCCATGGGGCACAATCATTTGAATTTTTGCGAGGATGGCCTGGAAGCCTGCCTGCAGGCCGGCGAATGGGATGAAACGGAATGGTTCCTGCGCCACCTGCAGGATTACACCCGCGAAGAACCCCTGCCCTACAGTGAATTCCTGATCGAGCGGGGACGGGCGCTGGCCGATTTCGGCCGCGGCGAGCGCGACGAGGAGCTCACGGCACGGCTAGGGCGGTTGCGCGATCTGGCCAGTTCGATCGACCTGCACTTCCATCTGCCCGCGATCGACGCGGCGCTGGCGGATCTCCGGGCCGAATCCGCGTCCTCGGCCCGCTAGGCGCAGGGAAAACTTCGATCCCGATCCGACTTAGGGCGTGGCCGTGTCGATGCAGATTATCGATAAGGCTGGCCGATCAAAACCATTTACGGTGTCGGAAAAAAGCCAGCATGCCGATCAGGATACCGATCATCAGCAACCAGACCAGGGGATAGCCGTAATACCAGCGAAGCTCGGGCATCGCCCACGGGCTGTCGCTGTTTTGAAAGTTCATGCCGTACACGCCGACGATGAAGGTCAGGGGAATGAATATCGTCGCGATGATGGTCAGCACGCGCATGATTTCATTCAGCCGGTAGCTGACGCTGGACAGGTAGATGTCCACCAGACCGGTAATCACGTCGCGGTAAGTCTCGACCAGGTCCATGATCTGTATCGTATGATCGTAACAATCGCGGAAATAGACGTGGTTTTCCTCGGTAACGATTCCGCTCCCGTCGCGCAACAGCTTGTTGAGGACCTCGCGCTGGGGCCACAGCATCCGTCGCATGATCAACATGGTTCGCTTCAACCGGTGCAGGCGCGGCAGGAGGTCGCGGGTCGGGTTTTCGAGCAACTCGTCCTCCAGTTGCTCGATTTCATCGCCGAGGAACTCGAGTACCGGAAAACCTTCGTCGACCACCAGGTCGAGCAGTGTATAGAGCAGGTAGCCGATACCGCGACTGCGAATCGGACCCGCATTGTTGCGCAGTCGTCGGCGAACCGGTTCGAAGGGATCGCTGGCGCCCGGATGGAAACTGATCAGGAAATTTCGGCCGGCGAAAACGCTCATTTGATCCATTTCGATTTCGTCGGTTTCGGGTTGTCTCACAGCGTGCGCGAGGACCATGAACAACTGCTCGCCATAGTCCTCGACCTTGGGGCGCTGACCGGTATTGATCACGTCTTCCAGCGCGAGTGGATGCAGTCCGAAAACCCCGCCGAGCTGACGCATGGTTTCCGGCTTCGCGTCCCCCTGGACGTGAATCCAGGTCAGCGAGTCGCTCTGCAGATAACTCCTGCTGTCCTCGGCGGTCGCCAGTTCACGCTCGGTAAACTCGGACACCGAATAGTCGATTACCGTCAGTCGTAGCGGGCTGCCCGTCGGTTCACGGTCGTGAAGCAAGGTGCCCGGAGAGGTTCCGGGCGGATGATAACGCTTCGAGAAATAGGCCATGTTAAATTCCTCTCGCCAACCGAATCTGGTCACGGCGTTCGCCGGCGTCGAGGCATCGGCCGGGTTGCGGGGAATTTCCAAGTTATCACGAACCCGCGGCCGATACCAAGCTAACCCGGACGACGAACTGCCTCGTCGATACCTGCGGCGCCGGGCTCGAAAAAGTTTTACTGAGGGCTTTTCAGTTCGCCGAGACTGGCGGCAAAGTTGGGATTATCGGGCTCGAGTTCGATCGCCTGTCGGATCGCGTCTATTGAATCCGCCCGCCGTCCCTGCGCGGCGAGGGCATAGGCGAGATTGTTCCAGATCGCGGCCTGGTCGGGTTTGCGCTCGAGTGCCGCGCGGTAGGCCGATTCGGCCGCGGCATAGTCGCCGAGCGCGTAAGCGGTGTTGCCGAGCCCACTATAAGCCAGCGAGTTGTCGGGCCAGCGCCCGAGCGCGGTCTCGTAAGCCTGCCGCGCGATCGCGGTACGACCGACCTGTTCCATGCCGATCGCGGCGTCGAGATAGTCGCCAGCGCTGGCGGTCACCGGAATCTGGTCGGGCGGCACCAGGGCCAGCGCCCAGTAATCGGCGCGTTGCCAGGTCTTTTCGAAGGTGGCGAAGGGACGCGTGATGCGCCGGTTGGTACCCGAGCGCAGAATCATTTTGCGGGCATCGAAATCGTATCCGATCAAGACTTCGTAGTGCCAGACCGGTAACAGGTCGATGGCGAGGTTTTGCAGCACGAACACGGGATTGCCCGCGGCCAGCTCGCGCAGCAGCGATTCCAATCGCCCGTCGAGCTCGACCGGCAGCAAATCGTACTGGCGCGCGGCGGCAACGACTTCGACCTGCAGGCTGCCCTTCAATTCGGGCACGTAAATCTGCCTGGCAATCTGATCCGGATGCACATTGCCGCCGCGGAAATTGATTACCTCCGCGAGTGCCGCCGGACCGCAATAATATTTTTTCTGGGGGAAGAACGGGACTTCGGTAAGCTCTACCTGCTGCGGGAGATCGGGCGGATTGTCGAGTAATAGTCGTGTCTGCGGAGAGGTCGCGCAGCCACCCAGTAAAAAGACAAGAAAAAGCGTGCAGGCAAGATTGCGTGCACGCTCCGGTTCGGGTTTCAAGATTCGCCTAGTCCGGGATGAAGTCGGTATATCCCATGACTTCGAGCACGACCAGTACGACCACAACGACCAGCAGGGCGCTGGTGCCGCCGGCGGGCGACGAATCGATGCGCTGGTAGACTTCCTGAATCTGGGCGTCGGTCATTGCCGCCACACGTTCGGCCGCCTTGGCCTCGGCGACACCGCCGACGATCAATTGCTCCCTGATCCAGTCGCGCTGATCGGCAATTGTCGCGAGTTCGATCGCGGCACTGCCCGCCTGCAGTTGCGCGGTGCCGACCATCGCCGACTGGGCCGGCAGGCTTATCGTCATCGCGGCCGCGGCGACCAGCAGGTAACGCAAAAATCGTTTCAAAATCATTTTTATCTCCTCAATTTAATCGCGTGAATGAGTGTCACCCCGGTATTATAGCTGATATTCCATCAGGCAAGCCGGGCGCCGTTGGGTACCGCCCTGTCCGGGGCCGCGAGCACCACGGCCCCATCGTCGCGGTGGAATCCGGTGACCAGACACTCGGAGCGCACCGGCCCGATTTGCTTGGGCGGGAAATTGATCACGCCGACCACCTGGCGACCGACCAGTTCGTCGACGCGATATAAATCGGTGATCTGCGCACTCGACTTGCGCACCCCGATCTCGGCCCCGAAATCGACCTTCAGCTTATAAGCGGGTTTTCGCGCCTCGGGGAATTCCTCGGCCTCGATTATCGTACCGACGCGTAGCTCGACTTTTTCGAAGTCGTTCCAGTCTATGGTTTCCATGCTTGCTCCTTAGGAAAATTCTTTACGTATTGGTTCGCTGTGCTCGCCGAGTGCGGGCACCCGGAGTTCGCGCTCGGCCGCGCCCCGGCGAATCGACGCGGCCGAGACCACCTGCGCGTCGCCGCTCGGTGTTTCGACCCGCCCGCGCCGCAGCTGCGGATGTGCGGACAGCCCCGCCATGTCGTTCAGGCGCCCGTAGGCGATATCCGCCCGCCGCAGTAGCTCGACCGCCTGCGCCTGGTCGAGCCCTGAGAATACGCCAGCCACGAGTTCGTCGACCCGGGCCCGGTTTTCGACCCGCGCCTGGTTGGATTCGAGCCGCGGGTCTCGCGCCAGGCCGGCGTCGCCGAGTACCTGCGCGCAGAAGCGCTGCCACTCGCGCTCGTTCTGGATCGCGATTACGATATCGAGGCCGTCGCCGCAGCGGTAGGCGCCATAGGGCGAAATATTCGCATGATTGATGCCGACGCGCTGCTGGACCGTGCCGCCGTAATCATAATGCAACAGGGGTACCGCCAGCCACTCGGCCATCGAATCGAACAGGGACACCTCGATCACGCAACCGACGCCCGTGTTGTCGCGCGCGATCAGGGCTTCGAGGATCGCGGTGTAGGCCTGCTGGCCGCAATTGATGTCACAGGCCGAAACGCCGATGCGGCCCGGTGCGTCCGGCGTGCCCGTGATCGACGCGACGCCCGACTCGCATTGCACCAGCAGGTCGTAGGCCTTCATGCGGCTGTACTCGCCGTGGCTGCCGTAGCCGGAAATATCGCAGCAGACCAGGCGCGGGTAGCGCTGGCGCAGCTGCTCGCTGCCGAAACCCGCACGCGCCGCCGCGCCCGGCGCCAGGTTCTGGATGAAAACGTCCGCCCGCTCGAGGATGCGCCGCAGCAGCTCGGCGTCGGCTGGATTTTTGATGTCGAGCACCAGCGATTCCTTGCCCTGGTTGAGCCACAAGAAATAAGCCGATTCGCCGTGCACGACGCTGTCGTAGCCGCGCGCGAAATCGCCCTCGGGACGCTCGATCTTGATTACCCGCGCGCCGGCCCGGGCAAGCCGGTTGGAGCAGAACGGCGCCGCCACGGCCTGCTCCAGCGAAACCACCAGGATATCGTCGAGGCTCAGCATCAGAAAGACTTGGGCAGGCCGAGCACGTGGGTCGCGATATTGGAGAGGATCAGGTTGGTCGATATCGGCGCGACCTGGTAAAGCCGGGTTTCGCGGAATTTGCGCTCGACATCGTACTCGATCGTGAAGCCGTAGCCGCCGTGGGTTTGCAGGCACATGTCGGCCGCCGCCCAGGAAGCGTCGGCGGCCAGCAGCTTGGCCATGTTGGCCTCGGAGCCGCAGGGCAGGCCAGAGTCGAACATGGCGCGGGCCTTGTCGACCATCAAGGCCGCCGCCTCGGTCTGCACGTGGGCGCGCGCGATCGGAAACTGGATACCCTGGTTCTTGCCGATCGGTGCACCGAACACTTCGCGGGTGCGCGCGTAAGCGGCCGCGCGGTCGATGAACCAGCGCGCGTCGCCGATACACTCGGCCGCGATCAGGATACGTTCCGCGTTCATGCCGTCGAGGATATAACCGAAACCCTTGCCCTCCTCGCCGATCAGGTTTTC
>Ga0209956_1000166_pt1 | contig 16260 bp, 12 predicted proteins | sample SalPon2A_C_D1_MG_FD_185720 | JGI IMG/M metagenome (GOLD analysis project Ga0209956, IMG submission 185720) | Soil microbial communities from South San Francisco under conditions of wetland restoration - Salt Pond MetaG R2A_C_D1_MG (SPAdes)... | ecosystem: Environmental > Terrestrial > Soil >...
AGTACCCGCGCGAAATCGAATTCATCGACGCGCTGCCGATGACCACCACCGGCAAGGTCCGCCGCATCGACCTGCGCGCCCGCGAAAAAAATAGCTCCATCCCCTGAATTTTTGATCTGACCAAAATCTATTTCGTAAATTTGGACAACTTCTGCTCAGAGTAATAACTACGCGGAATTTTTACTCTGAGCCAAATTTAATTGGCGGCGATTTGGTGTATCTTGTCGCCTCGTATTGCAACCGGGTGAAACATTCCATGGTGACCGCCATCGCCGACACCACCGATCGCCCCGCGCTCGGCATCGCGCTAATGCTGACCGGGATTGCGAGCTTCGCGGTCATGGACGCGCTCATCAAGTGGTTGACCGCGGATTATTCGATCGTCCAGGTAGCCGCGCTGAGAAGCTGGTTCGGCCTGCCGTTGTTGTGTCTGGTCGCACTGCGCGGCGGCGGCGTGGCGCTGTTGAAGACGCAGCGACCGCTTGTGCACGGCGGGCGTTTTCTACTGGTGCTCGGGCTGTCACTGAGTTTTTTCTGGGCGCTGTCGCAAATGAAGCTCGTCGATGCGATCGCGATTACTTTCGCGGCGCCGATCTTCATTACCGCGCTGTCCGTGCCGCTGTTGAGGGAAACCGTCGGCCCGCATCGCTGGGTTGCGGTCGGCGCGGGATTCGTCGGCGTGCTGGTGATGCTGCGTCCCGGTCTCGGCGTATTCCAGTTGGCCGCGCTATCGGCGCTCGCCAGTGTCGTGTTCTACGCTCTGCTGATGATTACCACGCGCGCCTTCAAGCGCAGCGAAAGCATCGCCGCGCTGATGCTTTACCCCCAGCTCGGCATGTCTTTCATCGGAATCCTGGCGGTGCCTTTCGTCTGGGTCACCCCGAGTCTCGCCGATCTCGGCCTGTTCGCGGTTGCCGGTATGTTCGGCAGCGTCGGCGTGATGTGCATAACCCAGGCGTTTCGCCTTGCGCCGGCAGCGGTGGTTACGCCGTTCGAATATTCCGCGCTGCTGTGGGCGACTTTGCTCGGATTCCTGCTGTGGGGCGACTTGCCGGATCCGGTAACGCTGGCCGGAGCCGCGATCGTGGTCGCCTGCGGCCTGTATATCATTTATCGCGAAACCGCCACCACCGGCCGCGCGCCGGAGCAGGTCACCAGCATGGGCCCCGACGATACCGTCTGACCGTCCCAGCGCAAGCCGCGGGCGGCTTACGCGGGAATGACTCGAAGGCCGCGGGAATGACTCGAGGGGCGCGGGAATGACGACGAGAGGCGGGTATCAGGTCGGCGGCAACAGCAGGTTGTGGCGGCCGAGATTTTCGAGCAGACGCTCGCCGCACAGCGCCATGGTGGTGTCGAGCTCGCGGTAAATGATATCGAGCGCCTGGCTGACGCCTGCCTCGCCGCGCGCGCCGAGACCGTAAATGAATGCGCGGCCGATATAAGTTCCTTTCGCGCCGAGGCAAATCGCCTTGAGCACGTCCTGGCCGGAACGGATGCCGCCGTCGAAATGCACCTCGATATCGTTGCCCACCGCATCGAGAATTTCGGGCAGGGCGCTGATCGACGAGCGTGCGCCGTCGAGCTGGCGCCCGCCGTGGTTGGACACGACGATCGCATCGGCGCCGGTTTTGGCCGCGATACGCGCGTCCTCCGGATCGAGTATGCCTTTCAGGATCAGCTTGCCGCCCCAGCGCTCGCGGATCCAGTCGATATCGGCCCAGGACAGCTTCGGATCGAATTGCTCGCCGATCCAGGACGACAGCGACGACAGATCGTTGACGTTCTTGACATGGCCGACGATATTGCCGAAACCGTGGCGCCGGGTGGTCAGCATGTCGAGGCACCAGCGCGGACGCTTCATCAGCTGCAAGGCGGCGTTGAGCGACGGCTTAGGCGGTGCGGCGAGCCCGTTGCGCAAATCGTTGTGGCGCTGGCCGATGATTTGCAGGTCCAGCGTCAGCATCAGCGCGCTGCAGCCGGCGTCTTTCGCGCGGTCGATCAGGCGGCCGATGAAATCGCGGTCCTTCATCACGTAGAGCTGGAACCAGAAGGGCGCGTCGGTATTTTCGGCGACATCCTCGATCGAGCAGATGCTCATTGTCGACAGCGTGAACGGCACCCCGAATTTGTGCGCCGCGCGCGCGGCGCGGATTTCGCCATCCGGGTGCTGCATGCCGGTCAGCCCGACCGGCGCGAGCGCTACCGGCATCGCGACCGGCTGGCCGATCATTGTCGATTTTACCGAGCGCTCGGTAATATCGACGGCAACGCGCTGGCGCAGGCCGAGGTTGCGGAAATCGGTCTGGTTGGCGCGGTAGGTCGACTCGGTCCAGGAACCCGAATCCGCGTATTCATAAAACATGCGCGGCACGCGCCGGCGCGCCAGTTTCTGCAAGTCCCTGATATCACATACGACTGTCATGGCTGTCCCCCCGGAAGCTGACCAAGTTTACTGCAATAGGCGGGTATTTCCATCGCTCGCGGCAAATCCAATAATCGCTCATGCCGTGCAGTAAATTCGGTTAGCATTGGGCGCCATGTTGTCGATACAAAATCTGAGTAAGTCATACCACTATGCCGACGTCCGGCAGGTGGTGCTCGACGGCCTCGATTTCGAGATGGAGGCTGCCTCGTCGATTGCGCTGCTCGGCGAAAGCGGCAGCGGCAAGTCGACCCTGTTGCACCTGATCGCCGGACTCGACCGGCCCGACAGCGGCCGGATCCTGTTCGCCGGGCAACGCATCGATGCCTTGTCCGAATCGGCGCTGGCGGCGATACGGCGCGCGCAGCTAAGCCTCGTATTTCAGCAATTTCACCTGATCCCGACGTTGAACGTGATCGACAATCTGCGCTTCCAGGCCGCGCTCTGCCGGCGCTTCGATGCCGATTACGAAACCGAGCTGGTCGAGCGACTCGGACTCGGCGATCAACTGGCGAAGTATCCGCAGCAATTGTCGCGCGGCCAGCAGCAGCGAGTGGCTATCGCCCGCGCGCTGCTGCACAAGCCCGCGCTGGTACTCGCCGACGAACCCACCGGTAACCTCGACGAAGCCTCGAGTCTCGAGGTCATGGGTCTGTTCAGCGATCTCGTCAAGCGGGCCGGCAGTGGTCTGCTGATGGTTACCCACAGTCGCACGATGGCCGAGTTCATGGACCGGCGCGTCGAACTGCATAACGGCAGGCTCGCGGAAAGCGAATGAACCCCGGATTTATGTGGATCCTGAAGGCCTTGCTGAGCCATTACTGGCGTCATCCCTGGCAAGCCCTGTTCCAGGCCGTGGGGCTGGTCGCCGGCGTTGGCCTGTGGTCGGCGGTGCAAATCATCAACCAGCATGCCGAGAACAGTTATCGCGAGGCGCAGAATCTGCTCGGTGCGCAGGCCAGTTACTGGATTCGCAGCCGCGGCGACGGGGGCATCGAAACCGCAAGCTATGTCGAGCTGCGACGCGTGGGATTCCAGCAGATATTCCCGTTGGTGGAACTGGAGGTCAGCACCGCCGACGGTGTCTCGATCGAGATCATCGCCACCGATCTGCTGGCGCTTCCGGCGGGTGCCAGCGGCGCTGCCGGAGAAGATTTCGCCGACAATTGGCTGGCCTTCATTCAGCCGCCCTACGAGGCCTGGGTTCCGCGCGTGCTCGCCGATGAGCTGGATCTCGGCGAGGGCGAGCGCCTGGTGCTGCGCGACGGCCGGCGGCTGCCGCCGGCGCGAATTCGCGTACACGAGCAACAGGGCCGGCGCATCTTCATGGATATCGGTGCGGCGATGGCGCTGGCCGGAGAGCGGCACATCGATTACCTCGCGGTCGGCGCGATCACGCCGTCCGAGTACCAGCGGCTGGCGTCGATTCTGCCGGCCGGACTCGAACTGGTCGAAAACCATCAGTATATAGACCTGCGCGAGCTTACCTCATCGCTGCACACTCACCTCACCGCGATGAGCCTGTTGTCGTTCGCGGTGGGCTTGTTCATCGTCTTCAACGCGGTACGCTTTTCGCTCTGGTTCCGGCGCGCCACGCTGTTCGACCTGCGGCTGATGGGTTGTTCGGCGCGGCAGCTGACGGTATCCATCCTGTTCGAAACCCTGGTCTGGAGCCTGCTCGGCGCCGGGTTGGGATTCTGTCTCGGCATCCTGCTCGCACAGGTCCTGTTGCCGGGGCTCGGCGCCAGCCTGCAGAGCCTCTACCACGCGACCGTGGAAGCCGAGCTCGAACCCGGCGCCGGCAGCCTGTTGAAAGCCTGGTGCCTGACCCTGGTGGGCCTCGCCTGGGCTCTGGCCTGGCCGCTTTACCGGCAATTACGGCAATCCAGCCTGCAGGCCGGCAGCAGCCTGGGCCTGTATCGCGACGAGGCACGCGTACGCCAGCGCCTGGCGCTCGCGGCCTTGTTGCTCGCCGCGGTTGCGAGCCTGGCATACGGGTGGATCGAGACCCCGGCGCAGGGCTTCGTAGTGCTCGGACTGATGTTGTTCGCGGCGGCCTGGCTGTTGCCGATCTTGCTGGCCGCGGGATTGCGCGGCGTCGCGGCGCTGCTGCCCCGGCGGCGGTTGATGGCACGCTGGATGGTCAGCGACGGCTGGTCGCAGTTGCCGGCTTTTCGCAGCGCGATGATGGCCCTGTTGCTCGCATTGACCGCCAATCTGGGCGTCGGCACGCTGGTCGACAGTTTTCGCGATGCCTTCGTCGGCTGGCTCGAAGTCAGGCAAAGCGCGGATATCTACCTGCGTACGTCGCGGATCGACCACCGGAAACTGCAGCCTGCGCCGGAAAACGCCGCCTGGCTAAGCGACAGCCACCGCCGTATCGGTGTCAGCACCCGCTGGGGCGGGCGTCCGGCGCTGGTGCGCGGAATCGATCCCGAGGCGCCCGACAGCCTGGAATTGCCGCTCTCCCTTTGGCAGGGCGATTCGCCGGCGACAGCCCGGCGTATCTGGCGTGAGCAGCCCGGTAAGGTGCTGGTCAACGAGCAGGTTCACTATCTGGCCGGGGTCGAAATCGGCGATCGGATCGAGCTCGAGACCGATACCGGATTGCGGAATTATGAAGTGGTTGGCGTCTTTTACGACTATGGTAACCCATACTTTCAATTCTATTTACCTGCCAGGGTGCTGGCGAGCCAGTGGAATCACTACTACTCGCGTGGAATAGCGCTCTGGCTAAACCCGGAAAACGGGGACGCAATGAAACAGGCCGAAGCCGCACTGAACGCGCTGGGGGCGCAACCCGGTGACTGGATTTCCCAGTCGCAGGTGCGTCGTCTGTCGGTCGGAATATTCGACCGCACCTTTGCGATCACCGCGGCGATGAACCTGTTGACCCTGCTGGTGGCTGCAATCGCTCTGCTGGCGTCGCTGCTCGCCATCCTGCAGGAGCGGCTGCCGCAGTTCGCGCAATGGCGTGCGCTCGGGGTTCGCCAGGGCGAGCAGTTACTACTCGTCGCGGTACCGCTGATGCTGTTCTGCGTGCTGGCCTGGTTGCTGTCGATTCCGCTCGGTGCGTTGCTGAGCTGGATACTGATCCACAAGATTAACATCATCAGCTTCGGCTGGAGCATGCCGCTGGTCTGGAAATTCGCTCCGGCGGTGAAACTGGCAGGCGTGGTGCTGCTGGTTTGTACTATTACCCTGACGCTGGTTTCCTGGCAGTGGCGCCGCAAGATGCCCCAGGCCCTGGCGCAACTCGGAGAAACCGTGTGAGACAATTACTGATCCTGACTTGCTGCCTGATGACGAACCCGCTGCTGGCGGCGCAAAACCCGCCCGCTAACGACGCGGCCTTTGGCCTTCAACTGGCATCGGTCGAAGGGCCGGGCTATTCCGCTGAAGCCGCGGTGCCGGATTCGCGCGCCGAATGGTTGTACCTGAGTGCTAACCTGGTAGACCGTGAAGGCAGGCTGTGGGGACTCGAGTGGACGCTCTACCGGCAAGCGCCCGGAGCGCAGGCAGTCGGCGCCCGCGAGCAGATCGGCGGCCGGATGATGCTCAAGCACGCCGCAATCGCCACGCCCGACGGCGACTATCACGAGCAGTTTTTTTCGGGCGGCGGGCAGTTGCGGGACGTCAGCGGCGGAGCCCCGGTCGATGCCGGTAAGAGCGACTGGGAATGGGTTTCCCGCGGCGAGGCGCTGTTCCCGGCGCGGCTCAGTTTCAGTATCGGAGATCGCGATCTCAATCTGTTGCTGGAATCGACCGGTGCAGCCGTCGCCGGTGATATCGATAGCGGTGAGCGAAACGCGGCACGGTATTACGTCAGTCAGCCGCGGATCAAGGTACGCGGCTTCGTCGATTACGGCGCCGATAATACTTACCTGCGCGGTAACGGCCGCCTCGACCGGGCATGGGATTCGCCCGCACTGGCCGGCAACAGGCCTGCACTGGACCGGTTATCGTTGCAGCACGACGCCCACGGCCTCGACGCCAACCCGCTCATCCCGCAGCACGCGAAGCAGTCTTCGGCCGAGTAAGCCGCGGTCTCGCCCGCCGCGGGCGTCGCCGCTAATTTCCGTTAACCAGCATTCGAGCCGCGCCGGCATGCGGCCGCGGGTCGGTTTTGGTGTATCATCGCGAACTTTCGAAACCCGGAGGAATTTCTCATGTACGTAATCGTCGATATTTGCGTGGTGCCGTTGGGCGTCGGGGTTTCGGTCTCCGATTACGTAGTCGAGTGCCAGCGAATTTTCGAAGCCGAGAACCTGAGTCACGAAATGCACGCTTACGGCACCAATGTCGAGGGCGAGTGGGACAAGGTCATGGCGGCAGTCAAGCGCTGCCACGAAAAAATGCATGAAATGGGCGCACCGCGTTGCAGCAGTTCGATGCGCATCGGCACCCGCACCGACCGCGAGCAGAGCATGCGCGACAAGATGGACAGCGTTTACCAGAAGATGGAAATCTAGCCGCTGTGCGGATTCTCCCGGGGAGTTTTGATCTGACCAAAACCTCCGCGGGGAGTTAGTCGCCTGCGACGGGTTGCTCGCCTCGCCGAGGTAAACCGACAGGTGCGGAAAAGGAATCTCGCTACCCTTTTCGTCGAAGGCCAGTTTGATTCTACGCAGGAACTCCCGGCCCGTCGTCGGCGGATCCGTATCCCGACCGAGGATAACAAAATGCCGGGCCGGTTTGGTTAATGCACTATTGCGGAACGTTTCGGCCGCCAGGGCTGCCCGCGATCAGAGGGCGTGATGTGCCGCCGCTTGCTTGAGTGCGGCTTCGATCTCGTCGGAAAAGCAGGCGAAGACCACCGTCTCGACGTTTTCGCATTCGTGCAGCGCCTCGAGCGTCGATTCGATCGCAATCGCGGCCGCCTGCTCGAGCGGATAACCGAAGATGCCGCAGGAGATCGCCGGAAAGGCGATGCTCGCGAGGCCGTGCCGGTCGGCCAGCTGGATGCTCTTGCGGTAACAGCTGGCGAGCAATTCCGCCTCGCCGTGACCGCCGCCGCGCCAGACCGGTCCCACCGCGTGAATCACGTGGCGCGCGGGCAGGTCGTAGCCGGCGGTGAGTTTCGCGTCGCCGGTATCGCAGCCGCCGAGGGTGCGGCATTCGGCCAGCAATCCGGGGCCGGCGGCACTGTGGATCGCGCCGCAGACGCCGGCGCCGTCAGCGAGCTGGTTATTGGCGGCATTGACGATCGCATCCACTTCGAGCCGGGTAATGTCGGCCTGACGAATATCAATTTGCGGCATCGATTTCCTCCTCGCCCTGCCAGAAAGCCGATAACGATTGTTTCAACGATTCCGGGTCGATGCAATATTCGAGCCGCCAGTGCGACGGCAGGTGACGTGCGTAACCCGGCTCCGCGAAACGGCGGTCGAGCAGCACCACGACGCCGCGGTCGCGCTCGTCGCGAATCACCCGCCCGGCGCTTTGCTTGACGCGAATCAGCCCCGGGAAGCGAAACGCGTAGTCGAAGCCGTCGAGCCGCAACGACTCGAAATCGTCGCGGATCAATTGCTGCTCGAGACTGGCCTGCGGCAGGCCGACGCCGACCAGGATCGCGCCGATCAACGCGTCGCCGCGGTAGTCGATGCCCTCGGCGAAACGTCCGCCCATGATCGCGAAGCCGAGTTGATTGTCGCCGTCGAAGAACGCGGCGAGAAATTCCTGCTGCGCGGACGGGTCGAAATCGCGTCTTTGCAGACGGGTTTCGATTTGCGGATGCGCACGCCTGAAGCACTCGTAAACCTGCTGCATGAAATGGTAGGCCGAGAAAAACACCAGGTAATTGCCGGGCCGGGAACGATATACCGCGGCGATCGATTCGCAGATCGCGTCGATTTGCCGCTCGCGCTGCCGGTAGCGCGTATCGATATATCCGCCGACCATGACGCCAAGGCGCTCGGCCGCGAAGGCGGGTTCGAGACTGAGGCTCTTGCAATCTTCGCCGAGGCCGAGAGCCTGGCGGAAGTAGGCAGGCGGCGACAGGGTCGCCGAGAAGCCGCAGATCGCGTCGAACAGCGGGTAACAATCGCGCAGATACTCGAACGCGTTCAGGCACATGAGCTTCGTTTCCCGTCCCGGCAGCGACTTGTTGCCGAGGTGGCGGTGATGATCGCCGAACAGCTGCGCGATAACCTGGAAGCGGAATACCTCGCGGGCGAAGTCGAGGGTTTCGCGCGCGATTCGCTTGTTGGCGAAGATTTCGTCACCGATCCGTTCGCCGAAGCGCTGGCAGGCCCGCACCAGTCCATCTGGTGGTGTATCGGCGACCGCCTGGTCCTCCGCCTGCGCGCGCAATTCGCGGTCGAGCGCCTGCTGCATAGACTTCAGCGCGGCCTCCACCCGGCGGTCGTTGCCGGCGGCCAGCGCCTGGCGGATCTGCGCGCGCGACAGCCGCGCCGAGTACATCCCGCGGGCGCGATCGACGAGGTTGTGCAGCTCGTCGATGAGCAGCAGCTTGCGGCGAGCGTCACTGCGAAAATAACCGAGCTGTACCAGCGGGTCGAAAACGTAGTTGAAATCGCAGATCACGACTTCGACCCATGGCAGCATTTGCAGCGCCAGCTCGAACGGGCACAGGTGGTGCTCGTCGGCGCAGCGGCGGATATCGCCGACATCCATGCGGCCGAGCTCGAACAGCGCCTCGCGCGCCGCCGGCAGGCGGTCGAAAAAACCCAGGCAACGGCGGCAGCGGCCGTCGTTGTCGACTTCGAGCGGATCCACCACACAGGGGCAGCTGCGCGCCCTGGCCTGGATCACCAGGCAGGCGGCGCCGGTCGGCATGCGCTCGAGCGCGGCGACCGCCTGGCGCTGGCCGGAGACCTTGGCCGACAGGTAAACCACCTGTTCCAGATGCCCTTCGCCGATCGCCTTGAGCGCCGGGAACAGTGTGCTGACCGTCTTGCCGGAACCGGTCGGCGCCTCGACCATCAGGCGACCGGCATTGCCGGCCGCGCGGTAGACCTCGGCCGCGAAAAAGCGTTGCTGGGGGCGAAAGCCGGCGAACGGAAACTCGAGCGCGCGCGCCTGCTCGCGGATCGTTTCGCGCTGCGCTTCGACCCGGCCGTGCCACTGCAGGTAGCGCCGCAAGGTCCGGGTGACGAAGTCTTCGAGTTCGGCGCGACCGAATACCTCGCCCCGACGCTGTTCGCGGCCTGTCGACAGCGTCACCCGGTTGAGACTCAGGTTGATCTCGTCGAGCCCGTGCAGGCAGGCGTAGCAGGCGCCGTAACATTTCAGTTGCGCCCAGTGCAGGTCCAGGTCGTCGTCGTCGACGGCATGCGCCTGCACGGTCTTGATCTCCTCGATCCGCGGCGGCGTCTCGTCGGCGAACAGCAGGTCGATGCGCCCGCCTAGCTCGACTTCGAGATCGTCGATTTGCCAGCTCGTCACCAGCGTGACCTCGGCCTCCGCCTGCCGCCGGTAACGGTGCTGTATCTTCTGGTGGGTGCGTAGTCCCTCGATCGCTTTCACGCCGGGGCCGCCGCCGTGGCCGAGGTCGCCGCCGCGGCAGCAAAACTCGACCAGCTCGCGTATCCCGAGTTTCAATTCGCGCGCCATGCGACCCGTGCGAGCCGGTGGGGTATGCCGTGCCGGCGGAAGTATTGCATCCAGCGCTGCTGGTTCTTCTGCAGGCTGTCGCCGGGGCCCTTGACCTCGACCAGGCAATAACCGCCCGCGGCCGGAAAGTGCAGCAGGTCCGGAAAGCCGGCGCGGTTATTGCGCAGGTCGGCGAGAATACGTTCGAAGATCGCGCGCCAGTGCCGGTGCTCGATGCGTTCGAGGGCGAGCTCGATGATATCGAGTTCGAGTGCCTGCCAGTTGACCAGCGGATTCATGATGCCGTGCTTGTCCTGCCATCTCTCCGCGACGATACGGCGGATGTCGGCATTGTCGCGAATCGAGTCCCAGATGCCGTCGAGCAGTTCGCGACGGCGGTCGCAAAAATCGTGCGCGTAGAAATCGCTGGGCCGATATTGAAACGGGTTGTAAAACGCGCCGGGCAGGGGCGCGAAAACGGCGTCCCAGATCAGCAGTCCGAGCACGCCGTTGAACAGGCTGTTCTCGAGATAGTAGCAGCGTTCGTGGTCGGCGAGCGCGTCCAGATAACCGGCCACCGCGAGTTCCACCGAATCCTCGAAGTCGAGCTCGAGGTCAACGATCTCCGGGCTGTGATTTTCGGCCGCGACGCCGGGGGACGGCGGCAGCTCGAGGCCGTGCCGCCGGGCCAGCCGCGCGGCGAAATCGCGGGCAAACTGCAGCTCCGACTCGTCGAGCGGGTGTTCGACGATGCGCAGGCATTGGTCGAGAGCGTCGCGGTGAGCGCCGAGCCGGTCGCGGATGCGCGCGATACGTTCGCGGCCCGGCGGCAGCCGGCATTGCCGGTAAAGCTCGAGCGCGCTTGCGCATTCGTCGAGGCGTTCGTACTGGCGCGCGATTTCGTAGCGCAGGCGCTCGCTTCCGCGGTATGCCGGCGCCTGCGGGTCGATATCCCCGGGGATCAGGCGGGCGATTTCCGCGAGTGCGGCGGGATCGTCGCCGGGGTCCATGTCGAACAGGATCTCGAGCTGGTAGAGCAGCCAGTGCTGGCGGATTTCGAGCGCGTCGCGGTAGGGGCGGTGGCCGGCGTCGATGGTGTAGGTCTCGTACTGGTACAGGCCGAGATCGCGGAGCACGAAATCGGTCATCGACTGGTTCAGGTTACCGAAGAAGAGCATCTGGCATATCAGGTATTCATCGCCGCGCAGCAGTTCGATGATGCGATCGCCGGCGCGCAGCCGCTGGAAATAATCCGCGTCGTCGCGTTCGAGCAGTTCGGCCTCGAGCTCCGCACGGCGCAACCTGCGCAATTGCGGGTCGTCGGTGGCGCAGGCCAGCAGTTCGGCGCGGGTGTAAAGCGGCATCAGGTCTGGCGCATCGATGTCGCCGTCGACCTCGATAAAGCCGGCCGCACGCAGCGCCTCGACCGCGGCTTCGAGGTCGCCGATTTCGGCGTAGTCGAGCTTGCCGAGCCGGAAGCGATCATGACGGCGGTTGAGCAGGCGAATGCAGAGCTTCCGGGCATCGTCGTCGAGGTCTTCGAATTCGCCCAGGAAGGCGAGCGTGTCCTTGTCGAGGATGTCGGCATAGACCCTGGTGACGTGGCCGAACAGGGTCAGCACGTTATCGAGGTAGTAGGTTTCAGGCAAATCCGGCTGCATGGGGCTTGATTCTACACGTTAATACAACAATGTTGCATGCAACAGTGTTATATATTATATTCGATTCATGCAATCGCTCACCGAAATCCAGCAGGCCGTTTATGACTATACGCGCCAGGCCCTGAGACAGGGGCAGCCGTTTCCGTCCTTGCGGCAGCTCGCCGATCGCTTCGGCTTCCAGCATACCACGGCCCGTTTCCACCTGAAGGCGCTGGAAAAAAAGGGCTACATCCGCCAGCGCTCGCAACGGGTATCGGATTACATGCTCGCCGACGACAGCCACGACAGCGGTGACAGTTTCGATCTGGTGGCGCGGATTCCGGCCGGCGCGCCGTTGCCGGTATTCGACGAAACCCGCGAATCATTCGCGGTGACGCACGATTTTTTCGGCGGTGGCGACATCATCGCGGTCCGCGTGACCGGCGACAGCATGTCCGGAGACGCGATCGCCGATGGCGATATCGCGATCATCCGCCGCCAGCAGGAAGCCAACAAGGGCGATATCCTCGCGCTGCGCATCGAGGATGAAATTACCCTCAAGCGCCTGCGCCTCGACGGCGAGAAGGCAAGGCTGCTGCCGTCGAATCCCGAGCATGCCGTGCGCCTGGTACCGGCCCGCCATGTCGAGATTCTCGGCAAGCTGGTCGGCATCGTCCGCAAGCTCTAGATTTCGCGCAAGCTCATGGCATCGCTCCCGCTGCAATTCACCGACGCCAGCCTGCAACAGCAATTGCAGTCGGCGCGCACGCTCAAGCAGCGGCTCGAAACCCAGTCGCAAACCCTGCATTCCGGGATCGAGGCGCTCGACGAATGCTTCGCCGGTATCGGCCCCGGCGATCTGGTCGAGTGGGGCATACCACCCGGTCTCAACGGCCGCCTGATCCCGCTGCAATTGCTCAAGCAGCAAATTCCGTTGTGCCTGTGGATATACCACCATCACGGTCTCGGCGTTTTCGCCTCGAGCTGGATCAGCCACGGCGTCGATCTGGAGCGTCTGTTTTTCATCTGTTCGGACAACCCGGTGCGCGAGTTGCGCCCGGTGTTTCTCGAGGACACCTTCAAGCGTATCGTCATCGACGCGCCGCGCCGCTTCAGTAACGGAGACATGGCCTTCGTCAGCCAGCAGGCGCGCGACCAGGGGCAGATCGTGTTCCTGATCCGGCATTATTTCCTCAGTCCAGGAAACGGTAATCCCCATGCCAGCCTGCGACTGAATACCTGGCAAAGCGGCAAGCGCGCGTTCGCACTGCAAATCGTCAAAGGCTCGGCAACCGGCCGGATATCTCTGCCCTACAGCGCCGTCGCGGAGGATCATGGACGCTATAACTAGTCCACGGATCATCGATCTCGCCGAGTTACGCGCCGGCGACAGTTTCCCATCCTGGGCGGCGGTGTATTGCCCCGGGCCGGCAAGGCCGTTCGTGCTGTCGCCCGTGGCGATGCGCTGGCGCGATGACGTGTTCCTGTCACGACCCGGAGAGTGCAGCGGTTTCTGGCTCGAACGGAAAAAAAAACTGCGCTGCAAGCTTGGCGACCTGTTCGCGCCATTACTGCAGCACCACCATGGCGACGATTACATCGCCGTATTCGGCAACCATCCCTGGCAATGCCTGTGGTACCTCGAATACCAGCGGCGGCAACAGGCGCGCGGCCTGTTCCTGTTGCAGAGCCCCCTTAACCGAAATATCTACCGCGGCCTCGACTGGGATTCCTGGTTCGGCCTGCAACAGCAGCTCGCCGTTCATCTCGAGGCGATAAACGCGCACGCTTATCACCGCGATCGGTTCGCTTCGCGCCAGGCACAGATGCGGCGTTTTATCGAGCGCGGCGCAATCGACACGCCGGCCGCGATGCATGAAGCCGACGCCAACTCGATTCAGCGACGCTTCGGCAGCTGGCTGGGGCGCGTCTGGCAATGGAGCTTCACCGGGCATGACGATCTGCAGGGATTTCCGTGGCGGGCTCATGCCGAGCGCGCGGCGCCGGTGGTACAACGCGACCTCGAATACCCGCTCAACCAGTGGTCTTATGTCGAGATTTTACTGCGCGAGGATTTGTCGCGGCTCGCCGAGCAGGTCAGGGATGACGATTGCGAGCATATCAACCGCATGGACTGGCAAGTGACCTTGTTCAACGACGAGCGGGTTACCGTCGAACTCGCTTTTCGGCATCCGTATTCGCTGCACCGCGACCAGCCCGGTTTCGATACCGCGCTGTACCAGGCCCGCTATATTTTCGACGACCTGATGCGCAAGCTCCGCGCGCGGGATTCCGATCTCGATTTACCTGCGAGCATGCCGTTCACCGGCTGGCGCGTTGAAATCCGCGAGCGCGTCACGCTGTCGCCTCAACTGTGGGACCTGTTTGCGGGCGAATCCGCCGAACTCGATTACGAACGCGTCAGGACATTGCAGAACAAGCTGCCGCTGGCCTTCGAAAGTTACCGTCCCGCGGCGAGTTTCTCCCCCGAGCGCTCCTTTGTCGCCTGCGTTCCGGGCGAACTACCGCTACAGGAATTCGATTTACTCGCCTGGTCCTGCGGTAGTGCCGACAAGCCGTTGTTCTACAGCCCGACTGCGCAGCCGATAGACAACCCGGATCGGCTGCAAAAGATTTTCCTCGAACGTTCTTCGGAACAATGGTGGCGGGACGGGCAGGCGCTGCAGGCGATGCGCGATTACTACATTCTCAGGGACCACCACGGCAGGTCGATATGGGCCTATCGCACCCTCGACGGCGCCTGGTTCAAGCAGGGCGAATACCACTGATCGCCGCAGTCGTGGAAAACCCTCATGTTCAGCGACTTCGACGAATGGCTCTGCAAGACCAACTTCAGTTTTCTGCACGGCGCCTCGCATCCACGCGACCTGATCCAGCGCGCCGACGCACTCGGCTACGGCTCGTTGTGCGTCAACGATTTCGACGGCGCCTACGGACTGGCACGCGCTTATCGTGAGCTCCAATACCTCAGGCAGCAGGGCCGGCACCGCGGCCTGGTATTGAATTACGGCGCCGAGATACACCTGCAAAAAGACCATGGACTACCGCTGTTGCAACAACAGACCCTGGCCCTGGTGGCCCTCGACCAGCAGGGTTATACCAACCTCAACCGGCTGTTGAGCCGCGCGCATCGCGATACCAAGCGCGACGCCAGCCTCGACTTCGAAACCCTGCTGGATAGCGACGTCGACGGCCTGTTCGCGATTCAGCCGATGCGCGGTGCGATTCGCCTCCGTGGCGGCGGCCAGCGTCACGGTGAACTGCGCGAATTGTTCCGCGGGCGCTACTATCTCGCCATCAGCCGGCACCTGCATCCTGCCGAGGATCGCTGGATCGGGGCCACCCTGCAGGAGGCCCGCCGCCACGGACTCGAATACCTTCTCAGTCAGGACGTTTTTTTCCACCAGCGCGGGCAGAAATGCGTCAGCGACCTGCTGCAGTCGATTCGCTGCAATCGCCGCTTCGACGAATGCCAGTCGCATTACTTTCCGAATGCCGAGCGCTGCCTGCACCGTGGCGACGAACTCGCCCGCCTGTTCAGCCCGATACCCGGCCATCGACGAGCGCTCGGTCTGGCGCGCGAGTTACGGCAAAGTTGCCGTTTCAGCCTCGATCAGCTGAGTTACCGCTATCCCGCGGAAATGATCCCCGCCGGCCAGAACGCGCAAACCTACCTGCAAACCCTGGTGCAGCGTGGCGCACAGGAAAAATTCGGCGGACGGATACCCGACAGGGTGCGGGAGCAACTCGAGCACGAACTCGAATTGATCGAGCGACTCGGTTTCGCGGATTACTTTCTGACCGTCTGGGATATCGTCAGCTGGGCCCGTGGGCAGCATATACTCTGCCAGGGCAGGGGGTCGGCGGCCAACTCCAGCGTTTGCTACGTGCTCGGTATTACCTCGGTGAATCCGGAGCAATTCGATTTACTGTTCGAACGTTTCGTCAGCATGGAGCGCGGCGATCCGCCCGATATCGACGTCGATTTCGAGCACGAGCGGCGCGAGGAAGTCATCCAGTACATTTACCGCCGCTACGGCCGCGAGCGGGCCGCGATGGTCGCCAACGTAATTACCTTCCGCGGCAAGGGCGCCCTGCGTGCGGTCGGCAAGGCGCTCGGCGCCGATGACGACCTGCTGCGGCAAATGTCGAAGATCGCCTCCAGCCGGCACTTCCGCGGCGCCGGTACCGAGAATATCGTCATGTCGCTGAAGCAGGATTACGAACGCCAGAATCCCGGCGCGCGCCGCATCAGCTGGCAGCTTTGGGTAGATCTCGCCGACAGGCTGCACGGCTTTCCGCGCCACCTGGGCATCCATTCGGGCGGTTTCATGCTCGCCGACCGGCCGCTCGATTGCCTGTTGCCGCAGGAACCCGCGACCATGGCCGGGCGCAGTGTCATCCAGTGGAGCAAGGAAGACATCGAGGCACTCGGTTTTTTCAAGATCGATCTGCTCAGCCTCGGCATGCTGTCGGCGCTGCGCAAGTGCTTCCACTACCTGCGGCACTATTACGGGCAGACCTTGCGGCTGGATACCATCCCCGATGACGACCGGCCGACCTACGCGATGATCCAGCGCGCCGATACCGTCGGTACCTTCCAGATCGAGTCGCGCGCGC
>Ga0209956_1000169_pt1 | contig 16123 bp, 7 predicted proteins | sample SalPon2A_C_D1_MG_FD_185720 | JGI IMG/M metagenome (GOLD analysis project Ga0209956, IMG submission 185720) | Soil microbial communities from South San Francisco under conditions of wetland restoration - Salt Pond MetaG R2A_C_D1_MG (SPAdes)... | ecosystem: Environmental > Terrestrial > Soil >...
CCCCGGCCACGGACAGCACGGCGCTCTCGGTGAGGAGCTGGCGGACCATGGCGCCCCGGGAGGCCCCCAGGGCGGCGCGGATTCCGAGCTCGCGGCCGCGCTCCTCGGCCCGTGCCAGGGCCAGCCCCGCCACGTTCACGCAGCCGATGAGGAGGACGAGGGCGACGCCCCCGAAGATCGCGAGCATGACCGGCCGGACGCCGCCGACGATCTCGTCCCGCAACGGCCGGATCGTCACGGCCGTCACGTCCCGGTCGGCGTCGGGATAGGCGCTGGCCAGGCGGCCCGCGATCACCCCCATCTCCTGGCGGGCCGACTCCGCGGTGGCGCCGGGCGCCAGCCGGCCGACCACCTCGAGGAAGCGCACCTGGCGCAGGCGCGGAATGCCCGACTCCGGGATGAGCGACAGCGGCACCCAGGCCTGGACGTCCGCGGAGGGAAAGCCGAACCCCCGCGGCATCACGCCCGCCACCGTGTAGCTCTCCCCGCTCAGGGTGAGCGTACGGCCCACGAGGGCTTCATCTCCCCCGTACAGGTCCTTCCACGCCTGCCAGCTCAGCACGATGGCGTGGTTCCGTCCCTCCCCGTGCTCGGCGGCCGTCAGGTAGCGGCCCCGGGCCGCCGGCACGCCCAGCGTCTCGAACAAGCCCCGCGTCACGTAGGCCGTGGTGAGCTCGGTCGGCGCGCCGCCGCGGCGGGTCACGAGCCCGGCGATGCGCACGTACGGCCACGCTCCCATCGACTCCACCGTCCGGCTCTGCGCTTTCCAGTCCCGGAGGTCCGGCTCGGAGACCGAGCCGCGCGTTTCGCCCCGGGCCGGGTACGCGCTCCACAGGCGCACGAGCCGGCCGGCGTCGGCATACGGGAACGGCCGCAGGAGCACCGCATCGACAACCGAAAACACGGCCGTGTTGGCCCCGATTCCGAGCGCCAGCGTGGCCACGACGATGGCGGCGTAACCGGGGTGCCGGCGGATCTGGCGGAGGGCGTAGCGGAGGTCATTCATGGCGCAGGGCCTCCATGGGGTCCAACCGGATCGCCCGGCGGGCCGGGATCCAGGTGGCGAGGGCAGCGGCGGCGGAGAGCACGAGGGCCGCGGCGCCCAGGGACATCGGGTCCAGCGGCTGGACGCCGAACAGGAGTCCGCGCACCAGTCGCGACAGGACGGCGGCCGCGGCGAGGCCGAGCGCGATCCCCGTCCCGACGAGCAGGACGCTCGAGCGGGCGATCGGGGCCGCGACCTCCCGTCCGCCGGCTCCGAGGGCCAGCCGCAGACCGATCTCCCGCGTGCGACTGGAGACGCCCTGGGCGATCACGCCGTACAGTCCGAGCGCTCCGAGCACGAGCGCCACGGCCGCGAACACGCCCGCCAGGGCGAGGAGCACGCGCTGCCGCCCCAGGGAGGCGCTCGCCACGCGATCCATCGTCACCACGCGAGCCAGCGGCAGGCGCGCGTCCACCGCGTGGACCGCCTGGCGCACGGGGCCCGCGAAGCCGGCGGGATCGCCCTTCGTCCGCACGGCCAGGGTCAGCGACCGAACCACGCTACCCCCGTTCCAGAAGCGGAACTGGGCCTGGGGCAGGTACATCTGGCTGGTGCGCGGCGCCGCCAGGCTCTCGTGACGCACGTCGTCCACCACGCCGACCACGGTGACTGTGCCGGGTCCCGCTCCGCCGCCGAGCACGAAGCGGGCGCCGAGCGGATCCTGGCCGGGCCAGTAGCGCTCGGCCATGGTGCGGTCGATGACCACGGCGCCGGGGGCGTCGGCCTCGTCCCGCTCGTCCAGCGTCCGCCCGCGCACTACGGTCATGCCCATGGCCGCGAAGTAGCCGGGGGTCACCACCTGCCAGTCCGCCTTCGGCGACACGGCCCCCTTCGGCACCGGCCGACCCTCGATGCGGAAGTTCAGGTCCCCGAGGCTCGACCCGAGCGGGAGGTTGGAGACCGCGCCCACGGCCTCGACCCCCGGCAGGGCCGCCACGCGGCGGCGCAGGATCTCGAACGTGCCGATGACCCCCGGCTCGGTCGGATAGTCGGCCGGCGACAGCGTCAGCCGTCCGGTAAGGACGTGGTCCGGGCGGAAGCCCGGGTCGACGTTGCGCAGCGCGAGAAGCGTCCGTCCCAGGAGCCCGGCGCCGGCGAGCAGCGTGAGGGCCATGGCGACCTGGCCGACCACGAGGAGGCGGCGGAGTCGGCCGGGCGCCGCCGTGCCGGTCCGGCCGCCGTCGCGCAGGACCGAGGAGGATCTCGTGCCGGCTCCCTGGAAGGCCGGCAGAAGACCGAAGGCCAGGCCCGTGCCCACGGCCGTGGCGGCGGCGAAGCCGAGGACGGTGAGATCCAGCGACACGTCCCCGAACCGAGGCAGGCCGGGGGGATGGAGCGCCACGAGCAGCCGCATCCCGGCCCAGGCGACGCCGACGCCGGCGCCCCCGCCCACGACGCCGAGGGCGAGGCTCTCGGCCAGGAGCTGGCGCACGATCCGCCCGCGCCCGGCGCCGATCGCCGCCCGCACCGCCAGCTCCCGGCGGCGCCCCTCGAGCCGCACCAGGAGGAGACCGGCCACGTTCGCGCAGGCCACGAGGAGCACGATGCCGGCGGCCCCGAGCAGGACGAGCAGCGGGAGCCGCGCGGAGCCCGTGACCCGCTCCGCCACCGGGGTGGCGGTCACGGCGAACTGCATGTCCCGGGGATAATCGTCCGGGAAGCGGACCTCGAACCGCTGCGCGATCCCGGTCAGGGCCGCCTGGGCGCGGGCCCGGGTCACGCCGGGCGCGAGGCGCCCGACGAGCCGCAGGAAGTGGCTTCCGCGGTTCGTGACATCGGCCGGATCCAGGGGCAGCGGAAGCACGGCTTCCGTCGCCTCGCCGTCGGCGTAGTCGTCCGGGAGCCGGAAGCCGCGGGGCAGCACGCCGACGACCCGCGTGGGCTTCCCGTCCAGCGTGATGTCGCGGCCCACCACCTCCCGATCCGACCCGAAGCGCTGGGCCCAGAGGCCGTAGCTGATCAGCGCCACGTCGTGGTGCTGCTGCTGTTCGTCCGCGCTGTACGTCCGGCCCAGTTCGGGGCGCACGCCCAGGGCCGGGAGCAGGTCGGCCGTCGCGTACGCCACCCGAAGCCGGACCGGGTTCCCCGAGCCCACCAGGTTGGCGGCGTCGGTGGCGTACGCCCCCAGCGCGCTGAACGCACTTCCCACCGCGGCCCGGTAGTCCAGGTACTCGGCCGGCGAGACCTCCGCGCGCGGGGTGCCCTTCCAGGCGCTCGACACGGTCAGGACACGGTCCTGACCCGGGTAGGGGAGGGGCCGCAGCAGGGAAGCGTCCACCACGCTGAAGATGGCCGTGGTCGCCCCGATGCCCAGCGCCAGGGTGGCCACGACGAGGGCCGTGAAGCCGGGGCTCGCCCGCAACTGGCGGACGGCGTAGCGGAGGTCCTGTCCCAGGGCGCCCAGTACCATCACTCCTCCCGCAGCACGGTGGCCGGGTGGAGTCGGGTGGCCCGCCGGGCGGGGACGGCACAGGCCAGCACGGCCACCAGCGCAAAGCCCAGGGCCACGACGGCGTAGGTCACGGGATCGAGGGCCCCGACCCCGTAGAGGAGGCTGCCGAGCGCCCGACTCGCCACGACCGCGACCACCAGGCCGCCGGCGAGACCCGCGCCCACGGGGACGAGCCCCTGTCGGAGGATGAGCCCGACGACCTGTCCGGCCTGTGCCCCAATGGCCATCCGGACCGCGACCTCCCGGTCCCGCTGGCGGACGTAGTAGGCCATCACGCCGTACAGGCCGACGGCCGCCAGCAGGGTGGCCAGGAGTGCGAACGAGACGAGCACGGACATGAGGAATCGCGGCTGTGACCGCGCGCTGGAGACCACGTCGCCCAGGGCGGCCACGCGCGCCAGGGGAACGCGCGGATCGAGCTCGTGCAGCACGCCGCGCACCGGCCCCACGAGGGCGCGAGGGTCGCCGGAGGTCCGGACGAGCACGCTCATGCTGCGCATGGGGCCGCGAAGCACCGTGCCGGACTGCGCCTCGGGGATGTACCAGGTCGGGTGGGGGGACTCGGTGAGCGTGTTGTAGCGGACGCTGCCGACCACCCCGACCACCGTCATCCACGGGGCTTCGTCCCCGGCGTGGATCCGGATCCGGTGTCCGAGCGGGCTCTCTCCCGGCCAGAAGCGATCCGCGAACGCCCGGTCGATCACGATGGCGCCGAGCGCCCGCGCATCATCCGTCGCGCGGAAGGTCCGGCCGGAAACGAGCGGGATCCCGGCCGACCGGAAGTAGCCCGGCGTGGCGACCTGCCAGTCGGCCGTGAAGGGCCGCGTCCCGGGCGGCTCTCGTCCCTCGATATCGAAGTTCCAGTCGCCGATCGACCCGCTGAGGGGCAGCGCGCGGACGGCGCCGGCGTCCCGGACCCCGGGAATCCGACGCAGGCGATCCCCGATCCGGGCGTAGAACCCGGTCACGTCGCCGTCCCCCGGGAACTCGGCCGAGGGGAGCGAGATCCTGAAGCTCAGGACGCCCCCGGCGCGAACCCCCGGATCCAGGGCCGTGAGTCCCCAGAAGCTCCTCACCAGGAGCCCGGCTCCCACGAGCAAGACCAGGGCGAGCATGGTCTGGAGACCGACCAGCGCGCGTCGGAAGCGGAGCCGCGGCCCGCCCATGGCGCCACGACCGCCTTCCCGGAGCCTTCCGGCCAGGCCTCCTCGGCCCAGGTGGAGGAGCGGAGCGAGGGCGAACAGGAGGGCGCATCCGGCCGTGACGAGTGCCGTCACGCCGAGCACGGGGAGATCGAGTCGCACGTCGCCCAGCCGCGGGACGCTGCCCGCGCCGAGCGCCGAGAGCAGGCGAAGGGCCGTCAGTGCCACGCCGATGCCGAGCACCGCGCCTCCGACGGCCAGGAGGCCTCCCTCCACGAACAGTTGTCGAGCCAGCGCCGCGCGTCCGGCTCCGAGGGCCGAGCGAACCGCGAACTCACGGCGACGGGCCTCGAGACGGGCCAGGAGGAGGTTGGCGATGTTCACGCAGGCGATGAGGAGGACGAGAGCCACCGCGCCGAGCAGCACCCAAAGCGCCGTCCTCACGGCCCCGACCACCTGGTCCAGCACCGGCACCGCGAAGGGCTCGAAGTGCATCTGGGGCGGATAGTCGCCGGTTTTCGCGTTGAGGCGCCCGATGATCGCACGTAGCTCGGCGGTCACCGAGGCCGCCGTGGCGTCCGGGGCGAGTCGGGCGACGCCGTACATGTAGTGGCTGCCGCGCGTCAGGTTGGCCGGGTCGAGCACCAGCGGCACGAACATCTCCGCGGGTCGCTCCGAGCCGAACTGCAGCGGCAGGCGCACGCCGGGTGGCAGGATGCCCACGACCGTGCGTGGCGCCCCGTCCACCACGATCCGCCGCCCCACGACCGACGGGTCCGCTCCGTACCGGCGGCGCCACAGCTCGTCGGTGAGCATCACGACGTCGCTCGGTCCGCCCGGACGGCCTTCCTCCTCGCGGAACGTGCGGCCCCGCTCGGTCGAGACGCCCAGGACGTCGAAGATCCCCGGCGTCACCACGCCCGCCGCGACCCGCTCGGCGCCCTGGTCGCCCTCCAGGTTGGCGGCATCGGGGCTGAAGGCGGCCACGGCGGTCAGTCCCTTCGCCTTGCGGTAGTCGAACAGCTCCGCCGGCGAGATCCACGTGTGGTCGTAGCCGGTCCAGCGGTTCCAGACCATCACCACGCGGTCGGGATGCCCGTACGGGAGGGGACGCAGGAGCACGCCGCGCACCACGCTGAAGATCGCGGTCGTCGCCCCCATTCCGAGCGCCAGGGTCAGGAGCGCCACCGCGGCGAAGCCCGGGCTCCGGCCGAGCTGGCGGAGGGCGTAGCGGAGGTCCTGTCGCGGGGCGTCGAGCATGGTCATTCCTCCCTGAGGACGGCCATCGGATCCACCCGGGCGGCGCGCCGGGCCGGAATCCAGGTGGCGGCGGCAGCCACCGAGGCCAGGATGACCACGGCGGCGGTCACGGTCGCCGGGTCCGTGGGCCTCAGGCCGTACAGGAGGCTGGAGAGCAGCCGCGACGAGACCAGCGTGCCGGCGAGGCCGAGGGCGATCCCGGCCCCGACGGGAAGGAGCCCGTCGCCGAGCGCTCGCCGCAGGATGCGGCCCGGCGTCGCACCGAGCGCCATGCGGACCCCGAACTCCCCTTGGCGCCCTCCCACCTGGTAGGCCATCACGCCGTAGACGCCCACGGCACCCAGGGCCAGGGCCAGGAGCGCGAAGAACGCGAGCACGCCCGCGAAGAAGCGCTCACGGGCCAGCGAGTCGGTCAGCACGTCTCCCATCAGCCGCGTCCGCGCCACCGGGACGTCGGGGGCCACGTCGTGCACGGAGCGCGTCATGGGCCCGATGAGGGCCGTCGGGTCTCCCTCGGTCTTCAAGAGGACGTCCATGCCGGCGAGCGGATACTGGGCCAGGGGTCGGTACATTTCCGGCCGGGGCGCCTCGCGCAGAGACCGTTGGTGGACATCGCCGACGACCCCGACCACCCGGAAGGGCTCCGAGCCAAACAGCTCGATCTCCTTGCCGATCGCGCTCTCGCCGGGCCACAGCTGTCGGGCCATCGTCGCGTTGACGAGGCCGACCGGGGCCCCGTCCTCGCGGTCGTCGGGACCCAGGAGGCGACCCGCCACGAGCGGGATGCCGAGCGTCCGGAAATAGCCCGGCGTGACCACGCGGAAGTTGGCGCTGGGCAGCGGCGCGCCCTGCGGTGGCGGGTGGCCCTCCGCCAGGTACGGGAAGGCCCAGTTCCCGTCGGTGAGGGGCAGGAGCTGGATCGCTCCCACGCTCTCCACGCCGGGGAGGGCGCCGAGGCGGGCCCGGAGCTCCGAGTAGAGGGCGCGCGCCCGGCCACCGCCGCCTCCTTCGTAGGCATGGCTGGGGGGCTCCAGGCGGAGGTCCAGCACGTGATGCACGTCCAGGCCCGGGTCGACCGACCTGAGGGCGCGCAGGCTTCCGAGGAGCAGGCCGGCGCCCGTCACCACTACGAGGGCGAGCGCGACCTCGGCGGCGACGAGGACACGTCCGAGTCGGCGGCCGGATCGACTCCCCTCCGAGCGCCGGCCCTGACCGATTCCGGCCCGGATCGCGCCCGAGCTGGCCCGGAGCGCCGGGAGCAGGCCGAAGCCGACCGCGCACGCCAATGAGACGCCGACCGCGAAGGCGAGGACCCTGGGGTCGAGGGGCAGGGAGCCGGCCCGGGGCAGTCCCGAGATGCGAGTGACCCTCAGCGCGGCGAGGATCAGCCGGGCCAGACCGATCCCGACCGCGCAACCCGCGAGGGACAGTACGAGGCTCTCCACGAGCTGGTCGCGGACCAGGCGGCTCCGGCCGGCCCCGAGCGCGGTCCGCACGGCCAGCTCCCGTCGGCGATGCTCGCCCCGGGCCAGCAGGAGATTGGCCAGGTTCGCGCACAGCAGGAGGAGCACGAGCCCGACCGCGCCGAGCAGGGTCCACAGCGGCCGGCTCACGTCGCCGACCATGGACGCGAGCACGCCGGTCGCGCCCGCGGCGCGGACCGCGTCCCGGTCGATGACCTCCGGGAACCGGTCGTGCAGCCTCTCCATCGTGGCGCGGACCTCGGTCGCCACGCCATCCACGGTGGCGCCGGGCCGCATGCGGCCGACGATCGTGTTGACGTACCAGGTGCTGTCCGTGGCCACCGTCCGTCCGGGAGGCGCGTCGAGCGGCGCCCACGCCTGGAAATCAGAGCCATCCAGGGCGGCCGGGCCGTGAAAGCCACGCGGCATCACGCCGACGACCGTCCGGAAAGCGTGGCCGTTGCCGTCGAGCGCCAGCCGACGCCCGACGATGGACGGGTCGCCCCCGAACCGGCTCTGCCACAGCGACCAGCTCAGGATCACGACGTCCGAGCGGTCCCGATTCCGGTCGGCGGGCCGGAACGCACGGCCCAGGAGCGGCTGCACCCCGAACACGCGGAAGAAGCCGGCGTCGACCATCTGCGTGGGGATGGCCACGGGCTCGGCCGCTCCGGTCAGGGTCAGGGTCCAGCCCGACAGGCCCGTCCAGGCCTCGATGTCCGGGGCGCTCTCGGACACTACCGTCGCCAGCGCGATGTTGGCGTTCTCTCCCGGCAGGAGCTCGACCAGCCGGTCCGGATGTGGGTACGGGAGCGGCCGGAGGAGGACGGCGTTCACGACCGTGAACATCGCCACGGACGCGCCGACCCCGAGCGCGAGCGTGAGAATGACCGACGCCGTGAAGCCCGGGCTCCTCCGGATCTGTCGGTAGGCGAAGCGAAGGTCCTGGCGGAGGGTGTCGAGGAACGTCATGCCACGCCCCCGCGTCGCACGCGATCGGTCACCGGCTTCACTCCTCCCTGAGGGCGCGTGCGGGGTCCATTCGGGCCGCCCGCACCGCCGGGCGCAGCGCGGCTAGCAGCGCGCACGTGCCGAGCACCACGACCGCCGTCGCGAAGGTGATCGGATCCTCGGTCGGCACGCCGTGGAGCGTCCCCCGTAGCGCGCGCGCGAACAGGAGCCCGCCGGCGATTCCGGCCAGGCCTCCGACCGCGATCATCCCGGCGGCGTCGCCGAGCACCCACAGGACGACGCGACGCGGGGAGGCCCCCAGGGCGAGGCGCATCCCGATCTCGCCGGCGCGGGCCCGGGTCGTGTACGCGATGAGACCATAGAGGCCGAGCACGCCCAGGAGCATCGCGATGACCGCGAACACCGAGACGACCAGCATCTCGAATCTCGGCTGCACGAGCTGGGCGCCGATGTGGTCCCGCATGGTGCCCAGGTGGGACGCCTCGAGGTCGGAGTCGATGCCGGCCAGGGCCCGCCTCACCGCGGGAGCGAGCGCGGCGGGATCGCCGTCGGTCCGGATGACGAAGTAGGTGGCCCAGCGCGTCCGCTGCCGGTTGGAGAGGTAGATCTCCGGCTCGATCGCCCGGTCCGGCAGGAACGGCTGGACGTCGGCCACGACGCCGACCACGCGGACGGTCGGGGCGCCGTCCAGCTCCGGAAGGGTGAGCGTCGCCCCCACCGGCTCGCCGTTCGGCCAGAAGCGGGCTGCCATGGCCCGGTTGATGACCGCCACCGTGGGAGCGCTCGCGTCGTCCGACTCGCGGAAGGTGCGGCCTCGGAGCAGCGGTTCGCCCAGCGTGCGGAAGTAGTCCGGACCGGCGTCGTACCAGGCCACGCCGGGAGCCTGGTCTCTGGTCCAGCCGCGACCCTGGATGAGGAGGGGGGTGAGACCATCGCCACCGCCGAACAACGGTCCGGCCGATACGGTCCCCACCGAGCGGACGCCCGGCAGCCCCTCCAGGCGAGCGTCGATGCGCCGGTAGAGGCTGAGCACCCCGGGAGGCTCCGGGTACTTTCCCTGCGAGGCGAAGGTCCAGAAGGTCAGCAGGTGCTCCGTGTCGAACCCGGGCCGCCAGTCCAGCAGGTTGTTGAAGCTGCGGAGCAGGAGTCCGGAGCCGGTGACCAGCACCAGCGCCAGGGCCAGCTGGCCGGCCACGAGGACGCGCCTGGACCGGCGCGTCTTCCGGTCGATCGAAGTGCCGCGAGCTCCGCCGAACAGCTGACCGAGGTCCCGATCGCGGAGCCGCAACGCCGGAAGGATGCCCACGGCGAGGCCGGTGACCACGGTGACCAGGCCGGCCACGAGGAGAATCCGTCCGTCCACGACCACCCGGTCCAGACGCGGGATGCCGGGTGGAGCGAGGGCCCGCAACGCGCGCACGCCCCACATCGCCAGAAACGCTCCGGCTCCACCGCCCAACGCGGACAGCACGAGGCCCTCGACCAGGAGCCCGGACACCAGCCGGCCGCGCCCGGCTCCGAGCGCGTATCGGACCGCCATGTCACGCCGTCGGCCCACGGCCCGCGCCAGGACCAGTCCCGACACGGTCGTGCACGCGAGGAGCAGCACGAGCGCGACCGCGAAAAGGAGGGCCAGAAGCAGGGGGCGCGCGGAGCGAACCAGGTACGCGCGCATCGGGTGCACGTCCACGCTCCAGCCGCCAACGGTCTCCGGAAAGGCCGAGGCCAGCGCGGACTCCTCCCGGCGCAGCTCGGCCCGGGCCTGTTGGAGGCTCACGCCCGGCGCCAGACGGGCCGCGGACACGAACCCGCGCCAGTCGCGATAGGCGGCCGTCGCGGGGTCCCACGGGAGCGGGATCCACACTTGCGCGTGCTCCAGCCGCGGCACCGAGGCGCCCTCCGGAAGCACGCCGATCACCCGGTAGGTGTCCCCATCGAGCACCATCGTACGGCCCAGCACGTCCGGGTCCCCGCCCAGCTCGCGGCTCCAGAACTCGTGGCTCACGACGGCCACCCTGCCGTCCCCGTCGGGCGGACCGTCGGTCTCGGCCAGCATGCGGCCGCGCTCCGGCGCGATGGCCAGGGCGCGCAGGAAGCCCGGCATGGCGATGCCGACGGACACGCCCCGCGCTCCAGGGGCCGTGCGCAGCGCCATCGACTCGGTGCGGGCCGCGCCCATGGTCTCGATGCTCCGGCTGCTCCGGGCCCAATCGACCAGGTTGGGGGTGGCCACGGCGCAGTAGTCGCCGGATCGGGGGCCGGTCTCGCAGATCGTGACGACCCGGCCGGAGTCCCGAATGGAGAGGGGCCGGAACAGGATGTGGTCCACGACGCTGAACACGGCCACGCTGGCCCCGATGCCCAGCGCCAGCGTGAGGATGGCGGGCACCGCGAAGCCCGGAGCCCTTCGGATCTCCCGGAGGGCGAGCCTCAGGTCCTGCCTCGGTCCGTCTAGCATGCAAGGCCTCCCCGTGCCGGGAGCGCTTACTAGCGGGCGATCACAGCTCGACTTCGTAGCCGCTCTCGCGGAGCTCCTCTATGACCTCGGGCGAGCGCACGCGGTCCTCGACGATCTGGCCGTCGAACAGGTGGATCTGGCGCTCGGCGTATTCGGCGTAGCGGGGGTCGTGCGTGACCATGCAGATCGTGGCGCCATCGGAGTGGAGCTCGTTGAGCAGCTCCATGACGGCCTCGCCGTTGGTGGAGTCCAGGTTCCCTGTCGGCTCGTCGGCGAGGAGGATGAGCGGGTCGCCGACCACGGCCCGCGCCACGGCCACCCGCTGCTGCTGGCCGCCGGAGAGCTGGGCCGGATAGTGGCGGGTGCGGTGCGACATGCCCACCCGCTCGAGGGCCTTCATGACGCGCTCCTTGCGCTCCCCCGAGGGCATGTCCCGGTAGGTGAGGGGCAGCTCGACGTTCTCGAACACGTTGAGATCGCCGATCAGGTTGAAGGCCTGGAAGATGAAGCCGATGTGACGGTTCCGGATCGTGGCGCGCTGCGAGGCCGACAGCCGCGCCACGGGCGTCCCATCGAGGTCGTATTCGCCCTCGGTCGGAGAGTCGAGCAACCCCAGGATCGAGAGCAGGGTGGTCTTTCCGCACCCCGATGGGCCCGCGATCGAGAGGAACTCGCCCTCCTCGATCTCCAGGTGCACATCGGCGAGCGCGTGCGTCTCCACCTCCTCGGTGAGGAACACCTTCTTGACCCCCTCCATCCGGATCAGGGGCGCCGTGGCGGTCGCAGCGCCGCCGGCCGCCTCGGAAAAGGACTCGCTCTGGTTCATGGCATCTCCATGGGAAGGGGGACCTCGCCTCGAACGGCCGTGAACGGTTGGACATCTCGGGACCGGCCGAGGTTGGGCACGGCGGCCGGCCGGATCACTTGAGCTTCACGCGGTCCACGTCCCCGTAGCGGGACATGTCGGAGAGGATGACTTCGTCGCCGGCCTGGAGGCCGGAGAGGACCTCGACCTCGTCCACGGAGGCGCGGCCCAGCTTGACCGGCACCCGCACCGCGGCGTGGCCGCCGTCGACCAGCTTGAACAGGCCCACGGTGCTCCGGGCCTCCCCGTAGGTGGGACGATCCACGTGCAGCACGTCGGTCAGGTGGTCGATGATCACGGTGCCATCGACGCTGAGGTCGGGCCGCGCGGCGCGTGGCAGGTCGCCGCCCAGGTGGACGTCGATCTGCACCGCGCCCTGCTGCACGTTGGGGTCGATCCGGCTCACGCTGCCCGGCACCGTGTCGGTCCGCAGGTCGACGAGCACCCGCTGGCCCAGCTGCACGTCCCGGATCTGGCTCTGCGGGATGTCGATCTGGGCCTTGAGGGAGCCCGGTTGGGCCACCCGGGCCAGGGCCGTGCCGGACTGGACCCACTGGCCGGGCTGGAGCGTGAGGTCCTGGAGGATGCCCGAGCCGCCCGCCGTCACCTTCATGGAGGCCACGCGCCGCTCCTGGTACTCGTAGATGGACTTGAGCCGGGCCACCAGTTCCCTCTGCACCGAGAGTTGATTCTCCATGGTCCGCGCGAGGAGGTCGAGCTGCTCCTTCGCCGCGTCGAGCGCGGCCCTGGCGGCGTCCGCCTGCTCGGCCACGCGCTCCGCGTCGTTGCGGGCGATGAGCTGCCGGGCCGCCAGCGCGGAGTCCACCCGGGCCTCGCGCTGCGCGTTGAGCCACGTGGCCCGGGCGCTGGCCACGGCGGAAGCCTGAGCCGCCTTCTGCGATCCCAGCGTCCGCTGGAGCTCGACCAGGCCGCCCTGGGCGCTGGTCCACTGCTGCTCGGCCTGGAGGGCGGCCAGGTCCACGTCGGGGTTGCTGAGTTCCAGTACGACCGTGGAGGAGTCGACGGTTTCGCCGGCCTGCACGTGGACCCGGTCCACCCGGCCGGCGGTGAGGGCCGAGATGTAGTGGATGTGCTCCGGGACGAGGGTGCCGGGACCGCGCACCGAGATCGTCATGTCCCCGCGCTGGACCGTACCGGTGAGGATGGAGTCGCGGTCCACGGAGGGCGCGGCCGGGCCGAGCCGGGAGAGGACGACGCTGATCACGATCACGACCGCGACGGCCGCGGCGCCGATCAGGATGTACCGTCTCCGCTTGTTCGTGGGCTCGCGGGCGACGTCCATGCGCGAGCCCGCCACCGCGGAGGGGCGGTCGCGCGGGTCACGCCGTCCGGAGCGTCCCGAATCCGCGTCGTCCGCCAGGCGCGGCCCCAGGGGACGCGGTCCGGCGTCCGCTTCCGGGTCCTTCTTCCCACCGGGAAGGGCGCGGGCGGCGCCCTCGAGGAGGTCGCGGAGCGACTTCATGGACGCCCGCTTCGGGGCGCGGCGGCGGACGGCGGTCGAGACGTCATCGGGCGTGCTCTTCCCTGTGCGGTCGGGGTCGCGGTGCCGGAGCGCCGCCGGTGGGCGGAGCCGTTCCGTCGGGGCTCTGCAGGGCAACGCTCGTACCATGCGCTTCTAACATCGTAAGAGATTGGATTACAGTGAGATGGAGACGCCGATCGATTCCGCGCCCGGCGGCTGGAGTGTCCGATTCCGGGACCCGGTGTCCGGAAACGAACACCGGCGGGTCCCCTCCGGGAGTGGGCCGCGGGCCGGATCGGGTGCCCGGCCCGGGCCGGGCGCGCCGCCGGGTGGCAGGTTCACGGCCGCGGTCGATATCTTGGTGACTCGACGCCTCGCCTGGCCGACTCTCGCAGGATCGTCCGACCGTGCCGGGGCGAGCTCCCCGGTGACGCTCCCCTCGATGTCGATGAGATCCCCCTGGAAGACGACGCTATGATCGGCCGCCCCGTGGCCACACGCTCGGTCGGGCTGAACGAAGGACCCCTCCCTCGCATCCTCGGCGCCACCTCGCTCATGGCGGTCGCCGTGGGACTCATGATCGGGAGCGGCATCTTCCGGGTGCCCGGCTCCGTCGCCGGGTCGGTCGGTTCGGTGGGGGCGCTGGCCCTCCTGTGGGTAACGGGCGGGGTCCTGGCGCTGTTCGGCAGCATGACCGTCGCCGAGCTGGCGTGCCTGTATCCCGAAGCCGGCGGAGTGTACGTCTTCCTCCGGGAGGCCTATGGCTCCCTGCCCGCCTTTCTGTACGGATGGACCCGTCTCCTGCTCCTCGTGCCGGCCTCGATCGGAGCCATCGCGCTCATCTTCGCTGCCTACCTGCGTGGCCTGGTGGGGCTACCACCCGCGGCGGACCGGTGGCTGGCGGGGTCCCTCATTGCCGTTCTCGCCGCGGTCAACTACCGCTCGCTTCTGTGGAGCGCGCTCCTCGAGAACGCGGTCACCGCCGCCAAGGTGGTGGCGCTGGCCGGCGTGGCCGTGGCGGCCTTCGCGCTGGGGGGCGGGGGCGCGCTGAGCCGACCCGTCTCGCTGGCGCCCACGAGCTGGCCAGGCTTCGGTCTCGCCCTCGTCACGGTGATGTGGACGTACTCGGGATGGTCCAGCGTGGCGGCCCTGGGCGGCGAGGCGCGCGACCCGTCGCGGACGCTGCCCCGGGCCTTGCTCGGAGGGGTGGCGCTGGTCGTCGTGATCTACCTGGTCGTAAACGCTGCGTACCTGTATGTGCTCCCGATGGACGCCATGGCGCGCTCACCCGTGATCGCCGCCGATGCGGCCGTGCGAGTCGTGGGGAGGGCTGGAGCCGACGTGGTGGCCACCCTGGTGGTGGTCTCGACGATGGGCGCCGTGCAGGCCGCCCTGATGTTCAACCCGAGGATCTTCCTGGCCATGGCCCGTGACGGCCTCCTGCCCGGGCCGGTCGGCCGGGTGCACGAGCGCTTCCAGACCCCGCACGTGGCCACGCTCGTAGCGGCGCTGCTCGGAATCGCGTACGTGTCCGTGCGCTCGTTCGAGCAGCTCGCCCAGGCCTTCATCCTCGGGGTGTGGCCGTTCCACATCCTGATGGTGTGGGCCGTGTTCCGGCTCCGACGGAGGCGCCCGGACGCGGACCGTCCGTATCGGACGCCGGGCTACCCGGTCGTGCCCGCGCTCTTCCTGTTCGCATCGGTGGCCATGATCATGAACGCGCTCTTCCGGCGGCCGGGACTCACGCTGTTCGGCTTCGGGCTCATCGCGGCCGGGCTTCCGGTCTACGCGTGGATCCGAAGGGCCCGGCGGAGCGATGCGCTCCGGTAGCGGCCCCATCCCGGCCCGACCGGGGCGCGGTCGCCCCTGGCACGGCGGGACCCGCGGTTACCGGGACGTGGCCGGCCTCAGCCGCTCCCAGCGCGCCGCCAGGCCGTCCAGCTCCTTCCGGTAGGCCTCCAGCACGTCCCGCAGCCCCGAGGCGGGCGCCGCGTCGGCGCCCTGGACCCGGCCGGCCACCTCCGTGAGGACCCCGGCGACCGATCGCAGGCTCGGGTCCCCGCTGTCCGCCAGGGCGCGCAGGGAGTCGGCCCGCGCGGCCGGGAGCGACGACCCGCCCTTCCTCAGGGACGCCTCCACCTCGCGGTAGGTCGACACGGCCCGGTCCAGGGCCGAGTCCACGGCCAGGGCGAGGGCGAGCTGGTCCTGGAGCGCCGACGGGGCGACGTGGATCCTCGGATCGAGCTTCACGCTCAGGGGCTGCGTGTAGTCTTCCCCGTTCGCGTGCAGGGTGGCCGTGTAGCGGCCGGGGAGGACCAGGGGCCCCTCCGGGTCCAGCGGCTCGCCCTCCTTCCACACCGCGGAAATCGAGTAGCCGTAGGCGAGCGCCTTCGGCCGCGGGTAGCGAAGGTCCCACACGAAGCGGTGCATTCCGGCACGCGTCGACAGGGGCCGGCCGCCGTACGGGGTGCCCGCGGCCACGCGCCGGCCGTCGGGCCCCAGCCAGCCCGTCTGGAAGTAGCGGGTGGCCGGGAGGTCCTCGGCCGTGTCCGCGCTCGAGAACCGCCGGACCACCCGGCCGGCCTCGTCCCGGATGGTGAGCGTGATGGGACCGGATGCCGCGCCGCCCAGCCAGTAGTCGAGGATGGCGCCCGAGGGTGGATTCTGGCCGAGCGGCGTGGAGGGCGGCCACGGCGTGTCGCGGTTCTCGTCGGCCCGCACCCGGAGCGCGGCCGGGGGCGCGAACAGCCGGGCGGGCTGCGAGGCCAGGTCGTCGCCCGCCTGCCGCAGGGGCGCCAGGTCGTCCAGGATCCAGATGCCCCGTCCCTGCGTGGCGGCGATCAGGTCCCCGTCGTGCACCAGGAGGTCCCGCACCCAGGCGGTCGGGAAGTCCAGGGAGAGGGACTGCCAGCTCGCGCCGTCGTCGAAAGAGACGTACAGGCCGCGGTCCGTGCCGGCGTACAGGAGCCCGGCCTTGTGGGGG
>Ga0209956_1000171_pt1 | contig 15884 bp, 17 predicted proteins | sample SalPon2A_C_D1_MG_FD_185720 | JGI IMG/M metagenome (GOLD analysis project Ga0209956, IMG submission 185720) | Soil microbial communities from South San Francisco under conditions of wetland restoration - Salt Pond MetaG R2A_C_D1_MG (SPAdes)... | ecosystem: Environmental > Terrestrial > Soil >...
CATTGGCCGTTCCTGAGCGCCACAGGCTATGACGAGCCTGTCGGCACTCAGGCGCCGATGCACCCCGTCATGCAATATCCCGAGATTGCACTCCCGGTCCAGGTACCAGACAGCGCTGCCGGGAAAATACGCGGCGCCAGACTGACGAAACCTCTGTATCGGCAAACGGCCGAAAACATAGTCCTTGCCGAGCTGCGCCGGGTCGGCGAGCGGGCTTGCCTCGAGATTGCGATAAATTTGACCGCCGGGCCGCGGCTGATCGTCGAACAGCGCGACCTCGACTCCCTGGGCCGCGGCGGTTTGTGCCGCGGCCATGCCCGCCGGGCCCGCGCCGATTATTACCAGCGGATAATGGGCTTTCACGCTTCGGCTTCCGGAACCGCGGAGGCGAGCTGGCGGCGCACCCGCATGCCGGCGCTGATCAGCACCTGGCAGGCGCGCTGGTTGACGCGGCCATCGATTTCGACCAGGCACTCGTAACAGGCGCCCATCATGCAAAAAGGCGCACGCGGCCCGGCGCCGACAGGGGTACGCCGCGTCGGCAGTGCATCCAGCAAAAGCAGTGCCGCGGCCAGTGAAATGCCGGCCGGTACGCTGACCCGCTGCGCGTCGAGCTCTATCTCGACAAACTCAGGCGCGTCGTTGCCGAGTAGCCGAAACATCGAAACGCGTGGCGGAAAAATCCGCGATCAGGGGATGCATACGGCTGCCGTCAATCCACTCGGCAACCGCTCCTGCGTGCAACGCCGCCAGGGTTACTCCACTATGACAGGAAACCGCGAAGGCGCCCGGATAGCGGGACGACTGCTGGTAGACCGGCAAGCCATCCGGAGTCATTACGCGCAGAGCGCCCCAGGCCCGTTGCAGTCGTACAGCCTCGAGATGCGGGAAAATGCGCACCGCTCGCGCCGCGAGTTGCGTTATGACATCTAGCGTGGTCGATTCGTCGAAGCCCGCATCCTCGTGCGAATCGCCGATCTGCAACGTGCCCTCGCGGGTCTGGCGGACCTGCACGCTGGCACAGGGCAGGAAAGACGGCACTCTCTCGGTGATCAGCAACTGCCCGCGCAGGGGTCGCACCGGAATATCCATCTCCACATCCCGGGCCAGGCGTTGATTGGCCAGACCGGCGCAGAACACCACCTGGCCCGCGGTGTAGCGGTCGGTTGCGGTATCCACCCTGAATCCACCGCCGTCGGGCGTTGTCGAGAGCACGGGCCGGGAAGGGAAATAATCCGCACCCAGGTCACTCAATCGCTGGTGTAGCGCGCGCAGCAGATATAACGGGTTTACATGCCCGTCCCGGGGCGAAAAGCAGGCGCCCAGAACCCGTTCCGATACTTGCGGAATCCATTCCCGAAGCTCGGCGTTGTCGAGCATCTGGAATTCGAACTCGCCGTCGGTATGCGCTTGCACGCGGCGCATTTCGGAATCGCGCGCGTCCCATTCGGTCTCGTCCAGGCAAAAATCCAGGCCACCCGTCTGTTGCAGCCCGACATCGACCCGGGTTGCTTCGAGCAGCGACTGCGCGAAAGCCGGCCAGGCGCGCGCCGCTATCCCGCTCCAGCGCGCATAGGGCGCGTAGTCGGCACCCTTCCCCTGTACCCAGACGAGGCCGAAGTTACCGCGCGAGGCGCGGAAATCGCGGTCGCCGCCATCAAAAATCGCGACCCGGCGGCCACTGCCGGCGAGACCCGTAGCAATCGCCGCGCCGACCAGCCCGCCGCCTACGATGAGGCTGTCGTAGTCGTTGATGAATTGCCTGTTCACAGCGTTCAGATACGAAAAGACGCGAGGCCCTTCCCGGGTTTGGATTTCACCGCTTCCTGCGGATACAGGTGACGCAACCACTTGCTTTCCCAGAAACGAAATCCCCGCGAAATCAGCAGCACGATGAGCAAATACAAAATCGCCGCGGTAATGAATCCCTCGTAGGCGAGATAATAACGCCCGTTGAGCCAGCGGCCGACACCGAGCAAATCCTGGATCGTGATCGTACTTGCCACCACCGAACCGTGCAGCATGAAAATCACTTCGTTGGAATAGGCCGGCAGCGCGCGCCTGAAAGCGCTCGGCAATACGATTCGCCGCATACGCATCGCCCGGCTCAGGCCGCAGGCCTTGGCGGCCTCGATCTCGCCCTTGCTGGTGGTGACGATCGAACCGCGCAGCAACTCGGCGGTATAGGCCGCGGTATTCAGCGAAAATGCGATTAACGCGCAATACCAGGCCTGCGACAGGACCGGCTCCCAGAGCGCGGTTTCGCGGATCCACTCGAACTGCCCGAGACCGTAGTAAATCAGGTAGGTCTGCACCAGCAGCGGGGTACCACGAAACAGGTAGGTGAATGCCCAGACCGGGGCATTCAGAAACGGGTTGCTGCCGGCGCGGATGATTGCCAGCGGAATCGACAGTGTGCCGCCGATGAGCAGCGAGATGAAGGTCAGTTTCAGCGTCACCCAGGCGCCGAGCAGGAAACGGTCGAAATTTTCCGCGATCAGCACCACGTCCAGCGGCGACCAGGTCTGCAGAAACTGGATGACGGCTTCAGCCATCGTCCGACCTCACGATGCCCTTGCTGTATTTCCGCTCGAGCTGGCGCAGACCGAAATCGGAAATTGCGGTCAGTATCAGGTAAATCATCAGCACCGCGAACATGAAAGTGAACAACTGGCGCGTCGAGCGGCCGGCGACGAAGCCGTTATAGACCACGTCTTGCAGACCGACCACGGATACCAGCGCGGTCGCCTTGATCTGCACCAGCCAGTTATTGGAAAAACCGGGCAGCGCATAGCGCACCATCTGCGGCCAGATGATGCGGCGGAAAATCGTCAGGCGGGTCATGCCGCAGGCAATGCCGGCTTCGATCTGACCGCGCGGAATGGCGAGGATGGCGCCGCGGAAAGTCTCGGTCATGTAGCCGCCGAAGACCACGCCGATGGTGCCGACGCCGGCCGCGAAGCGGCTGATTTCGACGTAATCCCACAAACCGGTCCACGTGCCCAACTGGTTGGCGAACTGCTGACCGCCGTAGAACACCAGCAGGATCAGCACCAGGTCCGGAACGCCGCGCACCACGGTGGTGTAACCGGCCGCGGCTTTCTTGGCGAGCAGGTTTTTCGACAGCTTGGCCCAGGCTCCGAGCAAACCGAAGATCACCGCGATGACCAGTGACAGGATCGCCAGCTGGACGGTCACCCAGGTTCCGGACAGCAGCTGCCCCTGGTACTCGATGATCAGGTTCACGTCGATTTGTCCCGTCGGCCGGGTCCCGACCCGTCAGTCGACGGACCGGGACCGGAGACTATCGCTCAGCCACCAAAAATATCGAAGTCGAAATACCTGGCGTTGATCTTCTGGTAGACACCGTTAGCGCGGATCGCCTTGATTGCCTTGTTCAGTTCGGCGCGCAAATCCTGGTCCGATTTCCGCACCGCGAAGCCGGCGCCGGGGCCATGACATTCCTCGTCGTGCTGGTCGCCGCCGACGAATTCGAAATCCTTGCCGGCATCGGTCTTGAGGAAACCGTCGTTAGCCTGTACCGAGTCGGAAAACTGCAGGTCGATTCGACCGATGGCGAGATCCTGGAAAACCTCGTCCTGGGTACCGTAGAGCACCAGCTCGGTATCCGGAAACATCTTTTCCATGAAACACTGGTGTGTGGTGCCGCGCTGCAGGCCGACGCGCTTGCCGGCCAGCCCGGCCTTGCTGATTTCGAAACCAGAGCCCTTGCGAGCGACGAACTTGGCGGGCGTGTTGTAGTACTTGTCGGTGAAATCGACGCGCTTCTTGCGCTCCTCGGTGATCGACATCGAGGCGATGATGGTATCGAATTTTTTAGCCAGCAGCGCCGGAATCATGCCGTCCCAGTCCTGTTCGACGAGTACACATTTGCGTTTCATTTCGGCGCATATCGCCTCGGCGATATCGATATCGAATCCTTTCAGCGTGCCATCGGATTCCTTCCAGGAAAACGGCGGGTAGGCACCTTCGACACCGACCCGCAGATCGGCTGCCTGCAGGGACCCGGCGCCGAGCAGTAGTGCCGACAGAGCCAGGGTTGCGAGTAGTTGTTTGGACTTCATTTTTAGATTCCTCATTTTCAGTTGTGTTGGTTGACTATATATTTGCACTGCACCCCACGAGGGGTTACTGCATGGTTCTCGACAGAAATTGCCGAAAACGATCAGATTCCGGATTCTTGAACACCCGTTTGGGGTCGCCCTGCTCCTCGATCATGCCCTCGTGCAGAAACACGACATCCGAGGATACGTCGCGGGCGAAGCTCATTTCGTGGGTAACCACGAGCATCGTACGGCCTTCCTCGGCCAGATCGCGCATGACTTTCAACACTTCCCCGACCAGTTCCGGATCGAGCGCCGAGGTGGGTTCGTCGAACAGCATCACCTCGGGGCGCATCGCCAGCCCACGCGCGATCGCGACGCGCTGTTGCTGGCCACCGGATAATTGGGCCGGGTAGTAATCCTTATGGTCGTGGATACCGACCTTGTGCAGCAGCGCCTCGGCCTGCTCGACGGCCTCGGCCTTCGACAACTTGAGGACGTGGATCGGCGCCTCGATTACGTTTTCGATCACCGTCATATGCGACCACAGATTGAAGCTTTGAAATACCATGCCGAGCCGCGCGCGCAGGCGTTCGACCTGGCGGATATCCTCGGGCTCGTAGCGGCCGGACTTGCCGTTATGCATGCGGATTTTTTCGCCGGCGACATAGACTTCTCCGGCGCTCGGAATTTCGAGCAGGTTGATGCAGCGCAGGAACGTGCTCTTGCCGGAACCGGACGCGCCGAGGATAGAGATTACGTCGCCCTTTTGGGCGCGCATGGAAACCCCGCGGATGACCTCGTGGTCACCGAAGCTCTTGTGGAGATCCACGACTTCCAGCGCGGCATGACCGCCGGTTGCGTCGCTCATTCGATTTTGCCCTCCCGGGCTGCCTCCCGTTGTCGGGACGTTTTAGTTGTGCGCTCATGGTAACACTTTTTTGGTGCGCGCAGCACTATCGCGAGGCCGTTCAGAGGCTTGCCAGCAGGCGCCGGATCAGGCTCCCGGCCTGGCCGGCGTATCCGCCGCCGAACAGGTTGGCATGATTGAGTAGATGGTAAAGATTGTAAAGATCGCGGCGCCGCGCATAACCCGCGTCGATAGGGAAAGCCTGCGCGTAAACCGCGAAAAATTCCGCACCCGGCGAACCGAATAATTCCATCATCGCGAGATCGGTTTCGTGATCGCCGTAATAACAGGCCGGATCGTAGATCACCGGGTTGCCCTCGCGATCGGCGCCCCGGTTACCGCTCCACAGATCGCCGTGCAACAGCGACGCCCGCGGCCGGTAGTCGCCGAACAGGGATTCGAGGTCGGCAGCCAGCCGGAAGCCGGCGTCGATCAGGCGGCTGTCGAAGCCGTTGTCGGCGGCAAGCCGCAATTGAAAACCGAGCCGCTGCTCGCGCCAGAACGCGATCCAGTCGTCGTGGAAACGATTGACCTGCGGCGTGCTGCCGATGGTATTGTCGCGCTCGAAGCCGAACTGCCGGTGGCAGTGGCCGTGCAGGTCGGCGAGCGCGCGCGCCAGGCGAGCGGCATCGGCACCGCCGCCGAGCTCGATAAACTCCATCGCGATATAGGCGAAACCCGTCAGGCGGCCGGTCGCGAAGACTTGCGGTACACGTATGCTCCGGGTCGCGGCAAGCGCGTCGAGACCGGCGTGTTCAGCCTCGAACATCGGCAAGCTGTCGATACGGTTCAACTTGACGAAAAACCGCTGCCGATCGAGTCGCAGGCACCAGGCCTGGTTGATATCGCCGCCGCCGATCCGGGTAGCGCTGATATCGCGGGCCGGCAGCTGCAGTTGCGCGGCGAACTCCGATCCCAGGGATTGCCAGTCCATCACAGCAACCGGTATTCGCCCGGAGCGAGATTGCCGAGCGTCCAGTCGCCGATCGCGACGCGCAGCAGGCGCAGGGTCGGGTGGCCGACCACCGCGGTCATGCGCCGCACCTGACGGTTGCGTCCCTCGCGGATCTCGAGACGCAGCCATTGCGTGGGGATATTGCGGCGCACGCGTATCGGCGGATTTCGCGGCCACAGCCAGCCGGGTTCGTCGATCACCGCCACCGCGGCCGGGCGCGTGATGCCGTCCTTCAGCTCGACGCCGCGCGCGAGCCCTGCCAGCGCATCTTCTCCGGGCACGCCCTCCACCTGAGCCAGGTAGGTTTTCGCCAGGCGGTGACGCGGATCGGTCACCCGCGCCTGCAGCCGGCCGTCGTCGGTCAGCAGCAGCAATCCTTCGCTGTCGAAATCGAGCCGGCCGGCAGCATAGACCCCGGGCAGATCGATATAATCGGCGAGCGTAGACTTGTCACCGTCAGGTGAAAACTGGCTGAGAACTCGGTACGGCTTGTTGAACAGCAGCGATCGGGCCATTTCAATCGCGCCCCGGCAATGTCGTCTCGAGCCAGCGGCGCCAGCGCGATTCGCGGGCGCTGCCGAATTCCTGTTCGACCATCATGCGCTCGAGCGTCAGCGGGTCGATATCGCCGCGCGCGGTGTCGACCCGGCGCATCTCGGCGATCTCGCAATTGATTCGCGTCAGGCTCAGGCTGATATCGAGCATTTCCTGGTTGTCGATCAGCGATTGCTGCACCCTCGCCGCGTAGCGGAATTTCATCGCCGAAACCTCGTGCAGGTGGCGGCGCAGGTTTTCGAGCGACTGGTATTTTTTCAGCAGGCGCGCCGCGGTTTTCAGCCCGACCTGCGGGATTCCGGGAATATTGTCGACCTTGTCGCCGGCCAGTGCCAGTTGCTCGGCGATCTGCTCGGGCCTGACGCCGAATTTTCGGCAGATCGCCCGGTAATCGAGCCGGCGGTCGTCGAGGTAAGACCACCACAGGTCGCCCTCGTCGATCAGTTGCGCGAGGTCCTTGTCGGCGGTCAGGATCGCGAGCGGCAAATCCGGGCGTCGATGAAACCGCGCCAGCGAGCCGATCAGGTCGTCGGCTTCCCATTCGCGGCTGCTGACGCAGGAGATGCCGAGCGCTTCCAGCCATTCGCGGCACCAGCCGAACTGGCGCTTCAATTCCTCGGGCGCCGGGCTGCGGTTCGCCTTGTAGTCGGGATAGATTTCCTTGCGTACCGATCGGGCCAGGCTTTCGTCGAAGGCAAATACCAGTTGCGACGGCGCCTGCTCGGTCAGCAGCCGGTAAACGAAATCGCTGAAACCGACGAATGCCTGGTTGGGCTGACCGCGCAGATCGCAGCGGTCGGGCCGGGGGCCGAACCAGGCGCGGAATACGAAAATGCTCGAATCGACCAGAAACAGGCGCATCGAATCAGCTTATCGGAAACCGCGAGGGCATGACAATCCTATAAACCGGTCGCAGGGCATACCCGCCATTTTGCGGTCCCGGCCGGGCGATGCAAGCCTCGATTACACCGCGACGGTCGTGGAAAATTGCCGCGCAGCGTTTATTATCCTGACTATGCGAATCCAGGCTTTATACGGCCATGCGGCCTGAGAGCGAATCCCGATGACCGAGGCGCGGGAAATCGCGACCCATATCGTCGATCTGCTGGAGTCCTTCGGCCCCTGCGAAGCACGGCGAATGTTCGGCGGTTTCGGCATATTCCACCAGGGCCTGATGTTCGCACTGATCGCCGACGGCAACCTCTATCTCAAGGCCGACGACGAAAATCGAGCACGGTTCCTCACGGAAGACTGCGAACAATTCAGCTATTATAAACGGGACAGGCAGTATCACCTTTCTTATTACGCGGCTCCCGAAGCGTTTTTCGAGGATCCGGAGGCCTGCCTGGAATGGGCGCGCAGCGCATTCGATGCGGCGTTGCGCAATCCGGCCAACAAGCGGAAAAACAAAACGTGATCGCATGGGTCTTGCTCGGCGCGCTGCTGGCGCTGTTGAGTTACGGGGTTTTCATCTATAACCGCCTGGTACGCGACCGGCAGCGCACGCTCGCCGGCTGGAGCGATATCGAGGTTCAGCTGAAGCGCCGCCACGACCTGATTCCCAAGCTGGTGGACGCGGTGAGCCAGTATGCGGGCTACGAACAGGCCACGCTCGAGCGCGTTACCGCCCTGCGTAACGAGGCGCGAGAAATCCGCGACGCGGCCGGACAGGCAGAGCTCGAAAACGGGGTCAGCCGCGGCCTGCTGTCGGTATTCGCGCTGCAGGAGGCTTACCCGGATCTCAAGGCGGATAGCAGCTTCCTGCAATTGCAGTCCGATATCAGCGAGGTCGAATCCGACATCCAGCACGCACGACGTTACTACAACGGCGCGGTCCGCAACCTGAATACGCGCATCGAGAGCTTTCCCGATCTACTGCTGGCGCGTCTGTTCGCCTACCGGCAGGCCGACTATTTCGAGTTCGAGGAGACCCGTCCATGACAGTTTCGCGCGGCGCCCTGCTGCTTTCGCTGCTACTGACGCTACTGCTGGTTTCGCCGCCAGGCACGGCGACGGAATACATCGAGCGATTTCACAGCGATATCGAAATTCAGAAGAACGGCGATCTCCACGTCACCGAAACCATCGTCGTGCATGCCGAGGGCAAGCAGATCCGGCGCGGCATCTACCGCGACTTCCCGACGCGCTACGAAGATGCCCGCGGCCGCAACCTGGTGGTCGGATTCGAAGTGCTGTCGGTAAAGCGCGATGGTGCACGCGAACCGTTTCACGTCGACAACCGGGGCAACGGCAAGCGGGTATATATCGGCGACGCCAATGTTTTCCTCGATCCCGGCTTCTACGAGTATCAACTCGAATATCTGACCACCCGGCAACTCGGCTTCTTCGACGATTTCGACGAACTCTACTGGAACGTCACCGGCACCGGCTGGTCATTCCGGATCGATCGCGCCTCGGCGCGCGTAACCCTGCCGGGGCCGGTGGAAGATTTCAGGCTGACCGGCTATACCGGTCCGCAGGGATCGACCGCGCAAAACCTGAGCCACCGGCGTCTGGACGACCACAACGCCTATTTTCAGTCGCTCGCGCCGCTCGCGCCCCGCGAGGGCCTGACCATCGTCGCCGGTTTCGACAAGGGGCTGGTCGACCAGCCCAGCGTCGCACAGCGGCGCGCCTGGTTCGTCGAGGACAACAGGGCGGCATTGATCATCGCCGGCGGAGCGAGCGCGCTGCTGGTTTACTACCTGCTGCTCTGGCACTGGTTCGGCCGCGATCCCGAAGCCGGGGTCGTGGTCCCGCTCTACCGCGCGCCGGAGGGATTCTCGCCCGCGTCGATGCGCTTCGTCGAGCACATGGGTTACGACAAGAAGTGTTTTACCAGCGCGGTGGTCAACCTGGCCGCCAAGGGAGCGCTCGAGATCGACCATACCGGCAGCCATTTCAAGATTCGCCGGCTCGACGCGGACCGTGCCGACCTCGCGCCCGGAGAAAAGCAGGTATTGCTCGGACTGTTCACGGGCGGCGGGGACGAGATCGAGATCAAGCAGTCGAACCATTCGACCTTGTCGACGGCGATCGGCCGGCATGAAAAATCGCTCGCGCGCGATTACGAAAAGATTTATTTCAAAACCAATAGCTGGCTGCTCGTCCCGGCGATCCTGGCATCCCTGCTGTTCGTCGCCCTCGGCGTTGCCGGCCTCGGCTCGGAGGACGCCATCGTCAAAACCATTTTCCTCGGCGTGTTCACGATGATGCCGCTGTTGGCGGTTTATTCGGTGCTGCGGGCGCTATTCCGGCGCGGCAAAAAAGGTTTTGTGCGCTGGGGGATATTCCTCGTGCCGTTGTTCCTTTTTTTCGGTTTTTTCTACAGCTTTTTTCCGTTCGAAGATTTTACCGATGGCGCCTCGATCCCGGTGATCGGAGCTACCGCGTCGATGCTGCTGATGCATATCCTGTTCTACAACTGGCTAAAAGCACCGACGCTAGCCGGGCGCCGGCTGCTCGACAAGATCGAGGGATTCAAGCACTACCTGCGGGTCGCCGAGGAAGACGAAATCTCGCTGCGCGACGCGCCGATGTTCACCACCGACCTTTACGAGGCTTATTTGCCCTACGCGATCGCGCTGGACCTCGAAAACGAGTGGACCGCGAAACTCGACCGCGCCATCGCCGCCGGCCTGGTCGCGCAAGGCTACTCGCAACCGCGTTGGTACCGGTCGGACAGCCACCACCACACGCACTTCGCGAGCTCGCTGTCGAAATCGCTGGATTCGGCGATCGCCTCGTCGTCGGTCGCGCCGGGTTCGTCGTCTGGTTCCTCGGGCGGCTCCTCCGGCGGCGGCGGCGGAGGCGGAGGCGGAGGCGGCTGGTAACCCTCTATTAATTCGGGTCAGATCAAAATTTCGTTAATTTGAATCTGACCCGAATTTAATCGGTTTTGGTGGCGGAGAGGATGACGAACTTGCTGTCCGAGGCGACCGTGGTGCAATTGCCGAACAGTTTCCTGAGCCGCAGGTGATAGCCGAGGTGCCGGTTGCCGACCGCGCGCAGTTCGCCGCCGGTGGCGAGCACGCGGTGCGCATCGCGGAACATGTTGCGCGCGATTCCCTCGCCGATACTGTGATGCTGGTGAAACGGCGGATTGATCAATACCAGATCGGCGCTCTGCCCGGCGACGTCTTCGAGACAATCTCCGAGCCTGAATTCGGCCTCGCGCGCTGGCCCGAAGGCGGACTGGAAATTAACCCGCGCGCTGCCGATCGCCATGTGCGACTCGTCGCTGAATAACAGGCTGGCCGCGGGATTCATCGCCGCCGCGATAATGCCCAGCACACCGTTACCGCAACCCAGGTCGACGATACGCCGGTAGCGCTCGTCGACCGGCAAGTGTTCGATCATCAGCCGGCTGCCGCGGTCGAGTCGGTCGCGGCTGAACAGGCTCGCATGGTTCGCGATCCGGTAGCTGCGATCGACGACCAGTTCGTAGCTGTCCGGGTAGGGACTTTGCCCCTCGTTGATCGAGTGATCGCGTTCGACCATGATCAGCCGGCTCTTCTTGCGCGCCCGCGTGGTGGTCGTCGGTCCGAGCAGAGATTCGAACAATTCCAGTGTCGAGCGATGAATATTGCGCGCCATGCCGGCGCCCAGGATCAGCGTGTCGTGATGCAGAATCGGTCTCAGCGCATACAGCTGATGTTCCAGCAGGGCCAGCGACTTCGGTATCTTGATCAACACGAAATCGACGTCGGTAGCAGGCAGATCGATGCCGCTATTGGTCGCTACCTGGGCTGCCGGGTAGCCGTTGGCGACCAGATTTCCCGCGAGCGCCTGTTGAGCCAGGCAGGAATCGTTCCACGAATAAACCGGATTGCCGGCCAGCGCCACCGCCAGCGCGCCGAAAGCATCGTTCAATATCAGCAGCTTGCCCCGCCGCGACAGGACATGGCATTCATCGAGATAACCCAGCAAGTATTCGTCGGCCGCATCCCAGGCTTGCAGATTGGCGTCGCGCGGCTTGCGTTCGAGTACGAATTCGCCCTGGGGTACCAGCAGCGTCCGGTGCCGGTCGATTACAAGCGGCCGATTCACGGCCGGGAGACGAACGGCAGGGCCAGCATCCCGGGCAGGCCGTCGACCTGGCGCAGGTTGCGGAAATCGGGGATACCGATGGTCATACCGTCGTGGCCCTGCGCCGGTTGGGCGACATAGGTTTTGAAAATCCGGTCCCAGAGCGAGAGGTTGAAGCCGTAGTTGCTGTCGGTCTCGCGCCGCAGGATCGAGTGATGCACGCGGTGCATGTCCGGGGTGACCAGCAAGACGCGCAAAACCCGGTCGACCCCGGTCGGCAGGCGCACGTTGGCGTGATTGAACAGCGCCATGCCGTTCAACAGCACCTCGAAAACCAGCACCGCGAACAGGGCCGGGCCGAGCAGCAGGATGAGCAACCACTTGTATAGCATCGACAACAGGATTTCGATACTGTGAAAACGCGAACCGGTGGTCATGTCGATATCGAGGTCGGCATGATGCACGCGGTGCAACCGCCAGAGCAGGGGAACCCGGTGCATCGCCAGATGCTGAACGTAAATCCCGAGATCCAGCAGCAACACCGCGGCCGCGACCTCGAGCCAGTACGGCAGGTCGACCCGGTTGAACAGCCCCCATTGCAGGTCCGACATCGAGAAGGCCAGGCCGACGGCAGCGGCCGGAAACAGCAGGCGCAGCAACAGCGTGTTGATCGCCAGCAGACCCAGGTTGGCGGGCCAGCGATTGCGCCGCGAAACCGTCAGCACGCGGCGCGGCCTGATCAGCTCCCAGACCAGCATGACGGCAAAGATGGCGACGAAGCACCCGAGCCGCAGGCCGGCCTCGTTATCGATCGCGAAGTTTTCGAGGGTGTTCTCCATCAGCGGCATTGTCGGGTAAAAACCGCCATTTTGAAACCCGTCCCAGACCTGCGGCGGGGTATGACATGGTCACGCCTGCCCGGAAATCGAGCCGAAATCGCCTGCATCGTTTGCTTTGCGACGGCGGCCCGTGCCCGGCGTTTGCTTCGCGGGCGGCCGGGTTATGTTATACAGACCACCAGATTAGACGAATAGGACCAATATGCTTAACGATATTCTGCTGCTGCTGATTCTGTCCGTGGTCAGCGTCGCGATCTTCCGGCGTATCGACATTCCCGCCGTGCTCGGCTACCTGGTCGTCGGTCTGCTCGCCGGTGACCGTGCCCTCGGGCTGATCCCCGATTCCCATGCGGTTGAGCAGATTGCCGAGATCGGAGTCGTCTTCCTGCTGTTCGCGATCGGCCTCGAAGTCTCCATCCCGCGGCTGATCGCGATGCGCAATATCGTCCTCGGTATCGGCCTGACCCAGGTCGTGATCTCGATCGCGAGCACGATGGTCATCGCCATCGGCTTCGGCCTGTCCTGGCAGGCGGCATTCGCGGTCGGCGGCGCGCTGGCCATGTCGTCCACGGCGGTGGTGACCAAGTTGCTGACCGAGCAATACGAATTGCACCAGCCGCACGGCAATATTTCTCTGGCCGTGCTGTTGTTCCAGGATCTGGCCGTGGTCCCGTTCCTGGTGCTGATCCCGATCCTGGCGGCACCGGATGAGGGTTCGCTGCTGTTGCCGATCAGTCTGGCGCTGGCCAAGGGCGCATTCGCCTTCGCGGTGATTTTCTACGCCGGCCAGTATCTGCTGCGTCCCGCGGTACGCATCGTGGCGACCACCCATTCGAGCGAACTGTTCACGCTTTTCGTGCTGGCGACCGCTTTGCTCGCCGCCTGGCTGACCTGGCAGCTCGGCCTGTCGCTGGCGATGGGCGCCTTTCTCGCCGGTATCATGCTCGCGGAAACCGAGTATCAGCATCAGATCGAAAACGAGATCAGGCCGTTTCGCGACGTACTGATGGGCCTGTTTTTCATCTCCGTCGGATCACAGTTCGACTGGCAGGTAATTATCATCCGGCCTTTCGAGGTTGCCGTGCTGACGATCGGACTGATCCTGGGCAAGGGTCTGGCCATCGCCGTGATAGCCGCGCTCACCGGTTACTCCCGGGATATCGCGATACGCGCCGGGATCCTGCTCGGCCAGGGCAGCGAATTCGGCTTTGCGGTGCTCGCGGTAGCGATCACCGGCGGCCTGCTCGGTCTCGAGCCGAGCCAGCCGATCATCGGCGCGATTATCCTCAGCATGGCAATTTCGCCGCTGCTGATCCGTCACAACGCGGCCATCGCGCGATGCTTCGCGCCGGTTCGCGTCGAGGGTCCCGACCCGGCCCTGGCCGCGCTCGAGGCCGCCGGCAAGGACTTGCGGGATCACGTGCTGCTGTGCGGATTCGGGCGCACCGGGCAGAACCTGGGGCAATTTTTACGCCACGAGGGAATCCCGTTCATCGCCCTGGAACTCGAGTCCGAAATTGTCAACGAAGCCCGCGAGGCCGGCGAGCCGGTGTTTCTCGCCGACAGCAGCAACCCCCGGAACCTCAGGCTTGCCGGTATCGAAAATGCCCGGGTACTGGTGATTTCCTTCATCGAGATCAAACCCGCCGAACATATCGCGCGGCAGGTCCGGGAATTACGCCCGGACATTCCGCTGATCATCCGTACCCGCGACGACCGCCATCTGGAACGGCTGCTGGAGTGCGGCGCCGACGAGGTGATCCCCGATACGGTCGAATCCAGCATCATGCTGGCCAGGCATACCCTGACCGCGCTCGGCGAAAGCCCGGCCGAAATCGAGGAATTGCTCGAGCAGGCGCGCGCCGGCCATTATGCGCGGGTACGCGCATTCTTCCACAGCATCCGCGACCTGGACCTCGAAGCCACCGACAGCCACCACCTGCACAGCGTCGAAATTCTCGGCACATATTACGCGCTGGGGCGTAGAATCGAGGCCATGGAACGGCTACAGCAGGTCAGGATCATCACCATGCGACGCAACGGCATCAGTAGCGAGGATCCTCCCGGCGACGTGGAACTGAAGGCCGGCGACGTGCTGGTTCTCGAGGGGCATCCCGGTGACATCCGGGCTGCGGAAATTCAAATCATGTCAGGATTATAGGCATCGCCGATGGCAAATCCGGAAGACAACCCGCCTCTGCATTGGGAATTGCGCGTATCGTCGCGAGCCCGCCACGCCAGGCTACAGATCAAGCCTTACGGCGGCCTGGAAGTGATTATTCCGCCGCGTTTCCCGCGCGTACAGATTCCCGCTCTGGTCGACCGGCATGCCGCCTGGGCGCGGCGGCAGGTCGACCACCAGGCGCGGCTGCGGGACGCGATCCAGCTGCCGGAGCAGTTGCAGCTGGCTTACGACGACAGCATCACCCCGGTGGTCTACGCGGCGGAGCCGATGACCTCGACCGACGACCTTTTCGCCGAGCTTTCGGCGGCGCCCCTGGTCGTCGAGGGTCGGGACCAGACCGAGCGGATACGCGAGCTGCGCGACTGGATTCGACAGCGGGCGCGTGAATTGTTACCGCCGAAATTGCGGGAAGTCTCGAAGCGGACCGGCCTCGAGTTCGCGCGCGTCAGTATTCGCAGTCAGAAGACCCGCTGGGGGAGTTGTTCGATTCGCGGCCACATCAGCCTCAACGATCAGCTGCTGTTCCTGCCCGCGAGCACGGTCGAGTATCTGATGATTCACGAACTCTGTCATACCCGGGAGCTCAACCATTCGCGGCGCTTCTGGCGCCTGGTGCAAGCGCACTGCCCCGATTACCGCAGGCACGAAGCGGTGATGAACCGTTCCCGCGAGCGGGTGCCCGACTGGTTTCTGCTCGATTTGTACCGCTAGGGCCGCCCTGGCCGGGCGGTTAATTCGACAGGCTGCGCTGCATGTAGTCGATACGATTTTCGATCAACAGGTTCTTGGCCTTCGACAAACTGGTTTCGCTGGCAAATGGCCCCAGTTCCACGCGATGCCAGGTCTCGTTGTTGACGACCGCCGACTTGATTTTCGCCTGCAAGCCGAGAAAGGCGAGTTGCGCCTTCAGGCTGTCGGCTTCCTCGGCGCTCTGGAATGAACCGACCTGCAGGATCGACTGGCCGACGACTTCTTTGTTGATACTCGGATTTTCGATTCCCTCGCGCTCTTCCTCGGTAATCGGGATCTCGACCTTGCGTTGCGGCAACACCGTGTAAAAATCGATGGTCGGCTTGTTTTCTCCGCCGCCCTGCTGCGCCTCGGCGCCGCGGTTGCTGCCCTGGCTGACGACCTTTTGATCGAGGAACAGGATAAAGGCCACGAAAGAGGCCAGCATCATCAGCAGGAAAATCCAGACCCAGGGCGATGTCGACTGTTTTTGTGCCATCTCGCTACATCTTCTCCGGCGCCGAAACGCCCATCAGATCGAGGCCGTTACGCAACACCTGGCCGACGGCTTCGGCGAGCGCGATACGCGCCGCGCGCAGTCCCGCGTCGTCGACGATGA
>Ga0209956_1000173_pt1 | contig 15765 bp, 14 predicted proteins | sample SalPon2A_C_D1_MG_FD_185720 | JGI IMG/M metagenome (GOLD analysis project Ga0209956, IMG submission 185720) | Soil microbial communities from South San Francisco under conditions of wetland restoration - Salt Pond MetaG R2A_C_D1_MG (SPAdes)... | ecosystem: Environmental > Terrestrial > Soil >...
GTGCTCTCGAGCAGCCGTTTGTGGTCGGTCACGTGGCTGACTTTGACCGTGTCGTCGATATCGCTGATGATGCTCACGCCGGCGGGCGGCACGAGCCGGACGTCGGCTTCGAAACGGCGCGTCTCGGCTGCGGCGGTCACCGCGAAGAAGCGGATGTGGCCGTGATCGGAATTCGCGTCGATCTGCTCCGCGGGAAACTGCAGAATGCCCGATATGTGACCGTTAGGCTCCGACTGCGGCAGGGAAACATCCTGCCCGGCGATACGCACGAACAGGGTTTTGCCGCGCTCGTTGTCGGCGATCAGCAAATTGGTCCGGCGATCGAATACCGCCTGCGACTCCGGCCCGACTACCAGATCGTATTTTTCTTCCAGCAGCTCGGCGAATAATCCCTTGCGCACCACGCTGGCTTCGGGTTCGTAAATCCACGCATGCACCGGGATATTCCAGAGCGCATTTTCCGTGTCGAGCCAGGCCGCGGTGTCGAAGAAAACCACCGTTTCGTCGGCCTTGATGTTGGAAATACCGGACGGGGCGCCCGCCGCGGCGGTAAACGCGCAATTCGGCCAGCCGTATCCCCATCGCCAGGGCAACAACGAGCAGGGTTGCCCGCCGATACGCACGGCCTTGTACATCCAGTCCGCAATCGTCGAGAAAGCGTCGCGAACCCGTTCCTCGGAGACGTCGTACCTGTTGCCGAGTTCCGGCGCCAGGCGCTCGCCGGTGGCGGCGACGCAGGCCTTGAGCTCGGTGTCGGCGGCAACGCGCCGATTGTATCCATCGTCGACCCGGCCCTGCCAATAGAGCCGGTCGTGCGCCACGCAACAGGCTTCCCAGGGCGGCCGGTCGCCGAGCTCGTCGGCGAAACCGGGTAGCAAGCGGGCCAGGGTTTCCCAGCTTTTCGACTGGTTGCCGCTGCAGCCGTCGGTGGTGAACGGCTGGATTTCGACATCGGCCTGCACCGCCTGCAGCTGGCGCATGCGGAATTCCTCGATTTCGCGCATGCCTTCGGCGAGCAGAGTTTCGGCCGCGGCAAGCGGTGACAGCAGGGCCAGCGATACCAGGGCCAGTATTCTGCGCTTGAATGATTCAGTAATCACGATGCCTCGTTGAGCGCTGTGTCAGGGTAGTCGATCTGCTCCGATTCTAGCCGTTATCGCGTGAACTGGACAATGCAGGTGTTTTATCCTGTGGGTATTAATTGCGCTATTACCAATTCGCTGATCGATTCGCGGTTGGCGGCCGGCAATGGGATTTTCCGAAACGTTCGAAGCGCCCGGAATGGCACCGCGGCGAATTTACGGGGCCGCGACCGCGAGTCGGTAGCCGACGCCCTGCACGGTAACGATGAAGCGTGGCCGCGTCGGGTCGTCGCCGAGTTTCTGCCGCAGCTGCCCGACCAGTACCCGCAGGTAATGGGTCGCATCCAGCTGGGCCGGCCCCCAGACCTCGCGCAGGATCTGCTGGTGGGTCAGCACCTGTCCCGGGTGATCGGTTAACAGGTGAAGGAGTTCGTATTCCTTCTTCGACAGGTGGACCGGCTCGCCGTCGACGCTGACCTCGCGCTGCGCGAGGTCGACGCGCAGTCCCGCCGACTCGTAGACGGTCGGCGTCGAGGTCGCACCCTCATGCCCGCGCAAGACGACCCGAATCCGCGCCATCAGCTCGCCGATCCCGAACGGCTTGGTGACATAGTCGTTGGCGCCCGAATCGAGCGCCTGCACCTTTTCCATCTCCGAGGCGCGCACCGACAGGACGATGATCGGCGCCCGGGACCATTCCCGCAGGCGCAGAATGAAATCCTGGCCGTCCATGTCCGGCAGGCCGAGATCCAGCACTACCAGCTGCGGGTCGACCTCGGCGCAGAGCCTGAGCCCGTCCTCGCCGAGACGCGCTTCCTCGACGGCATAGCCGTGGGCTTCGAGACTGATGCGCAGAAACCGGCGGATCTGCGCTTCGTCTTCGACGACGAGGATCGTGCCCGGCGATTCGCTCATGCCTTGTTCACCTCGTCGGGCCGGGTTAGCGGCAAGGCGATCCGCATGCAGGTGCCGCGGCCGTCTTTCCCGGCGTGCGCCGTGACCGTGCCGTTGTGGGCGCCGATCATGCCGCGGCAGATCGCGAGCCCCAGTCCGGTTCCCTGTAAATCGCCGCGGTCGCCCCGGCGAACCGTGTAAAACATGTCGAAGATCTTTTCCCGCTCCGTCTCCGGGATTCCGGGCCCCTCGTCGCAGAGCGCGATGTAGATCCGCGCTTCATCGGAGCTGACGTTGATGCCGATACGGCCGCCGGCCGGCGAAAAGCGGGCGGCATTGTCGAGCAAGTTCACCAGTGCCTGTTCGATCAGCACGCCGTGGACCCACAGCAGCGGCGCCGATGGCGGTATGTCGATGTCGACGGTCAGACCTTTCAATGCGTTGCTCATCCGCTCGATCGCGCTGGAGACGATGTCGTGAACGTCGACCCAGTCGCGCTTCAGCGGCAGGCTGCCCTGGCCGAGCCGGGTCATGTCGAGCAGGTTCTGGATATGGCGATCGAGGCGTTGCGCCTCGTCGACAACGGTCGCCAGCAGTTCGGTACGGTTGGCCTCGCTGAATGAATCGCCGTATTCCAGCAGGCTGGTGGTCGAACCGATGATCGATGCCAGCGGGGTGCGCAGATCGTGCGAAACCGAGGACAGCAGCGCCGAGCGCAGCTGCTCGGTTTCCGAAACCAGCCTGGCCTGCTGGAGATCGGCCACCAGCCGGGTTCGGTCCAGGGCGATGCCGGCCTGCTCCGAAACGCTGCGCGCGGAATCGGTCTGCTCCTCGTCCAGTCCGCCGGATATTGCAATCAATCCGACCGGCTCGCTGCTGGTGGCCAGCGGCAGAAACGTCCATTGCTCGACCTCGATCGGTTCGAGAGACTTGTCCGCCCAGGCCGTGTCGACGGCCGTTCGGGGCGGCACGCGAAATTCGCCGGCATTGGCGCGGATTTGCAGCTCGCCTTGCGCATTCGAGATCAGCACCGCGATGCTTCGCTCCAGGGATTGCTGCAGGTGGGATGCCAGCGCCTCGAGCACTGCCTCGGTTCCGGCAGCCGACGATAGCTGACGGTTGAACTCGTAGAGATCCGACAGCCGGTTGAGCGACGCCTTTCGCCGGGTCATTTCCCGGCGCATGCGCGCCGCCAGGTTGCCGGTAATCCCCGCGATCAGCAGGAAGAATAACAGGGTCACGACGTCGCTTTCGTCGGCGACATTGAGCGTGTAATAAGGCCGGGTGAAGAAGAAGTTGAAGGCGAGAAAGCTCAGCAGGCTGGCGAGCAGCGACGGACCCACGCCGGTGCGCGCGGCGACGATCAGTACGCCGGTCAGGAACAGCAGCGATAGGCTCGCGTGCGGCATCAGGCGATGGGCGAGGAAAGCCAGCGCCACGGTCACCGCCACGATAGCAACCGCACCGAGGTAGGGCAGCGGCCGCGGTTGGCGGTTAGAATCAACCTCTATTGTCATCCAATGTGCAGTCTGGTCTGAGTACATTTGGCGGCCAGGCAGAAAAGACGGTAAAATTCTGACTTTCCGCGCCTACAGGGGAAAATAAAAAATGCATAAAGATTTTACACATTCTTTATGTGACTGCCCCGAAATCCGTGTCGATAATTTCCACACGCGCCGATGATTTTGATTTCATGTTAACACCTCAATTCGTTGATCTGCCGAATGTTTCGGTACGTCTCGTGCTGCGCTTCCGCGGTACGGGTACGGAATTTCCCCACAGATGCGGGCGCGGCAGGGTCGATTCCGTCTCACCTTTCCTGCCTGTCCCCGCGGAACGGTAACCCCGTGCACTGGCGCGCGATTACCCGCCTGTTCGGCATCTTGCTGCTGCTCTACAGCCTGAGTTTCGTGCCGTCCATCGGTGTGGCGCTGTTTTACGACGATCAGCAGTGGGACGTGTTCGCCATCTCCCTGCTGATTACCGCTTGCTCCGGGGCGCTGCTGTGGCTGCCCAACTTCAGGCAGAAAGACGAACTGTCACTACGCGACGGATTCGTCGTGGTCACGCTGTTCTGGGTACTGCTGGGCGTGGTCGGCGCGCTGCCCTTTATCCTCGGGCTGCATCTCAACGTGACCGATGCCGTGTTCGAGTCGGTTTCCGGGTTCACCACCACGGGTGCGACGGTCATTTACGGGATCGACCAGCTACCCTATTCGATCCTCTATCACCGCCAGCAGATCCAGTGGCTGGGCGGCATGGGCATCATCGTGCTGGCGATCGCCATCCTGCCGTTGCTGGGTGTGGGCGGTATGCAATTATACCGTGCCGAGGCTTCCGGGGTGACCAAGCACGAAAAAATGACCCCGAGGATTGCGCAGACCGCGCGCGTACTGTGGTTGATTTACCTCGGTCTGACCATCGCCTGCGCCCTCGGCTTCAAGCTGGCGGGGATGACTTTGTTCGATGCCATCGGTCATGCCTTTGCCACCGTCGCGACGGGCGGTTTCTCCACCCACGATGCGAGTATCGGGCATTACGACAGTCCGGCGATCGAACTCGTCGCCATCGTCTTCATGCTCGCCGGCGGCGCAAATTTCGCCATCCACTTCATGGCCTGGCGGCGGCACAGTCTCGCGCCCTACGCGGACGACCCCGAGATCAGGGGTTACGCGATGATTTTCCTGTTCGGCACCCTGTTCGTCGCCGCGAGCCTCTATTGGACCGGCGCCTACGCGGGATCGTTGGAATCGCTGCGCCACGGCGCCTTCCAGGTCGCGTCGATTCTCACCAGCACCGGGTTCGGTACCGCGACCTTCGCCGACTGGCCGTTGCACATCCCGCTGACCCTGGTGATCCTGTCGTTCACCGGCGGCTGCGCCGGCTCGACCGCGGGCGGTATCAAGGTGCTGCGAATCCTGTTGCTGGCCAAGCTGGGATTTCGTCAGCTTTTTCACCTGGCCCATCCGCGGGCGATATCGGTGGTCAAGCTCGGCAGCCGGGCGGTGTCCGAGAACGTGCTCTTCTCCGTGTGGGGATTTTACGTCCTCTATATCATCACTTCGCTATTGCTGACGGTCGCGATGATGGCCGCGGGGCTCAATCTCGAGTCGGCCTTCGGTGCGGTGGTCGCCACCATCAATCTGCTGGGGCCGGGCCTGGGCGAGGTTGCCACCAACTTCGCCACCGTGGATCCGGTGGTCAAATGGCTGGGCGTGTTCGGCATGCTGGTCGGCCGGCTGGAAGTATTCACGCTGCTGATCCTGTTTGTGCCCGCTTTCTGGCGCAATTGAGACAATGCCTTTCATGCCGCTGAAAAGATCATGAAGATCATCATTCTCGGCGCCGGGCAGGTCGGCAGCACCGTTGCCCAGAGTCTTTCCGGCGAGGCCAACGAAATCACCGTGGTCGACAGAAAGCCCGAGCTGCTAAAGGAATTGCAGGACCACCTCGATATCAGGACGGTTCTCGGACAAGCCTCGCATCCCGACGTGCTGATCGAGGCCGGCATCGAGGACGCGGATCTGATCCTGGCGGTGACCAATAGCGACGAGACCAACATGGTGGCCTGTCAGATCGCTCATTCCATGTTTCACACGCCGACCCGACTCGCGCGCGTGCGCGCCCCGGACTATCTGGTTCACCCCGAGCTATTCGCACCGGACGCGGTGCCGGTGGATGTACTGATCAGTCCCGAAGAGCTGGTGACCACCTTCGTGCAGCACCTGATCGAGCAGCCCGGGGCGCTGCAGATACTCGATTTTCTCGACAACCGCGTCCAGTTGGTAGCGCTCTGCGCCGAAAACGGGGGACCGCTGGTCGGAAAACAGCTTCGCAACCTGGGATACCGCTTGCCGAAAGTCGAGTTGCGCGTGGTCGCGATCTTTCGCCGCGATCGCGCCATCGTCCCCGACGGGGAAACGGTGATCGAAGCCGACGACGAAATCTTTTTTCTTGCCTCCCGCCGCAACATTCACGCCGTGGTCGCGGCCTTTCGGCCGATCGACAAGCCCTACCATAGAATTATCATTGCCGGCGGCGGCAATATCGGCAAGCGCCTGGCCGAATTGCTCGAATCCAGATACCGCGTCAAGATAGTTGAACGCAACGCGGAGCGCTGCCGTAGCCTGGCCGCATCGCTGCGCCGGACCATCGTCCTGCACGGGGATGCCTCGGACGTGAGCCTCGCTAAGGGCGAAAGTTTCGACCAGGCCGACGTCTATTGCGCCGTGTCCAACGACGACGAGGTGAACATTTTGTCCGCGATGCTGGCCAAGCGGATGGGCGTGCGCAAAACCCTGGCGATCATCAATCGATCGAGATATGTCGATCTGGTCCAGGGGAGCGCCCTGGACATCGCCCTGTCCCCGGCGCAAATCACCATCGGCGCGATCCTGACGCATATTCGCCGGGGCGACTTCGTGGCCGTCCATTCGCTGCGCAGGGGAGCCGCGGAGGCGATCGAAATCGTCGCGCATGGCGATCACAAAACCTCGCGAGTCGTCGGGCGTTGCATAGACGAGTTGCCCTTACCCGAAGGCACGACCGTCGGCGCCATTGCGCGCCGGGAACAGGTGATTTTTCCACAACGAGATACGGTCATCGAGTCGGAGGATCACCTCGTCGTGTTTCTTGCCGATAAAGCGAAGATTGTCGAGGTGGAAAAACTGTTTCAGGTTGCCGTGACTTATATATGAATCTCGCGGACTGGAAACCTAAATTCGCAAACCGCCTGCCGGTTCCGGTCCGCGCTTCGGCGGAGCGAACGGCGTGATTACCGCGCTCTATCAACCGCGGGTGAAATCGCGTTACCGCGGCTCTTTCCATTCCGGCGATTGTCAGACTCGAGGTCATTGCCCGCTCGACCCCTTAGGTCGGTCGGCCCGCAATGGTATACTATCGCCAAAATCCCGTTGTCCCGTTCGACTCGCCGCGCCTGCCGCCTGGCCGCCGAACCGGGATAGCTGGAATTGATGTCGGAAAGCAATATTCGCTATGATGGATTGCTTTCCGATTCGAATTTGCACGATCGCCGGTCGCAACTGGAGGACCTGATGAGAAAACCCTTAATACTACTCGGCCTTTTGGTCTTCGCGGCACCCGCCTGGGCCCAATCCGTGGGTATCCAGGTCGGCAAGGTACTGGCCGTCGACCGCGAGGCGCACTTGCTGGTGCTAACCGACCGCAACGTCTGGTCGATGCCTGACAGCAGCAAGGGCCAGGCGCATGAAATTGCCGCCGGCGACCGGGTCGAATTCAGTTACCAGAGGGTCGAGGACGGGCCGGCGGTCATCCTCGATATCAAGGTGACGCACCACGCCTCGGAAGCGGGCTTCAGCGAGGTGACCGAGGGAACCGTGCTCGCCTTCGATCGAAACGCGAAGTTGTTGATCCTGGCCGACAAATCGGCCTGGCCGGTAGGCGGCGACAAACTCAGCCTGCCGCCGGGTCTCGGCGCGGGCGACCGGGTGCGCATCGAGTACAAGACCGACGAGGATGGTCATATCGAGGTCGACGATCTGATCGTCATCTTCAAGTAGGCAGGTAGCGGTCGGGACCACGAAGGCCTCGGAGCGCGATCGATCGGCCAGGTGTCGATTAATAATTCCGCCATCAACAGGAATTACGCTCGAAGCGGACACCATATACGGCCGGGATTTTCGCGCCCGGGCGATAACCGGCGTGAAAATTGCCCTGGATGGTCGAATATTTTCGCTAATTTGGTACTAAACTCAGATTAGCGAAAGATTAGTGTAAAATGCGGTACCGGCGAAATTTAACGGGCGAAAAACGTGCCGGGTTCGACACCGAAGGCCGCCGTCGCCGTCGGTACCGTAAATCCAGGTTAGTTTGCAAGACGATCCAGCCATGTTTTTCAGAAAGAAGCGGAAAATCGATATTTCCGAAATTTTCAGTAACGGCAGTACCCCGGCGGCCGGGGACGGGACGGAAGTCGGGGCGGAGGGATCCTCCGGCATCGTCGATCCGTTGGCGATACTGCGAAGCAGCGGTATCAACACGGACCTGATTCCCGATTCCCTGCTGCCCACGATAGCGAGTTCATTTGCCATGAATACCGACGATTCGAGTGAAAACGCCAAGATCAAGGTAGATTGCGCCTCCTGTAACAGGCCGGTCGCTTACGGAAGAGGAAAGTGTATGTATTGCGGCAAGCCGCTGGAATTGCCGGAATCCGTGCGCGCCGCGCAATCCGCGAACGAGACAAGCGGAGAAAGTCCGGCCGGGGCGACCAGCCTCGATATCAATCTGGGCGATAATTTCTAAAAGGCGGGGGCCGACTCCCCGCATCACCGGCCTCGCGGAGCCGGTTTCGCCGGCTACTGGCGTTAAATCACTCACGGCATTATCCTAGGCCTGCAGTCTGGCAAAAGGAAAACATCGATGACGCAAATCCGCGCTTGCAGTACTTCCCTGCTGGCGGTCGTGGTGCTGGCGCTTTCCGCCTGTGCAACCACCCGGCCGGTCCACGAGTGGCGCGACGACAAATTCTCCGGCCCCATCGACTCCGTGCTGGTGATCGCCGCCATCGAGCGTACCACCCAGCGCCGCGTCTACGAGGACCTGTTCGCCCAGGCCCTGCAGGCTTTCGATACCGAGGCGATTCCTGGTTATAGCCTGATGACCTCGCAGGTCGAGCTTTCGCGTGCCACGGTCGAAGCGGCAGTCCGGGGGCGCGCCATCGACGCTGTGCTGGTGACGCGGCTGCTCGGCGTCGAGCAGGTCGAGGCTTACGAGCCGCCGACCGCGCACGTCTATTACCGCAATTACCACCGCTACTACGAGCATGCACTGACCGAGACTTCACCCGCCTATTATCGCCGCTATAAAGTGCTTTCGATCGAAACCGTGCTCTACGATACCGCGTCGGGCGAGTTGATCTGGTCGATGCAGTCCGAGTCCATCGAGCCGTCGACGCCGCGGCATCTGATCGAGGAACAGATCGACCTCACCATCGCGCGCCTGAACGCCCAGGGATTGCTGTCCGAAAAGCAGTAAACCGAACTCCGGAGCGGCTCCGCCCGTCGATACATCGATCGGTGCAATCCTCGATACCGCCCACTCGGCGCGCATCCATATATTCTATTACTACGTGTCCAGGCTCACCGCGCTGCGTATGAATCCTTTCGAAAGCTACGACACCAAGGATACCTGTGGCCACCTGCTGCAAAAGGTTTCGTGGCTCATCCCAGCCGATGGGCGACCTGCCGGGACGACTTCTGCAATCGCTCGCCGGGTACCCGCCGGTCCGGGGAGGTAAATCCTTCGATATGTCCAACATCGTCCGGGAGTTTAGCGATAAAGCCATGCAATAGGCCGCAGTCGGGCCGACCCGGCTGATATACTCTGTCGAGAGCAAGTCAGTTTCGGGATACCGGGTGGGCGTTACACGATGCAATCCATAGACCAGCTGAGCGAAGCGGCGCAGATCGCCTACCGGGCCTTCATCGACATGAGCGCCAGCAAGGACGCGCATTTCGCGCTGCTGAAATCAATCGATGACGCCCGCCTTGCCGGCGAGCCGCCCGGTCTGGCCGAAAACCTGGAACTGGAAAAGCTGCTGGCGGTGCACGACAAAAACGTGCTCGCGTTCAAAACCGCGATGTCGGCCGTAACCGACGAGGACGAAATCCAGGCCCTGGTTCGACTGATGTCGTAAACGCATGCCTCGGCAGGGCGAATGTCCTGTCTCGAACGCGACCGGATCGACGACGATCGCAGGGCGATAAAGTGCCTGTTCCGGCTCCTGAATTGCCGTGTTACGGAGTCTGTCGAAGCTGTGGAATAGTTACTAACAGCCCGATTTCGATGGTAAAAGACCCGGTTTCGACTAAATTCAGGATTGATGAGTACGCAATCGATCATCGAAAGCGCCGAATTCGAGCGGCCGCAAAAGAGCCGGATCAGTTATTTCTGGATCACCCCGGCCGCGCTGCTGTTCGTCTATTACCTGTACCTGATGTTCAACGGCTGGGGCGTGCAGGTGGTCGAATTCCGGCCCAGCGAATGCCAGCTGGTGAACAATTTCGGCTCGCCAAATTTCAAGTACCGCAAAGAGGGCATACTCGAGCTTAAAAGTCGGGCGGCGAGCCTCGGCGCGGACACGCTCTACGCCCCCTATCCGCGCGACAGCGCACACTACGGTGCCGCGATTAGCGAACAGCAGTACGTTTACGTACCCGCCTGGGCCTATCGCTGCCATTCCTGAACATGGACAAATGATCGGCGCTGGTTTTTAATCGGCGCATTCTCCGTTAGTAACCCCGGCGACACGAAGCGCCGCGAGACAGTTAGCGAATGCCGGAATGTCTTGAACCCGAACGCGTCAGCATAAGAGATATCCCGGGCTGGGCCACCGAATCCTGGAACCTGTTGTGGCGCCGGCCGCTGATGTTTTTCGCCGCGTCGATCGTATACCACCTGCTGGCGCTGGCGGCCCGATCGATACCCTATCTGTCGCTGCTGGTTTCGATCCTGCTCTGCCACATCCTGTTGCTGCTGCTGATCAGGCTGGCCGAGTCGGCCGACCTCACCAGGACCGGCGGATTTTTTCCGGCCTATGCGACGATCCGCAAGGCCATCCTGAGTTTGCTGGCGCTCAGCGTGCTGTACCTGTGCATCTTCATGGCCGCTGCGGTGGTTGCCGCGCTCTTGCTCCCGCACGAGCCTTCCGGGGAGACTGCGTCGCCGCCGCTCGCCGCCGCGCTGGGGTGGATTGGGCCGGGCGAGGTCGCGTTCATGATCCTGTTCATGGGCATCATCGTCACCTCGGGCTGGTTCCTGGCGCCGCTGCTCGCGTTGCACGAACTCGGTACCCGGGATGCGCGGGCGCTAGCCAGGAGGGCATTCAACAGGAACGATATCGTCATTCTGGTCGCCTCGAACATGCCTTTTTTCGCGATCCTCGCGCTGGCGGCGCTCAGCGAACTGAGCCTGCTGCTGAGTCTCGGTATCGTGCCGCTGTTCGCGATCTACCAGTACGTGTCCTACCGCCACGTGTTCCTCGGCCGCAAGCAGAATCAGCCCTTGCCGGCGCGATCGACCGCGGGCCGGGCCGCGCAAACCGCGCTGCACTGAAAGCGAACCCCGGGTATCGATGCCGCGGGGGGCCGGGTAGAGTTCGCGCGGCGTATTTACCGAGTGCAACAGCGGTGCCGTCGAGCGGGCCGGTAGCCGAGCCGTCCGACGCTGCGACAGCGAGGGGGTCGTAGAGAAGCGCAATTTATCAGCTATCGACGGCCATTAGCGGTACGGGCGAAACCCGGATTCGCCGGAAACGGGTATACTGGTAACGATTTCCACGCCGCGCAGAGCTCATGGCCAGTTTTCCTTTCACCGCGGTGGTCGGGCAGCAAGCCCTGAAGACCGCCCTGTTGCTGGCGATCGTCGATCCCGCCATCAACGGCGTGCTGATCAGCGGTTCGCGGGGCAGCGCCAAATCGACCCTGGTCCGCGGCCTGCGGCCGCTGATCCCGGATCGGCCGCTGGTAACCCTGCCGCTCGGCGCCACCGAAGAGATGGTGGCCGGAACCCTCAGGCTGCAACAGGCCCTGCAGGACGGGGAAGTGGCTTTTGCCCCGGGGCTGCTCGCCCGCGCGCACCGCGGCCTGCTCTACGTCGACGAGGTCAACCTGCTGCCCGACCATCTGGTCGACCTGCTGCTCGACGTGGCCGCATCGGGCGTCAACCACGTCGAGCGCGACGGCATCAGCCACCGGCACGATGCCGATTTCGTACTGGTCGGCACGATGAATCCCGACGAGGGCGAATTGCGCCCGCAGCTCCTCGACCGCTTCGGCCTGATGGCCGCGGTGCAGGAGCGCTTCACGCTCGACGAGCGGCGCGAAATCGTGCGCCGCCGCGTGGCCTTCGATTCCGCCCCGGAGGCTTTCGAGCGCGAGTACCGTCCCCGGGACGCCGAACTCGCGGCCGGCGTCGAGACAGCCGTGGGCCGGCTCGATGGCGTCGCGATGCCGGAGGCAATCACGCTGGAGATCGCCCGGCGCTGCGCCGACGCCGGCGTCGACGGCCTGCGCGCCGATATCACTTTTTACCGCGCATCCCGGGCCCATGCCGCGCTGGCCGGCAGGGCAGAAACGTCTGCTGAAGATCTCGACGCGGTGGAAGCCCTGGTGCTCGGTCATCGCCGCGATCCCGGCAGCCGCGATGCGTCCGGTACGCCGCCGGAATCGAACGCTGCCCGCGGCGGCAGCGGGCATCCCGCCGGCGGGTCCGCCCAGGGTACCGCGGGCCGCTCGGAAACCCGCCCGGTGCCGACGGGTCCTCCAGTGTCCATGCCGTCCCGGCCGCGCGTCGAGCCCCGGTCGAGGCCGCACGCCGCTTTCGCGGAGTACAGCCGGGCACGAACGCCCGGTATCGGCCGCGGCCCCGGTTTCGTCCCCGGCGCTGCGAAGCGAGATCCGGATTGCAGGCCGCACTGGTTCCGCAGCCTCTGCGATATCGGCAATATCCGCCGGCGGCTGCGCGGCGAGTCCGGCTTCGAGCTGCGTTACCGTCATCCACCGCGCCGGGCTCTGCCGGTCGACATCGTGCTGCTCGATACCTCCGCCTCGACACGCCTTTACCGGGCGCTCTCCAGGGCCAAGAGCGCGGTCCGCGAACTTTCGAGGCGGAGCTATATCGAACGCGCCCGCTTCGCCATCGTGACCTTCGGCAACGACCGCGTCGATACGATCCTCGCGCCGCAGCGCGCGCCGCACGATATCGGTCCGTTGCTCGATCGGATCCACGCGGGTGGCGGCACCCCGCTGTACCGGGCCTTGCATTACCTCGACAGTCTTGTCGGCAAGCTCGAGCGCAAGCACGCGGACTGTCGGATCTACATCCTCACCGACGGCAAGGTACGCGGCGGCGCCGACCACCGGATGGCGAATCTCGAACTTGCCCTGACCACGGTGGTGGACATCGAGCTGGGCGGTTTCAGGCTCGGCCGCAGCCGCTACGTGGCTCGCGCATTGGGTGCGAACTACCTGCATATTTCCGAGCTGGAATGACCCGGCCCCCGGCGGCCGCGTGGCGGTTCGGAATGTCTCTTCTGAAAGGAGAATCCATCATGAAATTACTGATGACGGTATTGCTGCTGTCGCTGGCCCTGCCGGCGGCGGCATTCGATCTCGCGATCCGGATCACGCGCGACGGCGACTCGACCCGGCTAGAAACCAGCGGTTACACGAAAATCGTGCTGTTAAAGGAAGAGACGGCGCTCGCGGGATCGATCGTCGTCTCCGGCCGCCTGTCGGTCAGCGGAACGGCGAGCGTCGTGATGTGGTCCCGGGTCGACGGCCGCTACTATTTTTCGAGGCTGCCGCGGCTGCAGAATGTCAGCGATCGCGACGGCCTCGATTTCGAAATTCCCTTCGACGCGGGCGATAAAACCGTCACCGAGGTCCTGATCGAGGTCGAAATGCCGGGTGCGGGCAGCGTCACGATCGACTCGCCGAAATTACGCGGCAGATGAGCGGCGGGTCGTCGCGCCCCCCGGTCCCGCACTCTCGTCTCGAACCCGGGGCGGGCTTCTAGGCCGACGCCAGTACGATGGTCAACAGGACGACCGAATTCTTGACTCCGGCGAGAGCATGCTCCGTGCCGCCATCGAGATACGCCAGTTGTCCTGGTGAGAGAGATATCCGCGCCTCCCTGGTTTTCAGTAGTATTTCGCCATCGATACAGTGGATCACCACGGTTCCGTCGACGCTGCAGTATTCGGAGTTATGCATATCGACACCGGCGCCGATCACCAGGCGCGCGAGCTCGATACCCCTGGTCTTGGCGATCACCTTCGACTTTTCGACCGGCAAGTCGTTCGCCCAGGTAGCGATATCGACTATTTCGCCCGCGGCCGCGTGATGCGTTGCCATGCTTGCCTCCCGGTGGGTTCCGAGTTTCCGGCCCAGTATACTCGTCTCCGGGAGGCGACATAAGCAGGTGGATCCCTACTCTGCTTGCGGCCGTGTAAGTCGAAATCCACTTGGATCTACCAGGCCTCCGTTACCCGATAAAACCGCGGATGAACCCTGACCCATGCGCTATTCGATTAAATACCTGTCGGAAGCATGTATACTTCACCCCGAGCGCGCCAGATGCCGGGTCCCGGTCGGCGCGAATCGAACCCCGGCAAAATTTATGAGTAAATCGATGAAAGCCGCATTGTTCTCGGCCCTGGTGTTTCCGGGAAGCGGCCACCTGTACCTCAAGAGGTATGTTGTCGGCTTTTTGCTGGTAGTCGTGTCGGTCGTTGCACTCTATGTATTGGTATCCACCGCCCTGGAAGTCGCGCAAGTCGTCAGCGCAGAGATGTTGAACGGAGACATCCCCCTCGATACCGAGAGCATATCGGAAGAAATTTCGAGACAGGAGGCAAGCAAGGGCTCGCCGCTCGCCGCTATTTCCAGCTACCTGCTGCTGTTCTGCTGGCTCGGGGGCATCGTCGACTCCTTTCGGTTGGGGCGACTGGAAGACAGGCGAGACCAGACTCGCGAAGACGAAAACTGACAGGTATTCAGGCAGACCCGGGATCCCGAAAGTAGCGGCCGCCTGGCGGCAGGCCGGGTGTCAGCCGATCTGCCGGCAGCGGGTTTCGCGCAGGAAAAAACCGGCCAGCAACGCCGCCGCGTTGGTCACCAGCAGGCTCGTGAATGCGCTGCTGTAGGCGCCGGCAGCGTAGACGCGCGCGCCGTTTGCCATTTCACCGCCCCAGTTCATGTCCAGCAGCCAGCCGATCAACGGCTGCATGACCGCGCCCGAACCGACGATGCACATATTCATCAGGCCGAGCGAGGTGCTGCTGTAATTGATATCGTTCAACTCCCTGACCGAGCCGAAACAAACCGTCATCGCGCTGCCGCCGGCGCCGACGACGAAGATCAGCGCCATCAGCAGCGCGGTGCTGTGCGGGGTCGCGTAGACCAGCAGCGCGAGCGCCGCGAGCGAAATCGATCCGCCGGCGATCAGGATCGGGTTGCGCCGCCCGACGCGATCCGAGGTCCAGCCCGCGAGCGGCGAAAAGATCGCCCAGCCGACGAAGATCATCGAGGTAATGCCGGCGGCTTCGGTCTTCGCGTAGCCGTGCACGCTGGCCAGCCAGGGAACGCCCCAGAGACCGCCGAAGGCGAGCATGATCGACGCCATGCCGAAACCGATCACCGAGCAGATCCAGGTTTGGCGGTTGGCGGTTACTGCGCGCAAACCGTCGAAGACGCCGGGCTGCGGGCCGTGTTCCTTCTGGTCGCGCGATCGCTTCGGCACCAGTACGAATACCAGTATCCCGATTACCAGCGCGACCGCCGCGAGCACGTTCATGGTGCCGCGCCAGCCGATACCCTCGACCAGTTCCCGCAGCGGCGCCTGGCCGAAGATGCCGCCGGTCATGCCGACGGTTTGCAGCAGCCCGGCGAGCAGCGCGTATTGTTGCGGCCTGAACCAGTATCCGGCGATCGCCAGCGTGCCGACGAAGGCGAAAGCGACCGTGCCGCCGATCAGTGCGCGCCCCACCGAGGCCGCGACCAGCGAATCGCTGAACGCGAAGGCGAGCGAGGCCAGAGCGCACAGCCCGGCGGCAAAACTCATCAGCTTGCGCGGGCCGAAATGGTCGGTGAGCATACCGACCGGTAATTGTATCGACGCATAGGCATAAAAGTAGAATGCCGACAGCGAGCCCAGTGCGGCGCCGCCGACCGCGAACTCGCGCATCAGCTCGTCGGTCATTACGCTCGGCGAAACCCGCTGCACGAAGGCATAACCGAAGAACAGC
>Ga0209956_1000178_pt1 | contig 15453 bp, 12 predicted proteins | sample SalPon2A_C_D1_MG_FD_185720 | JGI IMG/M metagenome (GOLD analysis project Ga0209956, IMG submission 185720) | Soil microbial communities from South San Francisco under conditions of wetland restoration - Salt Pond MetaG R2A_C_D1_MG (SPAdes)... | ecosystem: Environmental > Terrestrial > Soil >...
CACGGCGATGAAGCAGTTGAAAGCCAAGCTGTACGAACTCGAGCTGCAGATGCGCAACGCCAGGGCGCAGAGCATCGAGGACCTGAAATCGGATATCGGCTGGGGCAGTCAGATCCGTTCCTACGTACTCGACCAGTCGCGCATCAAGGACTTGCGCACCGGGGTCGAAACCGGCAATACGCAGGCGGTGCTCGACGGGGATCTCGACCAGTTTATCGAGGCCAGCCTGAAGAGCGGTGCCTAACCCACGGCAACAGGAAAGATAATGGACGATGAAAATCGCTATATAGAGCAGCGGCGGGAAAAGCTTGCGCGACTGAGAAGCGAAGGCCAGGCTTATCCCAATCACTTCGCGCGCAAGGATTTCGCCGGCGGCATACATGCCGGTTACGACGACAAGAACAAGCAGGAACTCGAAGACCTCGGCATCGAGGCCAGTCTCGCGGGGCGCATGATGCTGCAACGCGACAAGGGCAAGGTAGTGTTCGCCGACCTGCAGGACATGAGCGGTAAAATTCAGATATTCGTGCGTCAGGACGCGATCGGCGAGGAAGGCTTCGAGGCTTTCAAGCATTGCGATATCGGCGATATCTTCGGCGTCACCGGGACGGTATTCAAGACCAACACCGGCGAGCTCAGCATCAAGGTTAGGACGCTCGAGTTGCTCACCAAGTCCCTGCGGCCGCTGCCGGAGAAGTTTCATGGCCTGACCGATCAGGAGCAGAAATACCGTCAGCGTTACGTCGATCTGATCATGAACGAAGACTCGCGGCGTGTATTTCGAATTCGCAGTCAGGCGATCGCTTTCATTCGCAACTACATGATCGAGGCGGGATTCATAGAGGTCGAAACGCCGATGATGCAGGTCATCCCCGGCGGTGCCACCGCGCGGCCCTTCGTCACCCACCATAACGCGCTCGACATGGAGTTGTACCTGCGTGTCGCCCCCGAGCTATACCTGAAAAGGCTGATCGTCGGCGGCATCGAACAGGTTTTCGAAATCAACCGCAACTTCCGCAACGAGGGCCTGTCGACGCGCCACAATCCCGAGTTCACGATGCTCGAGTTCTACCAGGCCTACGCCGATTACGAGGATTTCATCGATCTGACCGAAGACCTGATGCGGCGCCTGGTCAAGGCCGTGCTGGGCACGGAAAGCATCGACTACCAGGGCGAAACCTACGATCTGCGGCAACCGTTTGCGCGCATGACGGTGGCCGAGTCGATCCTCAAGTTCAATCCGGAAGTCGATCCCGGGCGGCTCGAAGATCTCGGCTATTGCCGCGAGCTCGCCGACGGCCTCGGAATCCATACCGAGTCGAGTTGGGGCGCGGGCAAGCTGCAGATCGAGATTTTCGAGAAGACCGTCGAGGAGCATCTAAAGCAACCGACCTTCATCACCGCCTATCCGACCGAGGTGTCGCCGCTGTCGCGCGCCAACGACGCCCATCCCTTCGTCACCGACCGCTTCGAATTCTTTCTCGGCGGCCGTGAACTCGCCAACGGCTTTTCGGAGCTCAACGATCCCGAGGACCAGGCGGCGCGTTTTCGACGCCAGGTCGAGGAAAAAGAAGCCGGCGACCAGGAAGCCATGCATTACGACGCCGATTACATCCGCGCGCTCGAGTACGGCATGCCGCCGGCGGCGGGCGAGGGGATCGGCATCGATCGCCTGATCATGCTGTTGACCGATTCGCCGAGCATTCGCGACGTAATCCTGTTTCCGCATTTGCGCCCGGAATCCGAATAGGAAACGGTAGTTAAAATCGAGGGGCCTCCAGTTTACTGAACCGGTTTTCCGGAATTGGCTATTCGGGTAAACGATGCCTTCGACAGGCCCGCAGAACGGTCCTGCATCGGGACCTTCGATTTAGTTGGGACCTGACCTCGGTATTCCCACATCGGGAAGCGCTTCGCCGAATGGCCTCGTCACCTTGGGAAGGCCGGGGACTGACCAGCTGTCGCCGAGCTACACCTATTGTCTTCGTCGGTGACGACAGCTGCTCTGTCCCCATCGATGGGAGCGAAGCATCTAACAGCCTCCTCTGCCTTCGGCCGAAAGTCGCATGAAACGGATCTTTTCAGCTTTTCGGGAGGACAGAAGATTCCGTATAACTTTTCCAGATCCGGGAACGATTCAATTAAATCGAGGGACCTCACTGCGATAGTTGTGTCGCAGGATTTCGCGGAAGTGATAGAATAATCCGAGCCCTCTCTTCGAACCCGCCCCCTAATGGAATCAATCACTGCCGCTCCCGGGTTTCACGCCTATGCCGTGATGGCGATCGTGGCACTCGCACTCGGCCTGTTTTCCAGCGAACGTGTGCCGTTACCGACTTCGAGCCTGCTGATCCTGGTGTCTCTGGCCCTGTTGTTCGAAATCGTGCCCTTCTACGGCAAGTACGGCAGATTCGACCCCGGCGATCTGTTTCTCGGTTTCGGCCACCAGGCGCTGGTCGCGGTTTGCGCCCTGATGGTCGCCGGCCAGGCGCTGGTGCGCACCGGTGCGCTGGACCCGATCGGCCGCCAGCTCGCGCGCTGGTGGTCGTTGAGTCCGCTGCTGGCCTTTCTCGCCGCGCTGATCGTCGGCTCGGTACTGAGTGCGTTCGTCAATAACACGCCGGTGGTCATCCTGATGCTGCCGATATTGATCAGCGTGTCGCTGAAGACCTCGACCCCGGCATCCGACCTGTTGATGCCGATGGGCCTGGCGACCTCGATCGGCGGCATGGCGACGACGATCGGTACCTCGACCAACCTGCTGGTTGTCGCGGTCGCCGCGGACATGGGGATGCGCGAAATCGGCATGTTCGATTTCGCTTTTCCGGCGATCATCGCCGGCGGCGTCGGCATCCTCTATCTCTGGTTCGTCGCGCCGCGCCTGCTGCCGACCCGCGAGGCCCGGCTGCCGACCACTTCGCCGCGGCTGTTTAACGCCCAGCTGCGGATCCACGACGACAGTATCGCCAACCAAAAGAAATTGTCCGAAATCATCGGCCTGGCAGGGGGTAATCTCGAGGTAGTGCATATCCTGCGCGGCAAGAAAAACAACCGCCTGGTGGCAATCCCGGACATGATATTGCGCAGCGGCGACCGGATCATCGTCAGGAGCACGCCGGATCGGCTCAAGGAGCTCGAAACCGTGCTCGGCGCGAGCCTGTTTTCCGGTGACGAACGCGTCGACGAAGAGCACCCGCTACGCGACACTACTCAGCAGATCGCCGAGGTCGTGGTGGTACCGGGTTCGACGCTGGACGGCCGCACGCTGGCCAATATCCGCTTCCGCGAACGCTACCAGTTGATGGTACTGGCGCTGTTCCGCTCCAACAAGTGGGCCAGCAAGCAGGGCACCGAGCATACCGAGGAAACGCGGCTGCATTCGGGTGACGTGTTGTTGGTGCAGGGCTCGATTCACAATATCGAGCGTCTCAAGTCGAGCCGCAACCTGCTGGTGCTGGACGCCAAGTCGGCATTGCCGATTTCGTCGCGTGCGCCGCTGGCGATGTTCATCATGCTCGGCATCATCGTCAGCGCCGCCCTCGGCCTGCTGCCGATCGCGATCAGCGCGCTGTGCGGCGTGCTGCTGATGCTGATGACCGGGTGTATCAAGTGGTTCGATACCACCAGGGCCCTGAGCCCGTCGGTCATCCTGCTGATCGTCACCAGCCTCGCGCTGGGTACCGCGATGGTCGAAACCGGCGGCGCCGAATGGATCGCCGGCGCTTACGTCGAACTGACCGGCGGCCTGCCTCCGGTGGTGATCCTGAGCGGTCTGATGGCGCTGATGGCGGTACTGACCAACGTGGTGTCGAACAATGCCGCGGCGGTGATCGGCACCCCGATCTCGATCGGCATCGCGCACCAGCTCGACCTGCCTCCCGAACCTTTCGTGCTGGCGGTCATATTCGGCGCCAACATGAGTTTCGCGACGCCGATGGCCTACCAGACCAACCTGTTGGTGATGAACGCCGGCAACTATCGCTTCGCCGATTTCGTACGCGTCGGCCTGCCGCTGGTCCTGATCATGTGGTTGACGCTGAGTTTTCTGTTGCACTGGTTGTACGGCATCTAGCCTGTTTATTGCACCAGTCCGACCTGGGCCCGATTGCAAGGTATCGGTCTGGATAATAAAACTATTTAAAGACAAGCCAGTTCGCGGAGTTGTCCCGGCACAAGCCAGCGCGGCCCGGTCCACCCCGGCGTCCAGGCGCACCTGTCCCGGGTCATCACGCGGGATACCGCCATGCGGGGGACCGCTGCAATTTACAGGCTAGCCGCCGTATCTACGCTTCGGTAAAATCGCGGTTTTCACACTGCCCGTTGCCATGAAAGAACAATTGCTGATCATGCTCGAAATGCAGGACGCGATGAATGCGCGCGTCAATCCCGACTGGCGCCGTGCCGGCAACGCCTGGTATCGGGCGATCTGGACGGAATGCGCGGAAATGCTCGACCATTACGGCTGGAAATGGTGGAAACACCAGCAGCCGGATCTCGAGCAGGTAGGGCTGGAACTCGTCGATATCATGCATTTCGCGATGAGCGACTACCTGCTACAGGACGACGACAACGCCGCGGTCGCGGCGCGCATCGAAAGCGAATTGGCGGAAATACGCGAGGGCGGCGAAATCCGCGAGGCGATCGAGCAGATGGCGCAATCGACGATCGCGCGGCGTTCGATGCACTTCGCCGATTTCTCCTGCGTCATGGAATTGATCGGCATGGACTTCGACCGCCTCTACCGCAGCTACGTCGGCAAGAACGTACTCAATTTCTTCCGCCAGGACCACGGCTACAAGGATGGCAGCTATATCAAGCAGTGGAACGGCCGCGAGGACAACGAGCACCTGGTGGAAGTCGTCGCCGCGCTGGACAGCGACGACCCGGGCTTTCGCAACGCGGTATACCGCGGCCTCGAAGAACGCTATCCCGGCTGATTCCCGGCGCCCGACCGAGGCGTGCTAGGTAAACATTCCCTTGAAAAAATAGTAGAAGAATATCGACAGCAGCGCGCCCGCCGGCAGGGTGACGATCCAGGACATGAAGATATTGCCGACCACGCGCAGGTTGAGCGCGCCGATACCCCTTGCCATTCCAACCCCCAGCACCGCTCCGACCAGCGTATGTGTGGTCGATATCGGCAGGCCTGTTCCCGACGCGATAACCACCGTGGTGGAGGCCGCCAGCTGGCAGGCAAAGCCGCGGCTAGGGGTCAATTCGGTAATTTTCTGCCCGACCGTCGCAATGACCTTTTTACCGTATGTCGCCAGACCGATCACGATACCGATACCGCCGACCAGTAGTATCCATGCAGGCATTGCGGATTTCTGGCTCACCACGCCCTCGTTAGCGATGCTGATGACGGCCGCCATCGGGCCGACCGCGTTGGCGACGTCATTCGAACCGTGCGCAAAGGCGATCGAACAGGCGGTTACCACCATCAGCACGGCGAAAATCTTCTCGACGTTGGCGAAGTGAAAATCCCGGTCGTCGGCGGGGTCGATCTTGATCCGGGAGATGAAGACGATTCCGCAGGTCATGACCACCAGTCCGACGCCAATCGCGATCAGGTAGTTTTGCCAGTCGGAAAATTCGAGGCCGATGTGTTTCAAGCCCTTGAACAGTGTGACTAACGCAATCATGAAACCGGTAGCGAAAATGTAGAACGGCACGTACTTTTTCGCGTTCGCGATCGGATCGTCGGTGTTGAGAATAAGCCGCTGTACGCTGCGAAACAGGAAAAATGCCAGGGCCCCGGCCATGACCGGGGATACCACCCAGCTGGCGACGATGTTGCCGACCTTGCCCCAGTTGACCGAGTCGATACCGAGTCCGACGATCGCGAAGCCGACGATCGCGCCGACGATGGTATGCGTGGTCGAAACCGGCCAGCCGCTACGCGACGCGATCAGCAGCCAGATTCCGGCCGCCACCAGCGACGCCAGCATGCCGAAGATCAGCAGTTCAGGCGATTGCGCTACGGCGGCGCTGTCGATAATGCCCTTGCGAATGGTGGAGGTGACCTGTCCGCCGGCCAGGAATGCCCCCGCAAATTCGAATACGGCCGCGATCATGACGGCCTGGCCGATGGTCAATACCCCCGAGCCGATCGAGGTGCCCATGGCGTTGGCGACGTCGTTGGCGCCGATCCCCCAGGCCATGAACAGGCCGAGCGCACCGGCGAGGAGGATGTAAATCGTGACATGATCCATAATTCGAGAGTGTCCGGTACCGGCGGCCTGGGCTTACTTCGCCAGCATGAGTTCGACGCGGCTGCCGATGCGCTGTGAAATATCGGCGACCTTGCCGATGCCCTCGATGACCCGGTAATAAAACATGACGTCGACCGGCGGCAGGTCTTTTTCGATCTTCATCAGCGCAGCACGAATCTTGATCTGCATCTTGTCGGTATCCTTTTCGATCGTGTCCAGTTCGTTGATGATCGATTCGACGATGCGGATTTCCTTGCCGGCAAACCCGGTCTCGACCAGTTCGTCGAGTTCGCTGATGACCTTGTTGGCCTGGCGGCAGGCATCCTCGCAGCGGCCGACATAGTCGGGCAGCAAGCGGGCGAGCTTTTCGGGGAATTCCATCTTGCGTCCGGTCACCAGGCCGCTGATATCCTTGGCCTGGTTGGCCGCCTGGTCCTGCACCAGCAGCAGTTCCAGCAGGTCGCGCCGCGCCACGGGCATGAACAGTCCCTTGGGCATATGCAGGCGCAGCTTGCGCTTCAGCGTGTCCGCCTGGTTTTCCAGCTTGCTGATTTGTTTGTAAATTTGCTTGACTTCGGGCTGGTCGCCCTTGATCGCGGCCTTGAAGAAAGGGCTCAACTGGTGCACGCAGGCATCGACGATCATCATGTGTTCCTGCATCGCCTTGAACGGGGACTGGCTGAAGATTCTCGAGAAATAATTCTTCGGCATCGCGATTTCCGGCTGACGGGATATCGCGCATTGTGCTGATCTGACGATCAATAGCAAACGCTAATTTTCGGGCCGGTAACCCGGACGATCAGAATTCGAATTCGCGCAGATTGGATAAGAGATCGAAAATCGCAGGTTTACAACCCGGGTTGATCCTTCGGTCCGATGTGCCTGACATCCTTGCCCTGGACCAGAAAGACCACGTATTCACAAATATTTTTCGCGTGGTCGCCGATCCGCTCGAGCGCCCGGGCACACCAGGAAATACGCAGCGAACTTCGGATCGTGCGTGGATCTTCCATCATGTGGGTAATCATTTCGCGCATCAGGCTGTCGTATTCGTCGTTGACGCGAAGATCCAGTTCCATCGTGGCCATTGCATCGTCCACGTTCATGCGCGCGAAGGCATCCAGCGCACTATGCAGGATCTTGCCGACCAATTCGCCGAGATGCTCGAGCTTGATATATGTCGACGAGGAAATCTCCTGCTGCTCCAGTTCGAGCTGTATCCGGCCAAGCTTCTCGGCCTGGTCGCCGATCCGTTCGAGGTCGGTGATCGTCTTGATGACCGCGACAATCAGGCGCAGGTCGCCGGCCGCCGGTTGACGCCGCGCCAGGATCTGCACGCATTCCTCGTCGATTTCGACTTCCATTCGATTCACCTCGTGGTCATCGGCGATGAGTTTGCGGGCCCGTTCGGAATCCGAGTCGACCAGGCACTTTACCCCGTTGGCGACCTGGTTTTCGACCAGCCCGCCCATCGACAGCACCTTGTTGCGGATGTCTTCGAGCTCCAGGTCGAAGCGCTTGGAAATATGCCCGGTAATCTGTGGTTCGGTCATGGTTTTATCCAAATTTTCCGGTGATGTAATTTTCCGTCAGCTCGTGCCTGGGATTGGTAAAAATCTGACTGGTTTCCCCGACCTCGATCAGTTTGCCGAGGTGAAAATAGGCGGTGCGCCGGGAGACGCGTGCGGCCTGCTGCATCGAGTGGGTGACGATGGCGATGGTATAATTTTCACGCAATTCGTCGATCAACTCCTCGATCACCGCGGTGGCGATCGGGTCGAGCGCCGAGGCGGGTTCGTCCATCAGGATGACTTCCGGGCTGACCGCGATGGTGCGCGCGATGCACAGGCGTTGCTGCTGCCCCCCCGACAGGCCGGTGCCCGGAGATTCCAGGCGATCCCTGACTTCGTCGAACAATCCCGCGCGCTTGAGGCTGGTCTCGACGATTTCGTCGAGTTCGGCATTGTTTCTGGCGAGTCCGTGTATGCGCGGCCCGTAGGCAATATTGTCGTAGATCGACTTCGGAAAAGGATTGGGTTTCTGGAATACCATGCCGACGCGGGCGCGCAGCAGGACCGGGTCCATGCTTTTGGCATAGATGTCTTCGCCGTCGAGAGTCAGGTTCCCCGAGACCCGGCAGCCGGCGATGGTATCGTTCATCCGGTTCAGTGCCCGCAGGTAGGTCGATTTGCCGCAACCCGAGGGGCCGATCAGTGCGATGACCTCGTTGCGCCCGATATCCAGCGAAGCGTCGAAAATCGCCTGCTTTTCGCCATAATAGACATCGACGTTGCGGGTCGAAATCTTCGGATCGTCGACATTGATTTCGCCGATCGTGCCGGCAAAATTCTTGAGGCTCTGGGAGGTTTCGTGTTTTTTCAAATCGAATGGCACAGTGGCGCTATCTTCTGCGGTTTCAGTCACAGTAATATTCATGTTAGCAGACTCCCGGCTTCAAGGGTTACCAGCGGCGCTCGAATTTCCGGCGCAGGTAGATGGCGATCGCATTCATCGCGGTCAGGAACACCAGCAGAACCAGGATCGTGGCCGCGGTCAGCGCGGTAAACGCGCGTTCGGGACTGTCCGACCACAGGTAGATCTGTACCGGCAATACCGTCGCCGAGTCGAAAATGCCGCCCGGTACGTCGACGATGAAGGCGACCATGCCGATCATCAGCAGCGGCGCGGATTCGCCGAGCGCCTGTGCCATGCCGATGATCGAGCCGGTCAGGATCCCGGGCATCGCCAGCGGCAGGGTATGATGGAACACGACCTGCATGTGAGAAGCGCCGATCCCGAGTGCGGCTTCCTTGATCGATGGCGGCACCGATTTGATCGCCGCCCGGCTCGCGATGATGATCGTCGGCAGGGTCATCAGCGAAAGCACCAGGCCGCCGACGATCGGTGCCGAGCGCGGCATTCCGAAGAAATTGATGAATACCGCCAGCCCCAGCAGTCCGAACACGATGGACGGCACCGCGGCGAGGTTGTTGATATTGATCTCGATGAAATCGGTCAACCTGTTCTGCGGCGCGTATTCCTCGAGGTAAATTGCCGCGGCCACGCCGACCGGCAGCGACACGATCAAGGTGACCAGCAGGGTCCAGAACGAACCCATCACCGCACCGCGAATACCAGCCTGCTCGGGTTCGCGCGAGTCGCTATTGGTGAACAGCGCGGTATTGAATGCGGTGCGAATCAGATTCCCGCCATCCATCGCATCGATGTATCCGGCCTGCAGATCGTCGATTCGGCTGGTCCGTCGGCCGAGCTTGTAATAAGTATCGACATCGTCGTCGGCCCGGAACCAGATGACCTTCTTCTGACCGATCAACTGCGGATTGTCGGCCACCTGGTTCGATAGCGAGAACCAGGCGCCGCTCGATACCAGCGAGTAGAGGGCCTTTTGCTGCTTGCGCGACGTGGCCTCGGGAAAGGCCTCCCGCAGACCCTTGCGGATCGCACCGTTAAAATTGACGCCGGCCAGCATTTTCGCGGTGACCGGGCCCTCCGCGGGCAAGCCCAGGTTGTCGCGGTCGAGGTCGACTTCGACGCGGATTTCGGTGACGCTGAACGCCGGCATCGCCTTGACGATGATATCGACCAGCAGCAGGGCCAGGAAGATGAAGCCGACGAACACCGCGCAGCGGCCGTAAAGGCGAAAACGCTTCTCCCTGGCGTAGCGCTTACCCAGGCCCCGCTTGACGATTTCGGTGTTATTCATATTGCTCCCGGTATTTTCTGACGATATGCAGGGCGACTACGTTGAGCAGCAGGGTGGAGATGAAAAGCATTAGCCCGAGGGCGAAAGCGGCCAATGTCTTCGGGCTATCGAATTCCTGGTCGCCGGTCAACAGGGTCACGATCTGCACGGTGACCGTAGTCACCGCCTCGAGCGGGTTGACGGTCAGGTTTGCGGAGAGACCCGCGGCCATGACCACGATCATGGTTTCGCCGATCGCGCGCGAGGCCGCCAGCAGCACGCCGCCGACGATACCGGGCAGGGCGGCCGGAATGATGACCTGCTTGATGGTCTCGGACCGGGTCGCGCCGAGGGCCAGCGAACCGTCGCGCATCGCCTGAGGCACGGCGTTGATTACGTCGTCCGACAGCGACGAGACGAACGGGATGATCATCACCCCCATGACGATTCCGGCGGCGAGTGCGCTCTCGGAAGCGACCGAGAGTCCGACGGATTCGCCCAGGCCGCGGATGAACGGCGCCACCGTCAGCGCGGCGAAAAAGCCGTACACCACGGTCGGGATGCCGGCGAGAATTTCCAGCGTCGGCTTGGCGGTCGAGCGAAATTTCCGGGTCGCGTACTCCGACAGGTAAATCGCGGTCAGCAATCCCACCGGCACGGCGATCAGCATCGCGATCAGTGAAATCAACACGCTGCCGACGAACAGGGGTACCGCGCCGAAGGTACCGGAGGAGCCGACCTGGTCTGCGCGGATCGCGGTTTGCGGACTCCACTCGGTGCCGAAAACAAAATCGATGATCGAAACCGAGTCGAAAAAGCGCAACGCCTCGAATAGCACCGACAGCACGATACCGATGGTGGTCACGATCGCCACCCCCGAGCATAACATCAACGCGATTCGGACCACCGCCTCTACTCGCCTGCGTGCATGTTGCCGGATCAGGTAGCGCGTCATCGCGAACAGGATGCCGGACAGCGACAGGATGATGACCAGCGCCGACAACAGTATGCGGCTGTTGCGTTTCGCCTCCAGGTATTTCCCGGCTGCGGCCTCGATGGCCGGGTCGTCGCTGACGCCGCCGTTGCCGACCGCCAGCAGTACGTTGTTGACGTAAAGGTGGACGGCCTCGCCGGGTTGATCGACGATCGAGGCGGGCAGGCTGGCGATAATCCGGTTATTCAGATATCCGGGTTCGATGGCCAGCCACGCCAACAACAGGACGATTGCCGGCAGCGCGCTCCACATCGCGGCCATGTAGCCGTAATGCGCCGGCAGGGCCAGCAGTCTTGCGCTGTTCCGGGCTTGCTGGGCCCGGCTACGCCCGGTATAGAAGGACACCAGGGCCAGTGCGGCAATGACGATGAAGAGCGTGGAAGATTGCATGCCCGTGAATCCGACTCGATTGGCGTTTTTTCAGCAGTGTGAAAGGTATCATCCCTTCCTAAAAAAAGCTCCCTTGAAACAAGGGAGCAATTCACTGGAAGGGATGAGCTTATGTCATCCTACATCGAGAGGGTTTTCCCGTTCTCGATATCGGCGCGCAGTTCCTGGCGCTTCGAATCGGAGAGCGGAATCAGACCCTTGTCGATCAGGTAGCCGTCTTCACCCATCGCCGCCTCGCTGGTGAATTCCGCGAGATATTCTGCGATTCCCGGGATCGCGCCCACGTGGGCCTTCTTGACGTAGAAGAAGAGCGGGCGCGATATCGGGTAGGAGCCGTCGGCAATGCTTTCGAAGGTCGGCGTCTTGCCTTCGATCAGCGAGCCCTGAATCTTGTCGTCGTTTTGCTCGAGGAAGGAGAAGCCGAAGATGCCGAGGGCGTTGGCGTTGCGTTCGAGCTTTTGCACGATCAGGTTGTCGTTTTCGCCGGCCTCGATATAAGGGCCGTCTTCACGCACCGTCTGGCAGGCAGCTTTCCTGGCGGGTTTGTCCATTTTGTCGACAAATTCGAATGTCTCGCAGCCGTGCTCCATGACCAGTTCGACGAAGGCGTCGCGGGTTCCGGAAGTCGGCGGTGGCCCGAGAACTTCGATCGTGTTATCCGGCAGCGACGAATTGACCTGTTTCCAGGTTTTGTAGGGATTTGCCACCAGGGTTTTACTGCCGTCGGGGTTTGGCACGGTCTTGGCGAGGGCCAGGTAAAGATCCTTGCGGGTCAGTTTGAACTGACTGGCGCTGTTCGAATTGGCGACCGCAATACCGTCGTAACCGATTTTAATCTCGATGATGTCCTTGACGCCGTTAGCCTGGCATTTGTCGAATTCGGATTTCTTGATTCGGCGCGACGCGTTGGTGATATCCGGGGTGTCGAGGCCGACGCCGTTGCAGAACAGCTTCATGCCGCCGCCGGAGCCGGTGGATTCGATTTTCGGGGTCGAATAGGAGGTTTTCTTGCCGAATCTCTCGGCCACCACGGTCGCGAACGGGTATACGGTCGAGGAGCCGACAACGCTGATCGTGCTCCGGCCCGCCGCGTATGCGTTGGCCGCCAGGACGACAGTCATGGCTGTAGCAATGAGTACTTTGTTCATGCGAGTTTCCTGTTGGTTGACGTAGATTACAAGCTGGCGCCATTATCGGGCGCGAATATTACAAATTAATTACAACAGGATGAATCGGCCGGCGGGCCGTGAACGGCTAGTAATCGACTAGATGGATGACGCGGGCTTTCTGGCGTTCCTCGACGAGGCAGCGATAACTCGGGAAACTGACGGTAAAGGTGGTCGAACCTCCCGGGCTGGAGTCGATTTCCAGGGTCGCTCCGTGCTTGTTGGCGGCCTGCTGCACGATCGCGAGTCCGAGGCCGGAGCCCGCGGTGTCGGCCGCGCTGCGCGCGGCGCGGTAATATCGTTCGGTGATGCGCGGCATGTCCTGAGGTTCGATACCGGGACCCTGGTCGGAAACGATGAACTGGTACTCGCCGAGCAGGTTCTTTTCCCAGCTGACCCGGATCGGCGTATCCGGCGTCGAGTACTTGAGCGCATTTTCGACCAGGTTGATGCAAATGCCCTCGATCTCCGCCTTGACGCCGAGCAGCAACAGGTCGTGCGGGTAATACCATTCGACGCGGGCGCGATCCGGGTACTTGTCCATCGCGGCGATGGTACTGGTCATGATTTCGAGAATCGGGATTCGTTTGCCTTCACCGGGCCGCAGTTGGTAACTCTCGACCTGGGAAAGCAGCAACAGGCTCTGGATCAGTTCTTTCATGCGTGCTGCCTGCTTTTGGGCGGTCAGCAGCGAGCCCTTGCCGGCGTCGGAGAGCGGCTCGTCCTCGAGCATTTCGAGATGGCCGATGATCACCGTCAACGGTGACTTGAGCTCGTGGGACGCGTTGGCGACGAAGTTTTTCAGGCTCTCCTGCAGTTTTTTCTGATCGCTGATGTTGCGCGCGATCAGCAGCAGCTGACCACTGCCGATGGAAGTGATCTGGATCTGCACCGTGATCTGCTGGTCCCTGGGGGACGGGATTTCGATGTAGTCGCGCGAATCGATAGCTTTCAGGTAGGTGAGAAATTCGGGCGCGCGCAGCAGGTTGCCGATACGGCCGCCGAGATCCTGCGGCGAACGGATATTGAGCAGGTATTTCGCGGGCTCGTTGCACCAGATGATTTCGAGCTCGTCGTTGAGCAGTACGGTCGCGTCGGGCAGGGCCGATATGTTGCGATTCAACTGCCTGAGAATCTCCTTGGTGCGCTTTTTCCGCTGGTTGTAATTTTTTTTCTGCTGGTAGAGCTGGCGGATGATAATGCCGACGAATCCGTCGTCGTCGTAGACCTGGCTGGCCTTGGTGCCCTGGTGGATCCATTTTTCGAGTTTTACCAGGCGGCGGTAGAGCCACAGGATATAGCCTCCGAGGGTCAGCAGGCAGGCGACGAACCAGTTGCCGGTGAGCAGGCCGAGTACGACCAGCGCCAGAGCGGCGGTCATCAGCGCCGAGGCTTCGGTGGACCAGATCCGGGACATCTGCCTATTATGCCCTGGCCTGGAGTTTGCGCCAGTATTCCCTGCGACAACGCCGGGCAACTATGCCCCCGCCAGCTAGCTTCGGAACGGGTTGCCGGCCGATCAATCCAGTCGTATGCAAAAATATTTTATCCATGTTTTCGAATGATCCTCCTGATTATCGGTGCGACGCGAGGCCCGGAACCGACTGCTGCGATATCAGGCTAACTACCCGGCTTATCGGCGAGCCGGTAACCGCTGCCGCGCACGGTTGCGATCATGCGGTCGACGCCGTGCGGCTTGAGGATCTTCCGCAGCCTCAGGATATGCACGTCGACGGTGCGGTCGCCGAGAAACGCGTTCATCCCCCAGACCGAGTCCAGGATCTGTTCGCGGCTGAATACCTTGCGCGGGTTTTCGATCAGTAGTTTCAACAACTTGAATTCGGTCTTGGTCAGGTCCACGGAGGCGTCGGCGACGAATACTTCGTGAGTGCGGGTATTGAGAGTGAAGGGGCCGGCCTTGAGCAGGTCCTGGCGTTCCTCGTAACCGGCGGGGCGGCGCAGCAGCGCGCGCACGCGTGCGTTCAGCTCGCGCAGCGACATCGGCTTGGTCAGGTAATCGTCGGCGCCGGAATCGAGCCCGGTGATCATGTCGCTCTCCTGCGCACGCGCGGTCAGCATCAGCACCGGAATTTTCTGGTATTGGTCCTGCCGGCGCAGCCAGCGAATCAGTTCCACGCCGGAACCGTCGGGCAGCATCCAGTCCACCACCAGACAATCGGGATTGAGCCTGGAAAGCGACTGCTTGGCTTCCTGTACGTCGCGGCACCCGGTGGTCTCGAAGTCGTTTTGTGCCAGCGACTTGCAGACCATTTCGCGAATGTCGCGATCGTCTTCCACTACCAGTATTTTCATCGGCGTCCATATTCACCAAGGGTATCGTGCACCCTATTAACGCTTTATAACATTTTCATGACAAAATCGCCGCCTGTCGACAAATCGCCGAAACCGGATTGTTACAAAAGCGTAATCCGGTGTTTCTCGATCAGGATTTCGCGCTGCTTGTAGAGTCTGCCCAGCGCCTTCTTGTAACTTGCCTTGCTGACGCCGAAGGCCTGGTAGATATCATCCGGCGGGCTCCTGTCGGTAAGCGTCGAAACCCCCTGATTTTGCCGCAGGTGGGCGATGATAGCTTCGCCGAGCCGGTCGCGCTCGAGCGGCGAAGGCAGCTGCAATACGAGGTCGATCTTGCCGTCCTTGCGCACCTGCTTGATATAGGCTGCGACCCACTCGCCGTAATGCAGGCGGCGGAAAGTTTCGTTGTCGTAAAACTGTCCCAGGTGGGTGCCGTCGACGATCGCCTTGAAACCGAGGTCGCTGCGACCGTAAACCAGACAGTCTACCGGCTGCCGGGGCCTGAACCCGGCGCCGTCGGTCGACAGGTGGCTTTCGAGCCTGGTCGACGCGGCGATGCGCTGCGTGGCGCTATCGACGAACAGGTAAACGGTATACGAGTAGCCTTTCTGCATCGGCTTGTGCTGCTCGCTGAACGGCACCAGCAGATCCTTGGACAGGCCCCAGTCGAGAAAG
>Ga0209956_1000184_pt1 | contig 15224 bp, 14 predicted proteins | sample SalPon2A_C_D1_MG_FD_185720 | JGI IMG/M metagenome (GOLD analysis project Ga0209956, IMG submission 185720) | Soil microbial communities from South San Francisco under conditions of wetland restoration - Salt Pond MetaG R2A_C_D1_MG (SPAdes)... | ecosystem: Environmental > Terrestrial > Soil >...
GCCCACCCCGGCGATGCTCGAAGGCGCGGCGCAAATCCCGCGGGATCTGCAGCGCATGCTTCCACTGCTGGCCCGGCACCCGGTGCCGGTCGAGCCGGTATCGATGCGCGCCGGCGCGCCGGCGGATAGCGGGATCGATATGTATCTCGAGGAGTTCGGCGCCGATATCCGCCCACAGCCCCTGGATCTGGAAAATATCGAGGGCCAGCGGGTCGTTGAAAACGACTTCACCGGCAAGGTTACGCTGGTCAATTTCTGGGCCAGCTGGTGTGCACCCTGCATCGAGGAAATCCCGTCGCTGAACCGGCTCAAGCAAAAGATGGCCGGCAAGCCGTTCGAACTGATTTCGATCAACTACGCCGAGGACCGGAAAACGGTCGCCGATTTCATGCAACGGGTGCCGATCGATTTTCCGGTGCTGCTCGATGTCGACGGCGAACAGGCCGCGGCCTGGCGGGTAATCAGCTACCCGTCGACTTTCGTGATCGACAAGCGAGGCAGGATTCGCTACGGCGTCAATGCGGCGATCGACTGGAACGATCCCGAACTGCTCGGCAAGCTCGAAGCCCTGATGGACGAAGGCTAATTGCTACAAACCGGGCAGGCCGGGTTTTTCGGCAGCCTGACCGATTGCCACTCCATCGCGAACGCGTCGAACAGCAACAGCCGATTGCGCAGCGGCTCTCCCTGGCCGGCGAGAATCAACAGAGTCTGCACGGCTTGCATGGTGCCGATCACTCCGACTACCGGTCCCAGGATGCCTTCCAGCTCGCAGGATTCCTCGGCGCCGTAGGCTTGCGTGTAGAGGCACTGGTAACAGGCGCTGTCCGGCCCCGGCTGGTAATTCATGATCTGGCCTTCGAGCCGGATCGCGGCGCCGGTGACCAGCGGCGTCGCGGTCTCGACGCAGGCACGGTTGACGTCGAAGCGGGTCGGGTAGTTATCGCTGCAATCGAGCACGATACCGACCGACTCGACGACCTGCTTCAATTCCGTCGCATCCATCTGGTAACCGATGGTATCGATCTCGCACTCCGGATTTAGCGACTCCAGGGTGCGACGCCCGGAGTCGACCTTATTTTCGCCAACCGCGTCGTCGCGATGGATGATCTGACGCTGCAGGTTCGAGGTTTCGACGACATCGTAGTCGGACAGCACCAGCTTGCCGATACCGGCCGCTGCGAGGTACATGGCCGCGGGAGAGCCGAGGCCGCCGACGCCGACGATCAGCGCGCTCGCATCGAGGATCGCCTGTTGTCCAGACTCGCCGATTTGCGGCAAGCGGATATGACGCGCGTAACGATCTCGCTGGGACGCCTTCATCCGCCGCCTTTGTGGAAATACTGGTGAAAGCGATGAAAAAACCGGTCGCGTTCGTCGGCGGCGGCGCGATCGAAGTTGAAACGCACCCTGAGCACCGGCAGCGCGAACAGGCCGATCTTGCGCGGCGGCTGCTCGCTGGCGTCGATTTCGAGCTCGAAGGCGGAACCTACCAGCGATACCAGCCAGCGATAGCGGCCGATTTCGACGACGTTGAAGTCGCTGCGTGCGCCGCTGAACGGGCCCAGCAAAACCTTGCCGAATTCATCGGCGCCGTAACCCATTTCGTATTCCACCCGCCCGGACGGCGGTTCGGGCTTGGCATTCATAGCAGCTCAGACCACATTTCGAAACTCGAGTTTACGCCAGGCGAAGGAGGACAGATCATACATTTCGCCGGATTCGGCGGCAGCCCCGGGGCCGAACGCGGACCGCGCGCCGCTCAACCGCCGGCGACCGGCGGCCAGATCGAGACGGTGTCTCCCTCGGTCAGTTCCCGCCGATCGCGATCCTCGCCGCAGTTGACGAAATGACCGTTGACGAGCACCAGGTGCGCCTCGGCTTCCGAGATATGGAATTGCCGAATCAGCCGGGAAAGGGTGATGCCTTCGTCGACCTTGACCTCGCGCCGGAAACGACTCTTGCCCGGCGGCAGGTATTTCATCAGCGACGCGTAAAACTCGATGTTGATCTGCATCTAGGCGAATCCGCACCCAGGGTCAGGCGTAGCCGAGTTCCTGGGTGCAGGCCATATAAGCTTCCATGACCGCGGTCGGATCCTGCTGCAGGCGTTGCTTCCACTCGCCGAGGCGGATTTTGGTTTCGATCAGGCCGCGCAGCACGCCGATGTGCTGGGTCTTGCCGACGCTGCTCGCGCCGACCAGCAGATCGCCGTCGAACTGCAGGTTGATGTACTGGAATTCGTCCGGGTTATAGAGTTCCGCGCTGTCGCCGCCGTCGACACCGTCCCAGAGACCGAAAGAGCAGGAAACCAGCCCGACGGTATCGAGCACGTTCATGTTCAGCGTGCCGTGGTGCTCGTCGCCCTGTCCCGCCATGTTGAGCGCGGCGATACGGCCGTGGTCGGTGGCAGTGGGCTGAATCGCCTGTACCTCGAAATTGCCGGTGGAAAAATCGACACCCTGGGCGACGTCGCCCGCGGCGTAAATATCCGGGTCGCTGGACTGCATGCGCCGGTTGACGATGATGCCCTGGTCGACCTTGATATCGGTGCCCTCGACGATGTCGGCATTGGCCTTGACGCCGGTCGCGGTGATCACCAGCGCGGCCTCGAGCTTGCTGCCGTCGCTTAAACTCACCTCGACCTTGTCCCTGCCGGCCTCGGTGAGGCCCTCGACAGTGCAGGAGGTATGCACGTCGATACCCTTGTTCTTGCACCAGGTCTCGAGCAATCCGCCGGCCTTTTCGTCGAGCATGCGCGGCACCATGCGATTGCCGGTTTCGACCACCGCGAGATTGACCCCGCGCTTGACCAGCGCCTCGAGAATGATGCAGCCGATGAAGCCGGCACCGATCAGCACCACGTTCGAGCCTTTCTGCGCCAGTTCGATGATGCTGCGTGCATCTTCCAGCGTCCAGCAGGAATGGACCTGCGGCAGGTCCAGCCCGGGGATCGGCGGACTTACCGGGTGCGAACCGGTGGCGATCAGCAACTTGTCGTAGCGGCGCTTGCTGCCATCGGCCAGCGTGACCTCTTTCTGCTTCGCATCGATCTTGTCGACGCGTTGCTGCACGACCTCGATATCGAGGTCCTTGAAATGCTGCTTCGGATCGCGCAGGTAAGTGCCCGACTCGTCGATGTGATCGACCAGCAGGTAGGGAATCGCCATCCGCGAATAAGGCGGTTCGGGCTCATCGCCGACGATCGCGATTTTCGCCTGCGCGTCGCACTTGCGCAACGTCTCGGCGGCGACGACGCCGGCGGGACCTGCACCGATAATTAAATGTTGCATGATTTTATGCCTTCGACTGAAAACCCCCTGCCGGATCCGGCAGGGGGTATCGGGTTAAAGTGAAAGCCGCTCGCGGGTTTCTTTCGGGATCTTGCCGTCCGCGGTCCAGCCCCTGACCTCATAGTACTTGGGCAGCATCTCGCCGAGGCGATTGACCTGGCCCTTGGTCGGACCGGACTTGATGGCTTCCTCGAGCAGGCGCTTGGGCAGCTTGTCGTCGTCCGCGGTAAAGCCGGCGGCCTCGTTGAACAGGCGCTCCATATTCCAGATGCGCTCGCCGGTTTCGAGGCACTTCTCGACGCTCCAGTCACCCTCGCAGGCGGCGTCGATCTGCGGCGCGATATTGTCCATGCCCCAGGCGAAAGTCGTGAAAATGCAAAGTCCCGCGGAGTCGACCAGCGCGGTCGCGTCCTGGAAGGCCTTGACCAACTCGGGCTTGCCGTCGGTATCGTTGAGTTCGGTCTTGACCGGAATACCGAGCACCTCGGAGGCGATGGTGTAGCCACGCAGGTGGCAGGCGCCGCGATTCGAAGTCGCGTAATTCAGACCGATGCCCTGGATGCCGCGCGGGTCGTAGGCCGGAAACTCCTGGCCCTTGACCGTCATCGACAATTCCGGGCGGCCGTATTTCTCGGTCAGCCGCTTGGAGCCTAGACCGAGATCCTCGGAGAAGGCGCCGCCGTTGACCATCTGCTCGGTAATCGCGACGAAGGCCTCGGCGTTGCCGAACTTGAGTTCGACACCGCCGGTTTCCTTGGTGGTGATAACGCCGTCCTCGAACATTTCCATCGCCGCGGCGACCGTGGCGCCGTAGGTGATCGGATCCATGCCGTCCTCGTTGCAGAGGAAATTGACATAGGTCAGCGCGTCGAGATCGTCGACGCCGGTATCGGCGCCGAGCGCCCAGGCCGCCTCGTACTCGAGCCCGCCGGACGCGCCCTGGTACTGCGGCTTGTCCTTGACCGAGAAATGCGTCGGGTCGACGGTCGATATGCGCCCGCAGGCGATGGTGCAGCCGAAGCAGGCGCCGTTGGTGGTCAGGTTGGGCTTGCCGTCGCTCTTGCGCGGCTCGGCCATCGCCTCGGCGGAAATATGTTCCGCGCCCTCGAAACCAACGTCGCGCATGTTGCGCGCCGGCAGACCGCCGATGCCGTTGATGACGTTCATCAGCACCTGGGTACCGAAGGCCGGCAGGCCCTGGCCGGTGACCGCGTTTTCGGCGAGTACCGCCTTGCCGTCGGTGACCGCCGACATGAAGCTCTTGGCGTCCTTGACGTTGCCGATACCCTGGGTGCCGCGCACGGCGACCGCCTTGAGGTTCTTCGAGGCCATCACGGTGCCGACGCCGGAACGGCCGGCGGCACGGTGCTTGTCGTTCATCACCGACGAGAAAAAGCAGCCATTCTCGGCGGTGCGGCCGATGCAGGCGACCCGCATCTGCGGATCCTGGTGGGTCATGTGGATAATATCGTCGGTTGCCCAGGCGGTCTTGCCCCACAGGTGCTCGGCGGATTTCAGCTCGGCATGATCGTCCTGGATCAGCAGGTAAACCGGTTTCTTCGACTGGCCTTCGAAGATGACCATGTCCCAGCCGGCGAACTTCAGCTCGGCGCCGAAAAAGCCGCCCGAGTTGGAGCAGGCGATGGCGCCGGTCAGCGGTCCCTTGGTGATTACCGAGTAGCGCCCGCCGGTCGACGCCATGGTGCCGGTCAGAGGGCCGGTGGCCATGATCATCTTGTTATCGGGCCCGAGCGGGTCGCATTTCGGATCGACCTCCTCGCTCAGGTACTTGGATGCCAGCCCGCGCTGGCCGAGATACAATTTTGCCCACTCCATGTTGAGGGGCTCGGAGGTGCAGGTTCCCTTAGCGAGATCTACCCGCAGTACTTTTCTGGTCCAGGACATGATTCGTTACCTCCATTATCAAGCGGTTGCTTCTGCGGAAGGCAGGCTCTTCGCCGCCGAGGCCAGCATGCGATTGTAGCCGGTCCAGTCCGCGTCCACGTAGGTGATAGCATCGGTCGGGCAGGCTGCCGCGCATTGCGGATCGCCGCCGCAGAGATCGCATTTGACGACCTTGCCGGTGGCCTGCGAGTAGTTGATGGTGCCGAACGGGCAGGCGATGGTGCAGACCTTGCAGCCGACACACTTGTCGTCGGACACGACCTTGGCGCCGGTCGACATGTCGATGCTGATCGCGTCTACCGGGCAGGCTCGCAGGCACCAGGCCTCGTCGCACTGGGTGCAGGTATAAGGTGCGAATCTTCCCTCGTGGTGAAAGGTAAAGACCTTGATGAACGATCGCGCCGGGTTGAAAGAGCCGTAATGCTCATATGAGCAAGCCATTTCGCACTGCAGGCACCCGGTACACTTTCCCGGATCGATGTTGAGGGATTTCTGCATTGTATCCTCCGATTGTGTCGTTTTTATCGCTCCCCGGGCAAAGCCTTTTTTGTCGCAGGAAACGTCTCGATATCTAAGGTGTAAAATACCACTCTCACCCGCGCATTTACAGCCCCAATCGCCAAAATTACGCCCTATTCGACGGCGCCTTGGACGGCAAAGTTCAATTTTATACACTTACCCCTACCATTTTAGATCCAGCTGTGACTCAATTGGCGGTCTGACAGCCATGATCCCTATACAGATGAACAGCAAGATAACCCCCGTTCCCAGTTGCGCCGACCCGTTCGAGCCCGGCATGATGAGTCTCGACGAAGCGCTGTCGCGCATCGAGTCACGCATCGTTCCGGTCCACGCCTGCGAGCGCCTGCCGCTCCGCGAATGCCTCGGCCGCGTCAACAACGAGGCCGTCAGGGCGCCGCAAGATGTTCCGCCACTCCCGAATTCGGCGATGGACGGCTTCGCGGTCGCGATCGACAGCCTGCAGCGGCAGGAATTGACCGAACTCGAGGAAATCGGCACGGCCTACGCCGGCCGGCCGTTCGAGGGGCACTGCGGCCCGGGCCAGTGCGTGCGCATCATGACCGGGGCGCTGATCCCCGACGGCGCCGACGCGGTGATCATGCAGGAACAGGCGGAGACCGCCGAAAACGGCCGGATCCGGGTCGATGGCGATCACCGCGCCGGGGAAAACATTCGGCAGGCAGGCGAGGACGTGAAACAGGGGGAGGTCGTCATCGACGCCGGAGTTCGCCTGAGCCCGGCCGATCTCGGGGTGCTGGCCTCGCTGGGCCTGGCCCAGCTACAGGTCAAGCGCAAGCCCGTTGTTGCCTTCTTTTCCACCGGCGACGAGCTGGTCCCGGTCGGCGAGCCACTCGAGCCCGGTCAGATTTACGATAGTAACCGCTATACCCTGCACGGCATGCTGTCGCGCATGGCGGTCGATATACTCGATCTCGGCGTGGTACGCGACGACCTTGAGTCGATACGCGAAACCTTCGCCGATGCCGCGATCCGCGCCGACCTGATCATCAGCACCGGCGGCGTCTCGGTCGGCGAAGCCGACTATATCAAGCCTGCGTTCGAGGAACTCGGCAGCACCGAGTTCTGGAAAATTGCCATCAAGCCCGGCCGGCCGCTGACCTTCGGCCAGGTCGATTCCAGCATTTCCAGTATTTTCATGGGCTTGCCCGGCAACCCGGTCGCGGTGATGGTGACCTTCAGCCAGTTCGTGGTGCCGGCGATCGAGGTGCTGTCCGGCGCCCGACTGCGCCGCCCGGCGCTGTTTCCCGCGCGCTCGCTCGACAGCCTGCGCAAGAAGCCCGGGCGCTACGAATTCCAGCGCGGCATCGCGACTCTGGGCGACGACAACCGCTGGCAGGTCGCGAAAACCGGCAAGCAGGGCTCGGGAATCCTGACCTCGATGAGCCGCGCGAACTGCTTTATCGTGCTGCCGGACGACAGCGCCGGCGTCGAAGCCGGCGACGAAGTCCACATCCAGTTCTTCGACTGGTCGCTTTAACATGACCAGGGTCCTCTACTTCGCGAGCCTCGCAGAAACCCTCGGCAGGAAGGAAGAGCAGTTCGAACTCGCGCCGGATTGCAACTCCGTCGAGGATCTCGTCGCGACGCTGCGCGCGCGCGGCGAGCCCTTCGCGGGCGCCTTCGACGGCAGCACGCGCATCCTGGTGGCGATCAACCAGGAGATGAGCGAACTGTCGGCCGCGATCGAACCCGGCGACGAAATCGCTTTCTTCCCGCCGGTCACCGGCGGCTGACAATTCGGGGACAGCATATCCGTCTATCCTGATCGAATTCGGGTAAGGGTTATTGTGTCCCCTGATTCATTCCGGGAGGCCAGCCTCCCGCAGCGCGTCGAGCCAGTCGTCGAGGTCGGCGGAATCCCGGTACAGGCTGTCCCGGCGCAATTGTGTAAGCGATAATTCGGGACTGATCGCGAGCGCTTCGTCGATCGACCAGGCGGCATCGTCGGGCCGTCCGAGCCTGGCGTAAACTGCCGCCAGGGCCAACTGGGTGACGTCGAACCCGGGATTGCGCGCGGCGCTCTCGAGCAACCGCGGCAGGGCGTCCTGGTAACGCTTCGTCAGGAACAGGACCCGCCCCTCGATTGCCAGGTAGACCCCGGTGCCTTGCGGATTGATTTCGCGCGCGCGGGCGAGCGCCGCGAGCGCCTGCTCGTAGTCGCCGGTGTAACTGGAGATAAAACCCAGGGTCGCATGCCCGTCGGCGTAATCGGGATGAACCTCAATGGTTCGCTTGGCGGCTTCCAGCGCGGCCGCGTGCTGGCGCTGCGACAGGTAGAGTATGCTTCGTGTCAGGTAAATTTGAGGGATGCCGTCGTCGAGTTCCACCGCCTTGCGCGCGTATTCGAGGCCCTTGCGGACCGCCTCGGCGCGATCGTCCGGCGCAAAGAAATTGACTTCGGTCGCGTAGGTCAGGGCGATGTTGGCATAGGCCCGCGCATAGTTCGGATCGATTCTGGCGGCGCGCTCGAACAGCTGCCGTGCTTCGAGGTTCGATTCACGCGTGAAAGTATTGTAGCGTTCCACGCCGCGCAGCAATACATCGTAGGCTTCGGGCACCGTGGTTTCGACCCGGCCCATCCGCGCCTCCTCGTCCTCGGTCAACCTGACTTCGAGCGCGGAAATGATATTGTGGTTGACCTCGTCCTGCAGCGCGAACACATCCGCTATCGCGCCATCGAAACGGTTCGCCCAGACGTGGCCGCCGCTATGCGCGTCGATAAGCTGAGCATTGATGCGGATCTGTCCACCGACCTGGCGAACACTGCCCTCGAGTACGTAGCGCACACCCAGCTCCGCGGCCACGGTACGCAGGTCTACCGACCGCCCCTTGTAGGCAAAACTCGAATTTCTCGCGACCACGAACAACCCGGAAACGTGTGACAGGTCGGTAGTCAAATCCTCGGTAATGCCGTCGGCAAAATAATCCTGTTGCGGATCCCCGCTCAAGTTGTCGAACGGTAACACGGCAATCGAGGGTCTTTCGCCTGCCTGGGGCTGCGCGGATTCGTCCCTCGCGAGATCCGATCGCTGCAGCCAGGCAAGATAGCCGGCCCCGGCCAGCCCCAGGGCCACCAGCAACGCTAAAACCAGGCCCGTGGCGGAGCGGGCCGGAGCGCGCGCATCCCGCCGGGTGGCGATTTCTCCGGGCGCCGGCAGGATTGCGCCGCTCTTGAGGTGTACCCGGAAAATTTCGATCGAATCCTCGAAACCTTTTAACTCCCGGCCACCCAGGCTCTCGAGATCGAACGGCAGGCGCTTCGGCAGCGCCTCACGAATCGCGGGCGTAATGCACAGGCCGCCGGGTTCGGCAAGCTGTTCGAGGCGTTGCGCCAGCACCACGCCCTCGCCGGTAATAGTGTTGTCGGCGATGATGACTTCGCCCAGCGCGACCCCGACGCGCAGCGCGGGGCGGATGTCGTCGTCGTATTCGGCAGTCTGGCGCGACTGCGCCGACTGGAAGGCGAGCGCTGCCGAAACCGCGTCAGAAGCGCGCTCGAACTCGGCCAGCAAGGCGTCGCCGCGCAGCTCGCGTACCCTGCCGTGGTAATCGGTAATGGTCAGTCCGAACCGCCGAAAGGCATCCTGGATGCGCTGATGCGCACGCTGTTCGTCCCGTTGCACCAGCAGCGTCGAGCCGACCACGTCCGCATGCAGGATCACCGCGAGTTTGCCAGTTAAATTCGGATCCGACATCGACGGCCCGCGCAAAAATTTTATCTCGAAGGGAACAGTATACTTATTTCGCCGCCGAATGAATCATGCCCCGGGCCGCCGATTTCCAGTTTGAAGATCGGGGCGAGCGGTGTGCGCGGCAACCTGACTTCAGGCCTGGCAACTGATCGGATTGCTGGTGAAGTCGGTCAGGCGCATCACCTCGGAGGAGCCCTGCATCGCACGGTCGATATCGGTACGCCCGAGCTCGAGTACCAGGCGGTCGTGAAAGCTGCTGAAAAAGCGATCGAACATTTCACCGCCGAGGGTAGCCGTGGCGTAGTACATGTCCTTGCCGGCATCGTAGTCGAGTTCGATCGCGGCCAGTGGCTGCGGTGCGGGTCCGCCCAGTACCCTGGCGCCGTTGGCGGGATCGTAAACGCTGTTCTCCGAACAGCAGTAAATAACCCGGGGGCGTTCTTCGATCTGGTCGTTGCTGTTGCGAAATCGGGTTTCGCCGTGACGATAGTTGATAAAGCTTACCGAGCGGGCCGGGTGACTCATCTTGTGCGCGCAGATCGCCGAAAATGCCACCACCGACGACCTCGGCCCCGCCCCGCCTCGCCAGATATACGACTGGCCCTCGCGGGTCTGCAGCTGGTCGCGCGTCTTCACCGACTTGCCCAGGTCGATCAGGAAACAGGGAGTGGAGATGAACGGGTATTGAAACACGTAGGTTTCGCCGACCTCGATCGAAGCGGACCTGACCGGTGCTCCGGTCTCGGGATCGACCAGCGCGACCCGCGCGTAGCGATGGTATTGCCGGGCTCCGTTGGCGAGGATTTCGGGGGACGAGGTAATGGCGGCGACCGCGGCCGCACAAAGCTTGACGAAACCTCTACGTTTCATGCACTACTATTCCTTAGGTAGACGGCGGATGCACGAAAAGTATAAATTAACTGCGCGCCCCGTGGTAGCCCGTCAAATCCGGATCGCGCTGCGCTCGCCGCGCTCCAGCCAGGCGGCGAAAGCCAGAAACGGGTGTTCACCGGTGCGCGTCGCGTGCATCTGCCAGGGCTCGTGCACGATCAGGTCGCCGACCGCGACATCGAACCACTCGCCGCTATCGAGACACCAGCGAGTGCCCGGGGTGAGCACCAGATAAACTTCCCGCGGGGCGTGGTTGTGATCGGGGTATTCGAAATTCGGCCCCAACAGGATATAGCCGCCGAGCGGAGCTTCGCAGGGCTGCAGGCAATCGGGCCCGGAGAGACAGGCGTAAGCGTAATTATCGAGCAGCTTGCGGCCGACGCTGTCCTCGTCGTAAGCGGCGTTTTGCGACCACTTGAGCGCCCCGCGCGCCGCGGCGAAGGTTTCGGCGAGCGCGGCAAGCTCACCGTCCCGCGCCAGACGCAGGGCTGCGTCGAGGTGGGCGAGCACCGGGAAGTCGTCGCCCGGGCGCGAATCCACGCGCTCGCGTTGCAGCGGTTCGAGTGCCGGCCTGGAAGCGGTAGCGCCGCTATGTCGGTCGGTACGCGTGCCGACCTCGGACCAGGTGAGATCGAGTAATGCTTTGACGGCAGGATCCATCGGCGTGTTTTCCGCGCTTCAAGGAGACCCATATCGTGCCGCGATTCCCGCCCCGGCGCAATCCACTTTTGCCGCCCGCCGGCGGCCAAATGTGCTTGCGCACCGCGGGTCGAATCTCCAGAATTGAAGCATGTCCGAACTCAAGCAGATACTGGCAGACATCGAGGCCGCCGAGGCGAGCAGCGAGGCCAGGCGCGCCTGGAACCCCGAGCGCGAGGGTGCAATCGATATCCGCATCGCCGCCGACGGCAACTGGTACCACGAGGGCAGGCGCTTTCAGCGCGAGTCGCTGGTGCGCCTGTTCGCCAGCGTGCTGCGCCGCGAGCCGGAGGGTTATTTCCTGGTCACGCCGGCCGAAAAACTGCGCATCGAGGTCGAGGATGCTCCCTTCGTCGCCAACCTGGTCGAACGCATCGACGCCGACGGCCGCCAGGCGATCGTCTTTACGACCAATACGGGTGCGCGAATCGTCGTCGACCGCGAGCATGCGCTGCGCGTCGAGATCGATGCCGCGAGCGGCGAGCCTCGGCCCTACGTGCAAATGCACGACGGACTCGAGGCATTGATCGGCCGCGGCGCGTTTTTCGAACTGGCGAATTTCGCCGTAGAGAGGGAACGCGACGGCAAGCGCTTTCTGTGTGTTACCAGTCTCGGAGAAACCTTCGAGCTGGGGCGCAGCGACGACGCCGAAGCTCGCGACGCGCACGGTTAACGGGCATCCAGACCGGTGAGGTAACGGAAATGCAGGGCAAGGGCACCCACGAATACCAGGACGATCCCCGCAACGCGGAGATTATCATCGATATTAACGGCGAGTATTTCCCGCGCGAGCAGGCGCGTGTTTCGGTTTTCGACAGCGGCTTCGTACTCGGCGACGGCGTCTGGGAGGGATTACGCGTGCACAACGGCAGGATCGCGTTTCTCGGCCAGCATCTCGAGCGCCTCTACGAGGGCGCGAAGGCCCTCGACATGGAGATGGAGGTCTCGCCCGCGGAACTCGGCGAACGGTTATACCGCCTGCTCGAGAAAAACGGCATGCGCGACGGCGTGCATGTCCGCCTGATGGTCAGCCGCGGCATCAAGGCGACACCCTACCAGGACCCGCGGGTGACGATCACGCCGCCGACGATCGTCATCATTGCAGAATACAAGCAAGCCTTGCCGGAGACGGTGGAGACTGGAATCCGCCTGTTCACCGTGCACGTGCGCCGCGGCTACCCCGACGTTCAGGACCCCAAGCTCAATAGCCATTCCAAGCTGAATTGCATTACCGCCTGCATCCAGGCGGCCAAGGCCGGTGCCGACGAGGCGCTGATGCTCGATCCCCACGGTTTCGTTGCGACCTGCAATTCGACGCATTTTTTCATCGTTCGCAAAGACGAGGTCTGGACCTCGAGCGGCGACTACTGCCTCGGCGGCATTACCCGCGGCAAGGTCATCGCGCTGTGCGAGCAGAACGGGATTCCGGTGCGGCAAAAAAATTTCAGCCTGACCGACGTCTACGGCGCCGGCGAGGCGTTCGTCACCGGCACATTCGCCGGGCTGGTGCCGGTGCGCGAAATCGACGGCCGCATGATCGGCGACGGCAGGCGCGGGCCGATGGTCGAGAAATTGCAACGCTGCTACACCGAAATGCTCGAGCGGGAGTGCAGTTGAAGCCGCTGCGTATCGCGATGTGGTCGGGTCCGCGCAATATCTCGACCGCGTTGATGCGCGCCTGGGAGAACCGCACCGACTGCGCGGTCTGGGACGAACCGCTGTACGGCTATTACCTGAAGGCGACCGGAATCGATCATCCCGGCGCCGCCGAGATTATCGCCGAGCATGGCAGCGATCCCGCAGAGATCATCGCCCGCTGCATCGGCGAGTCGCCCGGCGGCGAACGCATTTTCTACCAGAAACACATGACCGTGCACCTGCTCGAAGCACTCGAGCGTGGCTGGCTGGACAGGCTGGCGAACTGTTTCCTGATCCGCGAACCCGAGCCGGTAATCGCCTCCTATACCGCGGTGCGCAAGCAGGCGACACTCGAAGACACCGGTTTCCTGCAGCAGGCCGAACTGTTCGAGCAGGTCGTCGAGATGAGCGGCGAGATCCCGCCGGTGATCGACAGCCGCGAATTCCTGCTCGATCCCGAGGCGATGTTGCGCGCGCTGTGCGCGCGCCTCGGCGCCGACTTCGACCCCGCCATGCTGAGCTGGCCGGCCGGCCCGCGGGACAGCGACGGTGTCTGGGGCAAATACTGGTACGAGTCGGTCTGGCAGTCCACCGGCTTCGCGCCCTATCGGGAAAAAAACCTCAGGCTCGATGTCCGCGAACGCAAAATCGCCGCAAGCGCTCGTCCCTATTACGATTTGCTATTCCAGAACCGGCTGCGGCCATAGCGTAGAAACCCTGCCGCGAAAGCGGCATTAATGCAAACAATCTAACTAATTTACGCCTTTCACCCCTGCAATTCGCAGTATACACTTGGATTTCAGCAATAATTATCAGGACAATGGCTGAACCACAACTCCTAACTCCCGCCCCCGGTAGCAGGATCGTCAGGGATGAAGCCGAGGTGATTCTCTTCGGTCAACCCCCCGAGGTATTGAAAGGCTTGCTCAGAGAGGGTATCTCCGGTTTCGATACGCTGGTGCTGACCGATATTCGCGAAAAGAGCAGCGCGCTGCTCAACAATCTCGAATTTCCGCTTTATTTTTTCCTGTTCTTCGCCCGGGGCCTGAAGGAAAACCGCAAGCTCAACCTGGTCGGAAACGCCGAATCGATCAGCCACGCGATGCGCCTGTTGCGCTTCACGCTACTCGGCCCGAGCCGCGACGAGCTCGATCGCTGGCATACCGAGGCGGCCCTCAAGGAAGAATGGATCGCGGTATCGGAGTCGCTGGCGCTGAAGAACGAGAACGGCGAGATCATCCAGGTCGACGATTTCTTCAACCCGATACCGTTCGAAAACAATCTCGCCGTGGCCGGCGGATTCGCGATCGAGCACCAGGGCGTCGATCGTTACCTGGTCACCAATGCCGGCGGCGACGTTTACGTCGACCTCAACGACGGCGAGACGGTCCGGCCGCCCTACCCGGTGCCGATCGACTACATCCCCGGCGGGCTGACCAAGATGGGCATCGAGGTGCTCGGCGGCGCCTCGGGATTTTCGACCGAGGAACCCTGCACCGGGATGGCGCTGTGCTACAACGGCGACTACCTGCTGATCGATTCGATTCCGTTTCTCGATCAGCACCTGTTCGCACGCGGAATTTCCAAGAACCAGGTTTCGGCGGTCTTTTTGACCCACCTGCACGACGACCACTGCTCGATGTTCCCGTTGATGGAAATGCCGCATTGCGTGGAAGTGATCACCACCGAGGAAATCTTCAACATGGCGATGGAGAAGCTGGCCTGCAGCCTGGGCTGGACGACCGATGTCGTTCGCGAGCATTTCCAGCTTCTCAAGGTACATCCCGGCGATACGGTCAATTACTACGGCCTGAGCATCAAGGTGCACAATACCGTGCACAGCATCCCGACCATCGGCGCGACCTTTTCCACTATCCACAAGGGTCAGTTCCGCGACGTCTGCGTGGTCGGCGACAACCAGAACATGGCCGCGGTGCGCAAGATGGGCGAATCCGGCATCGTGCGCGCCGAGACCGTCGCCAACCTCGAACGGCTTTATACCGACGCGTTCCACCTGCTGATCGCCGACGGCGGCGCCGGAGAAATCCACGGCGATCCGACCGACGCGCTCGAATCGCAGGCCGAGCGGGTCGTCTTCGTGCACGTCGAGGAAGTTCCGGAAGCCTTGCAAACCACGTTTTCCCTGGCCAGTTCCGGCAAGCGCTACACCCTGATCGAGGGTGACAGCACGATTTATACCTCGCAAATCAACTACTACCTGACGATGTGGCTGGGACAGCCATTCCCGAACCGCTGGATGCGCAACCTGCTCGCCGAGCAGGATATCTACCGCTACAACACCGAGGACGTGATCATCGTCCAGGAAGCCGAAACCCACGGCTCGGTCTATCTGATCCTGACCGGCTATTGCGAGGTGGTGCGCGTCGAGAATGGCAGTCGCGAAGCGGTGGCGATGCTGCAGGCCGGCGACGTCATAGGCGAGATGGCGGTATTGACCGGTTCCGGGATCCGCAACGCCAGCGTGGTCGCCCGCACCCCGGTAACCGTTTGCGTGTTCGCCGAGGAAACCTTTCGCAACTTCATCCGCTTCAGCGGACTGCAG
>Ga0209956_1000186_pt1 | contig 15055 bp, 12 predicted proteins | sample SalPon2A_C_D1_MG_FD_185720 | JGI IMG/M metagenome (GOLD analysis project Ga0209956, IMG submission 185720) | Soil microbial communities from South San Francisco under conditions of wetland restoration - Salt Pond MetaG R2A_C_D1_MG (SPAdes)... | ecosystem: Environmental > Terrestrial > Soil >...
CATCCTGATCAGCCAGATCCGCGACAACGAGGGGGAGGGGTTGGCACCCTTCAACGCCGTGGTCGAGGCCACCGTGCAGCGCGCGCGCCCGGTCATCCTGACCGCGCTCGCCGCCATGCTGGCGTTCATCCCGCTCACCCACTCGGTATTCTGGGGCACGCTGGCCTACACCTTGATCGGTGGCACTTTCGCCGGGACGATCCTGACGCTCATGTTCCTGCCGGCCATGTATTCCATCTGGTTCAAGATCAGGCCAGCCCCCTCACAAAGCTGATTCCCACACTTCGAATCACCCACACAAAAAGGAACTGCCATGTTGAATTCCAAAGTTGTCGTCATTACCGGCGTGTCATCGGGCATCGGGCGCGCCACCGCCATCAGATTCGCCCAGCAGGGTTGCCGGGTATTCGGCACCGTGCGCAATGCGGAAAAAGCTCAAGCCATACCTGGCGTTGCATTGATTGAGATGGAGATCCGTGACGAAGCGTCGATCGAGCGCGGCATCCAGAGCGTCATCGCTCAAGCCAAGCACATCGATGTGCTGGTCAACAGTGCGGGTGTGACCCTGCTGGGCGCGACGGAAGAGACGTCGATTGCCGAAGCCAAAGAGCTGTTCGATACCAACCTCTTCGGCCTCTTGCGCATGATCAAGGCGGTGCTGCCGCACATGCGAGAGCAGCGTTCCGGTCGTATCGTCAACGTCAGCTCGGTGCTGGGCTTTCTGCCAGCGCCGTACATGGGGCTCTATTCGGCCTCCAAGCATGCCGTTGAGGGGCTGTCCGAGACCCTGGACCACGAGGTGCGCCAATTCGGCATCCGCGTGGCGCTTGTCGAACCCTCTTTTACCAAGACCAACCTGGATCTCAACGCACCCCAGGCCGTTTCCCGAATCGCTGACTACGGCAAGGAGCTTGGCGTCGTCTCCCATGCGATCCAGAACAATGTCCAGAAAGCTCCTCAGCCCGAAGGCGTCGCCACCACGATTGTCGATGCGGCCTTGGGTGCATGGAAGATGCGCCATACGCCCAAAGGCGAGGCCTCTCTTCTGGCCAAGTTGCGTCGCTTCATGCCTGCCGGCCCGGTCGAGAAGGGCCTGAGGAAGACTTTTGGACTCGCCTGAAGCAAGCACCATCATGTCCTCGCCGACCACTATGGCACCGGCTTTGCCAAGCATGCCGCCCAGCACCGCCTCACCATGGCCGGTGTTCTGGGTGGCCAGCTTGGCGGTGTTTCTTGTCTCCATGGACGGCACCATGCTCTTCGCCGCCTTCAGCGCCTTGCGGGCCGGTTTTCCGCAGGCCACTGCGGCAGACCTCTCGTGGGTGCTCAACGCCTACACCGTGGTCTATGCCGCGATGCTGATCCCATCTGGCGGGTTGGCAGACAAGCATGGGCGCAAGCGGGTGTTTCTCGTTGGCGTTGCGCTGTTTCTGGCGGCTTCCGTTGCCTGTGGCTTGGCGGTCAGCGTGGCGTGGCTGGTCGCCGCAAGAGTCCTGCAGGCCTTGGGCGCTGCATTGCTGACGCCCGCATCGCTCTCGCTCGTGCTGGCCGCGTTCCCGACAAACAAACGTGCTGTGGCTGTCAGTCTATGGGGTGCGGTGGGGGGTCTAGCTGCCGCGGTGGGTCCCAGCCTGGGCGCGTTCGTGATCGCTTCACTCGGGTGGCAATGGGCGTTCTACCTGAATGTGCCCTTGGGCATTCTTGCCATATGGCGCGGTGCAACATTGTTGACGGAAGCAAAGCAGCCATCCCGGGGGCGCCCGCTGGACCTGGTAGGGATGGGCTTGTTGATCGTCGGCATCGGCGCCTTGGCGCTGTCCATCGTGCAGGCGGAGTCACCTGGCTGGTCGCGCCATGAACTGCAGGGAATTGCCGACATCGGATTGGCGAGTGTCTTCGGCTTTGTCGCCTGGGCTCGGGTTGCCGCGGCGCCCTTGGTGGACTTGGATTTGTTTCGCAACGCCACGTACCGCTACGTCAATCTTGCAACATTGAGCTTTGGCACCGCGTTCGCAATGATGTTTTTTGCCTTCTTTTTTTACATGAAGTCAATTTGGCACTATTCGCTGCCACTGGCCGGACTGGCGATGGTACCCGGACCATTGCTGGTGGTTCCGGTGGCGGCCCTGTCCGGTCGATTGGCCAGTCGGCATGGTCACCGCCCCGTGCTGGTTGTGGGCTGCCTGATCTACGCGGCCAGCACACTGTGGTATTTGTGGGTGCCGGGCACCGAGCCCGCGTATCTAACGCATTGGCTACCGGGCATGGTGCTCAGTGGCATTGGCGTGGGCATGGTGTTGCCTTCGCTGTCAGGCGCTGCTGTTAGCCACTTGCCCTCAGACCATTACGCCGTAGGCAGCGCCATCAACCAGGCGATACGGCAAATCGGCTCGGTCATGGGGGTCGCCCTCACCGTGCTGTTGCTGGGCAGTGCGAGTCTGCAGCGTGCCGATTTCGATGCTGTCTATCTATGCCATATGAGCCTGGCACTCTTGACCGCAGTTCTGTGCCTGCCCGTCGACACCTTGCGCGATTGATTTATAACAATTAATACAATCTAATCAATAATATAATCTGCATCATCAATGGTATTTTTTATGGTATATGTTGTGCGTAGCAAAGCAGAAAACATCGATACCATGAAAAGACAATTGCGTTTGGCCTGGTATCAGGGAACTTGAACTGAGGGTGCTCTGGAGCAATCCAGAAACCGGCAATCCCAGCACAGTTTTTTACAAAAACAGTACTGTTTTTCTAAAACTATTGGTACCGTGAAAACCACATGACTATTTTGATAAATAGCTGATTATCTAAGTTATGATCGTGGGGAAGGTCGGCCTTTCCCGCTAAGCTTGTGTCTACACTATCCCCGTCTGTTATTTGCAAAAAGTAACCAGGTACGTTTCAGTTTCCCATAAAGAAGGAGATTGCTATTGATTCAGAGTTTTCGGGACCGATGGCTAAGGGATTTTTATCTGGAAGATAAAACTAGCAAGAAGATACCCGCTGAGGTCGAAGACCGGCTGTTCCGAAAGCTGCAGTTAATCGATGACGCGACTTGTGATCTCGACTTGCGGTCGCCTCCGAGCAATCATTTTGAAAAGTTGAGGGGAATTTGACCGGGAAGCATTCGATTCGAGTTAATAAGCAATGGCGATTGGTGTTTACCTGATCAGGCGAACGTGGTGAAGCCCAGGACATCTATCTGGATAACCACGATTATCGGTGAGGCAGGCAATGAATATTACAAAACGGCAACCCGTCAGAGTAGGTGAGATGATTACCGAGGAATTTCTCGTGCCCATGGCGTTGACTCAGGGACAACTGGCACAAGCGATGGGCGTCAGCCGCAAAATCGTCAATGAGTTATGTACCAACCGCCGTGCAATCACGGCTGACACGGCACTGATGCTGGCTACTGTATTCGGGAATTCAGCTGATTTTTGGGTAAATATGCAGCAACGCAACGACGTGTGGAAAGCGCTCAACACACCAAAACGACGGGCCCGGATCGAGAAGGCTAAACCGATTGCTGCCTGAGTTTGACGGTAATGGCGGTTAGTAAACACAAATGGACATTCCTCTCACGATTCCGGACTGGCGCTTATAGCTGGAAGGCATCAAGGCTGGCCTGCCAGCGTCTTCGCGAAGCTGTCACAGAAATCAAGAAGGTAACAAAGTAAAGATCCCCTAATTGGCGCAGAGGGTGCTGTCCGTCTGATGGAAAAGATCTGGTCAGCGCTGGAACACGTGGATAGCTCCAGTGGTGCGCTGGGGTCAGCGGTCAATACGACCCTGGATGATTTGATACCGATTGTTGTTAATACCCCTGCAGATGAGAAGACCCGTAATAATTGGCTCGACCGGCTCTGGCAGGCAATGGAGGATGACGGTGTCGATTACCTCAGCCCTGTTGGTGACCGGTGGGGAGAGCTATGTGGCTCTCCGGTAGTCGCTGGCCGCTGGGCGGATGAGTTGGTATCTACGTTGCGATCCTGTTGGTTAGATCCGAATCCGGGTGGCTATTTCCACGGCGCGACAGCGTGTCTGTCCTGTCTACTAGCAACAAGTCGCCACAAGGAACTGCTCGGTTTACTGGAGCTACCGCGATATCCGTCCTGGCATTATCGTCGCTATGGCGTCGAAGCACTTCTGGCCATGGGCAGGAAGGCGGAGGCGGTCCAGTATGCCGATGCCTCACGGGGACTGAACCAGCCGGATACTGCGATCGACCAGGCTTGCGAGGAGATCCAGACCTCATCGGGATTGTGCGAGGAGGCCTACCGGTGCTACAGGTTGAGCGCTGCGGTGGGGAATTCCTACATCGCCCGGTTTCGTTCAGTTGCAAAACGCTATCCAATGAAGGATAAGTTACAGATCCTGTCAGACCTCATAGCCACAACTCCAGGCTGAAGAAGGGAAGTGGTTTGCGACGGCCAAGGAACTCGGATTTTATGATCTGGCATTGGAACTGGCCAACCGGAGTCCCTGTGATCCAAAAACCCTGACCCGGGTGGCCAGGGATTACCTTGACTCGGAACCGGCATTTGCCCTCGGATCGGCAATAGCCGCCCCTCGCTGGTTGAGTGAGGGGTGGGGTTACGAGGTGACCAGCATCGATGTGGTGGAGGCCTATGATCGGGCGATGGATGCTGCGGCCAAGTTGAATATGGTTGACGATGTGAACGAGCGGATTAGGCAACTCGGCGAGGCGAGTGACAATATAGCGGTACAGTTTGTTCGGAAGGCCGTGCAGGGACATGTGCGAGCAATCAGTTAAAAGTGATCCATTAGCTGCAGGAACAGGGGGGTGTGTCTGGAAGTCAAAGTACGGAGGGTTGCCTAGGGTGCTGTGTGACAGCGTTCAATCGACAATTTTTCCGAGCATTTTGAAGGATATTCTGAGCATGGTACTTTTTGTGGTATTGTCAATTAGCAGGGAAATAAGCCGTTGAATATAAAATAAAAAAATGGCTTATTTACAATAGAGTGGGAGTGACCGCCACGCGCTCTCCTCAGCCGGCGTTCAACTAGGACCTGTCTAGAAATCGCGTCTGGCTGAAAGGAATTCGTATAATCGGCCCTATCTCCAGGAGGACAGCATGAGCGAAGCCGGCAGCGATGCGGGCAGCAGGGGCGACATCGCGAACAATGGCGCCGGAACAGGCGGGATATCGTCGCAACGGCAGATGACGATTGCCGCCCTCGGGGTCGTATTCGGCGATATCGGCACCAGCCCTTTGTACGCGCTGCGGGAAAGTTTCGGCGCCGCCGGGGGGCCCTTGCTGAACCGGGCCGACCTGTTCGGGGTACTGTCGCTGATTCTGTGGTCCCTGATTCTGATCATCTCGGTGAAATATCTGTTGTTCGTGCTGCGCGCCGATAACCGCGGCGAGGGCGGCATCATCGCCCTGGTCGCGTTGCTGAATCCCTGGCATTCGCGCCGGGGCGAGCCGCGTTTCGTGCTGATGATCATGGGACTGTTCGGCGCCTGCCTGTTATACGGCGACGGGACGATTACCCCGGCGATTTCCGTGCTCAGCGCCGTGGAAGGTTTGCGCGTAGCCGCGCCGGGGCTGGATCACTATGTCATCCCGATTACGATCTTGATTCTGATTGCATTGTTTGCCGTGCAAAGTCGCGGTAGCGGCAGCATCGGCCGCCTGTTCGGGCCCGTGATGTTGCTCTGGTTTTGCGTATTGGCGGTTCTCGGCTTGCGCGGCATCTTGATGGAGCCGGATGTGCTGGCTGCCTTTTATCCAGGATACGCCGTGCGCTTTTTCGCGGAAAACGGGATAACCGGGTTTCTTACCCTGGGCGCAGTATTTCTCGTCGTCACCGGCGGCGAGGCGTTGTATGCCGATCTCGGGCATTTCGGCCGCGCGCCGATACGCCGCGCGTGGGTCCTGATCGTCTTCCCGGCCCTGGTGCTGAACTATCTGGGACAGACGGGCCTGTTGCTCAACCAGCCGTCGACGATACAGGCGCCGTTTTTTCATCTCGCGCCGCCATGGGCGACGCTACCGCTGGTGGTTCTCTCCACGGTCGCAACCGTAATCGCGTCACAGGCGGTGATCAGCGGTACGTTTTCCCTGACCCGCCAGTCCATCCAGCTCGGCCTGCTGCCGAGGATGCGGGTGATATTTACCCAGGCGGACGAAGCGGGTCAAATCTACCTGCCGGCGATCAACTGGTTGCTGATGTCCGCCTGTATCCTGCTGGTGCTCGGGTTTCGCAGCTCGAATGCCATGGCCTCCGCTTACGGCGTCGCGGTGTCCATGGACATGGTGGTGACGACGATCCTGGCGGTTGCGGTTGCCCGTCGATTCAACTGGCGGCCCGGACTGGCGTTGGGCGCGGGTGTGCTGTTCGTGCTGATCGACACTGCCTTCCTCGGCGCGAACCTGGCGAAAATTCCCCAGGGTGGCTGGTACGCGCTGCTGATCGCCGCGTTGATCTTTACCCTGATGTGGAGCTGGCGGCGAGGGCATGCCCTGCTGGCGGAGCGCCTGGGGGAGCGAGCCACGCCGCTGGGTGATTTTCTCGAGATGCTGTCGGTCGATCCACCTTACCGGGTGCCCGGCACGGCCGTCGTGCTGACAGGCTATGATGCCCCCAGTGTCCCCGCGGCCCTGGCGCATCACCTGGCCTGTACGCATGTGTTGCACGAACGGGTGATATTTCTGACCGTGAAGATCGATGACAGGCCGCACGTGCCCGCGGCCGAACGCCTGACCTTCGAGGATCTCGGTACGGGGATTACGCGCCTGCACGTGCTCTACGGATTTTCGCAGCCGACCAACCTGCCGCTCGCGCTGCGCCTCGGGGAACGGGTCGGCCTGCCGGTCGATACCGACTCGGTGATCTACATTCTCGGCCGCGAAACCGTGATCGCGCTGCGCGATCGGAAAGGCTTGCCATACTGGCAGGAAAAACTGTTCGTCTGGCTGTCGCGTAACGCCGCCCGCGCAACCGCCTATTATCACCTGCCCGAGGATCGGGTGCTCGAGATCGGCCTGCAGGTCGGTTTGTGAAATCGGGGCCCGGATAACATTGCCCTCGGCTCGTGGCATCGGCAACCAGGGGAGCGATGTAGTCAATCAACCGGTGCTAAGGTATGCTCTACGCATCCTTGCCACCGAGTTTTTCATGGGATCGTCATTCATGATCCTCTCAATAGTCTTGTCATTAGCAGCTTTTCAAAGCGTGATTTCATTCCGGTGGGCGTAGCAGCCGAGGACTGGATGCGGCGGGCGCTGGAAGAGGCGCGCAAGTCGGCAGCGCTCGGCGAGGTGCCGGTCGGCGCGGTGCTGGTCGACGACAGCGACCGCCTGATCGCCGCCGGGCACAACCAGCCGATCGGCGCGCGCGATCCGAGCGCGCACGCCGAAATCGTCGTGTTGCGCGCCGCGGCGCAAAAGCTCGGTAATTACCGCCTGCCGGGCTGCACGCTTTACGTCACCATCGAACCCTGCGTGATGTGCGTCGGCGCGCTGGTGCACGCGCGCGTGCGGCGGCTGGTCTACGGCGCCGCCGAACCCAAGACCGGCGCGATCGAGAGTACCCACCGCCTGTTCGAAAGCGGCGAATTCAACCACCGGCCCGAAATCGCCAGCGGCGTGCTCGCCGACGAGTGCGCCCAGCTGATGACCGACTTCTTCACCGCCCGCCGCAAACTCAAAAAACCCGCAGACTGACCTCGATAATTTGGGTCAGATCTAAATTAAATATCTGCCCCTAATTTAGATCTGACCCAAATTAAAGCGGCGTGTTTAATTTAGATCTGACCCGAATTAGAGGGAGGGGGCGAGGGGGGCGACGTCCTGGCGGGGTTTTTCGCTGCCCGGGGCCTGGCGCGATCCGCGGGTGTCGAGATCGACCAGGAAGGAGAAGTACTGGCGAATGTTTTCGACGTACTTGACCGGCTCCCAGCCGCGCGCGTAACCGTAGCGGGTATGCTTGTACCATTTCTTGCGCGCCAGTAGCGGCAAGTTTTCCTTGATGTCGATCCAGCGATCCGGATCTCCCCCGCGGCTCTGGGTGATGACCCGCGCATCCTCGACATGTCCCATGCCGACGTTGTAGGCGGCCAGCGCCAACCAGGTGCGGTCCGGCTCGGGGATACGTTTCGGCACGCGTTTCCTCACCCGGGCGATGTACTCGGCGCCGCCGCGCACGCTCTGCACCGGATCGAGACGGTTTTCGACCCTCATCTGCCGGGCCGTGGTCTGGGTCAGCATCATCAGGCCGCGGACCCCGGTGGGCGATTTGGCGCGTTCGTTCCACAGCGATTCCTGATAGCCGATGGCGGCCAGCAGGCGCCAGTCGAGCCCCACCTTCTGGCCTGCTTCCTTGAACAGGGGTTCGTATTTCGGCAGGTGAGTCGCGATGCGCCGCGTGAAGGTTCGGATGTCGGAATAGTTGAATTTTTCGACGTGACTGTAATGCCGGTGCACGAGTTGCGTCAGCCGCCCATCCGCTTCGATGATTTTGAAAAATTCGCTGATTGCCTCGGCCAGGCTCTGGTCTTCTTCGTGATTGTAAGCCCAGCGCAGCTGGCGCGGTTCGCCGAGTTCGAAAGCGACCCGCAATTCCGGAAAATAGCGCCGTTGCAGGGCGATTTCGTGGGAGTCGGCGAGCGCATAATCCACCTCGCCGGCATCGACCTGCTCGATCAGTTCCTCGGCCGCGATATCGTCGGCCTCGATCCAGCTCAGCTTCGGGTATTGCTGCTGCAATTCGCGCAGCAGCTTGGCCTGAGCGGTGCCCGCAATGACTTTGAGACGGCCTCCGACGATGTCGCTGACCCGGCGCGGCCGGCCGACGTTGAATTTCCGGTACAGCATCTGGTTGGTGACCTGATAATAAGTCGGTCCATAGGCGACCGAGCGGCTGAACTCGGACTCTCCCTGCGACAATCCGGCCGCGGCAATGTCGCCGCCGCCGAACAGTAGTTCGGGATACAGCTCGGCGAAGCGGGGCACGGTAACGAAACGCGGCTTGACGCCGATCGATTCGGCGAACCAGGTGGCGAGCTGATACTCGAAGCCGTTGGGCCCGTCGATATCCTGGTAATAAGTCGTCGCGCTGTTGAGCGTCAGTACCTTCAGGTAGCCGCGGTGCTGGATGCGTTCCAGCGTGCTCAGCGGTTTCTTGCCGATACCCGGCGAGCCCAGCAGAAAAACCAGTACGACGACGGCCGCGACCAGGCCGGAGACCAGTTGTACGCGATGGGCAAAGGGTGAAAGCTCAACCATCGGCAGGCCATTGTCGCGCGTAGACTATTGTCTACGGGTGAACACCCAGTCGCCTGCCTTCGACAGGGACGCATTGAATTTATACCCCTCGTAATCGAAAGCCTTGAGCCCTTCGGGGTCGTCGATGCGCTTGTCGATCAGGTAGCGCGCCATCAGGCCGCGCGCTTTCTTGGCGAAGAACTGGATGAACCTGTATTCGCCGTTGCGGTAATCGCGAAACGCGGGGGTAATGATTTCGGCCTTGAGCCCGGCCGGCCTGATCGATTTGAAATACTCGCCCGAGGCCAGGTTGATCAGTGTGCTGGATGCGGATAGTTTCAGCTCCTGGTTCAGTGAACGGGTAATCCGATCGCCCCAGAACTGGTAGAGATTGGTGCCCTGGTCGGTCTCGAGGCGGGTGCCCATTTCGAGCCGGTAGGGCTGCATCAGGTCCAGCGGCCGCAACAGGCCATAGAGGCCGGAGAGGATACGCAGGTGCTGTTGCGCGAAGTCGAGATCCGGCTCCTGCAGGCTATAGGCGTCGAGCCCGATGTAGACGTCGCCCTTGAACGCGAACAGCGCCTGGCGGGCGTTGTCGGGCCTGAACGGGGTTTTCCAGCGTTTGAAGCGCTGCTGATTCAATTCCGCGAGCGCATCGCTGACGCTCATCATCCGCGACAGGTCGGCGGCAGATAACTCGCGCAGGCGCCGCACCAACTTACGCGATTGCGTCAGGTGGTCGGGCTGCGACCAGGCATCGGTCGTCGGCGGCGACTCGTAGTCCAGGGTTTTGGCGGGGGAAATGACTGTCAGCATAAGGCTCGGACCCGAAAAAACACCGCATGTTACCAAAATTCCCCGTTCGATAGAGTGAAATTCGTTGCAACTTTGCCAGCCTCGAATTCGCCCCGGTTTTGCATTGGGCTCGAATCTGGCACAGAATTCGAGGCCGGGCATGGCCCGAACGACTAACCATGGCGATGGCTGGCGGGGAATGAACGAAACGACCAAGATAACCCAGGAATTCCTGGATACGTCGCAATATCTGGAGCAATCCATACTGCAATACGAGCAGGTCTACGGGACCGATTTCGTCAGCCCCGGCGGCGCGGATACCGCGCGCCGGCTGATCGGACGTCTCGGCCTGGAGTCCGGTGCGCGCGTGCTCGATGTCGGTTGCGGACTCGGCGGCAGCGCTTTCCTGATGGCGCGCGAATTCGACCTCCGGGTCGATGGCGTCGACCTGTCGAAAAACATGCTGGCGATCGCGCGGCGCAAGCTCGACGCCTACGGGCTGGCGGACCGTGTCAGCCTGCGATGGGGAGACTGCCTGGAACTCGAAGGCGGCGCCGATTACGATGCCGCCTACAGCCGCGACGTGTTCCTGCACATCCACGACAAGGCCCGGCTGTTTGCCGTGCTCTACGCTTCGTTGCGGCCGGGCGGCAAACTGCTGTTCACCGATTACTGTTGCGGGGCGCGGCCCTGGGCCGACGAGTTCGCGGCCTATGTAGAAGACCGTGCCTATTGCCTGCACGAAATCGACGAGTACGCACGGCTGATCGCGGCAGCGGGCTTCGAAAGCGTCGAGGGCGAGGATGCTACCGCCGGCTTCGTCGAGACACTGATGGCCGACCTGGAGCGCATCGAGGGTCTGCAGCTGAATCCCGACGAGCGCGACCGGCTGCGCCGGAGTTGGCAACAAAAACTCGAACGCGCGCGTACCGGTGATCATCGCTGGGGCCTGTTCGCCGCGCGCAAGCCCGGGTCCTCGAGCGGGCAACGAAACAGGGGAATTACCGATGACTGAAGATACGCAGCACGTGCATGCGGTTTTGACCGCGATTCCGGGCTTCGAGGGGCTGGCCGAAGACACCTTCGAGATCGCCCGGCTCGGCGGCCTGACGAACCTCGTGTATCGCATCGATCACGGCGGCGAGCGTTTCGTATTGCGCATCCCGGGTAAGGGCACCGAGGAGTACATCGACCGGGCGGTGGAGATACACAACGCCCGCGTGGCCGCGCGCGCGGAGGTTTCGGCCGAGGTCGTATACGCGGATACCGATAGCGGCGTCATGCTGACGCGCTACATCGACAGCGAGACCATGACGCCGGAGGCATTCCGGCAGCGCGCGGGCTCGCCGGCCCGCGCCGGCACGGCGCTTCGAAAAATGCACGACTGGTCCGAGGACTTCGAATTTCGCTTCGAACTGTTCTCGATGATCGACGACTACCTCGCGATACTCGCACAGCGCAAGGCCGAGCTGCCGGACGGCTATGCCGATGTGGTCGCTTCTGCCGAACCCGTGCGCGCGGCGCTGGAGCGCAACCCGGTCGAGCTGGCGCCCTGCCATTGCGATCCCCTGTGCGAAAATTTTCTCGACACCGGCGAGCGCATGTGGATCGTCGACTGGGAGTATTCGGGCATGAACGACCCGCTCTGGGACCTCGGCGACCTGTCGGTCGAGGCCGGCTTCGACGCGCGGCAGGATTTCGAGATGATGCGCGCCTATTGCGGCGGCGACCCGGACCCGGCGGCGATGGGCCGAATGGTGATCTACAAGGCGATGTGCGACCTGCTATGGACGCTGTGGGGACTGATACAGCACAGCGACGGCAATCCCGCCGAAGACTTCTGGGCATACGCGGTGGGGCGCTTCGAGCGCTGCAAGGCATTGATGGCGACGCCGGAGTTCGGCGCGCACCTGGCGGCGATCGATAGCGACTAACTTTCCTGCGGCGGCGCTACAGCGGCCGCCGATGACTGGCCGCAGACCAGCTCGACGCCGGCCTCGCGAAATCCGGCGAGGAAACTCGCCGGTGGCGGCCGGTCGACGACCACCGTATCGACCTGCTCGAAACCGCAGACCTTGATGAAGCTGGGATTGCCGAACTTGCCGTGATCGGCGACCACGATGGTCTTTTTCGCCTGCTCGATCACCGCGCGCGAGAATTCCGCCTCCTCGAGATGGTAATCCATGAAGCTGCCGCTGTCGGTGACCCCGCCGATCGACAGGATGGCGTAGTCGACGTGAAACTGGCGCACGAATTCGATCGCCGCAGAGCCGAAAGTGGCCCAGTCGTCGGCGCGTAGCGCGCCGCCGCAGAGGTGTACCCGGTTGCTGGGCTCGCGCGCCAGGGTGCGGGCGATTTCGGTGCAATTGGTGACCACCGACAGATCGCGGTGTCCGCCGAGCGCGCGCGCCACGTAGGCCGTGGTCGAACCGGTATCGAGCATGATCGAATCGCCGTTGCCGATGATCCCGGCGACCAGCGCGGAGATCGTTTGCTTGGCCTCGACGTGCTCGTTCATGCGCTTCTCGAAGGGCGGCTCGGGTTCCTGTTTCTGGCTGAGGACGATGCCGCCGTGAACCTTTTCCACCAGGCCCTGGCGCACCAGCGGCTTGATATTGCGCCGTATGGTTTCGTCCGACACGTTCAACTGGTCAGCCAGTTCGACGATCGAACAGGCGCCGCGGGACCTGACCGAGGCGAGGATTTCGTTTTGTCTTTTCTGCGGGCGCATGGCGAGAATCCTGTCGGCTTGAGCTCGGGTTTCGAGAGCCGTTCCGGCACGAGCCCGGGTCCGGCGTTTCGACTTTTTAACGCCTAAATCCACAAAAAACAACATTTAAATGATGATCTTGTATGGGAAACGAAGCGGTTTTCGTTGACATGGTGTGGGAAATTTGCGAAAAAGATTTGCCCGTACACTGCGCCACGAGGGTACGATAACAACTAAAGAGGAGGCGACCCCAGCCATGAAACAGAAACCCGATAATTTACTGATCAAATCCCTGCTGGTGGGATTATTACTGGCGCTGGCCCTGCCGGCCGGCGCAGTGGAATCGAAAGATCCGATCAAGCTCACCATTCACGACTGGACCGGCCAGTACCTGACCACCCATATCATGGGCGAGGTGCTGAAGAAGGCCGGCTATAACATCGACTACGTACAGGCCGATTACATCGCGCAGTTTGCCGGCCTCGAGTCCGGCGATCTGCACATCGCGATGGAAATGTGGGAAACCACCGGCAAGCAGGCGATGGATGCATCGCTGGCCACCGGTAAAACCGTCGACCTGGGCGAAACCGGCATGGACGCCAAGGAAGAGTGGTGGTACCCGATGTACATGAAGGAACGCTGCCCGGGGCTGCCCGACTGGAAGGCGCTCAACGATTGCGCGGCGGCTTTCTCGACCCCCGAGACCGCGCCCAAGGGCCGTTATCTCGGCGGGCCCGTGACCTGGGCCGGCTTCGACGACGAGCGCGTCAAGGCGCTGGGCCTGAACTACGAAGTGGTTCACGCCGGCACCGATGCCGCACTGTTCTCCGAGCTGGAATCGGCGGTGCAGCGCAAGGCGCCGATCCTGCTGTGGATTTACGCGCCGCACTGGGCGGTCGCCAAGTACAAGGGCGAATGGGTCGAGTTCCCGAAATACACCGATGCCTGCTACGAGGACCCGAGCTGGGGTATCAACAAGGAACTGGCCTACGACTGCGGCAAGCCGTTCGGCTGGATCAAGAAGGTCGGCTGGAAGGCCGGTGAAAAGAAATGGCCCGGCGCCTACAAGGCGGTGCGTAATTTCCACATCGAAAATCCGGAGATGAGCCAGATGATCGTCGAGGTCGACCTCGACGGCAAAACCGTCGACGAGACGGTCGCCAAGTGGATGCGTGAAAACGAATCCACCTGGAAAGCCTGGATCAAGTAATACCTGCCTCGTGCGGGGCGAGCCGCGGGTCGAACCACGGCTTGCCTCGCGCCGTGGCTAGACGTCCGTCGCTCTCCCGGTAGATCCTTGAACTCGGATTTGCATACTCGCCCCGCCGGCCGGTCGAACGCGGGTGCCGGCGTCGCGTCGAGTCCGTGCCGGAGGCATCGGGCATGAACACCGTAATCGCCGCTCACGGGTCGTTTCCGCTACGCCTCAATCGCTGGCTGTTGCTGTGGATCGCGGCGATCTGCGCGACGCTGCTGACGATGGTTGCCGGCGATTCGCTGCCGTGGGCTTTCGAGTACCCGCAGGCCTGGCAGTTGCCGCTCGCCGCGTGGATCTCGGCTTTCATGAAGTGGCTGATCAACAGCTTCGATCTCGGCCTGTTCAGTTTCAAGGATTTGACGCGCGGCTCCGCGTGGCTGATCGAGCAACCCTACGTGCTGGTCAAGAGCGTGTTGTCGAGCGGATTTTTGCGCGGCGTCGGCAGCGACGCGGTGCAGGTATTTCCGCGCATCTCCTGGCTTGCGTTGCTCGCCGGCGCGATGCTGCTGGGGCACTATGCCCGCGACTGGAAACTGGCCACGCTGGTCGGCTTCTGTTTCGCCTACCTGGTGCTATTCGGCCAGTGGGACAGCGCGATGGTGACCCTGAGCTCGATTATTATCGCGGTGCCGATCGGCGTCGCCGGCGGCATGCTGTTCGGCATCGCCGGCCATCGATCGCCGCGTTTTCGCATGCTGCTGATCCCGATTCTCGATTTGATGCAGACGGTGCCGGTGTTCGCCTATCTGGTGCCGGTGCTGCTGCTGTTCGGATTCAGCCCCGTGTCGGCGATGATCGCGACCATCATCTACGCGACGCCACCGATGGTACGCGTCACGCTGCTGGCGCTCGCGCAGATCAGTACCGAGGTGGTCGAGGCCGGCATCATGGCCGGCTGTTCGCGCCGCCAGCTGTTGTGGCGGGTGCAGCTGCCGTCGGCCAAGCATTCGTTGATGATCGGCGTCAACCAGGTGGTCATGCTGTCGTTGAACATGGTCATCATCGCCTCGATGATCGGTGCCGGCGGCCTCGGCTACGACGTGCTGACCGCCCTCA
>Ga0209956_1000189_pt1 | contig 14947 bp, 7 predicted proteins | sample SalPon2A_C_D1_MG_FD_185720 | JGI IMG/M metagenome (GOLD analysis project Ga0209956, IMG submission 185720) | Soil microbial communities from South San Francisco under conditions of wetland restoration - Salt Pond MetaG R2A_C_D1_MG (SPAdes)... | ecosystem: Environmental > Terrestrial > Soil >...
AAGGCACAGTTACTGGCCGAGGAAAACCAGCGCCGCCTGGCCTCGCTGCGCGAAATATATATTGCCGCCATTCGCGGCAAAATCGAACGCAATTGGCTAAAACCGGCCGGAAGTGAGAAAATGCCGAACTGCGAAGTCAACGTGCAGCAGGGCCCGGGCGGCATCATACTCGGCGTCAGCTTCGGCAAATGCGGCGCTACCCAGATTTATCGCGATTCGATCGAGAACGCGGTGCGCAGGGCCGACCCCTTGCCCACGCCCGCGGATCCGGCGCTGTTCCAGCGGGAAATCACCCTCATTTTTAAACCGGAAGGACTGTGAACCAGGCAATGCAGACAATTCGAATCAAAGTTTACCTTCTGGCAATGCTGTTGCTAGGTGCGAGTTTCGGCGCGCGAGCCACCCTGACGATAGAAATCACCCAGGGTGTCGACAGCGCGCTGCCGATCGCGGTGGTGCCCTTCGAAACCAAGGGGCTGTCCAGCCCGCTGCCGGTCGACCTGGCCGAGATCGTCGCCAGCGACCTGAACCGCAGCGGCGTACTCAAAGCCATGGATCGCGCTTCGATGCCGGGCATGCCGCATTACAGCAACCAGGTGAATTACGACCACTGGCGCAATGCCGCCCAGGATTACCTCGTCGTCGGCCGGGTGCTCGAGGAATCCCCCGGGATTTACCGCCTCGAGTTCCAGCTGCTCGACGTGCTCAAGCGCCGCCAGTTGCTCGGTCGCAGCATGCCGGCCAAGAAACGCGACCTGCGCAGCCGCGCCCATCAGATCAGCGATTTCATCTACGAGCAGATTACCGGTACCCGAGGCGCATTCGATACCCGTATCGCTTACGTGCGGGCGCAGAAAAACGCGGCGCGTAAATACGTACTGCAGGTCGCCGACAGCGACGGTTTCAACCCGCAAAACGTGCTCGAATCCGACCAGCCCATCATGTCGCCGAGCTGGTCGCCGGACGGTAATTACCTGGCCTACGTGTCTTTCGAAAACACTTTTCCGGAGATCTTCATTCAGCACCTGGCGACCGCGCGGCGTTCCAAGATCGCCGCCTTCAAGGGCATCAACGGTGCGCCGAGCTGGTCGCCGGATGGCAAGTTTCTCGCCCTGGTGCTGTCGAAGGACGGCAGCCCGGATATCTATACCCTGAACACTTCGACCAAGCGCCTCAAGCGCCTGACCACCCATCGCAGCATCGATACCGAACCCGTATGGGCGCGCGACGGGCGCAGTATCATTTTTACCTCCGACCGCTCGGGGACGCCGCAGTTGTACCAGATCGGCGCCGACGGCGGTAAGCCGCGGCGGCTGACCTTCGAGGGCAACTACAACAGTGCCCCCAGCCTGTCGCCGGACGGCCGTTACGTGGCCATGGTGCATGCGCTGCGCGGGGAATATAAAATAGCGCAACTCGAACTCGAAACCGGTAACCTGACCATCCTCACCGACAGTTCGCTGGATGAATCACCTTCCTATTCGCCCAACGGCAAGATGGTGCTGTATGCATCCACCGAAGGTAACAACGGTGTACTGTACGCGGTTTCGATCGACGGACGCGCGAAAAACAAATTGTCCGACCAGGCCGGCGATATACGCGAACCGGTCTGGGGACCATTCGAAAGCAGGTAACAACCCACTACTACGGAGCACTGAATCCATGAATACATTAACCCTAATCAAGCCCTGGATGATCGCGGCGGTACTCGCCGTGTTCGTTTCATCCTGTGCCACCACGCAGGAAGAAGTCATCGAGGACGGCGCGCCGGCCGGCGACCAGACCCAGATGGAAGGCGGCAGCAGCGGCGCCGACAGCAGCGGCGGAGTGTCCGCCAGCGGTGTCGAAGGCGGTACCGAAGGCGGTACCTCGGCGATTGCCGGCGGCGAGATGAGCGCCGCGGAAATGCTCCAGCAGCCCGACGGCCCGCTCTCCAATCGGACAATTTACTTCGAGTTCGACAGTGCCGCGCTGACCGACGAGTCGATTGCGATCCTCGAAAAACACGGCAGTTTCATCGCCGCCAACGGCGAGGTCAGCGTCCGCCTCGAGGGTCATGCCGACGAGCGCGGCAGCCGCGAATACAACATCGGTCTGGGCGACCGGCGCGCGCAATCGGTGCGCCGCGTACTGCTGTTCCAGGGTGCGGCGACCGACCAGATCGATACCGTAAGCTACGGCGAGGAACAACCCGTGGATCCCGGGCACAACGAGGCAGCCTGGTCCAGGAATCGCCGTGTCGAGCTGATTTACACGGTGAACTAAGATGAAGGCCGCGACCAGTCCGCTGCGGTCACTCGTGCTCGGATTCGTGCTGGCCTCGGCCGGGACCGGCGTCGCAACCGCCCAGGGAACGCTGACTCCGGAACAATTGAGCCTGCGCGTCGAGCGTCTGACCGAGCTGTCGCAGCGATCCGAGTCCAAGCTCGGCGAGCTGCAGGAGCAAATGGTGCAGCTGAACGAGCAAATGTCCAGGGTCGGTCGTCAGGTCGATAACCGCGCGGTCATGGACATGATCCAGCAGGTCGACCAGTTGTCCACCGAAATCAGCCAGTTGACCGGCTCCATCGAGGAACAGCGATACGAGATAGAGGGTATCAAGAAGCGCCAGCGCGAGCTGTACGCCGATATCGATCGCCGCCTGCGCGATCTCGAAAGCGGCGCCGCGGGCCGCGCCGCGTCCGGATCGATCAGCGTGCCGCAGACGAGTAGCGGTACCAGCACGGCGGGTCAGTCTGCCGCCGCCGCGGCGGCCGGCGCCGCTGCGGAACAGGCCGCGAGTTCGTCGAGTCAGACCACGGCCTCGCTATCGCCGCCGGCGGCGGCCAGCGACGACGAAAGGGCCGCCTACCAGGCCGCCTTCGACACGCTCAAGGAAGGGCGCTACAAGAATGCCAAGACCGAGTTGCGCGCATTTCTCGACAAGTACCCGAACAGTAGCTACGCCGGCAATGCCCAGTACTGGCTCGGCGAGGCGCAATATGTGACGCGCAACTTCGAGCAGGGCATCACCGAGTTCAAAAACGTGCTCGAAAAGTACCCGACCAGCAACAAGGTGCCGGATGCGATGCTCAAGCTCGGGTACACCTATTACGAACTCAAGCAATACCCCGAGGCCACACAGGTACTGACGCAACTGCGCGACAAGTTTCCCGGCGAGACCGCCGCCAGCCTCGCGACCAAGCGCCTCGATCGGATGCGCAAGGAGGGCCATTAGTCCGCCTGGCAGGGAATCCAGTTTTTTCTTGAAATCGAACCCGGGACAGGTATCATTCCCGGTTCTTCACGGGGGCCGTTAGCTCAGTTGGTAGAGCATCTGACTTTTAATCAGGTGGTCGAGCGTTCGAATCGCTCACGGCCCACCATTTTTTCCTTCTAAAACAAAGATTTGCGGCTCAATGCGCTGCATGCTTTCGTTTTAGCACTACCAGTGCCGGACTTGTCTTCACACACCCTGTTGGCCGCCTCGATTAGTTCCTCCAGTTCTGGAGCGGAGTAGTGGGTGGTGATGTCACCGGTGCGATGACCTAACAGCACCTTCCTGGTTTCGAGCGGCACGCCTGCCGCCCGCAATCGCCGGCCGAAAGTGTGTTTCAGGTCGTGAATTCTGACCTGGGGCAGGCCGGCGTTCTTCCTCGCCTTTTGCCAGGCGCTGTTGTTCATGCTCCTGACCGGCTTACCTCTGAACGTGAAAACGCGGTCCCTGTGCATGCCTCTCAAATTGTCGACTATCGACCTGGCTACCCGGTTCAGGACGATCAAGCGATCCTCCCGGTTTTTCACCATGAAATCAGGAACGATGAATACCGAGGTATCGAGTTCCGGCACCTGGACTTCCCAGTCCCAACGGAGGCTGCAGACTTCCTGTTTCCTGCATCCCGTATTGACCTTGAAGAGGCACATCAGGGCAAGGTGTTTCGGTAGATGGCTGAACAATTTGCGTTGCTCTTCCCACGATAGCGGGTAGGGTTTGCGGGAATCGGACAAGGGTAGCATCTGTATCAATGGCGGCGTATCGAGCCAGGTAAGCCCGGCCTCGTCCCGCCAGAGTCTTGCCGCAAGGTTTAGCACTCGCCGCACCGTCGCCAGCGTGAGGTTGATGCTTCTGTTTTTAACCCCTGCACGTTTTCTCGCCTCGATAAACGCCTGGAGACTCCCCAGGTGTACTCTCTCCAATGGCAAGTCGCCGATATACGGATCCAGTTGCTTCAAGTGCATGGCATAGTCGCCAATGCTCCTCAAGTGGACGTTCTCTTCGAGAAACTTCGTCGCCGCTTCCTGGAAAGAACGCTGTGGCCGGATACCGAATATCTTCGCCTGCCGCACTTCCTCGATGCGCCGAGCCAGGATCAGTTCCGCCGCTTCGAGGTCGCCTGTTCCAGTGCTTTCGTGAATCGTTTGGCCGAGGATCTGTTTTTCGATGTGCCAGATTCCGCCGCGATTCCGAAGCCCTGGACTTCGTTTGCGTCCCATAGTTGCTCTCCTATAAGTCTGGAGGCGGGACGCCCGTTGCGGGAGATATATTGATCCACCCAGGCGTCCAGTTCAAGTCGGTCGAAAGCGATGCCCTGCTTGCCGATGCGAATTTCAGTCAATAACGGCCGTACCTCAGAATTAAATCGGTTGCGGTCCATGCCTAGATATCGGGGCGCATCGCGGAAGCGAATCAGTCGAGGAATGATCGGTGATGAGTGTTTCATCTAGCTAATCCGTTAAGCGGGTATCAACAGATTGGCCATGGTAGCGTCGAGGGGGCACGAAAACTTGTTCGAGAGCCTGCCTCCAGAGGGGACTTTTCGGGCGTATTTTATCCGGTTAGCGGTGGCAGACTGGGGGCTTCGCAAACGAACCCCGGGGAGCACCACTAATGGTAGACACGACGAGTTTCTGCGTAACGTCGTTGGCGCAGCAAATTACCGAACGCTACGGCCTGTTGCTGTCACAGGCCCAGCTGGCTGAACTGCTGGGCCGATCGGCCGACGGCCTGCGCTACAGCATTAAATGCCCCAGCGACTCGAGCACGCGCGCGCTGAAGGCCTGCGGCCGTAAGGTCGGGCGCCGGGTCTATTACCCGGCCGCTGAGGTCGCCCGGATCATCCTCGGTGACGGCGAGGCATGAGCAACACCATCATCCGCGCCCCGCGCCGACATCGCTTCGTCGTTATGGATCAGCGCGCGGTCGAGGACGATCGCCTGTCCTGGGCGGCCAGGGGGCTGCTGTGCTACCTCCTGTCCCGACCGGATGACTGGAAGGTGCTGGTCAACGATCTGCGCAAGCGCGGCAACCTGGGGCGTGACGGGATCTACCGGTTGCTCAGGGAACTCCGCACGCTCGGCTATGCAAAATTCCTGCGCCAACGTGACAAGCATGGCCGCATCCGCGGCGGCATTTACTTTATTCGGGAGATCGCCGATTCACCATATCCGGATTTGCCGGATACGGTTTTGCCAGATACGGCTCTACCGGGTCCGGCAAAGCCGGGAGCATTACCTAATACGGACTTAAAACTAAGAAGAACTACTACTACAACACCCACTACTACCAAAGGGGGTAGTAGTAGTGGTGAAAATGAAAATCCTGCCATGTTGTTTGCCCCGTGGGTCCCGGCCGAACTCCAGGATGCGGCTCGGACCATGGTAGCCGAGCTCGATGCAGTCGAGGCGCAGGACGTCATCGACGAATGGGCGGGCTGCATGGCGCTGGAGAAGATCGATATATCACCGCTCGGCTACCTGCAAGCTATGGTCAGGCGATATCGGGAAGGCAGTTACGGATCGAACCTGGCAAAGGCCATGGCTGACGCTCGGACGAAGCAGCTGGACGAGTAGTGCACAGTGCAGCGATTTACCGGGTAAATCGGCAGGGGTGTCGAAATTCGACGCGCCGAGCAGCGAGAACCGCGATTTAGCGCCTAAATCGACAATTTTATCCACAGGCGTCGAAATTCGACACCTCGATCCGCCGAAACAGCGCTCGACAATGAAAATGCGCGAATGACCACGGCAGCGAAGAACCGGTGTAAGCCGCGTGACAGGCAAATGCCTGGCGCCAGGCTTTCTCGATCCGAAGGCGCCCACGTCACTAGCAAGCGCAGCGGGGTAGTGACGTGGGCGGCAAACCCGTTAACGGCGCGGGTTCGCGATTGAATTTCCAAGTTACGGCCGAATTATGTGTTCTTATACTGCCGCCATCGATCGACAGAATCCGATAGATTCAACCGTGGCCACTACGGGTATAGTGGCAAGAGCGAATTAGGACCTTAATTATGCGCGATGGCGAAACGCCGCCGGTCCATCTTCCAACCGACACGGACCGCGAGGTCCTATCCTTCATTTCGGCGCAAGCCTGTATTTACTCCACGAACCGAGACGACTGCCGCAACGGCAATATCGACGTTCATATTCCAAAACCCGCGGACCGAGCCCGCATCATTGAAAAGAGGTGATGTCATGAAACCACACTGAAACGTTCGCCCTATTCCGGGCAAGTTGGCCAGCGCTGGGCCTTTACCCAATAGGGGAAAACAGCGTTGCCTGAGACCAGGCATACTCAGATCGTATGGGAGTGGTGTCCCACGGTCGTACCGCGCGCCCTGAGCGTTGTGAAAACAACGCGAGGAAGTGCCCTTGGGGTGCAAGCGGGCCTCGGTAGCATTAACTGCCAGGTGACCATCAAAACTTACCGATAGAGAGAACACCGTGAAAGATCTGAATTACCAACTTTAATAACTCTGCAACAGGAACACGTCAGCGGAGCGATCAAGAACCGAGTGTCGTTGTCGCGTTGTTGGGCGCAGAAGGTGGATCAAGTTGTCGTAGCGAAAGCGGACACCCATAAAAAAATTGGCGGGCTGCTCAAACCGACTTCGAAGCCGACAACCTGGAACCTAAAAATCAAGGGCAGCAAGGAGCCCAAAGAAGGCGCTCTCCTTTCAGGTTTTCGAACCGGTCGTCGTTTTTCCGCCGCAATGCCAGTCGTTTGCGGTTATGCAGAAAAGATACCGCAGTAAACACGATCTTATCGACCCCCGGGATTGCCCTGATGTTGCGGCAAGCTGGCAAGGCGACTGAAGCATCTATAGGAAATTTCCTACATGAATACAAGAATTCTTCACTATCGGTCGTTTTTTTTCGTAAAGCATAATGGCCACCATAGAAGTCGCGTCAGAATCTGATAAAAGCGACCTGGGCCAATCAAGATGAAACTGGACCTGTCCTCACGCCGAGCGGCGAGGAGGGGCTATTGTGAGCAGAGTAAAGGAGTATTCAATGAATCGGGTAGTTTCATCGCATTTTCTTCCTAAGCTGAATGTCTATCTGGCAATCGTTTTTATCCCGATTGTGTTCGGGGTATATCCCTCGAAAGGGCTGGGGCAATCTGCCGAGCCCACGGCTTTGCGAGATTACTATTCAACACCGGGCCTCAATCCTTTCGAAGAACGAATCAACGATAGTTTCAACGAATCTATTTCCCCGTTTAACGGCATCTTGCAGTTCACCAATACCGACGTTTTCCTGCCGGGTAACGGGGGCATGGACATCCGAGTCGTACGTAGGTATCAATCTTCCGTCGAAGCGCGAAATGTCAAGCAGGTCTACGGATACGGGTGGGAAATATCATTCGGCGAGATGAGGTTTTCGAGCGGTAACGTACTCGATTCGAATAATTGTACGACCGCTGCAGGATTGTTCGATACCAAGGACAACCCGGTATTTATCACTCCTGGAGGTTCAAGCGAACTGCTGGTAGCGAACGACGGTTCGATGGCTTCGGCAAGCGGGGCGGTGCTGGTGTCCAAGGGGCGCTACAAGCTGGCTTGCGAACCCGTCGAACCGCCCGCAACCGGTAACGTGTGGGTGGTTTACAGTCCCGACGGTATGCGGTACCGGCTCGGTTACGGGCCGCAGGCGATCGATACGCAAAAATCTCGGCTCTTCGTCGATCGCATTTCGGATGCGAACGGCAACTCGATACAGATCGACTATGCCACGAACGGTAATTTCATTGTCTATATCACCTCGGTTTACGATCCTGAAGACGGAAGGACGGTCGATTTCGCCTATACCGACGAGAACTCAAACGATATTCGCCTGAGTACCATCGCCACCAGTACCCAGACCTGGTCTTACGAGTATCAAAGTATTTACGATTACAACGATGCCGCCGGCGCACTGGACGGATTTTTATCTTACCCCGATTTCGATAACTACCACCTGTTACGGGTCGTGCGTCCGGACGGCGAAGAGTGGGAATACAAGTATAACGTCGAGGAACTGGTGCCGGGAGAAACGAGTATCTATCAGAAGTGGCATCATTTGTTGAGGGAAATACGATATCCCTACGGCGGCAATATCGAGTACACCTACCAGGATGTCTTTTTCGGCCAGACATCGCCTTTTTATGCCGATCCTCACCAGGTCGTCAAAACCAAATCCATCAACATCTCAGGCAATGACCGGATTTTCGACACCCCCGAAATCATCACCGGCGACGAAAACAGCTGGATTTACAGCTTTTTCCCTGGTCAGGGAACGCTGGAGGGACAGGGGCAACCCGTCGGCGATCTGACTATTGTTCAATCACCCTACGGCACGGAAAGCTATCTCCATTACGGATATGAACACACGCAGGAGGGGGATATCTGGAAAATCGGGCTGCTGATCAGTAAATCCGTCATGAATGATCAGGGTGAAGCATTGTATATCGAAAATAATACCTGGGAACCACAGGCCATTTCGACGGAAGCCTACTGGAACGGACGCGATCCGAATTTCCGCGACTCGGCAACCAATGCCCCGTTGCTGGCTTCGAAATCCATCGCCCAGCACGGCTTGCTTTATACCACCGACTTCAGCAATCACGACGGTTTCGGCAACCCGGTCAATATCGTCAAGGGAGGATCTTCGGTAGCGGATACCATCGATACCACGGCCAGCTACTTCGTCGATACCGATCTCTGGATCGTGAACCGGACGCAGAATGAGACCACGGTCGACGTCGGAACTGTAACCCGTGAATTCGACGCCAACGGCAACCTCGAGCAGCAGAACAATTACGGCGTCGTCACCAACTTCACCTATACCCTGGAGGGCGATCTGGCGACCGAAACCGATGCCAATAATCAGGTAACGACTTATTCCGACTATTATCGAGGGATTGCGAGGCAGATCGAGTACCCCGAGGGCAAGGTCGTGACGCGCGTCGTCAACGATACGGGAACCGTGGATTCGGAGACCAACGGCCGTGGCTATACCACCCGATACGACTACGACGTGATGGATCGCCTGTCCGCCATCGATTTCCCGATCCACAGCGACGCGACCATTACCTACAGCCGCGAAGACGACCGGCTGGTGCGCACGCTGATTCGCGGAAACTTCCGCGAAACCACGCGATTCAACAGCCTGATGAGCCCGGTGCGCACCGAGAAAACCGATTTGACGACCGGTACCAAGATCACCACCGTCAACGAATTCGACTTGCACGGCCGCCAACGCTTCGCTTCCAAACCCTCCTACGGCGATTATCCGACCGGCCTCACGCAGCAGGATCGCGATCAGTTCGGCGTTACGACATTCATAGACGCGCTCGGACGGGAGATCGAGGTACGTAATCCGGACGGTAGCCAGAGATTCACCCGGTATCACAATCAAAATGGGCCTGTCGATCAACCCGATGCCGGATCCGTGCGGATTATCGACGAAAGAGGCAACGTCACGGTTAATCGCTTCATCGGGTACGGGTCGCCGGACGACAACCGGCTGGTGCGAATCGAAGCACCGGAAAGCATGACAACCGTTGCCGATTACGACAAGCTGCGCAACATTACCCGAATCTGGCAGGGGCAGCAGGGGGGTACGGGAGTGGAGCGGCTGTATAACTTCGACAGCCGTTTTTTCCTCGTCAGCGAGGATAATCCCGAAATCGGCCACCTGGTATTCGGCCGTGACAATGTCGGCAACATGACTTCCCGGCAAGTCAGGAACTCCGACATTCCGGGCGACACGCGCCCCGATTCGGAGGTGACGATCTATACCTTCGATGGCCTGAATCGGTTGAAAACCATCGACTATCCCGGGAGTACGCCGGACGTAGCCTACGATTACGACCATAACGACAACCTGACGGCCGTCGACAACGCTAACAGTACGCGGATCTACGGCTACGACGAAAACGACAACCTGAGCCACGAAGACATCACGATCAGTAGCGATGCCTACACGCTTTCCTACGGCTATGACAACCTGGATTTCCTGGATACGATCACTTATCCGTCCGGAAGGTCCGTTATTTACCGGAACGACGCCTTCGGCCGCCCGATCGGCATCGTGAATTTCGTTGACGACGCGACTTATTTCCCGGGCGGTCAAAAGCAATCGCTGACCTACGCCAACGGCATGGTGACGACGTTTACCCTCAACGAACGCGAATGGACCGAATCGATCCGGCTGGATAGCGACCAGGACAGCGGATTGATCGACCTGACCTATCTCTACGACGGCCGGGGCAACGTCGAGCAGATAGTCGACGGGCTCGACATCAACACCCGCGTCATGACCTATGACGGCCTGGACCGGCTCAAGACGGCAGACGGCATGTGGGGCAGTGGCAGTTTCGATTACGATTTCCGGGACAACATGACTTCACGCTCGATCGGCGGCAACGACGACGTTTACGTAATCCAGGACAACCGCATGGCGCAATTGCAGCGCAACGGCGTTCCGTTTCTGACCCCATCCTACGATGTCTACGGAAACCAGCTCGACACACCGCAGCACGATCTGCTTTTCGACGACGCCAGCAACCTGATATTCGCGACCAAGGTCTCGGGGACGACCGCGCCGGATATGTATTTCAGGTACGACGGCAACAATCGCCGGGTAGAGCGCCAGATCGGCCAGCTCAATGGCGATATCAGGCACTACGTCTACTCCAGGGGCGACGTGGTTTTCTCGGAAATCGATTTTCCGACGGCGTCGATCAAGGAAAACATTTATCTGGGCAGCCAGATCGTCGCCAGCGTGAAGAGCGATGCCGACGATCCGGTGGCGTCGATCGCCCTGCAGCCCTCGGCGCTGGAGAAAGTCCTGGTCGGGCTCGACGGCACGGGGTCCTTCGATCCCGGTGGCACCATCGTCGACTACCAGTGGTCGCAGGTCGCGGGTACGCCGGTTGCTATCGTGGACCTCGGCGCCGGTCTTGCCGAATTCGAAACCCCCATCGTCGCCTTTAACGAGACGCTCGTCTTCGAACTCGTCGTGACCGACGACGAGGGCAACAGTGCCAGCACGGTCGCGGGCATCGAAGTCATCCAGACCGATACCGACGGCGATACGATTTCGGACCTGTGGGAAGAGATTTACTTCCCCGGCAACCTCGCGCAAATGGACGCCAGTAGCGATTTCGACAATGACGGCATAACCGATGTCGACGAATTTCGCGGCGGCACGCATCCGATCAATTTCGATGCCCTGGATGTCCCGGACGGGATCCTCGTGACCACGGGCGTGTCCTCGGTCGACCTGGCATGGCCGGCCGTGCCGCGCGCCAACCGTTACGCGGTTTACACGAGCTCGACGCCGCAGGTGCCGATCACGGAAAGCAATCGCACTTACACGTCATCGAGTCCGTTCGTGCAGGAAGACCTGAACAACGGGCAATATCTGTACTATGTCATCGTCGCGGAGCGTCTGGATATCGACGGCAATCTGCTCGGCGATTCGCCGCCGTCGGATACCGTCGCGGTCAAGGTCGGCTGGAATACCTGGCCGCAGCGCATCGTGCATACGACGCAATTCGTCAGCGATCCCTTGAGCCTGGAAATCAACGCGCAGGGCGATGTCGCGGCCAGCTGGATTCCGGCCGACACTTTTGTCCCGGTTTACTCGAGTTACACCCAGCAGGGAGGCTGGACGACGGCGACGACGACGCCTCCCGACAAGGGATTGAACGACCCCGATATTCGCGTGGTCGGGAGAACCGACGGCATTTACGCGCAGTACTACGTCGAGGGCACGGGCTGGACGAACGACGAATTGCTTCAGGGAGGGGCCGACAACGAATGGCTGCTTTACGAGCAGGCGTTCAACAGCAACCAGGAAGGACTGGTCATCATCGGCCGGTTGACGACGGCCACCGAGTACCGCTGGCTGCGATACGCGCCGCAGACCGGCTGGATGTCACCGCAGGCGTTGCTGCTGAGCGAGCCACCGGGAGGGTCGATCAGCCCGATGCGGCTGTATATCGCCGACGACGGCGCCGCTCAGATGCTGCTGGCCGAACTCGATTCGGCAGGCGACTATACCACCGGCGCAATCGCCTACGATCCGGCCACCGGCTGGCAAGGCCAGGTATCGCTCGGGTTCCCCTTCTATTTCCCCGATTTCCTGGAAGAAGACCTGTTGATCGCGGCCAGCGACAGCGGGTATCTGAACCTGGTGGCAATCGATTCCGGCAGCACGATCATTTCCCGGCATTTCATACCCGGCTCGGGATGGAGCGACGTTCTCACCGTGGACGATCAGTTCGCCCTGGCGAACGACGGCTCATTCGTGCCGCCGATGGACCTGGAACTCGACAGCCAGGGCAACGGTGTACTCGTCTACCGCGAGCAACCGGGTACCGGTCTCACTCTCAGGGAATTTCACCAGAACGGCGGTTGGCAGGAGGCGATCGTACGGCCGGATCCGATCGGTTGCGATTACGACGACTACCCGGATTTCATTCTCGAGGATTTCGACGAAAATACGCCAACCCGGCGGGATTTCAATCCAGACTACTTCATAACCCTGGATCTCGAGATCAACGATCTCGGCGACTGGTCGATCGTTTCCAGCCTGCGCGACTTCAGCCCGCGGTCGAGCGCGGTATGGGCCGCGCGCCGGGATTCCCAGGCGGGGTGGCTGGAAGACGTTATACTGCACTGCCCCTACCTGCACTACGGCACTTCGCGTACCGAACTGGCGCAGGCGATGAACGCCAGCGGTACTACCTTCGTCATCTGGACGTTCGCCGACGACGGCGAAGTGCTTTCCGATCCCAAGGTCCTGAGCAACAAGTTCGAAATGCAAAAGGGTGTGCCGCCGATCGCGAATGCGGGCGCGGACCAGACCGTGACCGAAGGCGACGACGTATTCCTCGACGCGAGCCAGTCGAGCGACCCGGACAACGAGATCGTGGCTTACCTGTGGACGCAGATAACGGGCACGCCGGTCAATATCGCCGACGGCGATACCGCGCTCGCGACATTTATCGCGCCGCTGGTCGCCGCCGACGAAACGCTGACTTTCGAGGTGACCGTGACCGACGAGTCCGGCAACCGGGCCAGTGACAGCGTCGACGTGACCGTGACCGACTTTTCGTCGGTCGAGCTCGGCGTGATCCTCGGCAGCTCGAGCGCGGGGCCGCTGACGACGGGCGACAGCCTGTCGCTGAGCGCGCAGGCGTCGGGCGGCAATGGCGGCGCCTACGAGTACCAGTTCCGCTTCAAGTCGCTGGACGATCCCGCCGCTGGCTGGACCCAGTTGCAGGCTTTCGGCAGTGTCGACAGCGTCACCTGGAACAGCACGGGCCTCGGCGGCAAATACCGCCTGCAGGTTCGCGTGCGCGAAGTGGGTAACGAAAGCGTCGTGGTCCGCGACGCGATTTCGATCTGGGTCAACTCGGCGGCGCCGCTGACCGCGGTCATGCTCGAAAGCGATGCGATCGGCCCGCAGCTCGAAGGTTTCGTCGCCGCGCTCACGGCAGCTCCCGCTGGCTCAGGCGATCCGGTCGAGTACCGGTTCGAGCTCAAGAACGAGGCAATTTCTCCAGACTGGATCCTGCTGCGCGACTATGGCGCGGACCCGGCGCTCGCCTGGAGCTCGAGCGGTTATATCGGCAAGAACCGGATCCGGGTCTTCGCCCGGCGCGCGGGCACCCTCGACAAACCCGCCAGGGACGCGCTGCGAATCTGGATCAACCCGGCCGACGCCGTGACCTCGGTGCTGCTGTCGCCGTCGCTGTTCAGCCCGCAGCCCTCGGGTACCGGCATCACCTTCGACACCGTCGTGACCGGCGGCAACGGGAACATCGAGTATCGCTTCTCGACCAAGGACACCACGGGCCTGGCGGAGTGGGTCGTTGCGCAGAATTGGTCCGCTGCGGCGAGTTTCGCCTGGGAGTCGACCGGCATCTACGGCAAGCAGCGCATCCGGGTCGAGGCCCGTAACGCCGGCAGCGGCGATCGCGAAGTGGCGGACAGGATGTCCTACTGGCTCAACGACGACAACCCGCTCGCCGAGGTCGAATTGCAGTCCGACCAGCCGAACCTGATCGTCGTCGGCCCGGACATCAACCTGACCGCGGTACCCGACGGCACCGCCAGCCTCTACGAGTACCAGTTCCTGGTCAAGGGCGGCGCGCCAACGGCGAGCTGGTCGGTGCTGCGCGACTTCGCTCCCGATCCGAATTTCTCGGTAGCGAGCGCCGCGTTCCTGGGCAAGAACCGCTTCCAGGTTCGCGCGCGCAACCAGGGCACGCTGGACAAGGAAGTCAGGGACGGGCAGGTCGTCTGGGTGAATCACCTCGACGCGATTACTGATATTGCCCTGAGCGCGAGCGACACCGACGTCGTCTGGGGCGAGACGATCACCTTCAACCTGTCGTTCACGGGCGGTGACGGGACTTATTATCTCGCCAAGGAACTCAAGAACCCGGGCGAAGAGTTTTCCGGCAACGAGTATTTCCGCTCGATGAGCACCGACAGCTTCGATTTCTACGTCGGCGGCATGTTGCCGGGCACTTACCGCATGCGGGTACAGGCCATCAACCACGAACTCGACAAGCCCGTGAAGTCGAACAGCGTGCGCTTCACGGTCAGCGAGAGCGGCGACCCGGCCTGGCAGCTCGGCGGCGAGAACTACGACGACATCCAGCAGTGCACGATCTACGAGTGTATCTGCGCGG
>Ga0209956_1000190_pt1 | contig 14920 bp, 13 predicted proteins | sample SalPon2A_C_D1_MG_FD_185720 | JGI IMG/M metagenome (GOLD analysis project Ga0209956, IMG submission 185720) | Soil microbial communities from South San Francisco under conditions of wetland restoration - Salt Pond MetaG R2A_C_D1_MG (SPAdes)... | ecosystem: Environmental > Terrestrial > Soil >...
CGGGCCAAGGGCGCGAACATGGTCGCCGGCGGACACCGCTCCGACCTCGGCCGGCAGTTTTTCGAACCCACGATACTGACCAACGTCAACGGCGCGATGCGCGTCTTCCAGGAAGAGATCTTCGGGCCGATAGCGCCGCTGTTCAAGTTCTCCACCGAGGAAGAGGCCGTGCAGATGGCCAACGATACCGAGTTCGGCCTCGCCTGTTATTTCTACTCGCGCGACATCGGCCGCATCTGGCGCGTCGCCGAGGCGCTGGAATACGGTATTGTCGGCATCAACGAAGGAATTATTTCCAATGAAATGGCGCCTTTCGGCGGCGTCAAGGAGTCGGGCCAGGGGCGTGAAGGCTCCAAGTACGGACTCGACGATTATCTCGAAATCAAATACATGTGCCTCGGAGGTATCGACCAATGAGCAGTGCGGAATTAAAAGTCAACGAATTTCAGGGGTTGTCCAACAGCGACTGGCAAGCTCGCAAGAACGACGCCATCGCGCGCGGCGAAGGGAATATTGCCCAGGTCTACGTCGACCATGCCCTCGGATCCGAGATCTGGGACGTGGAAGGCAAGCGCTATATCGACTTCGGCACGGGGATTGCGGTTTGTTCGGCCGGCCACAGCCACCCGAAAATCGTCGCCGCGGTCGCCGAACAACTCCAGAAATTCAGTCATACCTGCGTCATGGTAACCCCTTACGACAGCGCGGTGCGCCTGGCGGAAAAGCTCAATGAACTCGCTCCCGGCGACTCGAAGAAAAAGTCTATCTTCGTCACTACCGGCGCCGAGGCGGTGGAAAATGCCGTCAAGATAGCGCGCGCCCACACCGGCCGGCGCGGTGTTATCGCCTTCAACGGCGGTTACCACGGCAGAACCAGCCTGACCATGGGCCTGACCGGCAAGATCACGCCCTACAAAAACCTGTTCGGCCCGTTTCCCGCCGAGATCTATCATGCGCGGTTCCCGATCGAGTACCATGGCATTTCCGTCGAGGATTCTCTCAAGGCCGTCAACGATCTATTCCTGGCCGATATCGCGCCGACCGACGTCGCCGCGATCATCATCGAGCCGGTGCAGGGCGAGGGCGGATTCTACCCGGCCCCGGTGGAATTTTTACAGGCGCTCCGAAAGCTTTGCGACGAGCACGGCATCCTGCTCATCGTCGACGAAATCCAGACCGGCTTCGCGCGCACCGGCAAAATGTTTTGCAGCGAGTACGCCGGCGTCGAGGCCGACCTGATGACCGTCGCCAAGGGCATGGCCAACGGTTTTCCAATCGCCGCGGTAGTCGGCAAGGCCGAGATCATGGATGCGCCGCTGCCCGGCGGAATTGGCGGCACCTACGCGGGTTCGCCGCTGGGTTGCGTGGCCGGGCTGGCGATGATGGAAGTGATCGCCGAGGAGAAGCTGGTCGATTCCGCGCTTCACGTCGGCGAAATATTCCAGTCCCGGCTGCAGGCCCTGCAGGCGAAGTATCCCGACACCGTCGGTCATCTGCGCACCGCGCACGGCGCGATGATGGCGATGGAGCTGGTCAAAAACGGCGATCCCGGGCAGCCCGACGCCGAGCTAACCAAAGCGCTGGTCGGCAAGGCTTACGAAAACGGCCTGGCGCTGCTGTCCTGCGGTTCGCGCGGCAACGTTATCCGCTTCCTGCCCGCGCTCAACATCACTGACGAACTGATCGACGAGGGTCTCGACATCCTCGAGCACTGCCTCGCCGATCTCCTCAAGTAAAGGGGGACGGACCCCTCTATTGTCCCGGAGTCATCCCCGCGCAAGCGGGGATCTCCCAATAAACCAACACGGCAGAATCGAAAGATCCCCGCTTGCGCGGGGATGACCGGAGTTTCATTAACCGAGAGAAAAAGGCTTTCGTCCTCTTTTTCTGGGTACCGGGAGCTCATAGGTGCGTGATTTTTCCGCGAGAGCAAGGAAGGTACGCGCGCAGAATCGCAGTTTATATGCAATACATGAGGATTCGACCGGGCCGGCGCACCGGCACGGAGCTGACGCCGCTATCGTGGAAAATAGCGCTTGCCTATGAGCTTCCGAGAGGTTCGTTTAACTCGATGACGTAACCGTTGGGATCCTTGAAAAAGGCGATGATGCGCGTGCCGGCATTCATCGGGCCGGGCTCGCGCACGAACTCAACGCCCCTGGACTTCAGATAGTCCGCAGTCGCGTAAACCTCCGACACCTTGAGCGCGAAGTGGCCCCAGGCGTTGCCCATGTCATAGGGTTCCCGCTGGTCCCAGTTAAAAGTCATCTCGAAAGTCGTGCCCTCGTCCTCGCCGACATATCCGACGAAGGTATTGGTAAGGCGGCCGTCCGGGTATTCGTTCTGGCGAAGTATCTTCGTGCCCGGAATCCGGGTATAAAAATCGAGTGTCTCTTGCTGGTCGAAAACCCGAATCATGGTGTGATCGAGCCTGAAATCCGGCTTGTTCATCTAATCCCCCGAAGTTCGTAAACCGGGCCGCACCGCGGCGGCCACCAGTTCCTGAAATCTTCTGACCCCGCTCTCCCAGTGCGGCGACAACAGGCCGCCGCCGGCGGCCAGCGGCGAGTGGCGCCCCTGCTGCAGGCGGATGCACATTTCGTGGTCTTCGCCGTGCACGCCGCGCCATAATGTGCCGAGCTCCGCGACCCTGGCATCGCTGCGGTCGGCATCGCGGTGCAGATAGATCACGCGCTGTTGCCGGGACAGTCCGGCCGAGAGCGGCTGGTTCAGGTGCACCCCGAGCTGGTCGGGCTGGTACCTGCCGAGCACGAAATTCGGGAACAGGGTCAGGTATTGCGAACTGACCCCCAGGGTCCCGGCCCGCGCATTGGCTGCCTGCTCCAGGCCGAGCTCGACCGCACTGCCGATGCAATGCTCGTCGACCAGCGTACGGTGATTTTCGAGCGGTTGGTCGGTGGTCTTCCGGTGCACGAACTGAACGTGGTAGGGCTCGATGAAATTTTCCATCAGCAGTTTCCAGTTGCAGGCAATCTCGCCGAAATCCAGCGTCGCCACCGGCAGGTATTCATCGATCCGCAGATCTCCGAGCTGGCGTTCGAGCGGCGCCAGGAAGTCCGCAAACGATTGCGGCGCCGGAGACAAATTGACGAAAATCCAGTCTTGCCATACCTCGCAGGCAACCGCGACCAGGCCGAAATCCTCGCAGGCGAAGTTCTCCGGCAACTGACGTTGTGCGCCGCCGAAATAAGGCGCGCTGATTAGCGCGCCGCTCAAATCGTAACTCCAGCTATGGTAGGGACAGCGGATCAGCTTGCCGCAGTTTATCTCGCTCGCGATCAGCTTCAGGTTTCGATGACGGCAGACATTGTGCCAGGCGCCGATTTCCCCGTCGCGGCCGCGCAGCAGGAATAGCGGCAGGCCGGACAGCTGAATCGGTCTGGCGTCCCCGGCGCGTTCGAACTGGTGGGCGAAGCCCGCGAATACCCAGCCCTCGCCGAACAGGTAGCGGTTTTCGAGGTGCATGAATTCATCGCTGACATAGGCTTCGGCAGGCAGGCCATGAGCCGGCGGAACCTCGGCGTCGAATTCGTTTAGCAATGACCGGTCAAGCATTAGCCCGTCCTCGCGTAGGCTGGCAAAACTAGCATATTTGCTCCGTTATTCGAAGCATTTTGGGGCTTATATTTGCGTTTTCAGCAATTATTTTGCATTAAATTGATTTTTCCTCAATAATAGCGGCCATAATTTTAAGATAACCCAGAAATGACCGCACCCGCGACCAACCCGACCGAGCCCGACAAAACCCGCGGCATCGCCTCGACCGAGGACGATCTCAATCGCGGGATCATCAACATGCTGCAACTGGACGGCCGTCTGCCCTACAAGGATATCGCGACCGCACTCCAGGTTTCGGAAGGCACGATTCGCAACCGTATCCAGTCGATGAAACAGAGCGGCGCGTTGAAGATCGTCGCCCTCGCGGACCCGATGGCGATCCGCTACAAGGCCGATGCGATGATCGGCATCAAGGTCGCGCACCCGGCGACGCCGCGCGGGGTGGCTCATCGGCTCAGCGAACAGGGTGAGGTCGTTTACGTACTCTGGGTCTCGGGCCGCTACGATCTGTTGATCGAAGTCGTCTGCGAAACTCGCGGCGCCTTTCAGTCTTTCCTGGAAACCCATTGTTTCGGTCACGAAGATATCGACCAGATCGAGGTCATGACCGGCATCGAAATGTTCAAAAACCAGTTCCTGCTGAAGCGGCAGGCAAAATAAATCCGATCGAGGGGCCCCGATGAGCAACGTTTATTTTGAAAAGATGGAACAGTCCTTTCCCAGCAAGGCACGCATCCGCAAAGAGCAAAAGAAACTCGGGGATGCCGGCGTCAAGTATGTCCTGTCATGCTGGATAGACCTGCTCGGCGTACCCAAGACCAAGCCGGTGCCATTGGCCGATTTCGAACCGCTGTGCCTGGGCAAGGGCCCGCAGTTCGCGGTGCATTCGGTGTCCTTCGTCCCCGAGCTGGGTCCGGCCGACTCGGATCAGATCCCGGTACCCGATCTCGATACCCTGGTAATCTGTCCCTGGGATCCGAGCTGTGCCTGGGTATTCGCCGACCTGTGGTGGGAGGGGAAGCCCTACAACCTGTGTCCGCGGCAGGCGCTCAAGCGCGCGATTCGCGACGCCGGCAAGCAAGGCTACGCGATGATGGCCGGGATCGAACCCGAGTTCATCACCATGCAATGGGACGAAAACGGGCGCCCGGTCAAGGCGTTCGACGACGATCCCGCCGAGGGCGAGGGCATCCGGCCGCGCCGCCAGGCCTTCGGCTACGACGTCGAGTATTCGATCGACGCGATGGGGTTTCTCGGTGAACTGATCGACATCCTGAACGGCCTCGGCTGGGGCCTGCACGATGTCGTCGCCGAGGGCGCCTACTCCCAGTTCGAACTCGACTTTCATTATGCCGACGTGCTGACCATGGCCGACCGCCTCGTCTTCCTGCGAGTCTTGCTCAAGGAAATCGCCAAGAAGCACGGCATGTTCGTCACCTTCATGCCCAAGCCGACCACCGGCGACTGGCGCTCGGGCGCGCACATGAACACCTCGCTGGTCAAGATCAAGCAGCCGGGCAAAAACATTTACGAGGGCGCAGGCGGCAAGTTCAGCCAGACCGCCTACCATGCGGTCGGCGGTCTGCTCAGGCACGGCGCCGCGATCACCGCGGTGGCCTGCAGCACGGTCAATTCCTACAACGGCCTGGTGCCGAAAGTCGCCGGCTTCGAGGGCGGCGTCTATACCTGGGCGCCGACGCATATCACCTACGGTCACAATAACCGCTCGGCGATGCTGCGCCTGCCGCAAAACCGATTCTGCATCGAAAACCGTGCCGCCGACATGTGCATGAACCCTTACCTGGGTCTCGGCATGTCGCTCGCCGCGTCGGTGGACGGGATCGTCAACAAGATCGATCCAGGAGCGTCGGCCGACGAGGATTTGTACGTGATGGATTCGACCAGGCAAAAGAAGCTGACGGCGCTGCCGCGCAACCTGCTCGAAGCCACCGAGCAACTCGGCAACAGCCATCTCGCGAAACAAATGCTCGGCGAACAAATACTGTCGTCGTTCATTGCCTACAAGATCGACGAGTGGGAGCGCTATCACCAGGTCACCACCGATTGGGAAGTGAAAGAATACCTGCGCCTGTTCTGAACGGAGCCTGCCTGCCGTGAAATACCCTGGGGTAAAATCCGTTCTGACTGACAGCGAATGAGCAAAATGAAATACGAAATCTTCCATCTCCATGATTTCGAACTGCAATCCGGCGAGATTCTGCCCGATGCACAACTCGCCTACCGGACGTACGGCGAGCTCGATTCCGAGGCCGGCAATACGGTGCTGTTGCCGTCTTTTTATACCGGCGATCACGTTCGCAACGAGGGATATTTCGGCGCCGGCCGCGCGATCGACCCGGCCCGCCACTTCGTGGTTTCGGTGAATCTGTTCGGCAACGGACTCTCGTCGTCGCCGAGTAACACCCCCGCCCCGTTCGATGCGGCACGGTTCCCGCGGATCACTTTTTACGACAACGTACGCGCCCAATACCGCCTGTTGACCGAACGGCTCGGCATCGAGCAGCTGGCGCTGGTGACCGGCTGGTCGATGGCCGGCTGCCAGTCGTTTCAATGGGGCGCCCAATACCCGGATTTCGTGCGCGCGATCCTGCCGTTCTGCGGATCGGCGAAAACTTCCGAGCACAACTTCGTGTTTCTCGAGGGGGTCAAGGCGGCGCTGCAGGCGGACGCGGTTTATGCCGGCGGCGATTACCGCGAACCGCCGGTCAGGGGATTGAAGGCATTCGGGCGCGTTTACGCGGGCTGGGCGTATTCGCAGACCTTTTACCGCGAAAAAATCTACCGCCAACTGGGTTTCGCAAGCGCCGAGGATTTACTGCGGGACTGGGAACGGGACCACCTCGACTGGGATGCCAACGACCTGCTCGCCATGCTGTGGACCTGGCAGCGGGGCGATATCAGCGACAACCCGCTCTACCGGCAGGATTTCGAGGCGGCATTAAAGGCGATCCGAGCGCGAACCATCGTCATCGCCTGCGACAACGACCTTTATTTTCAACCCGCAGACAATGCGCTCGAAATCCCCCTTATTCCCCGGGCCGAACTCAGGGTCTACGAGTCGCCCTGGGGTCACTGCGTCGCGTCACCGGGCAATGACCCGGCTTTTCAGCGCTACCTCGACGAGGCAATTTCTGAATTGCTCGATTGAAAAAACCAGGCTTGCAGCTTATTGAAACTCGCTCAGCGGAAGTTTCACAGCGGGTCGAGACAAGGCAAAATCGGGCAAAACCGCCCTCCGGACAAATCCAGGTGCTCCGCGGCATGCGAACGTCCTGTTCGTCAAAGCGCAGTTTACCTGCAGCAAATGATCATTTTGAGCCCGATTACAAGGTTGATTTTTCGGGCCGTATCGCGCCGGCCGGGCAGAAATTCAACGCCAACCCGCGCGGTCCATCAGGATAACCGCCTCGCGGTTGTGTTCGCCGAGCAGGGTCAGGTTGAGACTGTCGCTCTTGAAATCTCCGAAAGCGCGCAGGGTCTCGGGCGTTTTCACACCCTCGACCACCGGATACTCGTTGTTGACCTCGGCATACCAGGCCTGCGACTCGTCGCTGACCAGAAACTCGAGCAGTTCGACAGCCGCGTCCGGGTGGGGACTGTACTTCGCGACCCCCGCGCCGCTGACGTTGACGTGAGCGCCGCGGCCCTGCTGGTTGGGCCAGAACAGACCTAGACTGGCCGCGACCTCGCGGTCCCTCTGGTCATCGCTGTTGACCAACCGGCCGTAATAATAGGTATTCGCAACCGCGATATCGCAAAGGCCGGCCGCGGCCGCGCGCAGCTGATCGGTATCGGCGCCGGCCGGCTTGCGGGCAAAATTGCCGACCAGGCCGGTTGCCCAGGCTTCGGTCTTGTCGACGCCATCGGCCATGATCATCGATGCGACCAGCGACTGGTTGTAGATATTGCTCGACGAGCGCATGCAGATTCGTCCCTTCCACTTGTCGTCGGCAAGCGCCTCGTAGGTCGAAAGCTCGGACGGGGCTACACGGCCGCGGGCGTAAAATATGACCCGCGCTCGCTGCGACAAACCGAACCAGAAATTTTCCTTGTCGCGCAGGTGGGCAGGAATCCGCCGCTCGAGAACCGGGTTATCGATCGCCTGCAGAACCCCGGCTTCCTTGGCGCGCTGCAGCCGACCTGCATCGACGGTGATGAATATATCGGCGGGGCTCGAGTGGCCCTCGGATTCGAGCCGCTGCAGCAGGGCGTCGGCCTTGCCGGTGATCAGGTTGAAACCGATCCCGGTTTCGGCCTCGAACTTTTTCAACAGCGGCAGGATCAGAACTTCCTGGCGCGCCGAGTAAACGTTGACCTCGTCGGCCCGGGCATGCGCCGAAACGAATAACAAACACCAGAATAATGCCAGCAAAACCGGCTTCCCGGGACGAATAGCACTGCGGTACATCTGCGGATTCCTTATACGAGAAGTTTCGAGGTCGGCAAAATTATCAAAGAATTAATGGGAATGCAAATCATTCTCATTTAATGAATCAACAAATGCTCGTAGCGTCGATCGGTGAGGGTCTCGAGGAATGCGACCAGCGCGTCGATCTTGCGGTCGCTGAGTTTTTTCGCCTTCAAATCGTCGAGGTTGACCGTTTCGGCGACTTCCGCCGGACGCCAGGGCTGGCCGGTTTCGGGATTGCGCGACCGCTCCGGATTATTGTACTGGTCGTAAAACTCGATCACGGTGCGCAGTTCGCGGAATACACCGTTGTGCATGTAGGGGCCGGTCACCGCGACGTTGCGTAAACCCGGCACCCGGAACTTGCCCCACTGACGGGGGTCATCGGGGGTCAGCCGCGATCCGAGGCCCGGGTCACGGTGCGCGGCGGCTATACCGTTTTTCTCCCGCAGCAGCGTATTACTCGGAGTGCCGATATTGCGGTACTCGAAGTTGGTGAAGGGTTCGCCCTCGTCGTCCATGACCTTGAGCTGGTGGCAGCTGGCGCAGTTGGAGTTGTTGGTGGAAAAGAAAATCGACATGCCGAGGTCCTCGAGCGCGGTCAACTCGTACTCGCCGCGCAGGTAACGGTCGTACTTCGAATCGAAGGCCTCGAAAAATCCGCTTTTTTCGAATGTCGCGATTGCGTCGGTGAGCGCCGCGTAGGCCCGCTCCACGTCGTCGAACAGGCCCGCGCCGTAGACTTGTTCGAATCCGGCGCGGTAGTGATCCTGACGCTGCAGGCGATCGACGACGGCAGCCTTGTCGGGCATCGCCATCTCGATCGGGTTGAGGATCGGCTGGGCCGCCTGGGCCTGTAAATCCGCCGCGCGCCCGTCCCAGAACAGGCCGCCGCGATAAACCGCCTTGTCGTCATCGTAGTGAAACCCGGGCACCAGCGAGACATAGGCCAGGCCCGGCGTATTACGGTCGCCGAGCGATTCCAGGTCGTCGCCGAGCGAGGCCGCGCGGCCGACGCCGCTGTCGCGCGATTCGCTGAAGCCCCGCGCCGGATCGTGGCAACTCGCACAGGACTGGTTGTGCTCCCGCGACAGAACAGTGTCGAAAAACAGCGCTCTTCCCAGTTGCAGCTTGCGATCGGTGTCGTCGGCCTGCAACGGCCGCAGGGTGAACAGGCAGAGCAACGCCGCGAGCGCGACCAGCGCTACGCGCAGTCCGCGCCCGCGCAAGGGTTCGAGCAACAGCCCGGCAATCGTTGTCGGCACAGGCATATCGGGAACTCCGAATCGATAGCGATCGCTGCCTTTCGAGGTATGCAGGCTGGCGAAGATCCAGTCCCAGATGGCGAGCACGCTGCCGTAGTTGCGATTATTGCCATCGATGTCGTGGTGGCGCTGGTGCTGCATCGGGGAAATCAGCCAGTGCTCGAGCCAGGCAGGATAGCGCAGACGCAGGTGCGAATGGCGCAAATTGTCGCCGAGCAGGTGGGCGGCAAGCACGAATGCATTCACGCCGACAACCTCGAGACCCTCGATCCCGGCGCCGAAGACATAGATAAAGCTCCCGGTTACCACGCCGGAGGCGAGTGCGAAGCGCAAGGCATAGAGCAGGTTTTCGAGCGGGTGCACACGATAATAGGTAAAGGGTGTCAGAACCTCGGCGCCGTGGTGTACGCGGTGGACGGCCCACAAGGCGGGGACGCGGTGCATCAGGCGGTGGAGCCCGTAACGGCTGAAATCGTTGACCAGAAACAGCACAAGCGCGTAAGCAACAACGGTGCCGGGCCCGGCCGAACCGAGCTTGGTGCGGTAACCGAGATGCAGATCGAGTATCCTGACCACGTAGACCGCCACCTCGCCGGCACCGCCGATCAGGGCCGGGATCAGCAACACCTTGAAAGCCGCGGCGATCGCGAAGTAGCGGTAATCGAGCCGCGCCGAGGGATGCCACCAGACACCCGCACCGAGCCACTCGCGACGCTGCTGCCCGGTCAGGCGGCCTACCGCCAGGCCAACCAGCAAGGCCAGCGCCAGGTACCCGAGGAATAAACGCTTGTCGGGGGAGTAGAAGTATTCCAGGCCGGTCAGGCCGGCGAGATCAATCGCCATCGGATTCCATGATCTTGGCCTCGACACCCAGCTCGTCGACGAGTAAAAAGTAATAGGTTCGGTAAACGGTTTCGAGCAACTCGTAGAGGTCGTGGAAATCGGCCGAAGTCACCTCGACACCGGGCCGCTGTGCGAGTTTGTGGGCAAGTTCTTTCGCGGCATCGATCTTGGAGCGCTGGAAATCGATTTCCTCGAGACCCTGGTCGCCAACCCGGGCCGAAAAGTAGCCGGTTTCCCTGCCGATCTCGAAGAACTCGGCATGGGTCGCGAGGATCGACTCGATCGCCGCCATCGACATCCCGGACCGCCAGTATTCCAGCCTTTCGACATCCGGGGTTCCCTTGTGCTTGCCGGTGAACCCGCCGGGCTCACCCACACGCCAGTCTTCCAGGCGGTAACTGCTGTCTACCAACGCGTGCACGAGCAACTTCAGCGAGTTGCCGTCGCCGGCCTCGAAACTCGTGTCACGGCGATAAAATCCATCGACCTCGGCAAGCCGGCTGCTGATATGATCGATCGCGATCAACGCCGCCTGCCAGCGGCGCGGGCTGCCTTCGTCCCTGGCGAACAGCAGGTATTCGAGCGCATTGATTCCCTTGCTCGAAGTCTTGAACATCGCCTGTTGCAGCGGGGCGTCCGACCGCAGGACACTGGAGATCGCGTCGACGGGCGATTCGTTGCCGCGGTGATAGTGATCGATGTAACCCGGATGGTCGAGGAATTCCTCATCCAGCGCACCGGCGATATAGACCGCCTCCACGGCCTTCCAGCGGCGCACCAGTTCGCCGAAAGCCTCTTGCGCCGGAGCGAGTTGCGCCGCCCCGGCTTCGGCCGGCATCGACTGCAACGCGGATTTCATGCTGGCGAGCGCGGCCAGCGCGCCATCCGCGTCGCGCAGCAGCATTTCATGCTTGGCCCGGAAGAGAAAGTCCTGCTCCGGTGTCGCGGCGCCGACGCTCGGCAGGTACAGGGCTATAAGGAAGGAGATCAGGATCAGTTTAGGTGCGGACATGGTTACAGGGACTCGAGAAATTGAAGTATTGCGGTGCGTTTCGCCGCATTAAGGCTGGCAAATTTTACTCTTGCCGCACGCGCTTCTCCAGCATGCCAGAGTATCGCCTGCTCGGGGGTCGCCGCGCGGCCGTCGTGCAGGAAGCCGGCGTCCGGATTCAGGCGTCGGGCCAGGCCGATACCCCACAGCGGCGCGGTGCGCCATTCACGGGGACCGGCCTCGAACACGCGGCTGCCGTCCGCGAGCGCCTCGCCCATGTCGTGCAGCAGAAAATCGCTATAGGGATCGACCGCCAGCTGGTCGCCGACGGGATAGCCGCTGCGATGGCAGTTGCCGCAGCCGACGCGGGCGAATAATTCGGCGCCCTCGGCCGGTACCGGCGGGCGCGGCGTCTTCAGATTTTTCAGGTAATAGGCGATCGCCGCGACGCGTTGCGCGTCGACATCGGGCTCACTGCTCGAATAGGCCAGCGCGCATTGCGACTGCACCGGGCTGCAATTTTCCCGCGGATACCACGCCGAGGTCAGCCCCATGTCCTCGATCAGCGCACGCGAGACCTGGTCGAGCAACCCTGCCACGCCGGCCTTCCAGCCGAAACGGCCCAGCCGCCAGCCGCCGTACTCGCGCGACCAGACGATATTCGGCCTGCCGGAAATACCGTCGCCGTCCAGGTCGTCGGGATCGGCATGGGCCAGGATCGAGCTTTCGGCTATCCGCTCGACCAGTCCCAGGCCGGTGAGCGCCGGTGCGCGCCGGGGATAGGTCTTTCCCGGCTCGGCCGGCAGGCCGTAGCGCGGACCTTCGAGGACGAACTCGGGGGCGATCAATTGACGCCTCGCACCGTCCGCGTAAACGAACTCGACCGCGGCCGTCCGCACCGAAACCCCGGCCTCGCGCGGCACGCCGGGGATCGCGCGGGTCGCGATCTGGCCGCCATAGCGGGCGTCGCCGTCGACACGCAGGACGATCGAATGGTCCACCGGGCGGGCGCCGTCGACTCGGTTGCCGCCGCCGTTACGCCGGTGACAGGCTATGCAGCTACTGGCGTTGAACAGCGGTCCGAGCCCGTCGCGGGACGTCGTCGACGCCGGCGCCTCGACCCAGGTCGCGGCGAAAAAGCTGCGACCGAGAGCGAAACGATCCAGTTGTTCGTCGGACAGCGGGCTGACCGCCTGCTCCAGCGCGCGGGCATCGCGGGAAGATGTGAACAGCGAATCGGTGGCGGCAGTGGCGGTCATCGTCAGGCAGAGCAGGGTTGCGAACGGCACGACGCGCGGCCGTGGCGCGCAAACCCGCCGGCCGGTCGTTAAGCCCTCGACAAAGGCTGTACGCAAGTGAAGCAATCGCTGTAACAACGAGCCGATCCCCTAGATGCGGGTTTCCCCGGGGTCGGTGACGTCGCCGGCGGTGAGACTGATTCCGACGTCGCCGGCCACCGCCACCATGCTGTCGCCGAGACGGCGCAGGTCGTTCTTCAGGTGGCGGATTTCCCGGTCGTTATTGCCCGGCAGGATCTGGTAATCGAAATGCCACTTGTCGGCGGCCAGCGAGTTCATCCTGGCGATCCGGGCATCGATTTTTTCGATCAGCCGATCCAGCTTCTTCCGCGTATCCCCGGAAACCCGCTGGTAAAGGCTCTCTCCATACGCCTTGCCGTCGAACTCGGCCTTGAGCACGTTCACGAATCCACGGTAATTGCGGGTGATATCGCGATGCGTGTTGTCGCTGAAACAGGATTGCTCGTCTTCCTCGCTCGGTGTCAGCACCGCGACCGCGATACGCTCGTTGGCGAGCTCGGACTTGAGGAATACGCCCATGCCCGCGACGATTTGTCGCAGCGCCGATTCCGGCGGGATATTTTTCTCGCGGTCGTCTCCGTCGAGCTGTCCGAGCAACGCGGCGCGGTAACATCCGGTTGCGTCGCCGGAGCAGCGGCCGGAACGATTCCTGCTCCAGGCACCGGCGACGGCTTCCAGGTCGGAGGCGAGCAACGCGGCGGCGGCCTGGAGATATTGCAGGCGGCGTTGCGCGTGCGGCACCGAGGTGAAATCCGCCAGCGGACGCTGGCCGGCGGTCAATGGACCGTGGGTAATCGCATCGACGCTGAAATTGGCATAGTCCTGGTCCTGTCCCCAGAGCAGGAATTCGATTGCGTGGTAACCGCTTGCCACGTTCGAATCGCCGCCGTTCTCGTTGAGCGCCATCAATACCGCCGGGGTGATTTCGGCGACGTCGACCGCTTCGGCGCCCTGTCCGCCGGGATGGAAGATCCCCGGGGTATCGATAATATTGCCAGACGTGTGCCGGCCGTTTGCGTCGATGGTGTAATCGATCAGGTTTTCATCGAGCGGCCAGGAATTGATGCGCCCCTCGGGCGAGCCGTAGGCGTCGGCGACCCAGCCGGAATCGGCGTCGATGGGTCCGTTCACCAGTCTGAATATCTCGGTCGCGCCGTAGGATTCGCGCGCCGCGAGCCAGACCGTGCGCGCCGCCGCGTAAGTCTTCTCGGTCGGATCGGCGGCCAGCTCGCCTATCGCTTGCTGCAATTCGCGCGCGTCGGCGAAAGCACGGCCGTAGGCATCCGTGGCGATATCGGCGTATGCCTGTAGCAACGGCTGGCCGTCAACCGCGGCCGCGGCCGGTCCGCTGACGGTCAGGCAGGCGACTAATGATACGGCCGCAGCCGATTGAACAATTTTACTCATCGATGACGATTCCCCGGTAGCTAAACTTGAGACAGGACGAGGATTATAAATAATTCAAATCTAAATGCAAATGATTAGCATTTAGATTTACATTAACCACCGTGCATGCTTCAATACAGCCCTGCAGCAAACGTCGTTTTTCAGTCAGGGAGAAAAAACATGATTTCAAACCTGTCGGCCGCGAGGCTGGAAAATATCGACTTCGACTCCGTCGAAGAACCGTCAGTCGAGGAAATCCTGCAATATCTGGAGTGGTTGATGCGTTGGTATTGCCGCGAGCCATCGAAGCTGCTCGCGACCATAATCGTATCCCGCCTCGAGTGGCTGCACGAGTTACAGGCATGCGGTGAAATCGCGTTGCCGGAATGGTCCTGCTCGCGGTTGATCCGCAACTGGAAATACCTGGCCGAACATCGCCGCCGCCGCTAGCCGGAAGTGCAAGCCCTCAGCCACGGGCACAGCGCCCCGGCTTTGCCTTTGCGCGGGCAATAGCGGACAATTGCGGCATGAATTTCGGGATCACCAAGACCGTCCCGGCGAAAGCCGGCCGCGATTTTCTCGAGTCGCTATACGACGGCCGACTCGACGAATACGAGTTTCACATGGCCGGGAGCGAACCCAAACGCCTCAACACCGGCGACTATGTCTACACCATTTTCAACGACGAGCTGCACGGCCGCTTGCGGATCAAGCGCTTCGTCACCGGTGCGAAAAATCCTTCCTCGGGCAAGCCACGAATTCTGGTGATCGTCGAGGCGCCCGGAGAGCGGCTCGCGCGGCCGATAGCGCGAAAAGGCCATCGCGGTACGCGTTACACCGACGGCTCGGACTGGCCGGCCTGATCCGGAACCGGGGCGCCATGCCCTTCCCTGCCCTCGTAAATGATCGAGGTTTCGAAACGGCTGATCACCGGCCGGTGGGTGAAATGTTCGTAGGCGAGAGTCTTCAGGTGATCCATGTCACGCGCCAATACCCTCACCATCAGGTCGTAGCGTCCGGTAATCAGGTAAGCCCCCTGCACCTCGGGAATGCGCTGCAATTCGTCGAGCAGGGAATCGATCGTCCGGCGCTCGTGGCGCGAGATTTC
>Ga0209956_1000191_pt1 | contig 14912 bp, 14 predicted proteins | sample SalPon2A_C_D1_MG_FD_185720 | JGI IMG/M metagenome (GOLD analysis project Ga0209956, IMG submission 185720) | Soil microbial communities from South San Francisco under conditions of wetland restoration - Salt Pond MetaG R2A_C_D1_MG (SPAdes)... | ecosystem: Environmental > Terrestrial > Soil >...
AGGTGAGGTCTACCAAGAGGGTACGTCGTTCGCGCCAGCGAACCCCGAGCCTCAGTCCTGCGGTGATCGATCTTACGACCCGCGCATCAGACCGCCAGAATCCCGCGCTTCCTGACCGCCGGTAACAGACGACACCGACCCCTTGCGCGAAGAGCTTCGAGACCGCAATTGGCGCTCGTGAAATCCTGGCTTCTCGACACGGACCCCCTAGTCTAGTCGCCTATTTGGATGCAGGCGAAAGGTGGTCGGGCTTTTCAAGCACGGGAAATGCAAGAAGCCTTGTCGACGGAATGCACTGCCAGTTCTAGAGATTGGGGCAGTAATGCTGGATCAGTATTCGCGTGAGCTGTTCTCCGCGAGTCGAAAGCAGGTCAATATCTTGATCACTCATGGGCGAGAAGTCGGTCGGGTAGCCTATCACCTCTTCTCGACGTACCAGATCCGGTGGAGTATAGGGAAGCTCGTCGTCTTGCTGACCTAGGTACGGAAATACGAACCCCCTGATCCTCCCACTCGTACGCCAAGCATGCAGCCGAGCGTAGCCGCCATTGAGATTCTTCCGGAATGTAGTTTCAAAGGATCGCTGCATTCGAGCAGGCCACCAGTAGGGACGCTTATCGCCGCCGAACTGCCCGGCACCAGCGTCTGAGCAAATGATGTAGTTGGCCTGAGGTTTCCTGCAGCTGTGCGGAAGTACTTGGCTTGGATCCAACGGCAGAATACCGAGGTTGTCGTAGACTCCTCCGTCGGTCAAGATCACCCGTTCTCGAGATGTACCTTGCTGGTCACCAGAACCGTTTACAAACTCGAATTCTTCGTCGAGGGCCGGGAGAAGCGCTGGGTAGGCCGCTGAAGCAGCGACGGCGTGTGCCACGAGAATCTCGTTGTCCAACAGCTTTCCGAACCTCCAGCAGCCCGAAGACGAACTCCCGAACTGGAACCTCGTACCGGTTCGTAGTTCGCATGCGTTCAGAATCACCTCGATGTCGCCTCTCCGCTCGTCTGATAGACAGGTCGAGCGAAAAAGGCGCTCTCTGAGCGCTGCTTCGAACGCGACGGTACGGCTCATCCAGCGTCTGAGTGGAGCCTGGAGTCGGTTACTGATGTGGCGTCGAGCTCGGCTTGAGCGTGAGAAGAGGCGAGAAGAGGATCCCGCCATCATCCTGCTGACGGAGGTGATAGCAGCGGATAGGCCAGCCAGAGCTGTAGTTCCAGCAGCTCCGAGAAGCTGACTCGGGCGAACTGCGCGTAGTAGCAGACTAGCGGTGAGACCTCGGCGGAGGAAGCGCGCAACTCGCGCGTCAAATTCATCAAAGGAGTCTGAGCTGTAGGCCCACATTGCAGCGATTACAGACCCACCTGACACAGATGAAAGAACCTTCACCCGCTGGAGTATTTCTCGGTCGTGCAGAGCCCTCAAGACTCCGAGGTGAAATGCGACCGCTCTCGAACCTCCGCCCGACAAAGCCAGGCCGATGCTCTCGTCTGAAGGGTTCCTATGGTCTGATGCGCTGATTGCGCAGCTGCGAGTAATGACCCCTTCTTCTTTCCAGGTTTGAAAGTCCTTCCGAGAGAAGATGAATGCTCCGATCGTTGGAACGTGGTAGGGCCTTCCTACGATCAGCAGAAGTGACTTTGGGGGAGAATTCGTCGCCGCGCTGGTGAGCCGGTTCATGCCAGCAATGTCTGTTTCGCTGGGGAGCGGGGCAGACTGAGGATGGGTGTGCCACATACCGATGTACTCGACAGATCGACGGGCGCGACTTCTCTTTTCCTCATGAAGTTCTACAGTCCCTGACGTCCCGCACAAGAAGAGCTCCGGAGAAGCTTCGGAGTCAGGAGGGGGTCCGCTGACTTCGCTTACCCAGACTGTCCTAGTCGAGTCATCCCGCTCTCCGAACAGAAGGCCGCCAGTCTCGCACTCTAGCCCGACCGTTCGTCGGCTCCTCTCAATCCAGGCTCGCATCTCAGCCCAAGCCGATGGAGACAGCCGAACCTCGTAACCACTATGAGGATCCGGCAGGATGATGTCCGGCACCCATTCGAATGAAGCTGAGGGCATTGCACCAGCCATGGCGGTCGGCTGCGTCAGGAAGCGAGCAGCCGCTGTCCGACCCTGCTCGTTCGCAAGCATCGATGCAGCCGCATTCAGCATCATCCCTGCCATTGCAGCAGAATCGGCTGCCGACCCCACGAAGGTCGCATCGGAGCAACCCGGTTCTGGTTGGAAATTCGGGTGACGATCTCTTGGCCAAAACTCGTCCGCAAATGGCTGGTAGCGGTCGTCTCCACACACGGCAAGCTTGGCTCGACGAACCACATCAGCTGCGCCGCCGGAATGATCCTCGCAAGAGAGAACTACGAGGCCATGTTGAGCGGTATGACCTATTGCCATGGACACGACTGGAATCGTTGAGCATGTTGATTCTTTGCGGTGCAACTCGAGTTTGGCCAAGACCTGTTCTGAGGCTGTTGTGTCGATAACTACATCCACGCCATCAGTCCAGTCGTCTTCTCCGAGAGGGTTCTTGAGAATGTCTGCGACGCTTGCCTCAATCTCTGTGTTGACGCCGATCTGATCTAGTCGATTCTTGAGTGCTCGCGCTTTCGGCTCTCCAAACTCCGAAGTCGCGTACTGTTGCCGCGCCAGAAGTCCTGGTTTAACCAAGCCATAGTCTCTGAGAACGAGTCGCCGCACGCCAGCGCGGAGAAGGAACTCGCTCACATTACTTCCAAGAGCACCACATCCCCAGACGGCGACGGTCTTACCAGCGAACCACTCCATTGGCGAGGAGTGGTCACGCCGAGTCACGATTTCTGGTCTGTCTTCACCGACACTGCACCACTCGACTCTTGCCTCTCTGGCCCAATCGAGAATGATCTCCTCGGCCTTTTTCCCAAGCTCGGACACGCTCGGAGAGCTACTGTGTTTCCTTAGTGCCAGGCGCAGGACATCTACAACTTTCGGGGCAAGGTACCAGACGGTGAGATGCTGCTGAAGCCGGCCTCCACGTATCCCTCGCATCGGAGACCCGAGAACTACATAAAGCGGTGCGGCATCTTTGTTTTGAAGAATAGCGTTCTGCAAGATGAGAAGGAGAAGGTCGGGCGGGACACTACGCTCCTCCAACTCTGCGATGAGATCGCCGATTAGCCTTGGATATTCGAACGGCATCGGAGATGGTAGCAGCAGCACAGCAGCTACCTGTTCGGGAGTTAAGGCTGTTTCCACTCCGAGGGGCCGCCACTCTAAGAGCTCGATACAAGAATCGTTAAGAGCGTTCACCTCTACCGTCCCCAGCCAAGGGTGGCTCCCGACCGTGGGAGTATCCACTCTAGGAACTACAAGACGGTAGTCTCCTGGACCGAGATACGCGACGGGTGGATGAAGCGCACCGCCGGTTGGATCGAGCTCATCGACAGCTCCCTTTTCGAGCCAGTCGGCAAGTCGATGGATGAACCCGTATATTCCATCGCTCACGTCCCACTCGGTTGAAGGCGCCTGGTAAAGACACAACTGTCTTCGCCACTGCACATGAGCGAAGTCCTCGAAGCGAGTGTGCGGCGTTAGAGCAGTTGGGTACTTGAAGGGAAAGTCTGGTGGAATCAGGATCTGGAAGCGCTCTCGCTGCTTCAGGGGGAGACCGGTAGGAACTCTCTTGAAGTTGCCGCAATAGACTGAGATCTGTACCAAGAGCCCTGGCGAATCGTCGCCGGGTGGCTGGAGACCCATGATCTCCAGTTCTGAACCAGCCGCCTCAATCTCTCGAAGCTGTTCGAGTGCAAGCTCCTGTCCTTCGGTCATAAAAACGAGCCAAACCTAGTAGGATCCTTCGACGGAGCATCGGATCCCCTCGCAGCGACGACAGTACGCTTGAGGCTCCGGGCATTGGAAGAGGACTGATCCGAGTCGTCCGACGGGTCATGGTAGTCCGGCACATCGTCTGCCAACTCAAAGACTATCGGTTCAGGTTCCTCTTCGTTGGGATGCTCTTGGGTACAAAGGAAGCGAGTCGGGACGATTTCTTCGTATCGATCCGCAGCCTTCCGATGCGGTGGATTATCCCCATCCTTGTTGCTTGAAGGAATCGGGTTACTGCTGGAGATGACGTAGCCAAAGTCACTGTTTGCGCTGTCTTTGATCTGGTCGAGAAGCCCCTGCTGTAGGTTCTCCTTCTCGTCGTTCTCACCTTTCCAGTACATGACCGACTTGGAGCAATGATGGGGGGCAAGGAAGACCTCCCATTCGAGATCGTCGCGCTCGCTTACGTCAAAGACGCGAGAGACGACTGGATAGCTGAGATCTCCTAGCAGCATCGCCCTGATCAAGTTGCCGTCGCCATTCTTCAGGGTCATTTGCATACCGATACTCGTGTCGTTCCGGTCCCCAGCTTCATCGTCCTTGAACGGAGCATGGATGAATGCGCGGAAGGAATCGACTTTGTCGTCGCCATCTACTTCCGTAATTGGGTTTCCCGGTACGGTGAGCTTGTCGTCGGGGAAGCCCTTGTAGTCGTCCTCCTCAAGGAGTTCGCTGTATCCAATGATTCGGACCCGATCGCCTGATGAGACTTCGCCATCCTGGATGGTCTTCGCTACCCGTCTCTTGGCCTCATCGCGAAACGCGACAGCGTCATCGCAGAGATCCTTGGTGTACTCTCGAAATACCCGCGGGGAGAACCAAATCTCGCCAATTGTGACTGTCTTGAGAAGTTCAGCAAATCCGAGACAGTGATCGTTGTCAGGGTGGGTAAGCACAAAGACCGAGAGGTAGGGCTTGTCGTCCACTTCCGGAAGCAAGACTGGAAGACGATCAAGAATCGGGGTCCTGGGGTCATCGTCGTCATCTGCGGCCTCCAGATTGTGAAGGTCGATCTGGATGACGGTCTCGTCATCAATTGTCACGGTCGTACTGTCGCCGTTTCCGACTGGCCAAAAGGTGAAGCCTTGTTCTGGGAGAGTGTCTAGCATAAGAAACTCCTAATAAATGTTGGAGAAAACGTCTGCTTGCTGCATCTCATCAGGATGTCTGTGGCCGACACTGTTAGCAGTCTCAGTGGATGAGTGCTAGAAGCGTACCCCCAACATCTTGTGGTGTCAAGAGGGGCCTGGGGTGACATGAGGTGACATGTCGTTCTGTGTAGAGATTCGGAAGTAGGCCGAGGACGGTAGTAACTAAGGGAGGGAGTTCAAGTCAAGGGAACCCGGCTGGCCTGCCCGGGCTTCTTCCGGAGACTGTGATGAAGCGGGGAGACGTCGGCGCGGCCGGCCGAGAGCTGATGGTTTTCGAGACTACGGACCAGACGCTGAGCCTTCTCTGACCATTACGGCCGCCAATTGCTCCCCGCCGGGCGGGGCGCTGCCTCCAGGAGAAGCCTCGCAGGCACTATGTCGAATCTGGTATAGTGGCCCGGTGAGCGAGGGGGACAAACCGCTGGTGTGGCTCCACGGCGAGGTGAAGACGCCGCCGTTTTCATCGGCGGCGCGCATTGATGCGGGTGTGCTTCTACGGAGGCTCCAGCAGGGCCAGAAGCTCTCGGCGCCGCACTCACGGCCAATGCCCTTCATCGGGCCGCGTTGCCATGAGCTACGGATCCGGGACCAGGACCAGACCTGGAGGATCTTCTACAGACTTGACAGAGACGCCGTCGTGATCGCCGCGGTCGCCAAGAAAAAGACCCAGAAGACACCGAAGGCAATCCTCGAGGCCTGTAAGCGACGCCTCGCGCAGTACGACCAGGATTGTAAGGAGGCGAACTGATGAAGCCGGAGAAGAAGAGACGCCTTGAAAAGAAGGGCTGGAGAGTCGGATCAGCCGAGGAGTTTCTCGAGCTGACGCCCGACGAGGCGGCCGTGGTCGAGCTCAGGCTCAAGCTCGCCGATGCTGTCAGGGTCCTCCGCAAAGACAAGCACTTCACACAGACCCAGCTTGCCAAACTGATGGGCTCGAGCCAGAGTCGGGTTGCGAAGCTCGAAGCGGCCGCGGAGTCGGTCTCGCTGGACCTGCTGATTCGTTCATTCCTTGCCATGGGCGCCACCACCGACGACTTGGCGAAGGTCATTGGAAGCTCGAAGCCGCTTCAAGCCCTATAACCGACGTCAGCACCCCCGCCAGGCATTGGAAATACCTGGCTTGTTGTGGCACCCCCTGGACGGGGGTGCGCTTTACGGATTGGGCCGTGTGGGCGAGCGGCGGCGGCAGCCGACCGCACCCTCGAAGGGTTATCCGCTGGGTTTGGGTACGCCCAGATCCTTGCAAATCTTCTGAGCGAGTTAGTCGTTCACCTCACGGTGCCGAGGAATTGTCGTGCTCAAACGCTTCGCGCGGTTGACGAACACCGTATGTTTGCCTCCTTTTCGAAGAAGGTCGCAACCATGAGACCGCAGATGGCGGATCAGGTCGCGGCGCTTCACGCTGACAGCTCAAATGGTTCCCTGATTACTTCGGTATCGGTGAGGTCCTCCTCAGCCAACGCCCGGTTAGCCTCCAGAACAAGCGAAACCGCCTCGCGAAGGTTCTCCCGCGCCTCCTCCAGCGTGGCCCCCTGGGTGTTTGCGCCGGGGAGCTCTTCGACGAAGCCGATATAGCCCTCAGGTACTTTGCGGAACACTGCTGTGAACCTTGTCTCCATTGGGGCGTTCCTCCTTCGGCTTGAACCCTATCAGCTACGGTCGTGCAGACGGCTAACGGCTCAGCCACTGAGCGGCACCGCTGCAGGCGGTGTCCGACTCTAGCGGCCGTGTTGGGCGGCTATTCGTCACATCGGTTCACCACATGGTAATCGATCCGCCTGGTAATGACGTTCTGCCACACTCCAACAGCGAGCACTAGGATTGATGCCAACAGCACTCGTAGTGAATACCTGGAGAAGAATGTGTTGGGTTCATGCCACCGTTCATTCCTTGCCATGGGCGCCACCACCGACGACCTGGCGAAGGTCATTGGAAGCTCGAAGCCGCTTCAAGCCCTATAACCGACGCCGCACCCCCGCCAGGCATTGGAAATACCTGGCTACGTCGTGGCACCCCCTGGACGGGGGGGTGCGCTTCACGGGTTGGGCCGTGTGGGCGAATCTTATCCGTCGGTTGTCAACGCGGGTGATGGCCTCGCACTTGGGTCGAGATCGGCGGCTGGCTGGACCCCCAAAAAGTAGGGGGGTAGCTTGCCTGCCCCCGGGCGGGGGGGGCGGGCGTGCGGTGCGCCACCGAACCGGCTCGAGCATCTGTGAGCCTGAAGCTGACCCGGGGGGTTGCCACGAATCGGCGCTGGGGCCTTGGGGGAGCGGGTTGGTCCACCGAAGGCCGGCCTCATGTGCTTGGAGCTATCCGGCCTCGCGCAGCGGCGCAACAGATTTCTCCGGCCGGTTCACGACCAGGTCATGATTGGTTTGCAGATTGAGCCAGAATTCCGGGGTCGTGTCGAACGCCTGAGCAAGAAGCCAAGCAGTTGCCGAGGTGATCCCGCGTCTCCCGCGGACAATCTCGTTAATCCGCTGGACCGGGACTCCGAGATGTTCCGCGAGAGCGACCTGGGTTAGCCCGAGCGGTCCAAGGAACTGGTCCCTGAGAATCTCGCCGGGATGAGTTGGAATGCGGTTCTCTGGAAGCATCGTGCTACTCCTCAGCCACGATGGTAGTCGACGATCCGGACTTGCCTTGCTTCGGCCGCCTCCCAATGGAAGATGATCCGCCATTGGCGGTTGATCCGGATACTATGAAAGCCTGCTAGATCCCCTTTCAGCGCCTCAAGCCGGTTTCCCGGTGGCGATTGGAGGTCTTTGAGCGCGCGGGCGGCGTTGAGCATATCGAGCCGTTGTAGCGCAGGACGGAGGATCTCCGGTGGATAGCGACGGACCCTGTTGGTTTGACGGTTGTGAAACAGGTCCTCCGTAGCCTTGTCGCCGAACGAGACAATCACCGATCCTTCTCCCTCTGCAGACTATACCGGTTACCCGGTATCCATGCAATTCGCAGACATGCCCCTCAGCCCTCAACCACTCGTATGTGGTCGGGAGGAATGCGGCGGGGTTGGGCGAGGCGCCCACCCCCTGGCAGGAGCTCCTCGAGACGATGACGACCTGGCGAAGGTCCTTGGAAGCTCGAAGCCGCTTCAAGCCCTATAACCGACGCCGCACCCCCGCCAGGCATTGGAAATACCTGGCTACGTCGTGGCACCCCCTGGACGGGGGTGCGCTCCACGGGTTGGGCCGTGTGGGCGAATCTTATCCGTCGGTTGTCAACGCGGGTGATGGCCTCGCACTTGGGTTGAGATCGGCGGCTGGCTGGACCCCCAAAAAGTAGGGGGGCAGCTTGTCTGCCCCCGGGCGGGGGACTGGTCGTGTGGTGCGCCACCGAACCGGCTTGAGCATCTGTGGTGTGGCGCAGTACAGTTCGATCATGGCGACCACCCTGACCACCCATACCGACGACGAGCTGCGTGGCGAGCTACAGCGGCGAGCTCCAGTCGAGAGCAAGGCAGACGCCTTGAAGGGAGGCGCCCTAGCGATGCGCACTCGGAAGGCTAGGCGAACGCCATTCGCATTTCCGGGCTTGGGGTCCCAAGTGGAGTGGGTGGCCTCCTCAACGTGCGAAGCTTGAACTCGCTGCTGGGGAGTCTAATGCGACCGACTGACTGCCAGCGAATCATATTCTAAGTAGCTCGTGTATCTTGAGATAAATATTGCCGGTTTGACTGGCATGCCTTCGCTTCCGAAGTAAGAGCGTGCCCAAGTCAATGCGCCCCTCTAGCACCGCCATGAGGTCTGCCCCGTCCATTAAGATCAGGCTCTTCAGGATTTCGAGTGGGTAGCCAAGGTTGAGCTGTCCGCTCAAGAGGACACCGAGAGGACGGTCGCCCTCCTGGGATTCACCTCATAGTGCCTCGACCGATCTTCCTCTTTACCTGGAACCTCCTGTGCCCCCAGGGACTTGCTGCAATCCCGGGAAGGTTCCTGCGCCGGGAGAAGGCTTCCAAGTAAGGGTGGCGCCTCAAGTCTTTCTGCCATCTGCCTGCCACTTACCCAGCTGTTTCCATCCTCGTCTTTGCCATGCATGAGCTCACGCCCGCTCAGATCGAGCGCACGCTCCACACTGGCAGCGACATCGGCGACCTGAATGTGCGGCATCCATTGGAGCGGAAGGTCCTCGAGCTCCGCGCTGCGCGCACCCAAGCCGATGATCGGCATGCCTCGGTTGTTCATCAGATCCTCGCGCCACAGCGGAGTCTCGCCGGTGCCGAGCACACGTGAATAGAAGCGCACTTCCCGTTCGTGCTCGGGGACCGCAATGTCGGCGCTCAGGATTCCGCCGACGCGTGGGACAAAGGAGTCACTCATGGGTTGCCTCCTGGTGGACGTTGCCGGACATCCTACTTCAAGGGCCTCGCAATCGCGGCGATCGCCCATCACAGGAGTGACACGGGATTTCATTTGAAAACGCGGGCCGATTGCGCATGCTACGGATCAGGGCTTGTCTCCATCCGGGCCTTTCCCCCGCCCGGGCGGAGACGAGCTCCGCCCCTACTTTGGGGTGCTCAGTTGTCAACGGTGGTGATTTCTTCGCACGATGGTGAAGGTTGAAGTACGTGCGATCGGGAGGAGTGCGGCGGGGTTGGGCGAGGCGCCCACCCCTGGAGGACCTCTTGAGAAAAGTAGGGGGGCAGCTTGTCTGCCCCCGGGCGGGGGGCGGCCGATTGCGGCATGCTACGAATCAGGGCCTGTCCCCGCCGGGGCTTTCCCCCACCCGGGCGGAGACAAGCTCCGCCCCTACTTTGTGGAGATCATCCGCTGGGAGAGGGGTTGGGGGTGAGGGCCACAACCGCTCAGTCGGCGTGCTCGGCTGTCAACGCTGGTGATTTTCTTGCACGCTGCTGGATATCGGTGCGCGCGCCTTCCGGGGGTGGGCGGCGGGGTTGTGAGCGGCGCCCAAAGCGCGCTGTCAAGTGCAACGCCTTGTTAGCCCGCTGCACCTTCTCTATCCCGGCACCAACGCCAAGCACGCCCCCACTGGATCCTGAATGGCCGCATACGCGTACTCGCCATCCGTTCCCCGTGCCGCCTCGAGGACCTTACCCCCTCCCTCTCGTACGCGACGGAGACTTTCGGCGAGGTCGCCAACAGGAAGGTAGATCTTCCAGACAGGCGGGAGATCCAGGTTCGCGCCGCGCGCATGACAGACTCCGGCAGCAGGGTTTCCATCCTCACCGAGCATGTTGTAGTCGGCGTAACGCTCGTCTGCGTCCTCCATCTCGACGTCCTGCACCGACCAGTCAACGACCCGGCGATAGAAGTCACGGGTTGCCGAGGCGTCGGGGACCGTCAGGTCGAGCCAGGAGATGCAACCCACGGGCGCCGCGGCGTCGCGCGATGCGTCGCCCTCGGGTGGGGGGAACGCCTCCGCGGGAGGTACAGGGATGAGCCCGAACGCCGCGCCATTCGGATCGAGCAGCGCCGCCCACTGGCTGTTTCCATCGTCGTCTTTGCCATGCATGAGCTCACGCCCGTTCAGATCGAGCGCACGCTCCACACTGGCAGCGACATCGGCGACCTGAATGTGCGGCATCCATTGGAGCGGAAGGTCCTCATACTCCGCGCTGCGCTCACCCAAGCCGATGATCGGCATGCCTCGGTTGTTCATCAGATCCTCGCGCCACAGCGGAGACTCGCCCGTGCCGAGCACACGTGAATAGAAGCGCACTTCACGTTCGTGCTCGGGGACCGCAATGTCGGCGCTCAGGATTCCGCCGACGCGTGGGACAAAGGGGTCACTCATGGTTTGCCTCCTGGTGGACGTTGCCGGACATCCTACTTCAAGGGCCTCGCAATCGCGGCGATTGCCCATCACAGGAGTGACACGGGATTTCATTTGAAAACGCGGGCCGATTGCGCATGCTACGGATCAGGGCTTGTCTCCATCCGGGCCTTTCCCCCGCCCGGGCGGAGACGAGCTCCGCCCCTACTTTGGGGTGCTCAGTTGTCAACGGTGGTGATTTCTTCGCACGATGGTGAAGGTTGAAGTACGTGCGATCGGGAGGAGTGCGGCGGGGTTGGGCGAGGCGCCCACCCCTGGAGGACCTCTTGAGAAAAGTAGGGGGGCAGCTTGTCTGCCCCCGGGCGGGGGGCGGCCGATTGCGGCATGCTACGAATCAGGGCCTGTCCCCGCCGGGGCTTTCCCCCACCCGGGCGGAGACAAGCTCCGCCCCTACTTTGTGGAGATCATCCGCTGGGAGAGGGGTTGGGGGTGAGGGCCACAACCGCTCAGTCGGCGTGCTCGGCTGTCAACGCTGGTGATTTTCTTGCACGCTGCTGGATATCGGTGCGCGCGCCTTCCGGGGGTGGGCGGCGGGGTTGTGAGCGGCGCCCAAAGCGCGCTGTCAAGTGCACTCTCGTACGCGACGGAGACTTTAGTCTTCATCGCGAAGATTCAAGAAATTTTGGAAAAGCAAGTCTACAAACTGGGCTAATGCCCGAGCACTTTGGCGCTGCTGGATCTCGAAGGTCAGGTACTGCTGCGGAGCCCAGTCTCGAACCACAAGTCCATCAGGAGCCTCAGGAAGGTGTCCGAGACTCAAGGGAGACTCCGAGTAGGGATAGTGGCAGTTGACGGAGTCGCGGGTCACTTGCACCCACCGGCTCACGTCGCCCGCCACAGCGAAGGTTACACACCAGTCCTCGGCGGCCGACAAGATCTCGACAATCGGCGGTCTGAGCTCTGCAATCTGATCTGCGCCCAACGAGGTCACTCCTGGCGAGCTTCGCCTACCAAAAAGTCCTTGCCGCCAAGGACTATCATGGTATCCGCCGAAACATCAAAGGCCCTTAGGAATGCCCGGAGCTCATCGATCCAGGCGGCAGAGGGTTCGAACTCGAGTTGGAGATCGAGGTTCCAGCCACCGCGTCCGACTCCGCCTCCCGTGACTTCGCCTCTTCCCCCAAGCAGGCACTCAAGGGCGTCTCCCAACTCGTCCCGTCCAACTCTCAGGGCGGACTCGCTGTTCGACGAGGCGGCCATGGTCGAGCTCAGGCCCAAGCTCGCCGACGCTGTCAGGTCCTCCGCAAAGACAAGCACTTCACGTAGACCCAGCCTGCCAAGTTGATGGGCTCGAGCCAGCCCCCGCCAGGCATTGGAAATACCTGGCTTGTTGTGGCACCCCCTGGACGGGGGTGCGCTTTACGGATTGGGCCGTGTGGGCGAGCGGCGGCGGCAGCCGACCGCACCCTCGAAGGGTTATCCGCTGGGTTTGGGTACGCCCAGATCCTTGCAAATCTTCTGAGCGAGTTAGTCGTTCACCTCACGGTGCCGAGGAATTGTCGTGCTCAAACGCTTCGCGCGGTTGACGAACACCGTATGTTTGCCTCCTTTTCGAAGAAGGTCGCAACCATGAGACCGCAGATGGCGGATCAGGTCGCGGCGCTTCACGCTGACAGCTCAAATGGTTCCCTGATTACTTCGGTATCGGTGAGGTCCTCCTCAGCCAACGCCCGGTTAGCCTCCAGAACAAGCGAAACCGCCTCGCGAAGGTTCTCCCGCGCCTCCTCCAGCGTGGCCCCCTGGGTGTTTGCGCCGGGGAGCTCTTCGACGAAGCCGATATAGCCCTCAGGTACTTTGCGGAACACTGCTGTGAACCTTGTCTCCATTGGGGCGTTCCTCCTTCGGCTTGAACCCTATCAGCTACGGTCGTGCAGACGGCTAACGGCTCAGCCACTGAGCGGCACCGCTGCAGGCGGTGTCCGACTCTAGCGGCCGTGTTGGGCGGCTATTCGTCACATCGGTTCACCACATGGTAATCGATCCGCCTGGTAATGACGTTCTGCCACACTCCAACAGCGAGCACTAGGATTGATGCCAACAGCACTCGTAGTGAATACCTGGAGAAGAATGTGTTGGGTTCATGCCACCGTTCATTCCTTGCCATGGGCGCCACCACCGACGACCTGGCGAAGGTCATTGGAAGCTCGAAGCCGCTTCAAGCCCTATAACCGACGCCGCACCCCCGCCAGGCATTGGAAATACCTGGCTACGTCGTGGCACCCCCTGGACGGGGGGGTGCGCTTCACGGGTTGGGCCGTGTGGGCGAATCTTATCCGTCGGTTGTCAACGCGGGTGATGGCCTCGCACTTGGGTCGAGATCGGCGGCTGGCTGGACCCCCAAAAAGTAGGGGGGTAGCTTGCCTGCCCCCGGGCGGGGGGGGCGGGCGTGCGGTGCGCCACCGAACCGGCTCGAGCATCTGTGAGCCTGAAGCTGACCCGGGGGGTTGCCACGAATCGGCGCTGGGGCCTTGGGGGAGCGGGTTGGTCCACCGAAGGCCGGCCTCATGTGCTTGGAGCTATCCGGCCTCGCGCAGCGGCGCAACAGATTTCTCCGGCCGGTTCACGACCAGGTCATGATTGGTTTGCAGATTGAGCCAGAATTCCGGGGTCGTGTCGAACGCCTGAGCAAGAAGCCAAGCAGTTGCCGAGGTGATCCCGCGTCTCCCGCGGACAATCTCGTTAATCCGCTGGACCGGGACTCCGAGATGTTCCGCGAGAGCGACCTGGGTTAGCCCGAGCGGTCCAAGGAACTGGTCCCTGAGAATCTCGCCGGGATGAGTTGGAATGCGGTTCTCTGGAAGCATCGTGCTACTCCTCAGCCACGATGGTAGTCGACGATCCGGACTTGCCTTGCTTCGGCCGCCTCCCAATGGAAGATGATCCGCCATTGGCGGTTGATCCGGATACTATGAAAGCCTGCTAGATCCCCTTTCAGCGCCTCAAGCCGGTTTCCCGGTGGCGATTGGAGGTCTTTGAGCGCGCGGGCGGCGTTGAGCATATCGAGCCGTTGTAGCGCAGGACGGAGGATCTCCGGTGGATAGCGACGGACCCTGTTGGTTTGACGGTTGTGAAACAGGTCCTCCGTAGCCTTGTCGCCGAACGAGACAATCACCGATCCTTCTCCCTCTGCAGACTATACCGGTTACCCGGTATCCATGCAATTCGCAGACATGCCCCTCAGCCCTCAACCACTCGTATGTGGTCGGGAGGAATGCGGCGGGGTTGGGCGAGGCGCCCACCCCCTGGCAGGAGCTCCTCGAGACGATGACGACCTGGCGAAGGTCCTTGGAAGCTCGAAGCCGCTTCAAGCCCTATAACCGACGCCGCACCCCCGCCAGGCATTGGAAATACCTGGCTACGTCGTGGCACCCCCTGGACGGGGGTGCGCTCCACGGGTTGGGCCGTGTGGGCGAATCTTATCCGTCGGTTGTCAACGCGGGTGATGGCCTCGCACTTGGGTTGAGATCGGCGGCTGGCTGGACCCCCAAAAAGTAGGGGGGCAGCTTGTCTGCCCCCGGGCGGGGGACTGGTCGTGTGGTGCGCCACCGAACCGGCTTGAGCATCTGTGGTGTGGCGCAGTACAGTTCGATCATGGCGACCACCCTGACCACCCATACCGACGACGAGCTGCGTGGCGAGCTACAGCGGCGAGCTCCAGTCGAGAGCAAGGCAGACGCCTTGAAGGGAGGCGCCCTAGCGATGCGCACTCGGAAGGCTAGGCGAACGCCATTCGCATTTCCGGGCTTGGGGTCCCAAGTGGAGTGGGTGGCCTCCTCAACGTGCGAAGCTTGAACTCGCTGCTGGGGAGTCTAATGCGACCGACTGACTGCCAGCGAATCATATTCTAAGTAGCTCGTGTATCTTGAGATAAATATTGCCGGTTTGACTGGCATGCCTTCGCTTCCGAAGTAAGAGCGTGCCCAAGTCAATGCGCCCCTCTAGCACCGCCATGAGGTCTGCCCCGTCCATTAAGATCAGGCTCTTCAGGATTTCGAGTGGGTAGCCAAGGTTGAGCTGTCCGCTCAAGAGGACACCGAGAGGACGGTCGCCCTCCTGGGATTCACCTCATAGTGCCTCGACCGATCTTCCTCTTTACCTGGAAC
>Ga0209956_1000192_pt1 | contig 14865 bp, 11 predicted proteins | sample SalPon2A_C_D1_MG_FD_185720 | JGI IMG/M metagenome (GOLD analysis project Ga0209956, IMG submission 185720) | Soil microbial communities from South San Francisco under conditions of wetland restoration - Salt Pond MetaG R2A_C_D1_MG (SPAdes)... | ecosystem: Environmental > Terrestrial > Soil >...
GTCGACGGCAGATGCGGGCCGCGGCAGACGTCGAACCAGTCGCCCTGGCGATAAATCGAGACTTCCTCGCCCTCGGGAATGATGTCTTCGATAATTTCGACCTTGTATTGCTCGCCGATTCCGGCGAACACCTGCTTGGCCTGTTCGCGGTCCAGCACCTCGCGCTCGATCGGCAGGTCGCGTGCGACGATTTCGTGCATGCGCGTCTCGATCGCGGTAAGGTCTTCGGGCGTAAACGGCTCGTCGCGGGCGAAATCGTAGTAAAAACCATCTTCGATCGCCGGTCCGATGGTCACCTGGGTGCCGGGATACAGTTCCTGCACCGCCTGTGCCATGACATGGGCGGCGTCGTGACGCAGCAATTCGAGCGCCTCTTCGTCGCGGGCGGTGACGATCGCGACCTCGGCGTCGCGATCGACGACGAAAGCCGCGTCGACGAGCTTGCCGTCGACCTTACCCGCGAGCGTGGCCCTGGCCAGACCGGGACCGATGTCGGCGGCGATATCCATTACCGATATCGGCTTTTCGAATACGCGTTGGGAACCGTCAGGGAGGGTAACTTGAGGCATGTCGTTTCTCCAGTGGTGACCCCTACCAAAGGCCACTTGATAAAGTTTGGTAGTCGCGAGTGGATTGGCTCGGGCATCCTGCCCTCGGCCCTTCCGGACGGCCTGCGGCCGCCCTGCAGGACCGCGCTGCGCGCGCCGCCAATTCGCTCCCGGCGAATTGGTCGAACCACCGCACCGCGGCCACTCGCGTCAACCAACGGAAGTTGGTAGTCGCGAGTGGATTCGAACCACCGACCCCCACCATGTCAAGGTGGTGCTCTAACCAACTGAGCTACGCGACTATATATAGTACGAAAAAATCAGGCCGGCTATTCTACCGCAGAAATCGAACTAATCAACCGCAAAAGCCTTTGACTTCAAGGCCTACAGCTCGATTTTCGAGACTTCGTTCGCAAGACTTCCAGCGGCGTTTATAGAGCCAATTGCTTCGCTATCTTGTAAACTCACGGAAAACAACCGGGAGCTGCACGCATCACTTTGCTAACAAGCCAACCCGGCTTTCGGATTTACCCTCACAATCTGAAATTCGAAACCATGAGAACCTGTCGATTCCTTGCACTACTGGGCCTGGTCCTGCTGTCGTTGCCGGCATTGGCCGAACGCCCGAAGATCGGCCTCGCACTCGCCGGTGGCGGTGCCAAGGGCAGCGCCCATATCGCCGTACTGGAACTGCTGGAAGCCAATCATATACCGGTCGATTATATTGCGGGCACCAGCATCGGCGCGTACGTCGGGGGCTTGTATGCGCTCGGATATAAGGCCACGGAAATCAGGGACATCATGTATGGGGCGGGCCTGGAGCGCGGCTTTTCAGATGAAGTCGAACGGAGCAAGCTGCCATTCCGCATCAAGCGGCAGGCGGACAAGTTCAATCTCGGTCTCGAAATGGGATACCGCGACGGCAAAATTCGCTTCCCACTCGGACTGCTATATGGCCAGACCATGTCGACGATTTACCGGAGTTCGGTCGGCAACGTGCCGAATTTCAAGAGTTTCGACGAACTGGCAATTCCATTTCGCGCAGTGGCGACGGATCTCGCTACCAGCAAGGTCGTGGTACTGGACAGCGGGAACCTGGTAAAGGCGATGCAGGCCTCGGCAGCGGTACCGGGCGCACTGGTGCCGGTCGAGCTGGACGGCAAATATCTCGTGGATGGCGGCATTTCGGAAAACCTCCCGGTTTCCCAGGTAAAGCGTATGGGTGCAGACATCGTGATCGCAATCGACGTCAGCTCGCCGCTACTCGACATCGAAAAACTCGAAAACAGCCTCGAAGCCCTGGAACAGATAACCAATTTTCTTACCCTGCAGAACCTCGAGGAACAGAAAAAACTGCTCACCGGCGACGACATCTATATTCGCCCGAATGTCGATGCGTTGAGCACCACCGATTTCTCCAATCTGCCACAAGCCTATGAGGCGGGAAGGGTCAGTGCCGAAAAACGACTGGCGGCGTTGCAGGCGCTCAGTATCGATACCCGGGAATATCAACGTTACCAGCAGGCCAAGCAGGAGAAACTGGCGGCATTACAACGCGCTACGAAGCTACCCGTGACACAGATACAGCTGGTCAATAACTCGAGCTTCAACAATGAATTCCTGCGCGCCCGGTTAGGCCTGCAAAGCGGCTCCCCGATCTCCACCGAGGAACTGCTGGAAGCCGTCGACCGCATTTATGCACTGGACAAGTTCGAACGCGTCGAAGCGTCTATCGAGCAACGCGACGAAGACAGGGTCCTGATCGTCGAGGTTACCGAGAAATCCTGGGGTCCCAATTACCTCGAAATGGGTCTCGGTTGGGAAGACGATTTCACCCTGGACTCGATTATCAATATCGACTTCGCCTACACCATCGGTAACATCACCGCCTACAACGGCGAGTGGCGAAACGAAATCGGTATCGGAACCGACAAGAGCCTGCGCAGTGAACTCTACCTGCCGCTTGACGATACCCAGGATTATTATCAATCAACGGTGTTTTCGCTTCGCCGTGAGAGCCGCGATTTCTTCGTCGAAAACCAGCCTGCCCTCGTTTTCGATCGCGACACCTATCGACTGGACCTGGGCCTGGGTAGAAATTTCTGGAACGCGGGCATCATCGAGGTCGGGATTACCGTCGACAGGGGTGAATTTTCCAATGCGTTTTTCATCCCGGAAGCTCTTGAATATACCAGCCCGGGCGTCTACTTCAGGATCGGCTACGATACGCTCGATCGATCCACCTTTCCGACTCGAGGAAGCCGGCTTTCGATCACCGTTGCCCACCGCGATGAAGACGTAAGCGGCCTGGTAATCCTCGGTGACGCCAACACCGACGAAGTCTATCGGAGCACCCAGTATCTGATCGACTGGAAAGCCGCACTCAGGATCGGCAACCAGGTGTTGATCGGCAAGACCTCCTTCGCCTACGTGGATAGCGAAATCGATCAAAGCATTCACTACACCGAGCTTGGCGGCTTCCTGAACCTGTCCGGCTACCACAAGAACGCGCTTATCGGGAACCACAAGGTATTCGGTGCGCTCGCCTACCAGTATGACCTCGGCAAAAGCCTGTTCGGGCTTAGCGACTTCCCGGTTTATCTCGGGATCAGTATCGAGGCCGGCAATGTATGGGCTGCAGCGGATTCGATCCAATTAGATGAACTGATCGCCGCCGGGAGCCTGTTTGTGGGAACCGATAGCAAGCTCGGCCCGATAGCACTGGGAGTTGGCTACACCGAGGACGGGAACAGTTCGGTTTATCTCTACTTGGGCAAGAATATCTGAGCAGGCTCGGGACCGGAGTCCACCATTTGAAGGTAGCGCCGTGACCAACTGAACCGCGCGGCCAGGACCCGGAGGTGTGACCCGGGTCTCGGTTTGGACAACAACGACCTGATTTCTGTCACAGCCCGGTTGGCAGGCGACTGACAAATCCTGATATCTGCGCCCCAATTGCTATACTCGATTACACCGTAACACAGCTTAACACCCTGGAAATTCGCGCAATTTCAGCCCGCCGGCAATCCACGCGGGAAATCGATCGACCGGGGTGTGGACCGCTACGGAACGGAGTATTCGAAACATAACCCAGGACCAGGCCCGTATGCGACTATCTCAACTTATCCCCATTCTCGAGCAGGAACTCCTGAGCGCCGAGAAAGGCACGCACACTCCGGTAATGTTGTGGGGTCCGCCCGGGGTCGGTAAATCCCGCATCGTCGCCGAGCTGGCGGAGAAATTTTCCGCGCCGATGATCGATCTCAGGCTTTCGCAAATCGAACCCAGCGATCTGCGCGGAATTCCTTACCGAATCGACGACGGCGTCGAGTGGGCGGTGCCTCGCCTGCTGCCCAACGCCGAGCGTCACGGCGACAACGGCATACTGTTCCTGGATGAAATCAACGCCGCCCCGCCGAGCGTTTCGGCGGCTGCATACCAGCTTATCCTGGACCGACGTCTTGGCGAATACCTGGTGCCCGAGGGCTGGGCCATCTTCGCCGCCGGCAATCGCCAGGGCGACCGGGGCGTGTCTCATGTCATGCCGACGCCGCTGGCCAACCGCTTTACCCACTATGAAATCGAGGTCGATCTCGAGGACTGGGTTACCTGGGCGCTGCGGGAAGGTATCGACGAACATGTCATCGGCTTTTTGAGATTCCGGCCCGAATTGCTGTTCGAATTCGAGCAGAGCGAAAACCCGATTGCCTTCCCGTCACCGCGCACCTGGGAATTCGCCCATCGCGCGCTGCTCAAGTTTTCCGACCGGCCGGAATTGCTGAGCGCCGCTCTGGAGGCCTGCGTCGGCGAGGCCGCGGGTATCGAGTTCATGGCTTACCTCGAGCACCTCGAAAGACTGCCGGACATCGACGCCATCATCGACGGTGAACCTGTCGACCTGCCCGACGAGGTCGATTTACAGTACGCGGTCGCGGCCGCCCTGACGCGGCGCGCGAAAACCCTCAGTCCCGAGGTCGGCGCCGGCAAGCAGGCACTGGAAAACATCCTCTCCTTCGCGACCCAGTTTTCGCAGCGCGAAATCGGCGTGATGCTGGTCAGCGACCTGCACCGCATTCTCGAGGGCGAATTGTTCAAGCTCCAGGGCTTCACCCACTGGGCTGAAGAAACCGCCGGATTACTGGTCGACTAGGCGACTTTCCGGGTAATATCGTGAAAGACCTGCGTGAGACCGCCATCAGCCGGCTGACCGCGGCCCGCACGCGGCTAATCATGGAGTTCCCGTTTCTCGGCGTGCTCGCCCTGCGCCTGCCGCTGCAACCCGCCGACCCGGGCTGGTGCCCGACAGTGGCGACCGATGCCCGGTTTCTCTATTTCAATATCGCCTGGATCATCTCCCTGAAGGAATACGAGGTGCGCTTCGCGATCGCGCACGAAGCCATGCACTGCGCTCTGGCCCACTTCGTGCGCCGCGGGGCGCGCGATCGCAAGCGCTGGAACCTGGCCTGTGACCTCGCGGTCAACGGCATACTCATGGAGTCGGGCATGGCGCAGCCGGTCGAGGCGATCTACGATCGCCGCTTCGCCAAACTCAGCGCCGAGGAAATTTACAATGCGCTGCCCGACCACTTCACCGGACGCACCCTCGACACCCACCTCGACACCGCCCCCGAGGAAGACGAGCCCGAACGGTCTGCTAACGACGACGCGGAGCCCGGTCAGGACGAGACACCGTCAGATCTCGCGCCGCGGCCTCCCCCGCTCAAGCATGCCGAAATGGAGGCGCTCGCCCGGCAGTGGAAACAGCGCATGGCGACGGCCGCGCAGCACGCCTTGCGCACCAGCCACCTGAGCGAACACATGAAGCGCCTGATCAACCGGCTGCTCAAGCCCCGACTGCCGTGGCGCGCAATCCTGTCGCCCTACTTCCTGTCTCTGGCGCGCGGCGATTACAGTTACGAACGACCGTCCCGCCGCGAGGGCGATGTCATTTTTCCGCGTCTCGCCAGCCGCGGATCCGTCGTGCACGTGGCCATCGACAGCAGCGGCTCGATCCGCAAGAAGGAACTCTCCGAGTTCATCAGCGAAATCAATAGCCTGAAGTCGATCGTCGGCGTCGACATTACGCTGCACGTCTGCGACATGAAGCTGTCGGCCGACGGGCCCTGGCATTTCCCGGCCTGGCAGGCGATGGAGATACCCGAACAAATGCCGGGCGGCGGCGGCACCGACCTGCGGCCCATTTTCGACTGGCTGCAGAAGCACAACACGCATCCCGACCTGATGATCTATTTCACCGACGCCGAGGGCCCATTTCCCCGCTATCCGCCGGACTTTCCGGTAATCTGGGTGATCAAGGGTGCGCGCAACGTCCCCTGGGGGCGGCGTATCGGCCTGAATTGAGTTTCCGCTCGCATTCCGCCCGGGAAGCTACCGAATCAGGGGACACATTACCTGTTTACCCGGATTCCAGCGAAAATTGCTACCCGATCGGCTAAACGAGCCTGTCCCTCGAGTAGACCCCGGGCAGCAGATCAACGCAGCGGAGCCAGCGACTCCGCCATGGTCGCCGACAGGCTGGTTTTCTGGCCGCCGTCGGCATCGAAATTGGCGTCCTCCAGCCACGCCTCGAAGGCGGCTTTGGCGGCCGGCCATTCGCGATCGAGAATCGAGTACCAGGCGGTATCGCGGTTGCGCTGCTTGTAGATCGTCGCCTGGCGGAAAATCCCTTCGAATGCGAATCCGAGCCGCTGCGCCGCCGAGCGTGAAGGCCCGTTCAGCGAATCGCATTTCCACTCGTAGCGGCGGTATCCCCAGGTCTCGAATACCTGGCGCATCATCAGGTACATGGCTTCGGTCGATATCGGTTTGCCCTGCATGCGCGGCGAAAAATGAATATGGCCGACCTCGATGACGCCGACGGCGGGCTCGATACGCAGGTAACTGGCAAGGCCGACGGCGCGCCCGCTGGCCGCGTCGATGACGCTGAAAAAGCAGGGGTCGTCGCCCAGGCAGGTCGTGCTCAGCCAGTCGCGGAACGCGTCTTCGCCGGCGAAAGGGCCGTAGGGCAGATAAGTCCAGTTGCGCTGCTCGCGGTCTTCGCCGAACGAACGGTAGAGGTCGCTCGCATGGGCTTCGATATCGACCGCTTCGAGGCGGCAGAGCCCGCCCTGCATCCGCGCGCCGCGGGGGTGTTCACGGGCTTGCCAGTCGACAATCGGAAAACCGATCGGCTGACCCAGTTCATTGACATATTCGGCCACCTGCTTGCCTCCTAAAATTGAATTGTTAATGACGGCGCGATTTGAGTAAACTCCACCACCCTGACAAGTTTACAGAGTCTAGCGCCTGTTAGGGCCGTGGGGAATAATCGCGTGCTGATGCTCGATGCCGACAAATTGCTGAATTGCCTGCCGTTCACGACACTGGTCGATGAACTCGCGGCCATGCATCGAGAACCCATCGGCCTGGTGGACGAAATGCTGATGGAATCGAAAGATGCCGACAATAATCTCAGCCATTTTTTCATTCGCAGCGGCTGGCAGCCCGAAAAGGCCGTCGGTGCCAAGGTCATCACCGTGTTTCCACGCAATAATCAAACTCGCGAATGGCCCTCGATCCAGGCAGTCTACGTGCTCTTCGAGGGAAAAAACGGCACTCCGCTCGCCTGCCTCGACGGCACCGTACTGACCTGGCTGAAAACCGCGGCCGACTCGGCACTGGGCAGTCGCTTGCTGTCGCGCGAAGATGTCCGCTCGATGCTGATGATCGGCGCCGGGCAGATGGCGCCGCACCTGGTATCGGCGCACTGCGAAATCAGACCGTCTCTTAAGCGGGTGCGCGTCTGGAACCGGAGTCTCGACAAGGTCGAGGAACTCTGCGCAGAGCTGTCGCAGCGCTTCCCACTGATCGACTTCGGCGCCGAAACCGATGTCGAGACCGGGGTGCGCGAGGCCGACCTGGTCTGTTCGGCGATCGGCCGCGAGCAACCGATCATCGAAGGCGCCTGGCTGCAGCCGGGAACTCACGTCGATCTGATCGGCGCCTACACGCCGGAAATGCGTGAGGCGGATGACGAGGTGCTCAGGCGGGGTAGCCTGTTCGTCGATGCGCGCGAAACGACGATCAACCACATCGGCGAGTTGATGATCCCGCTGGCCGCGGGAGTGATCGCCGCAAGCGACGTGCTCGCCGACCTGTCGGAGCTGTGCCTGCAACGCCACCCTGGACGCAGCTCGGACGATGAAATCACGGTATTCAAAAACGGCGGCGGCGGTCACCTCGACCTGATGTGCGCGCGGATACTCCACGATCACTGCCTGCAGGCATGAGCCTGACCGAAATCCAGCTCGGCGAAATCCAGGCAGCGCAGCAACGCATCGCCGAGCATATCGTACCGCTGCGCGTGTCTCCGTCCGCGGCGCTGTCGAAGCGCTTCCCCGGTGAAATCCTGCTGGCGCACGAATACCTGCAAATCACCGGCGCTTTCAAGCTGCGCGGGGCGATGAACGCAGTGTTGCAACTAGAACCCGGAACCCGCGGCGTCACCGCGGTATCGACCGGCAATCACGGCCGCGCACTCGCCTATTCGGCGCGCCAGGCCGGGGTGTCCTGCATCATCTGCATGTCGGAGCTGGTGCCGCAAAACAAGCTCGAGGCAATCCGCGATCTGGGCGCCGAAACCCGCATTGTCGGCAAGTCGCAAGACCAGGCGGAGGTCGAGGCCAGGCGGCTGGTGAACGAGGAAGGCTACACGATGATCCCGCCTTTCGAGCACCCCCACGTGATCGCGGGCCAGGGGACGCTCGGCCTGGAGATGCTCGCGCAGGTACCTGACGTCGACACCGTGCTGGTGCAGGTTTCCGGCGGCGGCCTGATTTCGGGTATCGCGCTGGCGATCAAGCTGCAACGCCCCGACGTGCGTATCGTCGGTATCTCGATGGAGCGCGGCGCAGCCATGCATGCCTCGCAGCAGGCGGGCCAGCCGGTCGAGATCGATGAGTTGCCGACGCTCGCCGATTCGCTCGGCGGCGGCATCGGCCTCGACAACCGGCTGACCTTCGGCATCGTGCGAGATCATGTCGACGAACTGATATTACTTACCGAGGAGGAAATCGCCGCCGGCATCCGCCACGCCTACTTCGACGAACAGGCCGTTATCGAGGGCGCGGGCGCGGTCGGCATCGCTGCGCTACTCGCGGGCAAGGTCGAACCCGGCGAAAAAACTGTCGTCTTGCTGAGCGGCAGGAATATCGACATGGAGCTGCACCGCAAAATCGTCAATCACGAACTCTACGAGCTATAAATGCCCGATATCAGAATCCTTACCGAAGCCGAGTTACGCAGCCAGATTCAGCTCGATCTGGCCTCTGTGGAATGCGTCGAAAACGCATTCCACGCGCTGGCCACCAAATCGGTGGTCATGCCGCCGATCATGCGTCTCGACATCATCGAGCACAACGGCGAGATCGACGTCAAAACCGCCTACATTCCGGGAGTCGACAGCCTGGCGATCAAGATCAGCCCCGGCTTCTTCGACAATCCCAGCCTCGGCCTGCCCAGCGTCAACGGCCTGATGGTGCTGTTCAGCACGCGCACCGGCATGGTCGAGGCCCTGCTACTGGACAACGGCTACCTGACCGATTTACGCACCGCTGCCGCCGGCGCGGTGGCGGCAAAATACCTGGCGCGCGCCGACAGCCGCCGTGCGGCGATTCTCGGCGCCGGCGTGCAGGCCGGACTGCAGCTCGAGGCACTGACGCTGGTGCGCGATATCGATTCGGCGCGTATCTGGGCCCGGGACCCGGAAAAAGCCGCGGCCACGGCCGACAGGCTGAGCCAGCGGCTGGGCTTTCCGGTCAGCGCCTGCGACGAGGTCGCCGCGGCTACCGAAGGCGCCGACATCATCGTCACCACGACGCCTGCCGACTGCCCGATCTTGCTGGCGGAACACCTTTCGCCCGGCCAGCACGTCACCGCGATGGGTTCGGACTCCGAGCACAAGAACGAGATCGATCCGGCTATCGTTGCCGACAAGGCGCGATATTTCTGCGATCGCCTGGCGCAGGTGAAGGTACTGGGCGAATTGCACCATGCGATAGAACTTCGGCTGGTACCGGCCGAGGCGGAGTATACGGAGCTTGGCCAGGTCATCGCCCACCAGCGCCCTGGACGAGATACCGAGAGAGACATTACCCTTTGCGACCTGACCGGTACCGGTATCCAGGATACCGCGATTGCGACGCTGGCGTTTCAGCGCTGCCAGCGACGGCAGGCCGGAACCAGTTTCGCCACCTAGAGCCACAGACCATGCCCAAAGACGCACACCTCAATTTTTCCCTGGCCGAGTACCAGCATCGGCTGTCCGCCACCCGCGATGCGATGGCGGCACGCGATCTCGATTGCCTGGTCGTCTGCGACCCATCCAACATGGCCTGGCTGACCGGCTACGACGGCTGGTCCTTCTACACGCACCAGTGCGTGATCGTGCAGCACGACCAGGAACCCGTCTGGTGGGGACGCGGCATCGATGCCGCCGGCGCGCTGCGCACGGTTTATCTCGCCGAGGACAATATCGTCGGTTATCCCGATCATTACGTGCAATCGACCGAACGCCACCCGATGGATCACCTCGCCCAGTTGCTGAGCGAACAGGGACACGGCAAGGCGGCGATCGGCGTCGAGCTCGAAAACTATTACTACTCCGCGGCCGCGCACCAGGCGTTGCAGGCCGGCCTGGCCGGCGCGAAACTCGTCGATGCCACCGCGCTGGTCAACTGGCAACGCCTCGTCAAATCGGACCGCGAAATCGACTATATGCGCGCCGCGGCGCGGATCGTCGAATCCATGCACGCGGCGATCTACGAAATGATCGAGCCGGGTCTGAAAAAGAATCTGCTGGCCGCCGAGATCTTCCGCAGCGGAGTTGCCGGCACCGACGAATTCTGGGGCGACTATCCGGCGATCCTGCCGATGCTGCCCACCGGCATGGACGCCACCGCGCCGCATCTGACCTGGGACGATTCGGTACTCGCCGCCGGCGACATCACCTTTTTCGAAATCGCCGGCTGTTACCGGCGTTATCATTGCCCGCTATCGCGCACCATATCGTTGGGTAAACCGCCGCAAAAATATCTCGACGCGGAAAAAGCCGTGCTCGATGCCATGGCCGCGGGTCTCGACAACGCGAAACCCGGGAAAACCGCGCAGGACATCGCGATCGCGTTCTTCGACACGCTCGAAAAGCACGGCTTCAAGAAAGACAATCGTACCGGCTACTCGATCGGCCTGTCTTACCCGCCCGACTGGGGCGAGCGCACGATGAGTCTGCGCCGCGGCGACGAAACCGAACTGCGCCCGAACATGACCTTCCATTTCATGCCGGCACTCTGGCTCGACGACGGCGGTCTCGAAATCACCGAGTCGGTGGTGATTACCGACTCGGGCTACGAGAGCCTGGCCAATGTCGAACAGCGCTTAATGGTGAAATAGTCATGGCTAACCCGATTTCCGCGACCATCGATTTCGACCGCGAGGGATTGCAACACGGCTTCCTTCACATCCCCTACTCGCGCAACGATTCCGCCTGGGGCTCGGTGATGCTGCCGATCAGCGTGATCAAGAACGGCAACGGTCCCGGCGCGATCCTGACCGGCGCCAATCACGGCGACGAGTATGAGGGTCCGATCGCGTTACACCACCTGGCCAACAGCATCGATGTCGACAAGGTCAACGGGCGCGTATTCATCATTCCGGCGCTGAACTTTCCGGCCTTCCAGACTGCGACCCGCGTCTCGCCGATAGACGGGCTCAACATGAACCGAATCTTCCCGGGCGATCCCTCCGGCACCGTCAGCCGGCAGATCGCCGATTACGTCACCAATACACTGCTACCGATGTGCGACTACGTGCTCGACATCCATTCGGGCGGCAAGACTCTCGATTTCCTGCCCTTCGCGGCGTACCACGAGCTCGAGGACAAGACCCAGCAGGCGGCCTGCGAGGCCGCCACGCAAGCCTTCGGCGCTCCTTATTACCTGAGCCTGATCGAGATCGACGCGGGCGGTATGTACGATACCCAGGCCGAATCCATGGGTAAGGTGTTCGTTTCCACCGAACTCGGCGGCGGCGGAACGACGACCCTGGAGACGGCCGATATCGGCAAGCGCGGGGTGCATAATTTTCTCGTCCATGCCGGAATCCTCGACGAGCAGCCGTTGACCTCCGACGAATCACCGGTCAAACTCGACATGCAGCAACCCAACGCCTATGTATTTTCCGAGCATAACGGCTTGCTGGACCCCTGCGTCAAGCTGGGCGACCCGGTAAACAAGGGCGATTTGCTCGCCCGCGTCTACAATATAGAACGAAATGGACTCGACCCGGTCGAATACCGTTCCGAAAGCGACGGTATTATACTCGGTCGTCATTTTCCATCCCTGATCAAGACCGGCGATTTCATGAATGTGATTGCCCGGATCGTGCAGGATTAACTCCAACCCCAAGGATATCTAGATGAAATTGAAATTACTCGTGCCGTGTGCACTCCTGTTGACACTGGTTGCCTGCGATAAAATGAATCAGTCGAAGTCGAGTTCCGAAATCAGCGTCGCGACCGACGACGACAAATTCAGCTACGGCCTCGGCATGGTCATCGGCGAACGCGTGCTCAAACAGTACGGCGAGGTCAACTATGAAGTCCTGCTCGCCGGCATGAAGGCCCAGCACGGCGATCAGGAAACGCTGCTCACGCTGGAAGAAGCCGGCAACGCGATCAATGCGCGGATGGAAAAAATGTTCGCCGAGCAAACCGCTGCCAACCGCAAGCGTGGCGAGGACTACCTGAAAAGCAACGCCGAAAAGGAAGGCGTAACGGTTACCGATTCCGGGCTGCAGTACAGCGTGCTGACCCAGGGCGACGGCACCAAGCCCTCGGCCGGCGACAAGGTCACGGTTCACTATCGCGGCACGCTGATCGACGGCACCGAGTTCGACAGTTCCTATTCGCGCGGCGAGCCCACCAGCTTCAAGCTCGATCAGGTCATCCCCGGCTGGACCGAGGGTGTGCAATTGATGAATGTCGGCAGCAAGTATCGCTTCGTGATCCCGGCCGAACTGGCCTACGGCGAACGCGGCGCCGGCGGCGCGATCGGCCCCTACGAAACCCTGATCTTCGAAGTCGAGTTACTCGAAGTCAATCCCGAAGAGGGATAAAGCGGCAGCGGCGCGGAACTGTCGCCGATGCCGAGCCGGGCACTGGTACTGCGCCTCGCGCCGCTAGTGTTCGTGTCGCTGTGGAGCACCGGCTTCATCGCGGCCAAGTACAGCATGTGGAACGCGGATCCGTTCGTGTTCCTGTGCCTGCGGTTTTCGATCACCGCGTTGGTACTGGTGCCGATACTGCTGCTGCTCGGCGGCGAACTGCCGCGCAGCCCCTGGCGATACAGGCACGACATGGTCACCGGGGCGCTGTTGCAATGCGGCTATCTCGGCTTCCTGTTCTGGCCGATAAAGAACGGGGTTCCTTCCGGCATCGTCGCGATCATCATCGGCGTGCAGCCGATCCTGACCACGGTGCTGGCGACGCTCTACATCGGCGAGCATCTCGACTGGCGCAAGTTTGCCGGCCTGTTGATCGGCTTCGTCGGTATCGCCGTCGTGATCGCCGGCAAGTACGGCCTGTCGCTGGGTCTGGACGGCGGCCTCGCGGCGGTCGATCTCACCATGTGCCTGGTCAGCCTGGCGTCGATATCGATCGGCGTGTTTTACCAGAAGAAGTTTTGCGACCAGTCGCAACTGTTGTCCGGCACGCTGATGCAATACGTTGCCGGCGCGCTCGCGACCGCGGGTTTCGCGCTGCTGTTCGGCGAAGCCTGGCAGGTCAACTGGACGCCGGTTTTCGCCGCCGCGCTGTTCTGGCAAGTGCTCGGCCTGTCGATCGGTGCGGTAATTCTGCTGTTGTATCTGATCAATCACGGCGAGGCCGGCCGCGTATCCAGCATGTTCTATCTGGTACCGCCCCTGGTCGTAGCCGAGGCGCACTTCCTGTTCGGCGAAACCCTGGGCCCGCTGTCGATTTTCGGCATGCTGGTGAGCGTTCTCGGGGTCGCTATCGTCCGCCGCTCCGCAAACAAATCCCGTCTCGACGCGCCGCCCACGGTTTAGAACTACTGGACTTTAATTGATGCATGTCATACCGGCGTGGCGGTCTCGCGGGTAGGCTGATCGCCAGGTAGGGATATTCGAAATCGAGCCCTGATTGCCGCCGTGCCGACAGGGCCCGTGGCGAACGGCCAGGTATTTTCTCGGCGCGTGTCTTTAACATGGCCTGGCTCCGACTGTCCCGTTGTAAGCCGTCATCCATTGCCGATACAGTCTAAGGACGCTCAAAATATGTCGATGAATGGCACCGAGACCGGGCAAGCCCCCATCGGCATGATTATCGAGGCCCTCGGCCCCGTCGCGGTAATCGAATGCGACCGCTTGCCGCCATTGCGTCAGGCACTGTCGGCGCGCCTCGATCACGACACCTGCCTGTTCGAAGTCCACCAACACCTCGACGAGCGTCACCTGCGCGCGATAACCCTGCATCGCAGCTCGGGCCTGTACCGGGGCATGCCGGTATTCGATACCGGGGCGCCGCTGAGGGTTCCGGTGAGCCCCGACTGCCTCGGTCGACTGCTCAATATTTTCGGCGAACCGCTGGATGGCGGCGAACCGCTGGCGGCGGAGGAATTTCGCAATGTTCACAGCAACCCGCCGCCACTGCGCGAAGCGGTCGGCGCGGGCGATGTACTCGAAACCGGGATCAAGGTCATCGACTTGTTGTGCCCCTTCGTCAAAGGCGGTAAAACCGGCCTGTTCGGCGGTGCCGGGGTCGGCAAAACGGTATTGATCATGGAATTCATGCATGCGGTCGCCAACTTGCACAAGGGCCTGTCGGTGTTCGCCGGTGTCGGTGAACGCATCCGCGAGGGCTTCGAACTCTGGCACGAGGTTCGCAAGGCCAGCATGCTGGAGCAAACGCTGATGGTATTCGGTCAGATGGACGAATCCCCGGGGGTACGCTTCAGGGTGGGCCTGTCGGCGCTTACCTATGCGGAATACCTGCGCGACACGCTGCAAAAAGAGGTGTTGTTCGTGATGGATAACATCTTTCGCTTCGTGCAGGCCGGCAGCGAGGTATCGAGTCTGCTGGGACGCATGCCGGCAACCGTGGGCTACCAGCCGACGCTGACCACCGAGGTCGCGGAGATGCAGGACCGCATCCTGTCGACGGACCGTGGCGCCATTACCTCGGTACAGGCGGTCTACGTACCGGCGGACGACATGACCGATCCGGCGGTCAACGCCATCCTCG
>Ga0209956_1000193_pt1 | contig 14769 bp, 14 predicted proteins | sample SalPon2A_C_D1_MG_FD_185720 | JGI IMG/M metagenome (GOLD analysis project Ga0209956, IMG submission 185720) | Soil microbial communities from South San Francisco under conditions of wetland restoration - Salt Pond MetaG R2A_C_D1_MG (SPAdes)... | ecosystem: Environmental > Terrestrial > Soil >...
AAGGATTAATGATTTTAATTTAATTATGGAACAGGTGTTATTGTGCTATGGAAAAATATTTGGTCACAAAGGAAGAGATCGAGAATCATGAAGGGATTGAGAAAGTCCATTTTTTGAATTCCGGTGCAAGAAGAGTTAATAAATCCCTTGGGGATATGACAGGATTAACGGGTATGGGATTCCATATTATAGAGATCCAACCCGGTTATGAATCTACAGAACTTCATATGCATTATCATGAAGATGAATGTGTTTATATCCTTGAGGGTGAGGCAGAGGCAATTATAGGAGACGAAATAATCCCTGTTAAAGCTGGTGATTTTATCGGATACCGCGCTGGCGGAATTCCCCACAAGCTTAAAAATTCGGGTAGTTCAGTGCTTAAATGCATTGTTGCGGGACAGCGTCTTTTACATGACGTTGGTGACTATCCAAACAAGGGGAAGCGTTTGTACAGGAACAAGGGTATGAAATGGAATCTGGTGGATATCAGTAACATAATTGAACCAATAGCTGGTAAAAAAAGCTGAACAATAAAAATCAAAAACTTGAGGACTCCCCGGATACTCCGGCTCTTTTTTATATATCTTTGCCGTGAATACAAAACTGGATCAGCCTGAGCACCCAGGGGATTAACAATGCCATTTTTAAAACTACACGGATTAAATTTCTACTTTGAACAAAGAGGGAGTGGCGACCCACCCCTTGTCTTTGTACATGGATTTTCCTGTAGCCATGAGGACTGGCAAAAACAGGTTGATTTTTTTCGCACCGGTCATCAGGTTATAACATCTGATCTCCGGGGGCATGGTTTTTCTGATCCTGACCATGAACACAGTAACATTGAAAACTGTGCCTCGGATATTATTGCTATTATTAATGCATTGGGTCTTCGGAATGTGGTACTTATCGGTCACAGTATGGGTTGTAGGGTAGTGATCCAGGCATATGTTGATACACCTGAAAAAGTTAAGGGTATTGTGCTTATCGAAGGCAGTAGAGGATTACCTCCGGGTGATAGAAGCGAGGCTGAAATTTTAACCATTGAGAGGATAAGAAGTACCGGATATCATAAACTTCTAGAGAAGTTTTTCGAAGACATGTTCTTTGAGGGATGTGACCCCAAACTTAAAGAACATATAATTCAGCGGTCACTTTCCTTGCCGGAAGAGACGGGGGTCCCTTTGTTTGCAAGTACTCTCGGATGGGACGCTGGAGAGCTGAATGACGCACTTTTAAATATTGAAGCACCCCTGCTGGTACTGCAGAGTACCTCCATGACTCCGGAACGTGTTCGAATGCATCTTGAACCCGGCGAGACCTCTCCCTGGTTTGAGCAGATAAAAAAGTCCGTACCCCATGCAAGGATTGAGATAGTAAGTGGAGCCGGGCATTTCCCGATGATTGAAAGACCTGATGAAATAAATAGAATCGTAGCGGGGTTCGTATCGGAAATTCAGTCTTGAAAATCATAGGGAGCCGTAATCCCCACGAATACGTTTTATTATCATTCCGATTACAACGATCGATGCCCCTAAACCAATTACAAGTCCGAAAATAGCAAAGATCCAGAAAAGGTTTGATAGTTCATTTCCTGCGGGCATGTTCATTTCTGGATTATCTGGCATATAAATCACGTTTATGTTTGCTCCTTTTCTCGTATAAGAGAAGGTATTTTTACTGACCCTGCTTTTTCCTGTTATTTGTCCTGAACCTGTGTCGAACCTGTATTTCAATATATACAGAGTACCTTCATCTGCTTCGGGTGATGTATTTGAATCTATCTGTTCTTTTTCTACGACGACTGCTATGGTTAGCTGACCTTTATCTGAGAGCTTGTGCTCAAGCAATATATGTCTGAATGCAAAAACACTTCCATAAATTGCCGCACCACCAATCCCGAGCATCAGTAAAAGTCCTATCCAGAAACTGTAGGGTCCGTTTTTTATTTTTGCAGGGTAGTGATAATTAGTCATAACTGGTTCATTTAAATCATTCCGGTTAGTTTGCTCAAACTCCAGATAACCTGCCCGTATCCTGCGTGTATACAAAGTTCGATCTGTGTGGTCAGTAAACTTCCAAAACCTATCTGTGCAAGTGTATATACTCCTGCAGCAAACTGGACTATACTTAAAAATCCCGGCTTAAACTGTGCAATGTTAATAATTCCGTATGCAAATTGGCCAATGGCAATAACACCTCTTGCGTGGACAGGAATGTGGTATGGCCTGTATTTAAAAAGGATACGTAATAAAGAAAGGCCAAGTATGCTGGTCTCTGATTTGTATTAAAACCCGCAATCATCCCATTTTTTTTTGCTGACGCGGAGGTGAACTCCGTACACGGGGCATGAAAACGCCTGTTCCGGAACCTCCTGATTACATTCTCTGCATCGTAACTGGCGAAGATATTTTAAGTCGGACCAGTTCTCCGGTACTGATTTTCAGTATAAATCAAAGCGTTGTGATGTATCAAGACTGAAGGATGATCAAGAAATTAATTCCTCGTTTGAATGTACCTGTGCCTGATCTACTGATGAAAGGAAAAGAACGCAGGAGCATCTGTGTTTAATGAATGAATCAGTATATTTTTCTCTAACTGATGACCATGTGCGCAGGTATCAAAAATAGTTGTATATTACGTACGCGATATTCAACAGGGACAAAGCTATTAAAGTAAAGATCGTAAATTGCATCCCAAGTGCACGCAAACGAATATTATCGAGTTTCAAAGCCCTGTAGTGAAGTACCCTCCCTATGATAAGACTGATCCCTGCCAAATTTATAAGAACCACACCGGCACCGTTCATTTCGAGAAGAAAAAGAAGAATTAGCGCAATGGGAATATATTCTGTTGCATTACCCTGGACTCTTATTGCTACGCGTAATTCCGGATCTCCGCCGTCTCCGAGACGAACCTTCTTTTTTTGACGTAGTCTTATCACCCTGAGGGATAACCATAAGATCCATAAAGCAAGAACAGCGGCATATATAGAGCTGACCATTATAAAACCTCAAATTCATAATATGTTTAAATTGAAGTTTATGTGTGTGATCTACTAAACTACCTGTTTCCTCTACATACTGTCAGGTCGTCCGGTGATCTCAGGTCGAACTGTGGCAGGTTCGTTACGTTCCCTGAATAATCAAGGGCCGAGGCTGTAACCGCTATTGGAAGTTCCCCGTTTATGTTCACTACAGCTGTTGCACCGGTTCTTACCGAACCGTCATCTGCCGGAGTGAGTGTTATTTCCAGGAAGTCCGCGTGTCTTTCCGTTCTTATAGAGTAAGATGCTTCTCCTGGACCCGGAGTTACTTCTACGGAATCGGGGACTATCGAAGCCGGAAACACTTTGATGGAAGCGAACTTAACGCCTCCTGCATCACCCGCTACAAGTGTAAGTTTTGTCGGAGTTCCGGGAACTTTTATGCAGCTTTCAACTGCATTCCACTCGCCGTCAGTGGAACTGAAGATATTATGTCCCATTCCCCTGTTTACTGTAACAGAAACTGTAGGCGGTGTTGTGTCGGTCTCGGGTATACGCGTCATACAGCCTGAAAGAATTAAAAGAAATGATGATACGAATACTGATAAATAAATGCTGTTTTTCATAATATTACTCCCTGGTGATTTTGATTTATGACTGCGGTAATTAAAAATATATCAGTATTCAGATTCTATCGTATGATTCCGAATTTTCAAAATTCTGTATATTGATCAGGGAGGACGACTGTAGTTTACCGGTAAGCACTTCCTGAACTTCTGGCCGATTGGTTTCAACCTTAAGTACTTATACTCAGTTATTTAAGTATATATACGGCTTGAATCAGGACTACTGTTTTTATGATAATAATTTCAGGTTTTCGATATGTGTTTAAACTGACCGCTGGTGTTATACTGCTTATCCTCCCATACACAAGTGTAATTACCAGCGGTTATTTTTTTATCCGGCAAAATTTATCAATATTGGTTATTATATATCTGCTGGTTGATTTTCTGAAAACCGAGCTTAAAATTATTTCTTCTTCATATGTCCAGAAAAAAGATATTCGTACTAGACACCAATGTAATACTTCACGACAGTTCCTGTTTATACCAGTTCGAAGAACATGACGTCGTAATTCCCATCACGGTCATTGAAGAACTCGATCATTTCAAAAAGGGTAATGAATCCGTGAATTTCCATGCAAGGGAATTCGTAAGGACGCTTGATTCTCTTAGCGGCGACAAGCTTTTCTCAAAAGGTATCAAGATCGCCAACGGAAGCGGAAGAGTAGCTATAAGGCTCAATTACGAGTTTGACAAGAACCTTGCGAACAATTTTTCAAAGGACCTTGCCGACCACCGCATTCTTAATACTGCTTACTGTCTGAGCAAGGACAATCCTTCCAGAAAAGTGATCCTTGTTTCGAAAGACGTAAACCTTAGAATGAAGGCTAAATCAGTCGGTATTCTATCACAGGATTACAAGACCGACCACATCAAGGATATATCCTCGGTTTATGCAGGCAGCCGCATAGTGGAAGGATTTTCGCCCGAGCTGATCGACATGATGTACAAGAAACCATATGAGATCGAGTTTGAGAGTACGGATCTTGCGAACAAGCTAATTCCCAATGAATACCTGATATTGAGAAATGGCAAAAAATCCATCCTGGGTTACTACAATCCGAATAGCGAAATGATACAGAGGGTATCAAAAACCGAGGCTTTCGGAATATCCTCCAGGAACGCAGAACAGGCGTTTGCCCTCAACGCACTCCTCGATGACGATATCAGGCTTGTGACCATATCCGGTAAGGCTGGAACCGGGAAGACGCTTCTTTCCCTAGCAGCCGCTGTTGAAAAAAGGAAGAACTACCTTCAGATATATGTAGCAAGACCTATAGTTCCTCTCAGTAACAGGGACATTGGTTACCTGCCCGGGGATATAAACGAGAAACTTCTTCCATACATGCAGCCTCTTTATGATAATCTGGGTGTTGTGCAGAACCAGTTTAAAAGAGGTGAAAAGAACTACAAGATAATCGAGAACATGCTGAAGGAAGAGAAGCTGAAAATTGAGCCGTTATCCTACATCAGGGGAAGGAGTCTGGTAAGAATATATTTTATCGTTGATGAGGCGCAAAACCTGACCCCACATGAGGTAAAAACGATTATAACCCGAGCCGGGGAGGGGACAAAGGTAATCCTTACAGGAGATATCTTCCAGATAGATCACCCATACCTTGACAGCCTTTCAAACGGACTGAGCCATCTGATCGAGAAAATGAAAGGACAGAAGCTGTACGCCCATATTAATCTCCAGAAAGGTGAGAGGTCAGAACTTGCCGAACTTGCAAGCAACCTGCTTTAAACACCAAGATGTGGAATAAAGAAAAATCCTCCGGTGAAAAGATCCTGCTTTTTGACGGAATTTGTAACCTGTGCAGCGGAATTGTATTTTTTGTAATTAAAAGGAATAGCCGTGGTAATATAAGGTTCGCCTCCCTCCAGTCTGAAAAAGCTGGACAATATCTGGCAAAGTTCAAACTCGACCCCGATAAAATGAAAACATTCGTTCTGATAGAATATGAAAGCTTCTATCTGAAATCCGATGCTGCACTCAGACTATTCAAAGGTCTTGATGGTTTCTGGTCAGTTCTATATATTTTTATCTTACTGCCCAAATCGCTGAGGGACTTAATATATGATATTGTTGCCGGGAACAGATACAGGCTTTTTGGTAAAAAAGAAAAATGTATGGTCCCTACACCAGATATCAGAAACAGGTTTATCGACTGGTAAACGTTATAAAAAAAATCAATTCTTATAATATCTAGAAACTGATATGTCTGACTACATATTCAAAATAGCTGATAGGGAAAATGAATTCGAGCAAATACACAGTCTGAATTACAAGACATTTGTGGAGGAGATCCCACAGCATACTAAAAATTCCCTGGAACTGCTCGTTGACAAGTTCCACGAACAGAACACCTACATAATTTGCAAGATGGAAGACCAGGTGCTGGGGATGATAACAGTAAGGGACGAAAGACCTTTCTCGCTTGACCAGAAACTGGACGATCTGGAAAAATACATTCCTCTCCGGGATGGGAGTGTATGCGAGATAAGGCTTCTGTCGATCAGGAAGAACAAAAGGTCCGGCAGGGTACTAAGCGGTCTTTTCAGGGAACTCGCCCGTTACTGCGAATCAAGAAAATACGAACTGGCTTTGATCTCGGCAACAACAAGTCAGCTGAAATTATACAGGAACCTTGGATTTCGGGAGTTCGGTCCCCTTGTCGGTTCAGACGGAGCAATGTTTCAACCTATGTATCTTACGATTGATTCCTATAAAGATTTTAAGAACAGGTCTACAATTTTCAGGAGAAAGAACATCCACGAAACCGGCGGTAAAAAGCAGGAATCCTCTATCTTCCTGCCCGGTCCTGTTAATGTAAAAAACGAGGTCAGGAAGGAATTCGAGAAACCCCCTGTCTCACACAGGTCTTCCGGGTTCGTCTCTGATTTTAATTACACTCGTTCTCTGCTGTGTAGTAAGTTCAATACTAAATACGCAGAAATAATTATGGGATCGGGAACGCTTGCAAATGATGCTGTTGCAGCACAGCTCTCATTACAAAAAAGCAGGGGACTTGTTTTATCCAACGGAGAATTCGGCGAAAGGCTTGAAGATCATGCAGCAAGGTTCGGACTCGATCACGACTGTATCAGGCAAGACTGGGGTGATGTTTTTTCGCGAAAAACCCTCCGGGAGTATATAGGCAGCGGCGAGTACAGCTGGGTCTGGATGGTCCACTGCGAGACTTCAACCGGAATATTGAATGATTTTGGTTATGCTGCGGAACTCTGCAGGGAGAATTCTGCATGGTTATGCATGGATTGTATAAGCTCTGTCGGGAATATACCGCTTGATCTCGGTAATGTGTTCCTTGCATCAGGTGTAAGCGGAAAGGGGATAGGATCATACCCTGGTCTTTGTTTTGTACTCTACAATCATCATATCGAACCTGCACAGGATCATCTGCCCAGGTATATTGACCTCGGCACATTCAGGGCGTCTGACGGCATACCGTTTACGATCTCGTCAAACCATATATATGCCCTAAAAAGATCACTGGAAATAATTGATATAGAATCCGGATACAGTTTTATAAAAAAAGTGTCTCGCCATATCAGGGAAGAACTGAACCGAATGGGGTTTGAAGTACTTGGAAATGAAAGTGAATGTTCACCTGCAGTAATCACTTTCAGACTGCCTGAAATGATATCCTCGGAAAAAACTGGTATTTCTCTCGATCAAAGCGGGTTTTTACTCAGTTACAGAAGTGAATATCTTCTGAAACGTAATCTAATGCAGATTGCACTTATGGGTGAGTTCGGGAAATCGGAAGTAGGAGGCATGCTCAATCGCCTTTGGGAAATTGTTAACAGCTATCAGTTAGCGAACTTGAGCTTGTGATTCGCCTCGTCCTTGAGAAGCTTGTAATCAAGACTGTCTACAAGTGCTTTCCAGCTGGCCTCAACCAGATTTTGCGATACCCCGACAGTGCTCCAGTTATCACCGCCGTCACCGGATTCGATCAATACCCTTACAACGGAGTCTGTGCCCATCTGGCTGGATACAACCCTTACCCTGAAATCCTTGAGCCTAAGGTCCCTGAGTGAAGGGTAGAATTTCTCAAGTGCCTTTCTAAGAGCTTTATCCAGTGCATTTACAGGACCGTTCCCTGTTGCGGCGGTGTGCTCCTCGATACCATCCACCTTTACAACCACGGTTGCTTCCGTTATCGGTTCCTCTTCTTCTGTCCTCTTTTCCACTATGGTCCTGGCACTTTTAACGTAAAAGTGTTTTTTATACATACCCAGTGCCTTTCTTACAAGCAGTTCGAAAGAAGCATCGGCACCTTCGAATTCGTATCCCCTGTTCTCCAGATTCTTGAGTTCCTTTAATATCTGGTGAATACGTTTGTCGTCCTGTTCGAGCTTTATACCTAGCTCCTTTGCCTTGTAAATGATATTGCTTCTGCCGGAAAGGTCTGAGATCAGCACACGACGCCTGTTGCCGACGACCTCGGGCTTTATATGCTCGTATGTCGCGGAGTTCTTTATAACAGCATTAACATGTATGCCGCCTTTGTGAGCGAATGCGCTTTCTCCCACAAAAGGTCTTTGCTTTATCGGCGGGAGATTTGTAAGCTCGTGTATGAAATGGGAAACTTCGTAAAGCTTCTTCAGGTTATTTGCACTTATGCAGTTTATTCCCTGCTTTAGCTTCATGTTCGGTATTATAGAACACAGGTTAGCATTTCCGCATCGCTCGCCATATCCGTTCATAGTTCCCTGAACCTGTATGGCGCCCTGTCTTACAGCGTAGAGAGTATTCGCTACGCCGACTTCGCTGTCGTTATGGGTGTGTATCCCCAGTGGTGGATTATCCAGTTTCCTGTTAACATCCTGCATGATAGCGTCTATTTCCCAGGGAAGCGAACCTCCGTTGGTATCACAGAGAACCAGAGTATCGCAGTTCGCATCAATAACCGTTTTCAGTACGGCAAGAGAATATTCCGGGTTGCTTTTATAACCGTCGAAAAAATGCTCGGCGTCGAAGAATACCTTGTTAACCCTGCTTTTAAGATAGTCGATCGTGTCGTAAATGAGTTCAAGGTTCTTTTCGTAGGAGATCTTCAGTGCTTCTGTTACCTGGAAGTCCCAGCTTTTTCCAACGACGGTAACAACCGGGGTTTCGGCACCCAGGAGCGCCTGTACGTTAGGATCTTCGTCACAGCTGCTCTTTGCCCTTCTTGTACTGCCGAAAGCAGCAATTTCGGAATTCTTCAGTTTTAATTTTTTGGCTTCCTCAAAATATCCTTCATCTCTTTCGTTAGAGCCCGGCCATCCGCCCTCGATATAATGAACACCAAGATCGTCCAGTTTTTCTGTTATGCGTATCTTGTCGTGTATAGAAAAAGAGATGTTCTCTCCCTGAGTTCCGTCCCTCAATGTTACATCGTATATCTCTACTTTCTTAGCCATTCCTATCACCCAGTTTAAATGCGTCGTGAAGAGCTCTCACTGCCAGCTCTGTATATTTATCCTCAATCACACAGGAAATTTTAATTTCGGATGTACTTATCATCATAATATTAACACCTTCGCCGGCAAGTGTCTGAAACATCTGTGAAGCAACACCCGAATGGGTCTTCATTCCCACTCCTACCAGAGATATCTTGGTAATGCGGTTGTCAGAATCAACTTCCCTGGCGTTGAGCTCTTTCGCTATCTCCTGTACTATCCGCAGGGAATTCTTGTAGTCTTCCTTCGGGACAGTAAAGGTCATGTCGGTATGACCTTCCTTGCTCACGTTCTGCACTATCATATCTACAATAATACCTTTCTCAGCAAGGGGTGTGAACAACCTGGCGGCAATTCCGGGTCTGTCCGGTACCTGGACAACGGTGATCTTTGCCTGGTTCCTGTCGTATGCTACACCTGAAATAACGATATTTTCCATCGAATCCATTGACTCTTCCTCCTGTACAACCCACGTGCCTTTATCAGCAGGATTATAAGTTGGCTTTACGTGAATTTTAACATTAAACTTCATCGCGAACTCTACAGCCCTTGCCTGAAGTACCTTTGATCCCAGGCTTGCCATTTCAAGCATCTCTTCGTATGACACCTTTTCAAGCTTCCGTGCGTTAGGACAGATCGAAGGGTCTGTTGTGTAAATGCCGTCTACATCGTCCTTGTAAAGCTCGCATGAATCAGCGTGAAGTACTGCGGCAAGTGCAACGGCTGTAAGGTCGGAGCCACCCCTTCCGAGGGTTGTGACATTCCCTTCTTCATCAACACCTTGGAAGCCTGCAACAATAACCACCTTGTTCTCGGACAGGGCTTTCTTTATGTTCCTGTCATCAATAGTTCTTATCTTGGCCTTGGAATATACATTATCCGTTAATATTCTTATCTGGTGTCCCTGGAACGATACTGCTTCGTGTCCCATGCATTTTAGTGAAATTGCGAGAAGTCCGGATGATACCTGCTCCCCGCTTGAAGTAATGACATCAAGCTCTCTTTCATCAGGAGGGTCCATGATCTCCTTCGCCAGTTTGACAAGACGGTCGGTTTCTCCTGCCATTGCTGAAACGACTGCAACGATACTGTCACCCTTATCCCTGTGGGATACGATGTTCCTTGCGACAGATTTTATCTTTTCCAGACTAGCTACGCTTGTTCCACCATATTTTTGAACAATGAGACCCATTCTTCCTGACCTTTGATTATAAGATTCCTTTTATTGGAAAAGTTATTATTTTCACCATCTGAGTGATAAATTTCAATAGTTAATGTATCTTCCGGCAGTATATCACTGATTTTGTCAGCCCATTCAATTACAGATACCCCTTCGCTGTTGATTAACTCCGAAAAACCAATATCTATAAGTTCATCTTCGGACTGTATCCTGTACAGGTCAAAGTGGTTAAGAGTAAGTCTGCCATTGTAAACGTTCAGTATAACAAATGTGGGACTGTTGGGTTCCTGTTCAACCCCTAGTCCTCCGGCTATTCCCTTTGCAAGCACTGTCTTTCCGGCTCCCAGGTCACCTATCAGCGCGATTACAGCTCCGGGCTTTGCTAGTTCTCCGATTATTTTGCCTATATTAATAGTTTCAGCTTCGTTCAGGCTTTTGATAGAGTATGTATCAGACATTTTTAATATCAGTGAATAATTTCAAAGAAAGGTTCTTCGTAGGTTTCCCTGATCAGCCGGGCAGCTTCGGGTAATGTGTCTGCTACTTCTGAAGCGAGGTAACCGAAATCTCCGTATTCACTTGCTACTATATCACCTGCAAGCCCGTGCAGGAATACTGCAAGAATGCAGGCTTCTTCCGGCGTGTAACGCTGCGAGAGAAATCCGGCGACCATACCGGTGAGCACATCCCCCATACCACCTGAAGCCATCCCGGGGTTCCCGGTCGGGTTAAAATAAAGCTTACCTTCCGGGGTTGCTATAATGGTCCTTGCGCCCTTTAGTATCAGAAAAACTTTATGTCTGACTGCGAAATCCCTGCTGTAGCCGATCCTGTCTTTCTGTATGTCACCCGAACCGGTGTTGCATAACCTTGCCATCTCTCCCGGGTGGGGCGTAAGGATCAGTGGCTGTTTAACTTTTTTCAACACACCCGGGTTCTTGGCTATTATGTTAATAGCATCTGCATCAGCAACGACTGGGATTTCAGACTGCTGAATAAGCTTCAGGAGAAATTCTGAGGTCTCTTCGGTAGTTGACAGTCCCGGCCCGGTGGCTATAGCGGTCTTCCCAGAGCACATTTCTTTTACAATATCGAGTGATTCCGGGCAAAAGTGACCTTTCCCTGCGTCGTAAACTGGTTCTGTCATTATCTCGGCAGTTTTCTGCTCCATGGCAGAACTTAACGTTTCCGGAATAGCGCTTGTAACCAGGCCTGTGCCTGCCCTTGCAGCACCAAGCGAGCAAAGGTATGCAGCGCCTGATTTACCGGTCGAACCGGCAACTGTGAGCAGGTGTCCGTATGTTCCCTTATGGCTGTTACTATCCCTGTTCCTGAGTAAGGACCGGCAGCCTGAAAATGTAAGTAGTTCATATTCAATTTCTTTCTCGAGTATGGAGGGAGTGGAAATATCTGCTATGTAAAGACGTCCTGCATAGTCAGCCCCCGGATAAACAGAAATCCCGATCTTGGGGATGACAAATGTAACTGTGAGGTCAGCGACCACCGATACTCCTAGAATATTTCCATTATTGGCATCTACACCCGAAGGCATATCTATTGAAAGAGTGGGACAAACAAGACCGTTTATGAACCCGATGATCTTTCTGTACTGTCCCTTTACTTCCCTGTCCAGACCTGTTCCAAATATCGCATCTACTGCCAGTTCACAGCTGGTAAAATTTGAAAACGTGCTATTCAGTTTCACCGTATTCCCACCTGCTTTTACCAGTGCCTGAAGGTTCGCTCCTGCATCAGCCTTATATTCCCCGGGATTTTTAGTGATATAGCATGTAACGTTTCGGCCACGCTTCATAAGATGTCTTGCTGCAACGAAACCGTCTCCGCCGTTGTTCCCGCTACCGCAGAATATAGCGATATCTATAGCTTCCGGAAATTCTTTGATTATTACGTTCGATACAGCGCGCCCGGCATTCTCCATCAGGATCAGACCCGGTATGCCGTATTTATCTATAGTGGTATTATCTATCTTTTGAAGTATTTCCCTTGTTCCCAGTTTCATCTGCTATGAAAAATAACAAATTATTGATGCATTGTATAGCCGGGATTAAACTTGCTTGAATGCAGATATGTTTCATCCACAGTGTTATTTGGCCATGCCTGCATAGGGGATTGGTCTGGAGTCACCGAATGACTTGATCAGTGTATCGATAAACTCTTCGGAATGTTCGGGGCAGAAGAAATATGAAAGTAATGTGCCCCCTGATCTGGTAACGCTCAGCATCTGGTAATGTCTGCTACATAGATCCATCTTGCACATTGCACACTGCTTTATGGACTGTCTTTCGCCTTCAATTGTACATCTTTCACCGTTACCGTCTTTATGATCACACTGGAAGATCTCAACTGTAATCTGTTTCTTAGACATTTTCGCCTCCGTAATATTTCATTAAATATGTGATACTGTTTACACTCATTAAATAAAAATTATAATAATAAGTCAATTCTAAATAAAAGATTGTTAACAAATTTATTTATTCTTGATAAGTTAAAACTTAATAAGATATAATGTCATCATGCTTTCAATAGAACAGGCAATAAAAGGATCAGCAAAATATGTATATACACAAGCAACCGGCAGGCCGAAGCTTGTAAACCTGGAGATTACAAAATTATGCAATGCAAGATGTGATTTCTGTGATTACTGGCAGACCAGACATGAAGAGAGGATCACTGATTACAGGCCGGTCATAAAAAAGATCAATCCACTTGTAACCGTTATTACCGGCGGCGAGCCGATGCTGAGGAAGGACCTTCCCGATATTGTTCGCCAGATCAAGGAGAGCTCTTCATTTATTTTTACCTCTATGGTCACAAAGGGTGATCTGCTGAACGTTGAAAAGGCCAGAGAGCTTTTCGATGCGGGTATGGACCAGATAGCCATCTCGCTGGATTTTCCGGGTGAGAAGCACGATTCCTACAGAGGGGTTGGCGGACTCTGGAAACATCTTTCTAAAATGCTTCCCGAACTTGCGGCGAACTTTCCTGAGAAGAGCATAATAGTCAATACGATCATAATGGAAGATAACCTGGACGAGGTCGTGGAGATAGCAAAGAATGCCAGGAAATGGGGTATAGGGATATCGTTCAGTTCATATTCTGTTATGAAGACCAATAACGAGACCCATTTTGTAAGAAAGGAGCAGATCGAAAGGGTTAAAAACCTGGTAAATGAGCTTATCAGGCTCAGAAGGGAGTGGAAGGGAACAATACTTTCCACAGAGTATTATCTTAAAGAGATCCCCAGGTATTTTGAGAAAGGCGGGGTCCCGGACTGTCTGGCAGGTATAAGCCACATCCAGGTTACTCCGAGCGGGCATCTCAAGAGATGCTCCGAGATGCCTGTTACGGCTCATTATTCCGAGTATACACCTGATCTTTACAACAAAACCGAATGCACCCAGTGCTGGTACAGCTGCAGGGGTGAGACTCAAAGCCCCGCTAACATGAGAAGGGCGCTGGAATACATGGGTATCTGGATCTAGTTTTTGCTTATTCGGCGGCGGGAATCAACTTTCCTTGTTTGCCGGAATGCATAATATTTACAATTAACTCTTTCCTGCCAATCTGTGGATTATCGCAATGATCATTCCCGGGATGTTGATATTATTTCACTTTCCAGAGAGTTCTGTCCGGTTTGTCCTCGAGTACAATTCCCTTCGAATCAAGGTAGTCCCTTACCTCATCTGCAGTTGACCAGTCTTTGTTCTTTCTCGCTTCAGCTCTTTTTGCTATAAGTTCCTTTATCTCTACTTCGGTTATGTCAACCGAATTGAGGTTAAAGGACTTGTGCTCGAGGTATTCTTCTGGACTCATTGCAAGTATCCCAAGGACTTCCGAGATCTCTTTTATCTCTCCAACTGCATGCTCCATGCTCTTCGTCCAGCCATTGTTATCAAGGGACCTGTTTACGGACCTGATAAGATCGAATAGATTCCCGATGGCATCTGCTGTGTTGAAGTTGTCGCACATGGAGTTCATCCAGTTCGTTTTGAATTTTTCTGTGACTTCCTCCAGTTCTTTATCTACTTTTTCCGTTTCCACTCTCAGGTCGTTTGCCCTCTTGAGAGTGGAATATATTCTCTCGAGAGATGATTCGGTGTCATCCATTACCTTTTCTGAAAAGTCTGCAGGGTTGTTATAGTGATGCGAAAGGAAGAAAAACCTTATTGCTTCACTTGACCACCTCTTTACGGCATTCTTGACAGTAAAAAAATTGCCCAGTGACTTCGACATCTTTTCACTGTTTATCTGTATCAATCCGTTGTGCAGCCAGTACTTTGCGAATATCTCGTGGGTTGCGGACTCCGACTGTGCTATTTCGTTCTCGTGGTGTGGGAATATGAGGTCTTTGCCTCCACCGTGGATCTCAAAGCTGTTTCCAAGGTATTCCATGCTCATAACCGAGCATTCTATATGCCAGCCGGGTCTTCCTTTCCCCCAGGGGCTGTCCCAGCTCGGCTCGTCAGGTTTCGCTGATTTCCAGAGAG
>Ga0209956_1000196_pt1 | contig 14495 bp, 17 predicted proteins | sample SalPon2A_C_D1_MG_FD_185720 | JGI IMG/M metagenome (GOLD analysis project Ga0209956, IMG submission 185720) | Soil microbial communities from South San Francisco under conditions of wetland restoration - Salt Pond MetaG R2A_C_D1_MG (SPAdes)... | ecosystem: Environmental > Terrestrial > Soil >...
CGAGGGCCTGAAGACCCCGAGCAGCCAGACCATCAGGAAGCGCGAGAACAGGAAAATGATCAGGCTGGCCTGCAGCCACCAGCCCGCATTCTCCGGCGACTCGCCCACCACGTCCTGGGCGTAGAGAATGGTGAAGGTCCAGATACAGGTCTGCGCCGCGACATTGAAAAACTGTGCCATCACCCCGTAGCGGTAATGCCGGTTGTTCCACAGGCGCAGGGCGACGTTGCCCGATGCCGCCGGGCCGCCGCCGACCGCCGGTGGATTGGGTAATTCGAAGCGCCGGAACATGATCGCGATCCAGATCAGGATGAGCGCGACGGCGATCCCGAGGTAGGGCTTCAACACCAGATTCAGGTCGGCCTGCTGGCTGGCGAGCAGTTCAGGCTCGCTCATGATCACCTTGCTCGCCTCGGGGGTCAGTGCGGGCAGAATGAAGACCGCGCCCATCAGCACGCCGATGTTGGCGCCGATGGGGTTGAATGCCTGGGCGAGATTGAGCCGCTGCGTACCGGTCGATTCGGCGCCCATGGCAATCACGAACGGGTTGGCGGAGGTCTCGAGTATCGACAGTCCCGCGGCCAGGAAGAACAGGGCCAGCAGGAACATGTCGTACTCGAGGATCTGGCTTGCTGGCAGGAACAGCATACCGCCGACGGCCGCCAGGCCCAGGCCGACCAGTACACCGGTTTTGTAGCCATAGCGGTTGTTGATGAAACCGGCCGGCAGCGCGAGCAGGAAATAAGCGCCGTAATAGGCGGACTGCACCAGCGACGACTGGAAGTTGGACATGTCGAAGATGCCGCGGAACACGCCGACCAGGATGTCGGTCAGGTTGGCCGCCGCCCCCCAGGCGGTAAAGCACAGCACCAGCAGGATGAAAGGGATTCTCATAGGCACCGCCACGATTCGCGCGGATTCGGGTCCATCGTCGTCTGCCATTTCAGCCATCGACCTCCTCCCTCGGTGTTTATACCTATATTTTTTTAAGACCCTTGTAAAGAAGTGCGCTCCACTTGTAAAGCAATGAACCGGGGAAACGGACGAATTCGTCTGCGCAGGTCGGATGATATTAATCGGCGGTCGGCCGGTTTTGGGATAGAATAAACCGGCTTTCGACCCAGTTTCAGCTTGTTCCGATCGTCGTCGGGTCATTCATCGACGGGAGATTTCGCATGGAAATTCGATTTGGGCTGGAACCCGTTGTCGTCGCGATAATTCTGTTAGCGGCATTCCCGGAAACAGGCTTTTCGTCGGAGCCGCCAGGCTATGCGATTTATTTCGAACTCGGTGTCATGGGCGGCGGCGATCGACTGGCGCGAGGCGCGGACAATTCGGGATATGCCGGCAGGGGTACGAGCGACATCGACGCGGGTGCGGGGTTGCAGTATGCGCTCGGCGTGCGGATCGATCCGGGATGGGAAGGCCTCGACGGCGACTTGCTGTTGTCGCTCGGCTATCTCGATTCGAAGATCGACGAAGATAACGGAAGCGCAAGCTTCGATGTCACCCGGATTAGCCTGGTTTACGTTCTGCCCGGCAAGGAAAGCTTTTTCAGTTATGGCGCCGGGCTGGATCTCCATCTGAATCCCAGCTATCGATTCGACGAATCCCCGCTGGCGAGTTGTTCGCTCAGCGACTGCCTGACCTCCGAGTTACCCGCCGGTACCACCGACTTCGACCCCGCCCTCGGCATCCTGTTACAGGCCGAAATCACCGCATATTTCCGCGGCCTGAAACTTGGCCTCCGATATAGCGCGATCGAGTACCGCGGCGGCGGGGAATCCTTCGATGCCGGCGGCCTGGGTTACTATTTTTCCTACACCCACTGGCTCTAATCCCGGTTTAAAAGAGCTCGACCGTAATCAGCCGCTCGGCACGAAGCTATTGTTAGAGGATTTTCGCGGTCAGCGGTTCGGCATGCCCGGCTTCGCTGGTCTCGTGCCGCGGTTTCCGGTACAGGCTGTAGTCGCCGTAAATCCCGGAGCGGCTCATCGGCAGGGCGATGGCAGCTGGCTGTGCGCGTTCACAGGCGTCGGCTGAATCCGTCCGGCGGTCCGGCTCGGGGTAGAGGCGGTGGCCGCAGGTTGCGACGGTCAGCGACTTTAAAATCCGGATATAAAGTTTCATCTTTTGACGTCTCCAGCGAGTGAATAAAAAGTCGATGAGAAGCGAGCTACAAAATCTTTCTGCATTTGACTGGGCAAGATAGAAGCTATATTGCACCGCAGCAAACTAGAGTTTCTTAAGCGCACGGATAGCTGGGCTTAACCACGCCGGGCCGGGATACCGGTTGCCGGCAGTACGCGCGGCATCGGCCGGGCTATCGTCGAGGCGTTGCGCGATACCGGGGCGCGGGTGGCGGTCAACGGCCGCACATCGGAGCGCACGGGCCGGGCGGCGGGATCGGTAGCGGCTGCGGCGAAACCGCCGATTGACTCGGCGCGGATGGTCGGGATAATTTCCAGTAGCAGAATGCCCCATTGCTGAAATCCTGGAGCGCTAAAATCATGTTCGTCATATTTCTGAAGTTTTCCGCCAACCGCGAGCGGGCCGGTGAATTCATGGACGGCCACAATGCCTGGTTGAAACAGGGCTTCGACGACGGCGTGTTCCTGCTCGCCGGCAGCCTGCAGCCCGGTCTCGGCGGCGCGGTGATCGCGCGCGACGCATCGCGCGAGGCCATCGAAGTGCGCGTCGAAGCGGATCCGTTCGTCGACCAGGGTGTGGTCGACGCCGAAATTCTCGAGTTCGCGCCGGGCATGGCGGACGAGCGGCTGCAGTTCCTGGTCGGCTAAGCGCGGACCGGTTGCGATATGTGCGCACAAAAACTGCGGGTCGAATGCTTCACCCTTTCTGCCGACGGCTTCGGCGCCGGAACGGACCAGGATATCGATAATCCGCTCGGCCGCGGCGGGTTCGGGTTGCACGAATGGATGATTCCCACCGATCGCTTTCAGAAAATGATCGGCAACACGAGCGGCGAAACCGGGATGGATAACGATATCGTCGAGCGCGGATTCGACAATGTCGGCGCCTGGATCATGGGGCGCAACATGTTCGGACCGATTCGCGGCCCGTGGCCTGATGACGACTGGAAAGGCTGGTGGGGCGAAGAGCCGCCTTATCACTGTCCCGTGTTCGTGTTGACCCATCATGCGCGAGACGCGGTCGAAATGGCGGGCGGAACCGTGTTTCATTTCGTTACCGACGGCATCGAGTCCGCGCTAGAGCAGGCAAAAGCGGCAGCCGGCGGGCGCGATGTCAGACTCGGCGGTGGCGTGCAGGCGATCAGGCAATATCTCGAAGCACGCCTGGTCGATTCGCTGCATCTCGCGGTGTCGCCGGTTTTGCTCGGCGCGGGTGAGCACTTGTTCGCCGGGCTGGACCTGGCTGCGCTGGGTTACGAATGCACGCGGTACACGCCGTCGCCGAAGGCCGCCCACTATGTTATCGGCAAGCGGGCGTCCGGATAGGGCGCCGCGCTGACGGAGTGCCGTCATTCCGGCGCAAGGCCGGCATGCCGAGTGATTTGCCGCTGTCGGGGAGATTAGGTATCTTGTCGCGATAAGCGAGCGCGAATGGCGTGGGAGGACAACGAGGTGAGCGACGAGACAGCAAAATCGCCCCGCATCGACAGCCTCGAATGGGGACGCATGCAGGTTTCAGGCATCGGTAGCGGCAAGGATTTCAAGCTCTGGCCCGGTGGCGGCAGGGCCTGGGACTGGCGCGAGACCGGCACCCGCCACGTACCCGGGATTCAGCCGGCCGATATCGAGGAACTGCTGGCCAGGGGGTGTCGCGATATCGTCCTCAGCCGGGGCATGCTGTTGAAGCTGCAGACCTGCCCCGAAACGCTGGAGCTGCTGGAGCGCGAAGGCATCGAGGTACACGTCGCCGAAACCCGGCAGGCCGCCGAAATCTACAACGATCTGACCGCGAAGGGCCGGGCGGTCGGCGGACTGTTTCATTCCACGTGTTGATTCGGGAGCCCCGCTTCGCGGCGGCGGCACCAACCAGGAAAACCTGATGGATAAGGCCAACAACCAGTGTCCGAACTGCGGGCATCGCTTCGGCGATTTCGAAATGCTGTTCTGGGGGCTCTCCAAAACCAGCAACTGCCCGGAATGCGGCGTCGAGCTCGGTGTCAACGCCAACCGGATGCTGTTGCTGTGGGTCGGCGGCATCGTCGCGATTCTTTTCATCGAGTCGACCTGGACCTTCGAATCGATGCAGGGATGGCTCGCGATGGCGGTATTGATCGTGTTGCTATGCCTGGTCGCGCTCAAGGTACAAAAACTCGAAATCAGAAAGTGACCGTTGCGGGTTCTACCCCGCGGGCGATGATAAGTAACCCTGAAACTGTTATAAATGACGGATAATAATTTCCAATCCGCCCCTGGGAGAATATAGATGGCGAAATCCTCGCAGAACAAGAAATTGATCGGCCTGGTGCTGACGGTGGTCGGTATCGGCCTCGCGATCTGGGCTTACCGGATGTCCGGTTCTTTCGGCTCGCAACTGAACGAGGCAATCACCGGCTCGCAAGGCGACAAGGTCATGATGCTGTATATCGGCGGTGCAGCCTGCATCGTCGCCGGCCTGTTCCTGGCGCTGAAAAAATAATCGCGTCCGATAGAAAAGGGGTTCAACCCGTTAAAGAGGAAGTATGAGATGTCCGAAATTATCCGCCTGAAAGGATTAGCCTGGCTGCTGCTGGTGTCGGCGGCGATGCTCGGTGGCTGCGCGACCATCGTCGGCGACAAGACCCAGTTGATCCCGATCTCCAGCGATCCCGACCTGGCGTCGATCGTGATCATCGACGAAACCGGCGCGCAGGTATTCAAGGGCACCACCCCGACCACGGTCACGCTGCCCAAGAGCGACGGCAGTTACTGGGGCAAGAAAAGCTTCACGGTGACCATTACGAAACCGGGTTACTCATCGCAGACGATTCCGATCACCGCCAGCGCCAACGGCTGGTACATCGGCGGTAATATCATCTTCGGCGGGATTATCGGCTGGTTCATCGTCGATCCGTTCAACGGCGCCATGTACACGCTGACGCCGAAACAAATCCAATCCGACCTCGGTCAGCAAGGGGCGGGCATCGATCGGGATGCGGACGGCAGCATCGCGATCATGTTGTTCGAAGACGTGCCGCCCGAGTTGCGAGCACAGATGCGGCGTCTGGATTAATCGACCGGGGTCGCTCGGGGAACCAGGCGATGGCTCGTTACATGGTCATCGAACACTTTCGCGAAAATTGCCTGGAGCGCATTTACGCCCGTTTTCACGAACGGGGCCGAATGCTTCCCGACGACCTGTTTTACCTCGACAGCTGGCTGGCGCAGGACGGCAGGCGCTGTTTCCAGTTGATGGAGACCGAGCGTTTCGAATCCTTTGCCGAGTGGACGCCGCGCTGGAGCGACCTCGTCGGGTTCGAAATCGTCGAGCTCGGCGACAAACCGGAAAACTGAACCGGAGCCGTCCTGGTTTCGTAATGATTTTTATGCATACATCGCCGAACTGGTTATTTGCGTTCTGGTCGAATCGATTAATTTGCGAAGGGAGTACCCGGATGAAACCGAGCCACATGCATCTTTCAATGCAGCCGATCGCCATCCTGTGCCTTGTTACCGGCATACTGACTTCGCCTGCCGCGCGTGCCGCCGACAATGCCGAGCTGGCCAGGCAGCTGGCCAACCCGATCGCGTCGCTGATCAGCCTGCCGCTGCAGCTCAATTATGACGAGAACATCGGTCCGCGCGACGAGGGCGAACGCTGGCAGCTCAATATCCAGCCGGTGATTCCTTCGGAACTGAACGACGACTTCAACGTCATTTCACGGACTATCCTGCCGCTGATTTCGCAAGACCAGGTCAGTCCCGGGGCCGGCAGCGACTCCGGTATCGGCGATATCGTGCAAAGCCTGTTTTTTTCGCCGAAGGAGCCGACGGCGGACGGCTGGATCTGGGGCGTGGGCCCGGTGTTTCTGGTGCCGACGGGTTCGGAAAACCGCCTCACGGCCGATAAGTGGGGTCTCGGTCCGACCGCGGTCGCGCTGAGGCAGGAAGGGCCCTGGACCTATGGCGGACTAGCGAATCACATCTGGTCGGTGGCGGGCGAAGACAGCCGTCCCGACATCAACGCGACCTTCCTGCAGCCTTTTATGTCTTACACCACCCCTGAGGCCGTGAGCTACACGATGAATCTGGAAAGCACCTACGACTGGGAGAACGAACAGTGGAGCGTCCCGCTCAACGTCCTGGTCACCAAGGTCGTCAAGTTCGGCGAGCAGACCACCAGTATCGGCGGCGGCCTGCGCTACTGGGTCGACAGTCCGGAATCGGCGCCGGAAGGCTGGGGCCTGCGGCTGGTTTTCACGCTGCTGTACCCGCGCCGAACCGGCAATCCGGCGTGATCGACGATCTGATCTTCCGGCCGCTTAGCGATGACAATTGGGCCGACTTCGAAAAGCTGTTCGGCGAGCGCGGCGGTGCGGGCGGTTGCTGGTGCATGCTGTGGCGTCTGCCGCCGGCCGACTTCGAGGCGGGCAAGGGCGCTGGCAACCGCGAGGCGATGCGCCGCCTCGCCGGGTCCGCTAGGTCTCCCGGCATCCTCGCTTACGCCGGCAATAACGCGGTCGGCTGGTGCGCGCTCGCGCCGCGCGAGGAATATCCGGCGCTTAAGCGTTCGCGCGTGCTGAAACCCGTGGACGAACGGCCCGTGTGGTCGATTTCATGCTTCTACATCGACCGCGCCTGGCGCAGGCGCGGCCTCTCGGTCGCGCTGCTCGACGCGGCGGTCGAATTCGCGCGCGAGCGGAGCGCAAAGATCGTCGAGGGTTACCCGGTGGAGCCGGCGAAACAAAATTATCCGGCCGTGTTCGCCTGGACCGGGACCGCGCAGACCTTCCGCCGCGCGGGATTCGAGGAATGCCTGAGGCGCAGCCCGACACGGCCGATCATGCGGCGAAGCGTCGATTCCTGATTCGCGGAGGATTGCCGCGGTCAGCAATTCGGGTCATGCTTGGCGGTTCGAATCACCCACGAGAAATTCAGATGAGCGTTCGACGCCTGATCGAAGCCCGCTTCGGCCTGCAATGCCAAACCGGCGCATCGGTCGACGACAACGACACCCTCGGTACCATCCTGTCGCGTCGCAGCCGGCGCGATTTCAGGCCCGACGCGGTTCCCGAAGACCTGTTGCACACGCTGTTCGCGGCCGCGTTTTCCGCGCCCTCGAAGTCGGACCTGCAGCAGGCTTGCGTGATCCGCATCGCGGACCGCGACAGGCAGCGGCGCATCGCCGAAATGAAGGACTCGACCCGCTGGGCCGCCGAGGCGCCGGTCTTCCTGGTCTGGTGCGGCGACAGCCGGCGCATCCGGCGGCTTGCCGAATGGCGCGGGCATCCTTTCGCCAACGATCATCTCGATGCCTTCATGAATGCGGCGGTCGACGCCGGCATCTGCATGCAGACCTTCATGGTCGCGGCCGAATCGGTCGGTCTGGGCTGTTGCCCGGTGAGCGAAATCCGCGACCACATCGAGGCGCTTTCCGACGAACTCGAATTGCCGCCCCACGTGTTTCCGGTCGCCGGCCTCGCGGTCGGCTGGCCGCGCGGCGAAACCGGATTGAGCATGCGCCTGCCGCCGACGGTTACGGTCCACGAGAATCGTTACGACGATGCCGGGATGATCGACGAGGTGTCGGCCTACGATCGGCGGCGCGAGGCCTCGAGTCCGACGCCACCCGAAAGCCAGCGGCTGGTCGAAGAGTTCGGCGTGGCGGACGATTACGGCTGGTCCGAAAATCGCACCCGGCAGTACTCGAAACCGGCCCGCGCCGACTTCGGCCGGTATATTCGCAAACAGGGTTTCAAGCTCGAGTAGGCGTGCCGCCCGCGCAGAAAGATCCGTGGTCACGGTAATTGCCGGCGCGTATAATCCGCGCACGGGTACCTGCCCGCAACAATAATACGAGGAGTGAATCGATGGCGCTAAAAGTAATTGGTTCGGGCTTTGGCCGAACCGGGACGATGTCGATGAAGCAGGCCCTGGAGCACCTCGGTCTGGGTCGCTGCCACCACATGATCGAAGTCATGGAGAATCCGGCGCAGCTGCCGTTCTGGAAAGCCATCGCCGCCGGCGAAAAGGTCGACTGGGCGGAAGTCTTCGCGGAATATAACTCGCAGGTCGACTGGCCCGGCGCCCACGTCTGGGCCGAGACCGCGGCGGCCTTTCCCGACGCCCGGGTCATTCATACGGAACGGCCCGAGGATGCCTGGTGGAATAGCTTCAACGGCACCATCGGCAAATTCTTCGCCAGTTTCTCGAAGCTCGATTTGCCCCCGCATATCAACGATATTTTCGAAACCATGGTCCCCTGGTTCATGCAGGAAACCTTCGGCGATTTCACCGACCGCGATTCGTCGATCGCGGCCTATCGTCGCAACAATCAGCGAGTTCGCGAAACCATACCGGCCGACCGGCTGCTGGTGTTCCACGTCGCCGATGGCTGGGAGCCGCTGTGCGAGTTTCTCGAACTGCCGGTGCCGGATATGCCCTTCCCGCACAGCCATCCGAAAGCGGAATTCTGGGAACATTTCGGCGGAGAACCCGGGTAAGGCCGCTGCCGGATACCGTCACCGCGGTATGGCGGGGCAGACTCAATGCGAGTAAATGATCTTCTCGACGCGCTTTAACAGGCGGGTGAAAAATTCGGCATCGGCCGCGCTCAGTTCGCGATGGGTTTTGAGATATTCGTCGACCGCGGTGCTGGTCATGACGCCGATCAATTCCCGGTTCTGGGAAACGATGGATTTGCGCACGAAGGATTCTGGCGTGCCGTGGCATTCGCTGCATTCGTCCGTAAAGCGCGCCAGGGTGCTGGCATGCTTCAACAGCATCTCGTGCAAAGGCTCGATCAGGTGATCGGGGAGGTAGTGATTACCCAGAAATAGTCGCAGATCCTCGACGTGGTGACGGCCCTGCAGCTTGCCGTCGATGATCCACAGATACTTGGCGGCGAACTTCTCGGCATCGCCGTGGCATTCCTCGCAGCGGCTGTCCCAGGCCGTGCGTGCGTCGACCGGGTTCGCCCCGGACGGGTTGCAGACCAGTAGCAGGACAGCGATGATGATCATGTTTCGCGGCATCAGCCGAACCTCGTTAGCGTCGTCGCGGGGTTCACGTATTCAAGGGTTTAGTTTCGATCAAAAGGGCCTTCCATTTAAACTTGCTGCCTCAGCCCTTGTAGAGCCGCGGGTTGAACACGTCACGCAGGAAATCGCCCATCAGATTGATCGCGATCACGATGACCACCAGGAAGCCGCCCGGAATCAGCGTAATCCACCACGAGCCCGAGTAGAGGTATTCCTTGCCGATGCTGATCAGCGAACCCAGGCTGGGCTCGGTGACCGGCATGCCGAGGCCGAGAAAGGACAGTGCCGCCTCGGTGATGATGGCGTTGGCGATCTGTACCGTGGCGATGACGAAGATCGGCGACAGGCAATTTGGCAGGATGTGCTTGAACATGATCCGGATCGGCCCGAATCCCATCACGCGAGCGGCATCGACATACTCTTTTTTCTTTTCGGCGAGCACCGATGAGCGTACCGTGCGCGCGATCTGCGGCCACTCGGCAATGCCGATGACCAGGATCAGGATCAGCATGGCCCAGTTGCTGTAGGTTTCGCCGCCGAAGGCGTTCTTGACGATGGCCAGCACGATGATCGCGACCATCAGCGTCGAAAACGACAGTTGCACGTCGGCGATGCGCATCAGGATGTTGTCGACCCGGCCGCCGACGTAACCGGAAAACAGCCCGACGACGATACCGATCGCCGCCTGCAGCAATACCGCGCAAATGCCGATTAACAGCGACACGCGCATGCCGTAGAGGATGGTGCTCCACAAGTCGCGCCCCTGGTCGTCGGTGCCGAGCAGGAAACGCGGGTCGCCGCCGTGAAGCCAGACCGGGGGAAGCTCCGAATCGAGCAGGTCGATCTGCGTCAGATCGTAAGGGTCGAAGGGTGCGATCAACGGGCAGAACAGGGCCATCAGCGCCAGGATCAGAAACACCGCGCTGGCCGCTATCGCGACCTTGTCCCGCTTGTAGTAATGCACCAGATCCGACTCCCGTAGCCGGCGCCAGTTGACCGCCAGCGCGCTCACTGTCGCCTCCCCACCAGGTCGACCTGCGGGTTGATCACCCCGTAGAGCAGGTCGACCAGCGTGTTGACGACCACGAACAGGAAGCCGACGAACATGATATAGGCGGTGATCAGCGGGATGTCGGAGCGGTTGACGGCCTCGAGGAACATGAATCCCATGCCCGGCCACTGGAACACCGATTCGGTCAGGATCGTATAAGCCACCATGATGCCGATCTGCACGCCGCCGACCGTGATCACCGGCAGCATGGTGTTCTTCAGCGCATGCTTCAGGTAAACCGGCATCGGTGGCAATCCCTTGGCGCGCGCGAACTTGACGTACTCCGAGCTCAGCACCTCGAGCATTTCGGCACGCACCAGGCGGATGAATAGCGGCAGCATGATCGACGACAGCGAGATGGCCGGCAGGATGATGTGCACGATGCCGTCCCAGCTTGCGAAGTTGGTGCTCCAGTAACCCCAGACTTCGACGATTTCGCCGCGGCCGAAGGAGGGCATCCAGCCGAGGTTGATCGAAAACACGAATATCAGCGCCAGCGCGGTCAGGAAAACCGGAATCGAGATACCGATTACGCTGACTGCCATGACCAGGCGGCTAAACCAGTGCCGCGGATTGATGGCGCTGAATACCCCCAGCGGGATCGATACGAAAATGATGATCAGCGAGGCCGCGAACGACAGTTCCAGCGTCGCCGGCAGTTTTTTGAGGATTACGGTGAGCGTCGGTTCCTTGAAAAAATACGAAGTACCGAGGTCGCCCTTGAGCGCGCGCTTGACGAAGCGACCATATTGCACCGGCAGCGGGTCGTTCAATCCGAGCGATTCGCGCAAGTTGGCACGTTCCTCGACCGACATCGATTGCGCCGCGAGCTCGCGCGTCGGGTCACCGAGGGTGCCCTGGATGGAAAAACAGAACAGGCTGATGATGAACATCACCAGTGCCGCCTGGATCACCCGTTTGAGCAGGAACTGGGTCATCTGAGGAATGCGATCGTCATGTCGTCATTCCGGCTCAGGTCGCCCGCGGCCCGGCCGACAGGTAGAAACCTGGTATCTATCCGGGAGAACGAACGAAAACATACCGGAAAGCCCTGCGGACTTTCCGGTAGCAAATTACAGCGCCCTGAAACGGGCCCCGGCGCGCAGGCCGGGGCAACGTATTTCATGATGCTTTCTTGCCTGTCTAGTCGATGACCAGGTCGCCCACGTACGGGAAGTTCAGCGCGTTTACGATCGGGTCGATGTGAACGCCCTTGCGCGCTGCCCAGGCCAGGTTCTGCCAGTGCAGCGGAATGAAACCGGCGTCCTGGAAGATCTTGGCCTCGATTGACTGCAGCATCTCGGCGCGCTTCTTGGGGTCGGTTTCCTTGTTCGCCCGCAGGGTCGTCGAATCGACGAACTGGCTCGAGTAGTTGCCCGAGTTGTAGGCGCCGAAGCCGGTGCTCTGATCCGGGGTCATCGCCAGGAACTCGTAAAAGTTGGCGCTGTCCTCGGTGTCGGAGTGCCAGCCGATCATCATGATGTCCGCAGCGCGGTCGTCGAAAGCCGGCCAGTACTGCGCCTTGGGCATGGTCTGCAAATCGACCTTGATGTTGATTTTCGAGAGCATCGCGGCTACTGCCTGGGCGATCTTGTCATCGTTCACGTAGCGGTTGTTGGGCGCCATCATGGTGACACTGAAACCGTTTTCGTAGCCCGCGTCCTTCATCAGTTTTTTCGCCAGGTCGAGATCGAAACGCGGTTTCAGGGCCGGGTTGTAACCGAGGTAACCCGCGGGGCTGAATTGCGCCGCCGGCGTGGCGAAGCCTTTCATGATCTTGTCGACGATGGCGACGTTGTTGACCGCGTGCACGATCGCCATGCGCACCCTCTGGTCGCGAAACTCGGGGCGGCGTTTCTGGTTCATCTGGAAGGTGATGATGCGCGTGCCCGGCATGGTGATCAGATCGACTTTACTGGCCGAGCGAATCTGGCCGAAATCGTTGGGCGAGACCGGGGCGATGAAATCGACGTCCCCCGACAGCAGCGCCGCGACGCGGGTCTGCTCGTCCTTGATCGGCGTGAACACGATACGGTCGACGTTACCCGGGCTTTTCTTGTCCCAGTAATCGGCGAAGCGATCGAATACGATGCGCACGCCCTGCTCGCGCGAGGTGACCTTGAACGGGCCGGTGCCCGACAGGTGGGTCGACGCGAAGGAGGCGCCGTTCTTGACGATCGCGCCCTTGTCGTTGCCGTTTTCATCGGTGCCGGTATAAAACTTGCTGTCCATCGGGAAGATATAGGTCGCGGTGTGCAGCACCAGCGGATAGGGTCCGTCGGTCATCAGGTCGATGGTGTAATCGTCGACTATCTTGAGGTCGGTGAAATTGGCGAAGATGCCCTTGAAGTCGGGGCTCTCCTTGAGTCGATTGAAGGTCCATTTGAAATCCGCCGCGGTCATCGGGTTGCCGCTGTGGAACTTGACGCCCTTGCGCAGGTAGAAACGCACGGTGGTGTCGTTGAGGCGCTCGTAGCGGGTCGCGAGTCGTGGCTCGAAAGACAGATCCTTGGTCCAGCGGATCAGCGGATCGAAGCACATGTGCGACAGCTGCAGCACGCCGCCTGACAGTTGCTCGTGGATATCGAGCGTCACCGGGTCGGCGTCGTAGGCCATTTTCAGTTCCTTCGCCTGGGCCGTCGCGAAGGCCAGCAGACTGGACATCGCCAGGCAGGTTGCGAGTAGAAAACGATTCTTCATTGTTGGGTCTCCGTTGGTGTTGGTCTTATAGGCTGCGGTTTATTTCAGGCAAAAAACCGCAAAAAAATCATACTTGTTGTGTTGCTCCATCCCGTTGCTCGTAGATGCGGTCGAAGCGCGGCATCAGGCCGAGCAGCTCCTTGCTGTATTCGTTTTGTGGATGCTCGAAAAAGGTCTCCGTCTCCGCGGTCTCAAGTATGCTCCCATGACGCATGATTGCAACCCGATCGCAGATCTGGCGAATCACCGGCAGGTCGTGACTGATGAACAGCATCGTCAGTTCGAGCTCGTCCTGCAGGTCTTTGAGCAGGTTCAATATCTGTGCCTGCACCGATACGTCCAGCGCCGAGGTGGGTTCATCGCAAATCAGCAGGCGCGGCCGGCAGGCCAGCGCGCGGGCGATGGAAATACGCTGCCGCTGGCCGCCGGAAAACTCGTGCGGGTAGCGGCGCCCCGCCTGGCGGCCGAGCCCGACGTGGTCGAGCAGATCGCCGACGATTCCGGGTACGTCCCGCGGCGGCGTCAGGCGGTGGAACAGGATCGGTTCGGCGATGATGTCGTCGACCCGCATGCGGCCGTTGAGCGACGAGTAGGGATTCTGGAACACCATCTGAATTTGCAGGTAGGCGCGTTGCAGGGCTTCGCGATCGGGATTGCCGATCAGTTCCACGCCGTCGAAGCGGATCGATCCGCTGTCGGGTTTTTGCAGTCCGGCCACCATGCGCGCGATGGTCGATTTGCCGGAGCCGCTTTCTCCTACCAGGCCGAAGGCTTCCCCGGTCTTGATCACCAGGTTGACGTCGCGCGTCGCCTGCAGGTACTTGCGGTTTTTTGCCAGCAGCGCGTCGTGGGTGATGAAACGCAAGTTCAGGTCGCTGATCTCCAGCAGCCGGTCGGAATGCGCGTGGCGCTGACCCTGTCCGAGCCAGTGCGTGGAAACGTCGATATGCTTGAGGCCCTTGGCGGTAGTCTCGATGTACTCCACCAGCGGGAAACGATCGACCTTGGTGCTGGCGCGCGGCACCGCGCTGATCAGGCTCTTGGTATAGTCGTGCTTCGGCCGGGTCAGTACCTCGGCGGTGGGACCGATTTCCACCAGCCGGCCGCGATACATGACCGCGACCCGGTCGGTAACGCTGGCGATCACGCCCATGTCGTGGGTGACCAGCAGGCAGCCGACCTGGCGCTCCCGGCACAGGCGCCGGATCAGCGACAGGATCTGGTCCTGCACCGAAACGTCGAGTGCGGTGGTCGGTTCGTCGGCGATCAACAGCTCGGGTTCGCCGGCCAGCGCGATCGCGATTACCACGCGCTGGCGCATGCCGCCGGAGAACTGATGAGGATACTGCTTGATGCGGATTTCGGGATCCGGGATCCCGACCTGGCGCAGCAGGTCGACGGCCATGCGCTGAGCTTGCTTCGTGCCCAGTTCGAGGTTGGTGGTAATGGTTTCGACGATCTGGTCTTCGACGGTGAACAACGGATTCAGCGAGGTCATCGGATCCTGGAAGATGAATCCCACGCGCGAGCCGCGGATTTTCAGGATATCGCTATCGTCGAGCGACGAGATGAGCTCGC